>OJCB01000356.1_pt1 | contig 17953 bp, 13 predicted proteins | sample 1591501 | NCBI WGS metagenome assembly OJCB01 (sample SAMN05416813, study PRJEB24817) | seawater metagenome | isolation source: Sea water | place: Canada:Atlantic | collected 2013-07 | reverse complement strand
ATCAGCCTCGGTCTCGTGGGCTCGGAGATGTGTATAAGAGACAGGCCTGAGCATGCCCTTCTGATGCAGAATGTGGGTGATGCCATGATTCTCCGCGCGACCATCATTTCGCGAATCGAAGAAGCCAACATCGAACAAAGGGAGGATGTCCGGAAACGCCTTCTTACTTTTGTCGTAGTCGGCGGCGGCTATTCCGGTGTCGAGACTGCCGGTGAGATGCTGGATATGCTCCGCGGCATCGCAAAATACTATCGTCGGATTGATCCCGAAGAAATCCGGGTCATCCTTGTTCACAGCCGCGACCGGGTTCTCAACACCCTCAGTGTCGACCTTGGCGAATATGCCGGAAAGAAATTGAAGAAGCGCGGATTGGAACTCGTTCTCGAAGAAAGAGTGGGTGCCGTAACCGCCACTAAAGTTTACCTCCAGTCGGGAGCAGTCATCGATACCAACACCGTGGTATCCACCGTCGGAAACGCACCCAACCGCGTGATTCGCGAACTCTGCGATTCGACCGACATTGAACATGAGCGGTATTGGATCAAGACTGACGCCAACATGCAGGTTCCCGGTTACGATTTCCTCTGGGCTGCCGGAGATTGTGCTGCGGTTCCTTTTCCCGGTGGCGAAGAGGGCCAGCGTTGTCCGCAAACTGCCCAGTTCGCAATGAGGCAGGGCGAGAACCTTGCTGAGAATATCGTGAAACACATTCAAGGGCAGGAGATGAAACCTTTCGGATTCAAAGGTCTCGGAGAACTCGCTTCGATCGGTCACCACACCGCCGTTGCCAATATCATGGGGATGCAGTTCTCCGGGTTCATTGCCTGGTTCATGTGGCGCTCCATCTACCTTTCCAAGCTACCCGGGCTCGACCGCAAGCTGCGGGTCATGATCGACTGGACGCTCGATATCTTTTTCCCACGCGACATCAATCTACTGAACCCCCGTTACACGAGTCTGTTCCGAAAAGTTCATCTGGAGCCCGACGACATCCTTTTCAATTGTGGCGAGCCGGCATTTTCTCTCTACGTAGTGAAAAGTGGACAGATTGATTTGCGAGATCGAGACGGGAAAACGGTCCGCGTCATCGAGCCGGGCGATTATTTCGGAGAACGGGCTCTCGTCCACAAGAGCGGCTATCTTTACGATGCGGTTGCATCCGGTCCCACCGAGCTTTTTTCCCTGAGCGGCTCGCTCATTATACCCTTCTTCAAAACCAGCACCCGTCTCCGTCGCGTACTCGCAAAAACGACGACGCAGGGGTCAGCCGAGGGAGAGCTAAAAGCCGTTTCCGAAAAGCTGAACACCAAACTTCTCAACCAGCCGGTTTCGGAAGTGATGCGAACCGATCTCGCAACCCTTCGAGCAGACAACACCGTCGAAGATTTGCTGGCTCTCTTCAAAACAAGAAAGTTCAGTGTCTACCCAATCGTATCAGAGGATGGAAAACTCACCGGCGGTCTTAGCCGCGAAGATTTTTTCGACTTCATCAAACGCGAGGAAGTTACTCGCGACAGCACTCTGCAGGGAGTGGAGTTGAGGCATCTCCCAATCATCCGGCCTGACGCGACTGTCGAGCACGCCCTGGAACAAATGATCCGATCCGGACGCTACAAGTGCTTCATCACCGACGAAGAAATAAATCTCCTCGGTATCCTGACGGTGATGGATCTCTTCGGCGAAGCCGTCGAGCAGGCCGTCAACTGAGCTTGGGCATCCGACATCCCGCCCTTCCAAACAAATCCTAGCGAACCCGATCCAGCAGAAACTCGCGCAGGTCGGAAATGGCCATCCTCTCCTGCTTCATCGAATCCCGTTCACGGAGGGTAACGGTATCTTTCAACTCGTCTCCGCTTTCGCCGATAGTATCGAAATCGATCGTCACGCAGAAAGGCGTTCCAACCTCATCCTGACGGCGATAGCGACGTCCGATCGCGGCAGTCTCATCGTAGGACACATTCATGAACGGAGTCAGCAGAGCCTGGATCTCCCGGGCTTTTTCAACCAACTCCGGTTTGTTTTTCAACAAGGGCAGCACCGCCACTTTGATCGGAGCCATTTTCGGATCGAAACGCATCACGATACGGGTTTCCTCTTTCCCTTTATCACCAGTAATTGTTTCCTCTTCGTAGGCTTCGCAAATCATCGCAAGAATAGTGCGGTCACAACCAGCACTCGGCTCGACGACATGAGGCAGCAGTTTCTCACCCGCTTCCTGATCCACATATTCGATCGATTTCTTGGAATGCTCTTTGTGCTTGGTCAGATCGTAGTTACCACGATAAGCAACCCCTTCGAGTTCCTGAATTCCAAAGGGAAATTCGTATTCGATATCGTAAGTCTTCTGCGAATAGTGTGCCCGCTCTCCGTCAGGAATATCGAGAACATGCAAATGCTCGCGCGGAATTCCGATCTCTTCGTAAAAAGTGAGGCGTCGCTCCAGCCATTCATCCGTCAGGGCGAGCCCGTCTTCGGGACGACAGAAATATTCAATCTCCATTTGCTCGAACTCACGGGAGCGGAAAGTGAAATTCCGCGGATTGATTTCGTTGCGAAAAGATTTCCCGATCTGGGCGATTCCGAAAGGTAGTTTGATGCGGTTGGAATCGACCACGTTTTTAAATTGCACAAAAATGGACTGCGCAGTTTCCGGGCGAAGATATGCCACGCTGCTTTCATCATCGTCATCGGCTGACGCTCCCATGTGGGTTTTGAACATGAGATTGAATTCACGGGCCTCCGTCAGCAATGATCCGTTTTCAGGATTAAACTGAGTGGTTTCCGCCACTTCTTCGGAACGCTCGCCGGCCAGCTCCAGCTTCTTCGGCGAAATCTGCTTGTCGCTGAGAAACTTGGCGTAAAACTGTTTCGCCGTTTTGCGGGCTTTGTTTTCGTCTTCGTTTCCTGTCGTCAGAACGCCGTATTCTTTCTCCACCGACCATTCACTTTCTGCGTGCGAAGCACCAGTGAACCAGTAAACCGTTCCAGTTTGTGGATCGATCTGATCAGCACGCAAGCGCGCATTGCTAAGCAGACAGTCACACATTGGATCGGAAAACCCTCCTACGTGACCGGATGCCTTCAACACATCCTGATGATTTAAAATTGATCCATCGAGCCCGAGAATGTCTTCACGCTCCTGAACATTTTTACGCCACCAGTATTCTTTAAGATTGCGTTTCAGCTCAGCTCCGAGCGGACCGTAATCCCAGCAACCATTGAGGCCGCCGTAGATTTCTGCAGATTGAAAAATGAAACCGCGCCGTTTGCACAGGCTTACGATTTTTTCCATCAGGACTGAATTTTTCTCGGCGGCTTCGTTGCTCATAGTCTTAGATACTTTCTTTTTTTAAAAGAAGAGCCACAAAATAGTCGCCCACCCCTCTAAGCAAGAGGAAAGTGGAAAAAGGATTTCTGAAAGCTTCCTGTGCGAGAATCCTGATTTTCCCTTGACCTACGGTGAATTGTGGGGAAATTGCCCGCCCTGCCGATCAATTAGGCAAAATTTTTATTTCAACCGGTACAAACGATGTCCAGACACTGTAAAATCACGGGTGCTAAAGTCACTTCAGGACGCAGAATCCACCGCAGTGGTAAAGCCAAGAAAAAAGGCGGTATCGGTCGGCACGTGACCAAAACTGTAAAACGCCAGTTCAAGCCTAACCTCCGTCAAAAGCGGGTTTGGGTGCCTGAACTCGGAAAATACGTTCGCGTTAAAGTAAGTGCCCGCGGTCTGAAAACGATCGATAAAAACGGCGCCTTCAAAACGCTTAAGGCCGCTGGCCTTATCTGATTTCTTCGGAATTGCTCTCGTTTTTCCGGTGTCAGCGTTATGCAAGACACCCCTTATATCGCCGAAGACTTTGACGGCGAAGAAGTGCTTCGTGCCTTCGAGATCGCTTTATTGGGGGTCACGCCGCGCGGATTCTCACTTTTTCATCCGGATCCTGAAGGAAACCCTGCCGCTCAATGGGTTCGCTGGCTCAATGAGTGGTTCACTCCGGTCATCGCGCCCGCCTTTGTAAAAATATACAGTCTCGCTAACGATTTTCGGATTCGCGAGATTGAGGAAGCGGAGAAACTTTTTGATGAGAAATTGAACAGAAGTTCCCGCGAAGGAAGTCTTCAGGCGGCCGAATCATTTCTCGAGGGCAAAACGAAAATGCGTCACCACCCGGAGTGGCAGCGTTTTGTCAGTCGTATATCCGAAGGAAAAACACCGGGCCATGTCCTTACTTTGGCCGCCCTTCAATCGGTGCTCTACCACCTGCCTCTGGCCTCAGCCCTTCTTGCCTACGCCCGTTTCGAATTTCAGCTCGGGATTCGAAAAACCGCAGCTGGAAGAAGCGATGAAGAGAAAGAAGCCCTTTTTCTTAAAGCTCTCCCCCATGTGCAAGTTGCTGTTCGACTAAAAATCGACCATATTTCCGACGGAAAGAATGGGGATAACCCGGGCGGGCTTCGTTCGATCTAGTTCCCCACTTCCCCTTGAAACCCTGCGATCCAAATGGCTGCGGACATCGACGAAATCACTATCACCGAAACCAAAACGGAGACCGATCTCGATACTCCGTGGAATGTTGTCGTCTATGATGACCCGGTGAACCTCATGAACTTCGTAACGCTTGTATTCAAACGCGTGTTCGGATATCCGCAGGAAAAAGCGGAAATGCATATGATGGAGGTCCACAAAAACGGCAAATCAGTCCTCTGGAATGGCGCCCGTGAGAAAGCGGAATTCTACGTTCAGCAGCTTCAGAGCCACCAACTTCTGGCGGCAATGAAAAAAGCATAGAGGCGGAAGGCCCCTTATTACCCTCGCCTTGCTACCTCTTCCTTGAGTGAGTGAAGCACATTCGGGAGAGTCGTTTTCAGGGAGGCCTTCACAATTCCTTTGGGAATTCCCAGTCCCGGATCAAGTCTCAGTCGGTAAATCACCAGGCAACGCCTCCCGTTATCGACAGGAAGAAATTTCCAATATCCGTCCATCAACTTCAAATCGCCACTTTCCCTCTGGAAATTGACTACCCCCGGAGCATGCGAAATATGCCTCACCACAAAAGTCAGCTTTTTGAAACCAATCTTCATGGTCTGTTCGATTAACTCATGGCTACCATCCTGCCCGATTATTTCTGACTTCAGCATCCCGTCGATATAATCAGCGGCAGCTTCTTTATCATCGATCACGTTCCACACTTTCGTCGGCTCAGCATTGATCAGAATAGCGGCAGTGTCCGATGGGACGGAACTATCTGACCCTGAATTTTCTAATTTAAGCATCACCGTCTGACCGGATTCCAGGCGCTTCCACTTCGCATCGTCCGGGATCAGCTGGCGGGCAGAAGGCTGAGCGAAGGCAGAAAAAGAAACCGACCAGACTGCCGACAGGGCAATGGCAGAGAGAATGAAGGAAGGGCGCAGGGGGAACATGGGAAATGTAAGGTCATTTCACGCCCTCTTTGGCGAAAAGCCACAACAAACTTCAGATCTACTAACTATTTTTCCGGAGCTTTCTTCAATCTGTCTGCTCCTCAATCGCCGGATGGAAGCGGTAGTGCCCCACAATTTCCCATGCCCGGATTCCTTTTTCCCGAACCGGACCGCCCCCGATGTTGTGGACAAACGTATCGTCCGCTACAACAACCCCAATGTGCCAGAGCCCGTTGCCGTTGAGATCCCAGGTAACCAGGTCCCCGGGAAGAAACTTGGAGTCGTCAGTCACGGGAAGTTCCGCTCCCTTCCGTTTAAAATATTTTTGAAGATTGGGAACCCGACGATGGTCGATATTTTTGTCCGCCCGCTTCAGCCCCCAATTCCGGGGATAGACTGAAAAATTTCGCTTCATGTCTTCGTGAACAAGCTTCTGCAAATCAACCCCCAGGGCCTCGCGATAGGTTCGAATGACAACATCCGTGCAGACTCCCGTTTCTTCAGGAACATCACCTCCGGGATAATCGAGGACAACATAGGCTGGGTCGTAACGCACACTCTGAGTCGTCCGATGTTCAGCCGCCTTTACAATCATAGCAGCCACCACCTGACTCCGATTTTTCGCGACTGAATCCTGCCCCGAAGATATTCGGACCAACACCCAGATGAGAAAAAGAGCAAAGGCGACGTATTTCATGATAATGACTCTACGCTTGGACGAACGAAGACCTTTCAAATTTCGAGAAAGATGGTTTTCCCTTCCCATCCTGAACGGTAAAGTTAAGGGATGATAGCTCGGCGTCCTTTCCTTAAAATTCTCGGCGGCACAGCTGCGGCAGCTTCCACCGAGTCCTTGTTCGCAAACTCGAAGGTCGATTTTCCCATCGGCGCCTGTGATTGGTCGATCAAAGAGAAGCAGGACATCGCTGCCTTCGTTACCGCCAAAGCGATCGGCTTGGAAGGATTGCAAGTCAGCTTCAGCACACCCGGATCTGAATACGATCTGAGGGACCAGAAAATCCGCCAGCATTATTACCAACGGGTCGAGGAAACCGGAATCCATTTGGCGTCAATGGGAATGGGTATCTTGAATCAAAGACCCCTCGCAACCGACCCGGAAGCGATCAACTGGGTCAGCGATGCAATTGACGTCATGGCCGCAATGAAAAAAGAGCAGCCTGACAAAGCCACCGATATTTGTCTTCTGGCCTTCTTCGGAAAAGGAGACATCAACGGCAAGCCGGAACTCTTCGATGCTGTGGTGAAAAAGTTGAAAACTGTCACCGCAAAAGCGGAAGACAATGGCGTTGTTTTTGGGATCGAATCGCTCCTGTCTGCGGATGACCATCTCCGATTGATCGAGGCCGTTGGCTCGAAATCGATTCAGGTCTACTACGATTCGGCCAATTCAGCCCGGATGGGTTACAACATTTACGAAGAAGTCGTTCAAATCGGCGGCGAGCGAATCTGTCAGATCCATTGCAAAGAAGACGGCGCGCTACTTGGTCAGGGACCCATCGATTTCAATAAATTCCGTGATTCAGTCCTGAAGGCTAAATACAAAGGCTGGCTCATCATTGAAGGCGCAATGCCCAAAAAATCCGATGTGGTAGACGCCTATACAAAAAACTACGCCCTGCTGGACCAGGTTTTCCGCAGCGCCTGAAGTCGACTACTCCGCAGAAGCACCCAGGAAAATCTTGCTGACTTTCCCGTTCTCGAAGCTGAATACAATTCCTCCGTATACGGACCCAAGGATATAAACGTCCTGACCGTCGAAGAATCCCTGATTATCCTCATCGTTTGTTGAGAGATCTTTATACGTGGCAATTACTTCCGCCTTGCTGGAACCAATTCCGATTCCCCGTCCCGTCTTCAGCTTTGAGTTTCTCTCGAGAGTGATGGAGTAAGCCCTCTTTTTTCCCGATAGTTTTGGCGAAGCCATATCCACCGAGATTCCTTTTGATGGAAATGCCCAGGTCTGAACAAATTCACCGATAGCTCCCCACATTTCATCTTTTCCTTTCACCAATTCGCCGAAGGCGCCTCCACCCACCGCTGTGTAAACTTCAGGCTCGGTAAAATTGTTTCCGATGCCTCCGATGGTTTCCACATCCATCACATCAATTCCCATCACCGAAATACTAAAAACAGTCGCCCCTGGACGATAACTCTGTGCGACCATTTCTCCTTCGGGATAAATGCCGGCATTGTCATTGGGAGCCTGGAGTCGAAACTGAAGCCCGGGAGTCCTTTCTGAAAACTCCGCGAACTCACGGGACTCGATCTCGCTCATGAATATCTCTTTGAGTTTACCAAGCCGACTCTCCACATCACTCACTTTCATCCCGACACGGATTCCTTCGGAAGTTCGATACCCTGAGCTCCTTGTTTCGATGAATTCGATCACTGCATTTTCGTCGATTGGCCCTTCACTTGATTCTTCTCCTGCGTAGAAGTTCATGAGCTGCCGGCTTTTCAAATACACTCCGATCAAAGGAATCCCCTCTCCGTCCGAGACTCTCCGGAAAGTTGCATAACGCATCGCCTTCCGTGCTTCGGAGATGGTCATTCCGATCTTAAGCTCGGCAATCGAGTAGCCGGTCACTTCCCGGCTACTGGAGGAATTCTGCGCCGCAAGCGGAAGCGAAGCAGTGAGCAGGACAAACAAAACGGTTCTGATTCCAAAATGCATCATACTTTACTGATACGATTGGAATCCATTTCCGCAATTAATGGGGTTCCTCTCCGGGAGGACGGTTGTCGTAGTAGTCCGCGCTTGAGCGATTCCAGTAGGGCGATGAATCCCACAAGGGAACAGTCGGAAGAGTGGATTCCCAGTCGCTCAGTTCCCGAAACAATTCGAGAACCCTGTCGTTCCCGGGTGAAGCAAGATCGTTTAACTCCCCCGGATCACTGGCCGGCTGAAAATACTGAGCAGGCCGGTGCGAAGGACGCAGCAGCTTGTCCTCCCCGTCAAGAACGACCGCCTGACCCTGCAAGCGCCAGAAAAGAGTGCGTTTCGGAGATGTCTTCTCCCCGGTGAAAAATGGAATCAAATTGGTTCCGTCATAGGCACCATACTTTTTCACGGCACGCTTGCGGTTGTTCTTATCTTCATGGCTTCGAGGATCAGAAAGAGGCAGTGCTTCGGATTTCGCTGCCGCGAGAAATGTGGGTAACAAATCGAGGGCGGAAGCAGGAGAAGAATACCTGCTTCCCTCAGCCAAAGTCCCCGGCCAGGACCAGATCATGGGCACGCGGATTCCTCCTTCTTTGAGACATCCCTTTCCGCCAGACAGTTGCCCGTTCCAACTCCGGTTTCCGGAAGGGCCACCGTTATCCGAGAAAAACACCACCAGAGTATTTTCAAGCTGACCACTCTCTTTCAGCCACTCCTGGATTCGACCAACACCACGATCCAGAGCAAGCATCATAGCCGCATATTTTTTCCGAACCGGGTCCTGAATGTCAGGAAACTGAGCAAGGTCTTCTTCTGTCGCATGCATTGGACCATGGGGAGCATTGTAAGACATGAATACAAACCATGGCTTCTCCTGCTTTGTCTGTTCCTTCATCCAGCCAATCCCTTCATCCGTAAAGAAATCAGTGAGGTAGTCACTAGAGAAATCCGTAACCGGTTCACCGTTCCGCTCAATAGAGTGTTTCCCCTTCGTCGGAAAATAACTGTGACTGCCTCCCAGCATTCCACAAAAATAATCGAAGCCTCGCTCATTCGGATGAAAGCCCTCCCCGATTCCCTGATGCCATTTTCCGATCAGCGCAGTTTGGTATCCCGCCGGGCGAAGATGATCGCCTAGAGTGTGCTCTCCGGGAGGAAGGCCCAGAAGCTCCGGCCTGGTGGCGTAACTTGCGTCCCCTTTGTTCAAATTCCCTTCGTATCCGAAGCGGCGCGGATCCCGCCCGGTTAGAAGGCCGGCCCGCGATGGTGAACACACGGAACTGGCCACATATCCCTGTTCGCAGAATACTCCCGATTTCGCCAAAGCATCAATGTGAGGCGTCTTCAGATACTGACTTCCCGTGTAGCCGAGGTCGCCGTATCCCATATCATCCGACAGGATCAGAATAATGTTAGTTTGTTCGGCACCTGCAATTCCGCTTATCAAAAGAGCAAATGCGAAACAGCTTCGACGAATCATTGGCAGGATCTCCATATCCTGAGAATCTGTAGACTCTCTGAATGATCGTCAAGCCCCTCTGAGGAGATTCCGCGTCATAGCCTGACGGAATCGGATCGATCCAACAAGGTGTAGTGCTCGATTCAACCCTGTTCACTCCGATACGGAAACCGGGACAAATCGAATTTTCACCCTGGCCTTTTCAAGCCCCAGTTCCTTCTTCATCAATTCCGAAATCTCACCGGCAAATCCATCAGGAGGTCCGCCGCCACTTTCCAGTTCAAAGACGAGATCGGCATTTTTACCATTCATCTTCGAACTGATTAATTTGATACCGGAAATTTCCAGTCCCGACTTCCTTGTGTGTTCTTCGACCAGAGAAACCAGTGTTGCTCTATCGACAATGGACGTGGAAGTCACTTTGGATCCGGCTCCCGAAAGCAAGACCGTTCCCAGAGGAACCATCAAAATCGCCCAGACAATCAGAAGAAGAACCACCGTCCGTCTCGACCATAGGTTTCCGGTTCCGGTCTGAGCACGAATTCCCATGGCAAAGAAAGTGAAACTCGAAGCGAGAATAATCGCGACCACATTGGTTCCAAACAAAAGTGCCGCGCCACGTGAATTTGCCCATTCGCCTAATGAAAGAGAAATTCCTACAGTCGCAATCGGTGGCACCAGTGCGGCTGCAATGGCAACTCCGGCGAGAGCAGATGAAAGGCCGGGGCGGGCAATACAATGACTTGCAGCAATCCCGGAGGCTGCCGCCACACCAAAATCAAAAAGGTTCGGCATCCCTCTTCCCGCCAACTCCGCAGTCAGTTGATCGGTCGGAGAAATGAAGCCCATGAGAATACCAATTACTAAAGCAGCAAAGAAACCAAGGAATAAGGCCTTCACACATGCCCTCATCAAAGGCAGATTCCCTTGAACCAGGGCAAGACCACTTCCGAGTAGAGGCGTCATCAATGGCGCCACTAACATCGCCCCAATCACAACAGCAACACTGTTCTGTAGCAAACCGAAAGATGCGATCGCTGTCGACAGCAACATCAATGTCATGAAATCAAAATTCCATTGGGACTGCGTCTGAAGCCGGTCAAACAAGGCAACGCGATGCTCGCGCTCCAACTGCGGAATCCTCAAGGTGAGAAACCGTTCCAACGAATCTTTCACCCGATGAGTTACGGGCTTTCGTTTTCGCAATACAGCCACAGCCATTCCGTCATCTCCGTCGAGGAGCGAAGGTGGAACTTCACCGAAGAGTTTGCGTTTTACTGCAAAACTGTTGGAGGCTCCGATTAAGATCAGATCGTAATTCCCTTCCTGAGCCGCCTGTGCAATCCCTTTGCCAACATTATTGGCCACGACGACCTCGGGCTGAACATGATCGGCACCGTTAGAGTCGACACCGGCTTCACCAAGCACACGTTCCAGCACTCTTAATCCAACGGCGCGGCCATCTTCCTCACCGATCTCAGGCTCCACAAACAAGGGAGTTACTTTCCCCTTAAAGTGGCTCGCCACTTTGCTGCCAAGCTTCAATGCGACAAGGGAATGGGGGCCACCAGCAGACGGGACAAGAACGCTATCGCATTCCTCGACCCGCCGCGTTCCCAGTCGAATCATGACAGCATCACAAACAGCGCGGTCAAAAATACCCCGGTTCAACTGAAGAAGATTTTCTTCGATCCCCTTCACACGGTTCTGCCCCAGAACCAGAATCCTCGCGGATACTTTGCGAACCTCATCGAGAATCAAATCTTCTCCCATCAGGGATTGATCCAAGGGCGTTATCACTAACTCCGGAACCGTGGCATGATTCTCCGCCCACCCGTCGAGGCAATCTTGCACAAAATCTTTGTCGACCTTCGTGGAATGAAAAACCACCAGTCGCTCATCTTCCTCTGCCAGGGCGAAAAGAAGACTCCAGCGAATCAAGCCTTCGGCTTCTGCATCCGAGTGAACCAGTGCAGCTATCGCCATTTGTCCGAAAATAATTCAGGGTTCGAAATGATCAAACCCACGGCTAATTGCGACGATTGAAAAGGTTCTTAAAGAGTCCTCCCTTTCGAGGCTGGGCCGGGCGTTCCCTCTGCTGAGCTTCCTGCTCCTGCTGAGCTTCCTGCGCCATTCCCTCGAAGGCAGCGGCTGCTTCAGATGTACGGAAGATGGAATTGGACGATGGCTGAGCCACGTATTCCTCTACGGATTCCCCCGCTGCTTCACGAAGAACTTTGGAGGCTTCGATCACTTCTGTATAATGATCCTCCGTCAGGTATTGATTGAGAAATTCACCGACAACGGGCGCTGCTTTTTTTCCGCCACTGACTGACTCACCGGGTTCCCCTTCGTAAATTACCGCGAAAGAATAGATTGGGAACTTCGCAGGAGCAAAGCCAGCGAACCAGGCGATGTTTTGCTTCTGGGCAGGTTTCCACTGTCCGGTTCCCGTTTTCCCGGCAACGGTGATTTTGTGATAGGCGCGCTTGCCGGTGCCATTCCCGCTGTTCACCACGTTATACATTCCTTTTCTGACAACCGAAAGCGCGTAGGGGTCGACATTCAGAGAATTTACCATCTCTACAGGAAAAGTGCGCTCCAACTCGTTGTTCAAATCCTGAATCTGCATTACGAGGCGCGGCTTCAGTACCTGCTCCCCGTTTCCAATCGCCGCCATCATTCTGGCAATCTGAATCGGAGTGGTTTCCACTTTTCCCTGACCGATACTCATCACCGCTTCATCACCATCAGACATCCCGTGCCCGTATTGAGTCAGCCACCACCGATTGGATGGGATAAATCCTTCCGATTCATTCAGCGGTAGGCCGGTTTTCATTCCCAGTCCCAAACGTGTCGACATGCTGCTCATGGTGTCAGCTCCACCATTGATCGCCACTTCGTAAAACCAGGTGTTACAGGAGCGGGCCAAGGCATTTACGACATTCATCGCCCCCTCCCCCTTGGTGTTCCAGTTTCGCATTGTCAAATTGCCGATCGTCCAGCTTGAAGGACATCCATACATGTCGTGGGGCGAAAGAAAACCGCTATCCAGAAAACCGAGTGCCACCGGAACTTTATAAGTTGATGCCGGAGGATACGAACCTCGATAGGCTCGGGGATAGAGGGGCTTTTCAGGATCATTAACCAGCGCGCTGTATTTATCCTGAGAGATAGACGGAATGAAATCGTTGGGATTGAACTGCGGAAAGCTCGCCATCGCCAGAACATCCCCGGTTCGGCAATCCATCACAACCATGGCGCCCCGCTTCACTCGTTCGGCCAAAAGTGATTCACAGATTTTCTGCATCTCGAGGTCAATGGAGGTGACGACGTTGTATCCGGGCTTGGGACGGGCAAGCACATCCTCTTTAATTTTCGTTCCATCGCCTTCGAAGAGAACATTGACCCGACCGGAAGTTCCCCGCAGATCGCTCTCGAACGCTTTTTCAAGCCCGTCCACACCCACTCCAGTGCCCCAGAGTGGCTCATCATTCACGATCTCACCAGTGCTTCGGGGCGGGCGCTTTCCAACATATCCAAGAACGTGAGAGAGAACTTCGTTCTGTGGATAATGCCTCATGTAGACGGGGTGCAATGTCAGCCCCTCCATCTTCTGCCGACTCAATTCATCGATCTCAATATCCGTCAGAACAGAGGAAAATGTCAGCGGGAACCAACGGCGCTTCCGGTAATGTTCCACTACCGTTTTTCCGGGCAAATCCCATTCGGATCCCAAAATATTGTTTACGTGAATGATCCTTTCCCCCGCGTATTGGAGAATTTTTTCGTTTTCCACGTTCTCACCGAGAAACGGGAATGTCAGAGCGGCATAGAAAGACACTTTACTCTGAGCCAGCGGATATCCGTTGCGGTCCAGAATCTGTCCACGCGGAGCAGGAATACTGAAAGTAAACGTCCGCGCCTCTGTTCGGGTTAAAATCGATGAACCGAGCTGCCCCGGTTTTGTAGGGGTGGATTTTTCACGAAGATCAACCGCCTTAACCGGGGTACTATTGGGATCGGAATCTCCAATCTTTTTCACCGTGGAATCCTCTGCGGCAACTTTTTCTTCAACAGTCGCATCGACCGCCATTTCCGTGTCCTCTTCCTTGGAAACTGGCTTCCCTTGAATCTCAGCAGGAATTTCAACTGCGACTGCTTCCGTCGGCAATGTCGCCGGCATTTCCAGGGCAGTCGGATCCCCCAATTGAAATCCAGTATCCACATCCGTCACGGGCTGCGGAGCAATGTCATTTTCATTTCCCTCAATCACCAGGGGCTGCGCTTGCACGACTGGACGCTGCTCAATCGCCGGAGCATCTGTCTCCTGAGCATTCAATTGCGCTCCCGGTAAAACCGCCAAAAAGATTCCAGCGAAAAGGCCAGACACCTTATGCAGCAAGGGAAGGAGCGATGATTGGGGAGTTAAATACATAAACCGGCGGAGAGGTTACGAACGGGCAATAATAGCACGAAATCAGACCTCAAGCACCCACTTTACGTCACACTTCTTAATGAGTTTTCAAAAAATGTGCGATTTCTCCAGCCAGTTTTTCAGTAATTCCGGGAATCTCAGCTATTTTCTTGGAATCTGTCTTTCTAAGACGGGCCACCGATCCAAATTTTGCCAACAATTTCTCCTTTCGCGAACGACTGATTCCAGGGCAATCATCGAGAATAGATTCCTCGACACGGCGTTTCATCAGCAGCTGATGATAGCCGTTGGCGAACCGGTGTGCCTCGTCCCGAATCCGCTGCAAAAGTTTGAGCGCCCCGGTGGAATGAGGAATCAAAAGGGGTTCGGATATGCCGGGACGAAAAACCTCCTCGCGCTGCTTGGCGAGACCGATTACCGGTAGATCATGCAAGCCAAGTCGCTGCAATTCCTCCATCGCCTTACTGAGCTGGCCCTTTCCCCCATCGACAATGACCAAATCGGGAAGCCGAACGAAAGTCTGCTTCTTGTTCCCCGGCTTTGATTTCTTCACCTGATCCGCCTCGATCCTACGCATCGCGTCGAGCGGATTTTCCTGACTCGCATCGGCGACCTCATCCCCGACGTGCTCACGGGCCTCCAACAAAATTCTTGAGTAGCGTCTCCGAATCACTTCCGCCATCGAGGCGAAATCGTCCTGCCCTTTCACCGTATTGATCCGGTATCGCCGGTAATTGCTGTTGTCGGAAACTCCATCCCGAAAACGAACCATCGACGCCACAATGTGATTGTCGGAAATATTCGAAATATCGAAGCACTCCATCACCGTCGGCTCGCGATCGAGTTGAAGGTATTCCTGGAGTTCTTTGACATCGGCCTCCGGATTGATCGCCTTCCCGGGAACCCCGCGCTTCCGGAACTGGCGGGTCGGGCGCAGCGTTTTCTTCAAATTGTCGATCATGTCCCGCAACTCGGCGGCATGCTCAAAATCCAGATCGGCGGCAGCCCGCTCCATGTCTTCCTCGATGGATTTAAGCAGATCCTTGGAATGCCCTTTCAGAAACTCACAGGCGCGGTCAACGAGGGCCATGTACTCGTCGCGATTCACTTTGGCGATGCAGGGAGCACTGCAGTTTTTAATGACATCGTTGGAGCAATGCTTGTAATCGTGCTCGCCCGGGTTCATCGGACGGCAATTGCGAAGGCCGAACTCGCTGTTCATCCAGGAAATGGTGCGACGCAAAGCACCTGAATGAGCGAAGGGGCCGAAATAGCGGGCACCGTCTTCTTTTTTCAAGCGGGTCAGTTGAAAACGCGGCCACGGTTCTTCAGGATGGACTTTCACCAAAAGGAAACGCTTATCATCGCGGAACGCGACGTTGTACTTCGGGCGGTATTCCTTAATCAGCTTGCCCTCAAGAAGGAGAGCTTCAGGCTCGTTGCGGACTTCGTGAATATCAAAATCCCAGATGCTCTGAATGAGAGCTCGCGTTTTGTGTTCCGCCATCCGTTGCCGCGAGGGCGTGAAATAGGAGGCGAGACGTTTGCGAAGATCCCGAGCTTTTCCCACATAGATCACCGTCCCGAGTCGATCTTTGTGAAGATAAACTCCCGGTTTATGAGGGACTTCGCGCAGCTTTTTCTGCAGGTCCGGTTTTGCGTCGCTGGGCACGGGGAAGTATAGCGCAGGTTGCGGAGGATTGCATGATTCGGGGTGGGAAGGCTGAAATGTGTATGGACGCACGTTTCCTAGGACGGTCCTTCCAGGCCCTTTGAGGATGGCTCGGGGCGGATTCCACTCGCGGATAGGCTTCGCATGAAGACCTTGAAAGACCGTCCTACGCTGAGAGTCCGCTCCGCGGTAGAAAGAGTAAGTCACCTAGCCGCCGTCACCCACCGACAACACCAAACGAAAACCGAAAGTGTCGAACCGAGCTACCGGATGATCGAAGAGGCGATACGTGGACCGAAGATAGAGCTCCGAATAAGAGAACCACGACCCGCCGCGCACGACACGGTATGCAGTTCCATCGCTGGATCTTTCATCTTTCAGCATTGGATATTTCTCCAAAACGTCTTTTTCGTTCATCGAAGAGCGATACTGATCTTCACACCATTCCCAAACGTTGCCTCCGAGATCGAAAAATCCAAAACGATTCATGTCGTAGCCTGACACTCTCGCCGTGGTCCAGTTCCCATCATTGTGATCGTATGCGGCCGTCGATCCAGATCCCGGCAATTCATCGTTTTTCTCCGACCCGGCGTAATTCCCCGCCCCCTTCGGCGCTGGCCACTCGTTGCCCCAGGGGTACTTCCCGATCGAGCCCACTGCTGCGCTCCACTCCGTGTCGGAAGGCAAACGATAGGTAAAACCGGACTCCTTTTCCGACAGCCAATTCGCCATCTTTCTCGATTCCTCCCAACTCACGCAAACGACAGGATGATCACCGGTCTGCGAAAATCCCGGTTCTTCCCAGGACGCTTTTTCATCCTGCTTCCAGGAAAACCCACTTCCTTCTTTTTCCTCGACATTCAACACAGAAGCTCCGCCCGTCTGTACAAAGTCAGTCGCCTCGGCAAATACACGAAAATCCCGCACCCGAGTCTCTGTCCGGCACATCAGCACCCCCGGCTTCCCCGGAACGGGCACAAACTCCATCCCCAGCGAATTGACAAAGGGCTTCTCTATACTTGCACCCCGGATTCGATCCGCCGCCGCGCTTAGTTTCGGGGGCTCCGGTTTCATCGGAACTTTCGGGACTGATGCCACCGCCAGAAAAGTCTGATTCCGGAAAACCTTCCCCGATCCGTCGAATTTCAACCAGGGAACCTGACTCTTCTGAGTCACTTCCTGAACGCGATCGCTTACATCGAAAAAGGCCTCCATCAAATTCTGCCCACCGCGTGGCAAGACCTCCAACAAGGCCTCGGTAAACGGACCGTGCTCCGCCCCGTCGCTGGCGGCCCGGTTCGGCGCCGCCGCCAGGATCATGAGGGTGTCGGCGGGGATCCGTTTGTCCTCATAGATATTGAGGCCACCACCGCTGCGACTCCCGAGATTCCGACCGGAGGGACGCTCGCGACAACAATCCATCAGCACAACCTTCGCCCCGTTGGTCGCGCCCGCGAGATCGGCGCTGAGTGTCATCAGGTTGATTCCCGTGGCCCGCAAAGCCGCCTCGGACTCGACCGCCCGTTTCACATCCGCATCCACCGGGATAATGAAATTTTCTTTGCCGTCAAGACTCTCCATCCCGTGGCCTGCATAATAAATGAGCACGATTTCAGCGCCGGCCGCGGATTTCTTAAAAGCCTCGAACTCCTCGAAGAAGCTGATTCGATCGGTGTTCTTTGCGAAGATGACATCGTCAGCCGCAAAGTTCAGTTTGGTGGTCAGCATTTCGTTCACTGCTGTGGCATCCCTCACCGCATTTTCCAAAGGGACGGTCGGATAGGCATCGTTCCCGATCACAAAAGCAACCCGGTCGGCAGAGAGTGCCGACATTGAGTTACTCAAAATAAGAGTGAAAGCTACAGAAAGGGAGAAGATCGTTCTCATAGAAATATAATTTCAGACTAGAAAAACACAGTGGTTTTTACCAGTGGAATCGTTTGAACCAACAGTTTGATTGGAATAGTCGCAACAACTTGTCCCGGGGCGTAAGTCGTGAGATTGCCCGGGCCGCCCCCGCTATCAAGTCCCCCCTGACTCACATCTCTGAAAAGTAACAAATCGTGAATTCCCAGACGATTCCATCTTTGTAAGGAGCCCCTGCTGCCAAACAACATCCCGCCAGAAAAAATACACCGGCCCGGATGAGGATATTCTTCGATAGCTTCTCCTTCCTCAAACCCCGTGCCCCCCAATAAAAGTTCCCTATTCCTGAGTTCCTGAGTTCCTGAGTTCCTGAGTTCCTGAGTTCCTGAGTTCCTGAGTTCCTGA
>OJCB01000351.1_pt1 | contig 18038 bp, 12 predicted proteins | sample 1591501 | NCBI WGS metagenome assembly OJCB01 (sample SAMN05416813, study PRJEB24817) | seawater metagenome | isolation source: Sea water | place: Canada:Atlantic | collected 2013-07 | reverse complement strand
CTATCCTCTTCGTCGGCAGCGTCAGATGTGTATAAGAGACAGGATGGCGACAACGGGCAAAGTCCGTTCGTCCGCAAGATCAAGAAGGGCAGCGCTATCGGCCAGAGAGAGCGCCGAAAATCTAGCCTCTTTGATTTTCTTAGGTCTAACCTTTGAGGCGGTGTTATCGGCAACGTAACCGCGCCGGACAGCAGCGCTGAAAGCCGTGACGACTTTATTGCGGTAGGAGTTGCTTGAGGTCGCCAAGAGATCTAGCCCGTCGAGCCAATCGCGGATTTCGTCTTGCGTGATGGTAGCGACGGAGCGCTTGCCGAATGTCTTGGAAAACTTGCCAAGTTTGGTCTTGAGGTCGGACACGTGGCGATCAGAGCATTCCGAACTGCGGGCTTCATCGATGGTTTCCGCAACGAGTTGAGCAACGGTGGAGGATTTTTGCGAGCGCTCGAAATAGTCGATGGCATGATCGAGAGCGGCACTCAAATCAAGGCCCAACGCTGCGAGCTCTTCGCGGGTATCAATGACAGCGCTACGCTCTGCAACAGTGAGGCGGTGCGAAGTACCACTTTCCTGAGCTTCTTCTTCGCGGTCGTCTCGCCACTCTTCGGCTTTCGCCTTCGTCTTGAAATACTTTTGCCTTCGCTTGCCGCCTTCTATAAACGTCGCCCGCCACTTGTAGCCGTCTGGGTGACTGGCCAGGGGGCGAATGCTGACACTGTTCCTGAGCCTTTCGCCTATTTGCGGAGATTTCGCCTTTTCCATGACCAAAACTACGCCAGCTATGGCAGGAAATCACGGTGAAATCGTTAGATAACCGTTAGCGCAATTTAACCTCGCTCGCCAGACATGGCATAACCCGTTAATAGTAATGGTGCTCGGTGCTGGATTTGAACCAGCGACCCCCTGCGTGTGAAGCAGGTGCTCTACCCCTGAGCTAACCGAGCACTTTCTTGAAGGGCCGGACGATACGTTCTCTTTGTCCCCTTTTCAAACACTTCCTATCCGTGGAAACCTTCATTACTTTCAAATTACATAAATCCTAGAATTTATGGTTTTTGTGATTGATTTTCACTGTATAAACGAGCATCTTATGTCAAATGCCCTCCCTGAAACCTTCCCTTGGATTGATCCTGCTCGCGATCAGTCTGGCGCTGGCCCTTATTGGTGCCGCCGTCGGTCTTGGGATGACTTATGTCCAGGAGGTAATCGTTCTCCGTTCCCAAATTGAAGAGGACTTCCTCATCAAGGCTTCGAGGATTGCGGACAGAATCGATGACAGATCGATTATCTTAGCTGGAACGAATCCGGAGACGGCAAGAAGAGAACTGATCTCCGAACTGCCCGACTTTACGATTCCGGGAAAACCGGACTCGAAGGTTCGAATTGAACTGGTTCGTTTTCCGGAAAACGGAGCAGCGGTGCCCCTCAGTTCGATTATTACCGATGGCTTTGACGAGTTACAATCCAGAAAGAGTTCGTCGCGGGACGCCCTTCTGGCCTCAGTAAATCTCAATAAAAAGGCAGCGCTCCTTGGATTTAACAGCGAGATCGCAAAAGCTTTCGAATTCAGAAAGTGGATGGAGCTGTTTATGGGGCGTGGAAAGCCAAGCTCCCTCGTGATAGCCGCTCCCGCTTCCACTTCAAATGGCGACTCCTATCTGGTAGCTGTCGATACAGTTCTCGATCCCTCTGTCTTTGCGGGAACCTCTGTACTTGAGCAGCGCCACTTGATGTCCCTCGCCGGTTTGATCCCTCTCTTCTTCTGCCTGATTCTATTCGGCAACTGGATCTCCCGTCAGTTGACAGGTTTGGCAGAAGGAATCAAAACAGTGACAAAAGGGCGTTACGACTATCGCTTTCCCGAAAAAGGTACACCTGAAATCAAGCGGGTTCATTCAAGTTTTAATGTGATGGCCGAGAGCCTTCAGGCTACAACGGAAGAGTTCAAGGAATCGATCAATAAAATCCAGGTGGCGCAGAAGCAGGCGGAGGTCGCAAAAGAGGCAAAATCGGACTTCCTGGCAAACATGAGCCATGAGATTCGAACCCCGATGAATGGCATCATCGGAACTACCAGCTTGCTTCTCGAAACCGGCCTTTCAGAGGAGCAGCGCGAACTCGCTCAGATCATGAAGAGCAGCGGTGACTCGCTCGTACACTTGATCAATGATGTTCTCGATTTTTCCAAATTGGAATCAGAGAAAATGGACATGGAAAATGCTCCGATCGACTTTACCGAGTTGATCGAAGAAACCATCGAAATGTTCAGCTACTACGCAGCTGAAAACCGGCTGGAATTCATGTATTTCATTGAGAAGAAGGTACCCGGATTTATTTTTGGTGACCGGGAACGATTGAAACAAGTCCTGGTAAACCTCCTTGGAAACGCCATGAAATTCACTGAAAAAGGTGAAGTCGTTCTCATGGTTCGCATGGTTTCGAGAACGCGCGAAACGGGCGAGCAGCCGGTAATCTCGATTTCCGTGAAGGATACCGGGATCGGTATTGCTCCTGAGCACCACGAACGAATCTTCGAAGCATTTACGCAGGCAGATGCCTCAACAACCAGACAGTTCGGCGGCACTGGCCTCGGTCTCGCAATCAGTCAAAAACTCTGTCATCTAATGGCGGCGGACATCACCGTTGACAGTGCGCTTGGAAAAGGAGCAAACTTCACGTTTAATCTCCCCTTCCGCGAAGTTCCTCAACAGGGTTCCATCAAGCCCCAGCATCGGCCTGATCTTCAGGAGCCCGTCCACGGGAAAAGCTGCATCATTATTTGCCGGAACAGCACCCTGTCTTCTCTGATCGATGTTTACTGCCGGAGTTGGAAGATGGAACCTTTCATCGCTCCTGAGTTCAGCAGGGAGCTTGTCGAACAGACTCTGTCTTATCAGCCAGACACGGTCGTATTTGAAGCAATGGCTCCCGGTGACGGCCAGATGGCACAACTATTCATTGATGCTCTTTCTCAAAAGGGAATTCCAACTCTGATCCTCAACTCCGTAGGCGGTCAGCGAGTAAAGGTAAACTCGACCACCAACCCAATCATAAAATCGGTCTACAAACCGGTCTCCGAATTAAAACTCCTCAGCAGGCTTTCGGAAATTTGTCAGCACAAAACGGGAAGCGCTCTTATCAAAACCGATGAAAAGCATCTCGAAACGGGGTCAGACGGAAAGCCCGAAAGCTTTGCCCGCCACTACCCGGCCAATATTCTCATCGTCGAGGATGTGATTATGAACCGGAAAATTGCGTCGCTGGTTCTTGCGAAGATGGGATACACTTCCATCGAGTTTGCAGACAATGGAGCGAAGGGCGTCGAACGCGTTGCCAGAGGAGGCATCGACCTGATCTTTATGGATCTCCAGATGCCTATAATGGGTGGGCTGGACGCCACAAAAGAGATCCGGAAAAACTTCAGCCTGGAACGCCAGCCGATCATCATCGCAATGACCGGCCACGCCCTTGCCGGAGTGCGCGAGGAATGCCTGACAAACGGCATGCATGGATTTATCACCAAACCGATCAGCTTTGACCGGGTTCAGGCAGTTATCAGGGAATCAGTCAAAGCCGACGAAGAAATGGCGGTCGTCTAAAGCTGGCTGAGGAATGGCAGACTCTTTCTTCTGTCTAAATTCCCGAAGGATAGCGCCTTCGAGTTTGGTGACTCAATTCCCTTATCCCTTGGGAACGAGTCTTCATAAGATTTCAAACCCGTTTTGAGGATGGATTGCCGGTCACTACCTTTGTTCGCAACACAAAATGCTCAGATCGAGCAGAGCAGAATCAATTGGCAACCGGACCTGTTTTCTCCAGGTTCAATGCCCATTCCAGAATATTCTGACTGTCTTTGGAAACGTAAGAGCGACTGCTCTTGATCATAACCGAGATCCGATGCTCCCCATTGTGACTCGCACTGGAAACAAGGCAGTTGCCTGCCGCATAGGTGAAACCTGTCTTCATTCCATTACAATGCTCATATGCACTCAGGACTTTGTTGGTGTTGTAGAGCATTCTTTCGCTTCCATCGTTAAAAATGAAGGGATAGGTTCTCAATTTGATAATTTCCCGAATATCGGGAATTTGGTAGGCCTCGAACGCCGCGATCGCAATATCCCGGGCAGTGGAATGTTGCCCCTTTGCCGGCAAACCATGCGGATTAACGAAGTTTGAATCCTTCATTCCGATGAATTTTGCGTAGTCATTCATCTTTTTGGCAAAAGCTTCAATACTCCCTGCGTTATCGATCGCCAAAGTGGCGGCAATATCATTTCCGCTGCGAACCAATAGCGAAGTCAGCAATTGCCTTCGAGTGTATTTCTCTCCCGGCTTCACCCCGATCAAGGTTGGTTCAATATTTTTCACCTCTTCCGGTACGATTGCATAATTATCTAAATTTCCAGCATTGCAGACGATCAGAGCAGTCACCAACTTCTGGGTACTGGCCACCGGGGTATGCGTCTCTGCATTTTTTTTGTAGTAAAACTGCATCGTCTCCCCGTCCAGAACAGCAGCATAGGTGCCGTATACGCTCGGAGCTGTAGGACCGTTCCAGGACTGAGGCGGTGGAAGTTTTTCACGTCGACGAACCACATCCTCCCGCAGTTGCATCAGCTCCTCAATGTCGCTGAGACTACGTTCGCGTGCTTCGGCTTCCTGCTCACGCCTACCCAGAGCGCCTTCCCGAGCAGACAAAATATCTTCCCGCTCCTTGAGCGCCCTCATTCTCCGTGAAAGCTGATCTGCGAGACGCTCCAGCATTTCTTCCCGCAACTCCTCCGGAGTCTTCTTTTTCTCCGGCTCGGGCTCGGGCTCCAGTGTTGCTTCTTCGGTTTCCGAATCAGCTTCGCCGCCATCAGCTGCATCTGCTTCAGCAGGATCAACCGCCGTAACCGGAACACCCGCCTGAGCGGTTGTTTCCGCCGGAGGCGCGTCAGTTTCTTCGGTCTCAGCCTCCTGCGCAAGCACGGGGAAAACCGCGAAGAGTGAGAACGCAAAAGCTGATAGAAGAAATTTATAGGAAAAAATCATCACGTAGGAAGAAGATACGGAAATTGGAAAGATCTCAACTCCAATAAGTCCTGAAATTACAGCAAAATCTATAGAGAAAATCAAGGAGTCATTTTTTCGGACCGAAGGGACTCGAAAATTTTTCTCCACTCTTTCCGCTTTTTCTCTTTCGTCGACGCCAGTATCTGGCAAGTTTGCCGACCCCTCACCAATTGAATTTGCGACATCCCATGAAGATCATTGCCATAGCCAACCAAAAAGGCGGAGTGGGAAAGACCACCACCTCAATCAACCTCGGCGCATGCCTTGCTGAACGCGGAGTTAAGGTCACCGTCCTTGATCTCGATCCACAGGCAAACTCCACCAGCGCACTCGGAATGGTCCCCGGAGAGCAGCCGAGTATTTACCAGCACCTCATAGGAGGAGGAGACGTCGGAGAACTTGTCGTCCAGTCCGCCTACGAAAACCTGTCCATCATCCCGTGTGATATGGATCTGGCGGGTTGTGAAATTGAGATGGCGCGGGAGGACGATCACCTCGTCCGACTTAAAAATCTTCTCGCCCCTTTCAAAGAAACCTGCGAAGCAGACTACCTGTTTATGGACTGCCCACCTTCGCTCGGCGTTCTCATGACTTCCGCCCTTGCCGCAGCCGATGAACTGATCGTGCCTCTCCAATGCGAATATTTCGGCCTGGAAGGTCTTTCAAAAATTGTCGGAGTTCATAAGCAGATTCGCGAGTCGGGAGCCAATGACGACGTCGTACTCGAAGGCATCGTCATGACCATGGCTGACAGCCGGACCAATCTTTCCTCGCTCGTCATCAACGATGTTCGCGAATATTTTCCCGAAGTGACTTACCAGACCGTCATCCCGCGAAACATCCGTCTCGGAGAAGCCCCCAGTTACGGACAAACGATTATCGACTACGCTCCGACCTGTTCGGGAGCAATTGCCTACCGGAATCTCGCCGACGAGTTTATCAAAAGGCACTCCTGAGCCCCTGCCGGCACTCAATCCGAATTCCGGATTGAATACAGCCTCTTATCCGTCCGGATCAGCAAACGGTCGCCCGCGATTGCAGGCGACGACATGCAAAGCTCGCCGGCTTCGAGATGGTTTTGATACAAGACTTCGAAAGTATCGCCAGCCTTTAAGACGTAGCACACTCCGTCCTCATTCAGGCAGTAAATATGATTTCCGCTCGCCCACGGTGACGCGGTAACTCCCGCACTGCGTGGCAATCTTTGACGATCGTAGTGCGCCTTACCCGACTTCGCATCGTAAGCGCCGAAGATTGCCCGATCCAGAAGCACATAGAGGAAGCCATCATGAACCAGTGTCGACGGATTGTAGGGCGCGATATTATTATCATACCAGGCAATGAACTCGCTACTGGTTTGCCCTTCTTTTAAAGTGAGATCCCCTCTTCCACCGGGCTTGATCGCATACACCACCTTGATTTTGCCTGCGACATATCCTGAGCTGACAAAAAGCAGACCGTCGGCCTCGTAGGGTGTCGCAATTGTATGACTCGACATTCCTTTGATTTCCCAAAGGAGCTTCCCATCGAGATCATAACTACGAATCGCCCCCGTTCCCGGAGTTATAATCTCCGTCCGAACCGGATTCTCCCAGACAAAAGGCGTCGCCCAGTTCGATTTCTCGTCCCGCGAAATCCGAAACGTCTGCTCCCCTGTTTTTTTATCCAGGGCCAACAGATACGAATCCTCATCGTTGTCGTAGACGTAGTAGATCCGATCGCCGTGTATCGCCGGAGACGCTGAAGGTCCATAGTCCAAACGTGTCGGGCAGGCCTTCAGTTCGTGCTTCCAGATTTCACCTCCCTCAAAATCGAGGCAGAAGATTCCAACATTTCCAAAGCAGGCATAGATGAATTCCCCATCTGTTACCGGGGTTTCGGATGCGTAACTGTTCTTAATATGGATCGGAGTCTCGGGACGACCGCTGTGAACTGTCTTTTCCCAAAGCAGTTCCCCCGTCGAAAGAGAAAGGCAAAGCACTTTCCAGTCGTGCCGGGATTCTGCGATTTCATGACGGTCCCCGCCGAAATAGAGCCCTTTCTTCAATGCCTCCGTCTTCCCATGATTCACCACCGTCGTCACAAAAACGCGATCACCCCAGACAATGGGACAGGACCAGCCGCGACCGGGTAGATCGGTCTTCCACTCCACATTCTTCGTCGCAGACCACTCAAGCGGAAGGTTGTCACTCGCCACGCCACGAGAACCGGGACCTCGAAACTGAGGCCAGTTACCGCCACTACTTTCCTGCTCCTGCCCGCTGGCGAGGGGAGAAAAAACAGAACAAATCAAGAAGAAGAGGGAAAACAAAATAGAAAAAGTAAATGGGTAGGGAATCGACCTGAGCATGCCTTTTATTAGGGAAATACCCGCGCCAGTAACAGAAAAACCTCTTTCAGTTGCTGTTTGATCAATACACGGATTGAACAAACCCTATTGAATCGTTGACCAAACAGGGTTGAAACGTAGATTCCGCCGAATTTCGCGGTCTTCAAAAAATCACGAAACTCCCTGAAAAAGTGTGGGAATGCCTTATTCTTTCACTTCTCCGAAATATCTCAATCTCATAAGACATGGTAAAGTGGATTCTTAAACTCATCGTTGGTAACCGAAACCAGCGTGTGATCAAAAAAATCGATCCCGTCGTTGCGCAAATCAACGAGATCGAAAAAGAGCTCCAATCACAGCCCGACGAGGTTCTGAAGGAGAAAACGGCGGCCTGGATAGATCATCTTCACAGATACAGCCTGAACATTGAGTCGCTCAGTGAGCGTCGCCTCAAAAAACGCACCGACGAAGAGAACCGGGCCGGTCTCTCTGTCTGGGCGGATCGTTTTGATAAGCTTGCTGACGAATTTAAAGACGTAGCTGATTTCGTCGACCTAAATGCCATCAGCTCGATGGACAACGACGCACTTGCCGAAAAGACGGTTGCCTGCCAGGTCCTTTTCAACAGCATCAAAGAAGACTTCCCTGAAAAACGGAAAGCCTATCTCGAAGAAATTCTTCCTGAAGCCTATGCCGTGGTGAAAAATACAGCACGCCGCCTCTGCGGTCAGGAATGGATTGTCTGTGATCATCCCGTGAAATGGGAAATGGTACACTTCGATGTCCAGCTCGTTGGCGGCATCGGACTCCACCGCGGAATGATCGCGGAAATGGCGACCGGTGAGGGTAAAACCCTTGTTGCGACCCTCCCTGTATTCCTCAACGCACTTACCGGCCTCGGTGTCCATGTGGTTACGGTCAACGATTACCTCGCCCGTCGGGACTCCGAATGGATGGGACATCTCTTTGAATGGCTCGGCCTCAGTATCGGGGTGATTCAGAACGACCAGCGCGGCGACATTCGTAAAGAGCAATATCAAAAGGACATTACCTACGGAACCGCCAGCGAATTTGGTTTCGACTACCTGCGTGACAATGGAATGGCCGACCGCAAGGAAGCACAGGTCCAGCGCCATCACTACTTTGCCCTGATCGATGAGGTTGACTCCGTTCTGATCGATGAAGCGAGAACTCCGCTGATCATTTCCGGCCCGGTTGCTAAACGCGAAGAGGATCAGAATTACGAGCTCTACAAATCTCAAATTCTAAAGCTTTATCGCAAGCAGACTCAACATTGTAACGATCTCGCCCAGGAAGCGAAAAAGGCTCACGAAGAAGGTGATGAAGCAGAAGCAGGCCGACTCTTTTACAAAGTGAAACTCGGGATGCCCCGGAACCGCGCACTCCTTCGCGCCATGGAGAGTCCGGAAGTTCGACGTTTGATTGAGAAAGCCGAGCTCGAATTCTATCGTGATCCGCAGAAAACCGCTCTCTTTGCACTCAAAGAGGAACTCTTTTTCACTCTCGATCAAAAACAACACGAAGCCGAGCTCACTGAGCAGGGCCGCGAATTTCTCAATCCCGGTGAACCCGATTCTTTCGTCATTCCCGACCTGTCGGAAGCCTTTTCCGAAATCGACGGCAACTCCAGTCTGACGGATCCGGCCAAAGCTAAAGCAAAAACCGACCTGCAGCAGGAAATGGCGGCCCAGGCAGAGAAAATGCACACCATTTCTCAGTTGCTGAAAGCTTTCACTCTTTACGAAAAAGACGTTCACTACGTGGTCGAAGACAATCGCGTGATGATCGTCGACGAGAACACCGGTCGGAAAATGTCAGGTCGCCGCTGGTCAGATGGGCTTCACCAGGCGGTCGAAGCGAAAGAAGGCGTCACCATTGAAGGGGAAACGCAGACCTACGCAACGATCACAATTCAGAACTACTTCCGCCTCTACGAAAAGCTGGGCGGAATGACCGGAACTGCCGAAACCGAAGCCGCAGAATTTCACGACATTTACAAACTCGAAGTCCTCATCGTTCCGACCAACCAGCCTGTCGCACGGAAAGACCTCAACGACAAAATCTTCAAAACTCAGCGCGAGAAGTTCAAAGCGGTCATCGACACCGTCAAAGAACGCCACATCGATGGTCAGCCTGTCCTTCTCGGAACAGCCAGCGTCGAATCCTCTGAGGTCCTCGCTCGAATGCTGAAGCGTGAGAAAATTCCGCACGCAGTTCTCAATGCGAAATACCACCTTCAGGAAGCGGAGATCGTTTCGCGGGCCGGACAACAGGGTTCCGTCACTGTCGCCACCAACATGGCTGGTCGGGGAACGGATATTAAACTTGGAGAAGGCGTTTCCGACAAAGGCGGTCTCTTTGTTATCGCTACCGAACGACACCGCAGTCGCCGGGTTGACCGCCAGTTGCGCGGACGTTGCTCCCGTCAGGGCGATCCCGGGATGTCTGTCTTTTACGTGAGTTTTGAAGACGAACTCATGATGCAATTCGGTGCCGCCGAGCGCATGACGAAAATGATGGAGCGTTTCGGCCTCGAAGAAGGTCAGGAACTCGAGCATCCATGGCTTAACAAATCAGTCGAGAACGCGCAGAAGAAAGTCGAGCAGCGTGACTACCTTTCCCGGAAACACATTCTCGAATACGATGATGTGATGAACAATCAGCGGTCGGTTGTCTACGGCTACCGTAACGAAGTTCTCGAAACGGAAGACCCGCACGCTCTCATTATCGACATCATCGAGGAAGCAGTTCCCAGCGCACTTCTTGAGTTCATCGATCCTGACAGCGACGCACTGGACACCGAAATGACCCTGCAGTGGGTCAACACCAGCTTTCCGCTTGGCCTGAAAGAAGAGGACGCCGCCTTTGATACCCGAAAAACGGACGACAACATTCAGTTCGTCATCGACCAGGTCAAAGCCGCCTACAATGTGAAAGCCGCTCACGAAGACCCGGATCGTGGGGAAGACCTCGAGCGATTTGTGATCATGCACAGCATCGATCAACTGTGGCAGGAGCACCTTTTCGAAATGGACAGCCTTCGCGACTCGATCGGCAATTACCGTCATGCGCAAAAGGATCCTCTCGTGGAATACAAGCACGCTGCTTACCAAATGTTTGTCGGCTTGATGGACCGGATCAAATCCGAAGTGCTCGGCCATATTTTCCGAACCACCACATCCCGCCCTGAAGACTACAACAAAGTGTTAAAAGGCCTTCAAACGAGTCGTCCCGATATTCTCGGTCAATTTGCCGAGGGTAGCAGTCGGGCATCCGCTTCCGAACAGGGCGTGTCGCCGGAGGGCAGTGGTCCTGATGGTCCGAAGATTCAAATTCCGAAAACAGTTCGGCGCGAAATGCCAAAAGTCGGCCGCAATGATCCCTGCCCTTGTGGCAGCGGGAAGAAATTCAAATCCTGTTGCGGATAAAACGCCTGAAATCCTCTCTCTTCTTTTCAGGTGAAAACCTCCCCGTTCCATCGTAACAATGGAACATGACAACTATCATCATCCTTTGCGCAATCGGGATTCTTGCCATCCTCGCAGAGTTGGTTTTGCCTGGTGGCATTCTTGGAGTTGTGGGAGCCGTTTGCCTGATCGTCGCAGTCGGATTGATCTTTACAAGCTACGGCTCCACTGCCGGTTTGATATCTCTGGTCGTGCTTCTGATTCTCGGAATCGTGACCCTGAATTTCTGGATGAAATTCTTCCATCGCCTTCCCCTCACCAAAGACCTTTTATTGAAAGGGCATGTGGGAACCGGGGATGATCGAGAAGAAAGGCGCGAGCTCGCCGGTCGAAATGGCGTCGCGCTGACAGACCTCATGCCATCCGGACACGCCAGTATTGACGGGGAGAAATACGACGTCGTCACCGAAGGAGGCTCCATTCGCAAAGACACTCCGGTCCAAGTCGTTAAATCCGACGGGCAAAGCGTCGTGGTGAGACAGGTATCAGCTGAATCCTGATTCTGCTCTACGATGGCTTGATGTGTTTAAAACTTTCTGAGAAAGATCTACCGATGAACTCCTATCATTGAGTGGAAAACTGCAACATTCGTCAATTCAAGATCAAGCGCCGCCGCTAATTGCCCTTCACGTCTTTTTGAGCTTCAGCCTTTAGCGTCGTCAATTTCTCGTCACCGGGCTTTTGCTCTAAGCCTTTTTCCAGCAGCGCCAACGCTTCAACAGGGCGACCATTACTCAGATACGCTTCGGCTGTCTTTCGGAGAATCCAGACTTTTCCCGGGCTCGATTCAATCTCAAATTCCATCATTCGAAGCCCGTCGTCGGTTCGCCCGTCTTTAATCAATTGCTCCGCCAGCGTCATATTGGTCCCTCCCCAGGCTGCTTTTTTACCCTTGTCCTCGAACCACTCAATGGCCGCCTCAACGCCGTCGCGTTTAATCTTGTCATACATTTTCTGATTCTGAGTAAGGCCCGCCTTTGCAGGCATCCTGTAGGGTTGATCACTTACAATGTGGATCAATTCATTGCTCAAGTTGACGACGGTATTCCATACTTCAGAGCCTCCGAACCCATCGCCTTGATTACAGAGAACGATGATAAAGGCGTCATCCTCCACCAGGCGGTGTTCCATAGCCCTGAATCCATTTATCGCCCCTCCGTGATTGACCACCCTGGTTCGGTGCTTCGTCACGGGATGGGTTCGAGTATAAATCTGCCAACCATACCCATATCGGCTTTGTGCCCGCCCGCCTGCCGCTTTCACTTCGGGCACCTCCCGATTCGGAGTAAACATGAGATCCCGGTATTTCTGATCGAGCAACTCATCCGTATAGAGCGCCCGGTCCCAGAGAAACATATCTTCGACAGTTGAATAGATTGATCCGGCCGCGCCCGGGGAGGAATCCATGTCCATGTAATCTGCCCTGGAATACTCAAAAGGACCGCGAGTGTATCCGCTGGCTCTTTTCTCAAGCACATACCGGTTCCGGTCATACCCGCTGTTTGTCATCCCCAGAGGCTCGAAGATGCGTTCCTGAATGTTTTGCTCAAACGTTCTTCGCGTCACTTTTTCGATAATGCGTCCGAGAATGGAATAACCGGCGTTGCAATAGGAGTAAATAGTTCCGGGCTCATTCGACAGATCGCCACTGCAATGCAGCTTGATGAATTCATCCTTATCAAATGACAAACGGGAAGTGGTGCCCCGGTAGTCAAAGGTGGCGGTAAAATCTTTGATGCCTGATTGATGAGCCATCAGGTGATGAATCGTGATCCTCTCTCCTGAATCCTTGCGGTAGTAAGGCAAGTGGTCCGTGATCTTGTCGTCCAGATTGATCTCCCCCTCTTGAACCAACTGCATCACAAGCATGGTGCAAAACTGTTTACTGACTGAGGCAAGCCGGAACTTGGTATCCGTCGTGTTGGGAATATTCCACTCACGATTGGCCAGCCCAAAGCCCTCTTTGTAAATGATCTCCCCCTTCTCAGCGACCAGAATGGCCCCGGAGAAACGACCGGTATCTGCCGTAGCCTGACTCAACCGCTTCAGAGCAGACACCTTGTCAGAACCTACTTCCTGATATCCTTTCGGGAGCGATACCCCCTCCCCCGTGACGTATCCGCCTAGTACACACCATCCGGCCAGAATCCATCCCAGTAGTGTCCATCGTCGTAAAGCCATCATTCCCTATACCGTTACGCCACAGGCAGGCCTATCGTCTACTTTTTCGTAACCTGACATCCGACCGATACTCGTAGTGTCTTCAATTCAAAGGAATCCAATTCAAGATCCAAAAATTTCGATTCATAATCACTCGTTCGCAAGCTAAGCTCTACTCTTCCCGCTGAAAACTTAAATCAAACCCAATCCTGTTGCATCTCTACGTCCACATCCCCTTCTGCCATCACATCTGCCCCTACTGTGCTTTTTACAAACACAAACCGGGCAAGCTGGCCAACGAAGCGTTTGTCGACGCAATTCTTTCGGAAGCGAAAACCCGGGCGGATCTATCCGACACAGGACTGAAGACCATCTATTTCGGCGGCGGCACTCCCAGTCTTCTAAGCGGAAAATGGATCACCAAACTTTGTGAGGGCTTGCGTCAATACTTCGACCTCTCCGGATTGGAGGAATGGACGATCGAAGCCAATCCGGCCACCTTTGATCTAAAAAAGGCGAGGACGATGTCAGACTTGGGAATCTCCAGGGTCAGCCTTGGAACTCAATCCTTTCAAACAGACACATTGAAAACCCTTGGCCGGGATCATTCACCGGACGATGCAGTCAGAGCTTACGAAACGCTGCGCGAAGCAGGCTTTCAAAATATCAGCATCGATCTGATGTTTTCCATTCCCGGCCAGAATGCTTCCAGTTGGCAGGCAGATCTCGAAACGGCAGTGAGCTTGAAGCCTGATCATTTTTCTGCCTACAACCTCACCTACGAAGAAGATACAGAATTCCTGACACGACATCAAACAGGAGAGCTGGATGCGAACGAAGACCGCGATGCGACCCTGTTCTATCAGGCTGTAGACTACCTTGAGGACCACGGATATCGACACTACGAAATCTCCAACTACGCTCGTGAAGGCTTCGAGTCGCGTCACAATCAGGGCTACTGGAACGGATCCGATTACCTTGGCCTCGGTCCCGGAGCCGTATCTACAATTTCCGGAGAACGCTGGAAAACACTTCCTGACACTGCCCGATACGTAACAAGGGTTCAAGAGGGACAGGATATCCGAACCGATCGAGAAACGCTTACGGAGGAGGATCGCCGACTTGAGGCTATCGCCCTCCAACTTCGCACAGCGCGCGGAGTACCCGCGAATCTCATTTCCTCACCCAATCCTGTTGAATCGCTGACCCAACAGGGGCTGATCGTCCAAAAGGAAGGCCGAATTCTCCTGACCAGAGAAGGCAAAGCACTTGCCGACCCCATCGCGGGAATGCTAGTGTAGCCCGACTTATCTATCTCCAATTATGTCCGACTTAAAGAATCACCCATTTCGAATCCAGCCAGGCCAGGCCGTGGATCTTTCAGCATTGCCAACGCGCCACGAAGACATTTACCCCATGGGGAAAAGCGATGGAAAAAGATTACTGACAGGAGATTACTACGACGAAATTGATGAACTTCAGACTCGCTTTTACGCTGAGGGGAAACACCGACTGCTTGTTGTTTTTCAGGCAATGGATACCGGCGGCAAAGACGGCACAATTCGCTCTGTTTTTGAGAAAATGGATCCTCAGGGAATTCGCGTCAAATCTTTCAAACGACCAAGCTCAGAAGAACTGGCTCACGACTATCTGTGGCGCGTCCACAAGCAAGTTCCCCGCAACGGTGGAGTCGTAATTTTCAACAGGAGTCACTACGAAGACATCCTCGCTGTTCGAGTTCGTGAAATTTATCCCGAAGCCGTTTGGTCAAAACGCTACGAACACATCGTTAATTTTGAACAAATGTTAGCCGACGAAGGGACCACCATTGTGAAGATCTTTTTAAACATTTCAAAAACGGAGCAAAAGGAAAGGCTTCAGGCCCGTCTCGACGAACCGGCCAAGAACTGGAAGTTTAATCCAGGCGATCTTGAAGACCGCGCCCTCTGGCCCAAATTCATGAACGCCTATGAAGATGTTCTCGGCAATACCAGCACCGATGTAGCCCCCTGGTATGTCATTCCGGCAGATCGGAAGTGGTATCGGAACCTGGTGGTGACGAAGATCATTATCGATACCCTGAAGAGTCTCGACATGAAATATCCGCCAGTAGATTTTGATCCGTCCAGCATCGTGATCGAAAGCTAATTGCCTGCTGCATGAAAAATCTATTTATTCTCCTGATTACGTTCAGTTCCCTCATCGGATACGCTGACGACGAGCAACCGAACATTCTCTTCGCGATCAGCGACGATCAATCCTGGCCACATGCCGGAGCTTACGGAACCGACTGGGTCAAGACACCAGGCTTCGACCGGGTTGCCGCGGAAGGCTTGCTTTTCAATCAGGCCTACACACCAAATGCAAAGTGCGCACCATCGCGGGCCTGCATTCTCACGGGACGAAATTCCTGGCAACTGGAGGAAGCCGCCAACCATATGCCCTTTTTCCCTGCGAAATTCACAACCTATGCCGAAGCCCTGGAACGGAAGGCAAACTACTTTGTGGGATCGACCGGAAAAGGATGGGCACCGGGACAGGCTCTCGACGCCAAAGGAGAAAAACGCAGCATGGTGGGAAAACCATACAACAAGCACAAATCCAAACCGCCTGCGGCAAAAATCTCAAGCAATGACTACGCCTCAAATTTCGCGGACTTTCTTGCAGAGGCTGGAGAATCCGAAAAGCCCTGGGCCTTCTGGTATGGATCAACAGAACCCCACCGCGCCTACGAGTATGAAGCGGGAGTCAAAAAGGGCGGGAAGAGCCTGACGGATATCGACAAAGTTCCGGCCTTCTGGCCCGATAATGAAATCGTCCGAAACGACATGCTCGACTATGCCTTTGAGATCGAACATTTTGATAATCATCTCGTCCGCATGCTCGACATGCTGGAGAAAAACGGACAGTTGGAAAATACCCTCATCGTTGTCACCTCCGACAACGGGATGCCATTTCCGCGGGTCAAAGGGAACGAATACATCTATTCCAATCACCTTCCGCTTGCCATCATGTGGCCGAAAGGAATCACGAAGCCCGGTCGGAAAATTGATGACTTTGTTAGCTTTATCGATCTGGTCCCGACATACCTCGAGGTCGCCAAACTTGCTCCTGAGAATTCGTCCATGGCGGCCTTAAGCGGCAAGAGTTTGCTCCCCATTTTTCAGTCAGAGAAATCCGGTCAGATTATTCCGGAACGGGACCATGTTCTCATTGGGAAGGAACGGCACGATGCCGGACGGCCAGAGGATCAGGGTTATCCCGTTCGTGGAATCGTAACCAAAGACTGGCTCTATCTTCGTAATTACGAGCCGAACCGCTGGCCCGCCGGCGATCCGGTAACCGGCTATCTCAACACTGACGGCAGCCCGACCAAGACCTGGATTCTCGACTCCAGGCGTGACGGCTCCAACACAGAATATTGGGATCTGAATTTCGGCAAACTTCCTGAGGAAGAGCTTTATCATATCGCCAATGATCCTTACTGCGTCACCAATCACGCGGAGGCGAATGATCACAACAAAGTGAAGACCGAGCTGGCTGAACAAATGAAAAGCGAACTGCTCCAGCAGGAGGACCCGCGCATGGAAGGCAATGGCGAGATTTTCGACAAGTACCCCATCGCGACCGACTCGGCCAATTTTCACAAACGCTTCATGGCCGGAGAAAAAACCAAAGCAGGATGGGTCAACCCCGGGGATTTCGAGAAAGAGAATCCGGAGTGATTCAGACTGAACCCGGCACTCACGAATCTGAAAGGGCCTTTCTATCTCGGAGGCACGCTACCTTTTGGCAGCACTGCCGGTTCATGAACAAGGAAGCCCGCGATCTCGACTCTTTCACCTTTGATACATCTCGCTTTGAGAACATGCTCTCCATAGGGAAGCTGATCGGCGATTGAGACGGAAAATAGTTCAGCTTCCCCTTTCGGGATAAGAACCTCTCCGTTTGTCGCCCTCACAACCCTCCAGGAAAACGTATCTCCCACCTTGTTCGAATGAGTTCCGTCGGACTCCAATCTTCGTCTCCACAATTCCGTGGGCACGATGATTTGACCGGAGTCACTCGCAAAATCGGAACCGTTGTTCCCGTTCCCATCCAGTCCGGTGACCCCGCCAATCAATTCGTAATCACCTTCATCACTCGTCATTCGAATCTTCCATACCTGCGGAACGATCGTTGACGGATCTCCGAGCCGAATCTGATGCGGCGACCTGTCCGCAACTGAACCGCGGGCAGGTTTATGGTTCTTCGCTCCCGGCCGAATCAGAGTGGTGAAGAACGAGGGGACTTCCCCGAGCGGTTTGCCGTCGAGTTCGAAAGCAAGCTTGCCTCCATCCGAATTCGCCCTTCCAATAAAATCCACCCTGTTTCCGGTAAAGGTCAGCTGCACGAAACTCTTCCCATCCTTTGGAAGTATCACGCTGCGACTAGCATCTCCCCCGATCCCTTCTCCTCTCTGAAAATCCCCTTCGACGGCAATACCTTCTCCATCAGAATCATCCCTAAAAGTGATCAATCTCTCCGGCGGCATTGGCCCCTTCAGATTCCCCGCCTGCTCGACGATATGCCTGACAATGTTCTCGTTGATTACCAAAGCTCCGTGATCACTCTGATGAACTGCATCCCGAAGCAGCCACTCGAGAGGTTTCTCATGTTCAATGAGATAAGCTGCCCACTCGCGCCTCGAATCCACCCACTCGCACTGGTATTTTTCAGCCACCGCCCGAATCTCATCCCATACCGGGTCGTTGATCGTCTTTTGTGAAATCTCCCCGTCACGTTCCCTCAGGTGTAGGCTCGCCACGATGATATCCGCCGAGGAATGAGCACGGAAATCGACGAGTAACTTTTCGAGATCCTCCGCCTCACCTCCTGAATAGAGAATCACCAGATCGGGCTGCTGCTCCAATACATGCTGGCGCATCCATCCTCGTGTGAAATCGTAATTCACGGCAGAGCCTGTCTCTTATACACATCTGACGCTGCCGACGAAGAGGATAGTGTAG
>OJCB01000350.1_pt1 | contig 18121 bp, 14 predicted proteins | sample 1591501 | NCBI WGS metagenome assembly OJCB01 (sample SAMN05416813, study PRJEB24817) | seawater metagenome | isolation source: Sea water | place: Canada:Atlantic | collected 2013-07 | reverse complement strand
GGGCTCGGAGATGTGTATAAGAGACAGATGCTGGACTTCGTATAATTTTCCGGAGAAATTGGCAAAGTGACCGTGAGTCAAATGCCCACCGTGACTAAGGTCCATCGTCAGAATTTTGTCGCCCGGCTCGAGAACACTGAAGTAGACCGCTGCGTTGGCCTGTGAACCGGAGTGAGGCTGCACATTGGTAAAAGCTGCGCCAAAAAGCTTTTTGGAACGCTCGATTGCGAGAATCTCGACCTCATCGACATTTTCACACCCGCCATACCAACGCTTCCCGGGATAGCCCTCGGCGTATTTATTGGTGAGGCAACTCCCCTGCGTCTGCTGAACTGCTTTCGATGCAAAATTCTCCGAAGCAATCAGTTCGATGTTATTTTTCTGACGCTCTTCCTCTTCAGCAATGACATCAGCGATAGCGGAATCCGTGACCTGCAAATGCGGAGCCGCCACAGCAATTCCGCAGGTGTTCATCTTATTCACCCGACGCTCATGGCGACCGCCATCATCGAAGGCTGATCCAAGCCACGCATCCACAATTGCAGCCGCTTCTTCTCCCGTATTGTAATTACCAGCCAGGCAAAGAACGTTCGTATCATTGTGTTCGCGAGTTTTCGCAGCAAGATCGGCATCGGTTACGACTGCAGCCTGAACACCGGCGAAACGGTTCGCTGCGATACTCATACCAATTCCCGTTGTACAACAAAGAATTCCAAGATCCTTTTTACCTGTAGCAACAGACCCGGCGACATGATTGGCGTAATCCGGGTAGTCAACGGACTCTTTTGAATAGCAGCCAATATCCTCGACATCGTAGCCGCTTCCCTTGAGATGGCTGACGATTGCTTCTTTCAGTTCAAATCCACCGTGATCGGTGCCGATAATGATGCTGGGTTTGCTCATGGTAACGTTTTCAGTTTCAAGTGTTCAGTTTTCAGCTGAGGCAATCCTTCGGTGAGGATGATTATCGTTTCAAGTCTTGAGTTTAACGATCCCACCAATCAACAAGGAATTCGGATTGCAGGAGGAGTTTAGGTACGCGTCCTTCGCCGAAAATCGCATATCAACTCGTAGCGCCATCCGGATCCCCGGTTTTCACAAATCGATAGACCGACGGCAGGGCTTCTTTTATCAGATTTCGCGTAAGCTGATATTCGTCGACATCCATACCGATCGGATCATGGACATCAATATCGAGATGATCAGCAACGATGAATTCACGGAGCACAAAGGTCTTTTCCTGACTCTCGGGAAAATAAGCGCGAATGGCCTCAATGTGGCTCCTGCTCATCCCGAAGACGTGGGTGCATTGGTCCAGTAGTTCAGGAGTCAGCATTTGGCTTCTCTGCCTTGAAATATCGATCCCCTCTTCAGCCATCACCGTGACCGAATGAGCACTCGGCCCCATTCCATCCATTGCCCCGATACCTGCGGATTCGACAATGATGTCGTCATCACCCGCTTCCTCCACCATGGACTGGAAGAGGCCTTCCGCCATGGGGCTGCGGCAAACATTGCCCGTACAAACAAAGAGAACACGATTTTTCATGAAGCAGGAAATCAAGGATCAACAGAGCTTTTAACGACCGAAAGTAAAGCTGCAAAGCCACGAAAATCACTCTTGAACGCTTTTTCACTGAGGCTATGGTCGACCGTCACGAGTCGTGACGCGCGCCAAATTTTATGACTCTTGAAAGTCTATTGTCCTCAGAAAGGGTTATTGCCAAACTAAAGGCAGACGAAACCATCCCTGCTATCGAAGAGATGGTGAACCACCTCGTTACCGGTGGTTCCCTTCCGGCTGAATTGGCAGAGGAGACTATCGAAGCCCTGTGTCAGCGGGAAGAGCAGCGAACGACCGGGATTGGAAACGGAGTCGCCATTCCCCACTGCTTTATCGAAAATATTGAGGAAGTGGTCACGATCTTTGCCCGATCAGAAAAGGGAGTCGACTTCTGCGCACTTGATCGTGCTCCCGTTCACTTCATCGTTCTGTTCATCGTTCCGAAGTCACAGTATACCCTTCATTTGAAGACGCTGGCAGCAATCGCTAAGATTCTCAATAGCGCGGACACCCGCAATAATCTCGCCGACGCGGATACTCCGGACCGAATTCTGGACGTTCTTTCTCACCGCGCTGCGGGAGTCTGATTTCGAATTGCAGAATCCGATGCTTGCAGCGGCGGGGAAACTCGCCACATTCATTTCCCTTCCTTATCATCCTGTTATGGCTGAAACACTTGCTACTCTCCTGGCCGAAAGGCTCAATGAAACCCTCGCGAAATCGAGCTTCGCCGGCGATTTACCGGAAGGCTTTCGTGCCCACGTAGAGCAAGCTCAGAATCGTCAGTTCGGGGATTACCAGTCCAACGCGGCGATGATCCTCGCCAAACAGGTGAAAAAAAACCCGCGCGAACTGGCGTCGGAGATCGCAGAATCTTTTGACGGAGGAACTCTTTGCGACAAACCGGAAATCGCCGGACCCGGATTTATTAATTTTCGGATCACGACCGATGCCCTTGCCGAACGGGCCGCGATCCTTCTCAACGACCCGGATCATCTCGGTGTCGAACAAGCCACGAATCCTCAGACGATCGTCCTCGATTTTTCTGCGCCCAACGTCGCCAAGCCGATGCACGTTGGCCACATTCGGAGCACCATCATTGGTGATAGTCTGTCCCGGGTAGCCCGTTTTCTGGGACACAATGTGATTACCGACAATCATATCGGCGACTGGGGAACCCAGTTTGGAATGATTCTCTGGGGCTGGAAAAACCTTCTCGACGAAAAGGCTCTGGAAGCCGACCCGATTCCCGAACTGCTTCGCGTCTATCGCGAGGTGAATGCAAAAACGAAGGAAGACGAGTCACTCCGCGAGGAGTGCAAAGGCCAACTGGTTGCTCTCCAGAGCGGTGACAAAGAGAACCTCGCGATCTGGGAAAAGTGCATCGAGCTTTCCAAAATAGGCCTTAAGAAAATTTACGACCAGTTGGATGTCAGCTTTGACCACTGGCTCGGTGAAAGCTTTTACAATGACCAGCTTGGGCCATTGGTAGAACAACTCGTCGCCGAAAATATTGCGACAGAATCTGACGGCGCGATCGTCATTTTCTCTGACGGAACTCTTTCTGAAAAAGAGGATCCATTTTTGAAAAGCGAGGACGGTGAAATCAAACCTCAACCGGCACTCATTCAAAAATCGGACGGCGGGTTCCTCTACGCAACGACCGATCTCGCTACGATCGATTATCGAATTTCCGATCTCGGCGCCGATGCACTCTGGTATGTTGTCGGAGTTCCGCAGCAACTCCACTTTGATCAACTCTTTCAAATTTCCAAAAGACGCGGACAAAAAGCCGACCTCCAGTTTATTCCTTTCGGGAGCATCCTTGGTAAAGACCGGAAGATGCTCAGAACAAGAGAAGGAGAAACCGTCCAACTGGCCGATGTTCTCACGGAATCAATCGAACGAGCCCGCAAGGTCATCGATGAAAAGAATCCTGATCTCTCCGATGGAGAGAAACACGAAATTGCCACGGTCATCGGAATTGGAGCCGTCAAGTATGCTGAGCTGAGTCAGTTCCGGATGACGGATTATATCTTCGACTGGGATACGATGCTCGCGTTGAAAGGCAACACCGCTCCATATCTGATCAACGCCTACGTCCGGACACGCGCAATTTTCCGGAAGCTCGGCAGTGATTTTGCAGGAATTGACTCCTTCACTCTGACCGCTGACGCCGAAAAAAACCTGGTCCTCAAACTGGCCCAGTTTGGTGAAACGGTTCCGACCGTTCTCAACGATTTTCGCCCCAACGGACTCGCCACCTACCTTTACGAACTGGCAACGACTTACCACAAATTCTGGGAAGCGTGTCCGGTTCTTCGTGAAGAAGGAGCCGTTCGTGAAACACGTCTCGCCCTATGCGAACTGACTGGCCGCGTTCTAAAATGCGGTCTCGGACTTCTCGGTATCCGCACAACAGAGAAAATGTAGATTCCAATGATTGCTCTCGTCGAAAAACTCCAGTCCCGCCTCAACTCCGCCGTGCTCGGTGCCGAGGAAGCTGTATTCGAGTTGATAGCATCGATGCTGGCGGGAGGGCATGTTCTGATTGAAGGCGCACCCGGGATCGGCAAAACTACTCTTGTCAAAACCTTGGCAGAAGCTGTGTCGGGTGATTTTAAGCGGGTCCAGTTTACTCCCGATCTTGTTCCTTCTGATCTCGTTGGTTATTCCATTTATCGACAAAACGAGGGGAAATTCGAATTTGCGGAAGGCCCCGTTTTTACCAACCTCCTTCTCGCAGATGAAGTGAACCGCACCAGTCCGCGGATCCAAAGCGCGCTGCTGGAATGCATGAACGAAGGACAGGTTTCGATCGATGGAACCACCCGTCAACTGCCCCGGATGTTTCACGTCATCGCCACACAGAACAACCGATACACATCAGGGACCTTCCCCCTTCCCGAACCGCAACTTGATCGCTTTCTGGCCTCGGTGGAAATGAGCCTTCCTCAGGCATCAACCCGGTCTGATATTCTCAAATTTCACGCCAACGACCCGGCGAAGCAGAACGGAACCGAACCCGCTGTCGCATCCGTCGAAGAAGTCGTGGAGATTCAGGAAAAAATCCGGGACCTTCCGGTCGCTGACGAAATTTGCGATTACATCATCCGCATTTGCGATGCCGTGCGCCGCCACCCGGATCTCGACGGGGAAATCTCCAACCGGGGAGGAATTGCTCTGATGCGCCTTTCGCAATCGATCGCAGCACTCCAGAAACATGACGCCGTATTCCCGGAAGACGTCAAGCGCGCCATCGTTCCGGCATTGGCTCATCGGGTCTGTCCTGCCGGGGAAGAGCCGGGAATCGGTGATGCCGCATTGAGAAGAGGACGTGTTGTCGAGATTGTTCGAAGCTTGCAGGATTCGGTTCCCGTCGAGTAACCTCTTTTCCGGATTGCCCTTTGCTATGACGGAAAAAATCACCACCACTATTGAGCCGGTCGGCATCGTGGTGATGTGGGTCAGCATTGCCATTTTTGTCTTCGGCTGTTTTTTCTTTTCCGGCCCCGCCCTGCTCCTCGGACTGATCGGTTTTTCCCTTCTCCTGATTGCTCGATTCGTTTCTCGGGCCCAGCTCCGTGACCTCACTTTAGAGCGCCACCTTCCCAGGCGCGCGTTTCTGGGAGAACCATTTATCATCCAAACGAGAATTCAAAATTTGAAGTCCACTCGTTCAGTTGGGGCTCTGGAGATTCAGGACGGGCTGATAAACCGAAACAAAAATGCTGTATTCGTGCCGTTGATTCAGCGTCTCAGTTCTACTCAAATCGAATACCATTGCCGACTCTTTCGCCGGGGATGGAATGCGGGAAACCGTTACCAGCTTTCCTCTTTCTGGCCACTCGGGCTTTTCGCCAGCCAAACCAGTGGAATCTTCAAATCAGCAGATCCCAAAAACGACGGGGTTCTGATTCTGCCCCGTCCACTCGTTCCGGGATTCCTCGGTCAAATTCTCGATCGAATTGAAAGTGAGGCAGCCCAGTTCTCTGCCAATCAACCAGATCAGTTATCCGAATTCCGATCCTTGCGGGAATTTCGCTCCGGTGACGCAGTGAAAACGATTCACTGGCCCACTTCCTCCCGTGCAGGGAAGATCATCGTCCGGGAGACCGATCCGCCAAAACCCAGACCACGGCGATATGGTATTCTCATTCACCGAATGGCGCCCTCCGGGGAACTGATCCAACCGGAGCGCTTTGAACTGATCCTCCGAATTGCCTCGGGCCTGTTAACGCGGTTCCAAACACGAGGAATTCCCGTAACGTTTCTGGCCGGGTTCGGAGATAAAAAAGCGATTCGGGTTCCTGAAAATCTGGGAACATTTCGAGCTCTCGAACTTTTGGCCCGCTCCAAAAACCGAAACGTCGATGAACTCGGAATCCTTCTCGAGCAAGCAACGGAGTTTGAGCAATGCGATCAGATCTTTGTTCTGGGACCGGCCCAGAGAATTCTCTGGCAGGATGAAGTAAGACTCACCTTCCCGTCAGCCATTTGCGTTGATCCCGAAAGCATCTCCTCAAGCCGACAGCCGAAAAGGCTGCGAATCGCAGGAGGCATCACTCGATGAACCGACTCGTAGCAATCTCGCTCGTCCTTCTTTCCTCGCTGCTCGGCTGGATCCTGTCGGCGTCCCCCCTTCCCATGGGAATTTCGCTGGCAATCGCTGTGCTTTTTCCACTCGCTGCTTTGACTCCCTTACGGAGAAGCCCGCTTCTCACCATCTGCCTGGCTTCCCTCTTTGCGATGGCGCAGTGGTATTTGTTCGGAACGGGACGGGCCTTTGTTCTTCTCGCAGATTTGCCCTGGTTTTTTCATCTCGGAATAGGTCTTCACTGGGCCTGTCTTGTCGAGTCATTCCGATTGCCAGTACGTGGACAGAATTCCCCTCTTCCCTTATTTTGGATGGGGCTTGCCGGGTCGGTTCTGATCCTCTGGACGGGAGGAGCCGTCGAAATTTACGAGGCAAACATTTGGATGGCTCACTCCATCGCCGGCGCCCCTCTGGTTCTTTCACTTTGGAGCGGTATTTTCCGTGGACGCCCTATGCGGTGGAAGCGTATCACCGCCGGAGCACTCACGATTCTTGCTCTTGGAAAACTCGTGGAGCTATCCAACGATGGAGCCGACAAGCTCTACCTGGTTTTCAAAGATGACACCGGCGAGAGTTCACTGGAAGACTATGGAGATCGCGGCCCCGCAAAAGCCGGTCCCGGCGGAAATGATTCCAGCGCGAGGGAATTGCCTCAGCGCGCCAATATTTCCTTCGACGGAAAGATCCGCTTCTATCTGCAAGTGGACACGGGTCCTGATTTTCATCGGCTGATTCGGAATCCTATCTATGTTCGAACATCCACCGTTTCTGCGTTTGAAAGCGACAGCATCATCAGCCCGGTTCGGGTGGGCCAGTGGGCATACGATACAGACGACGGTGAGGCTGATGCGCTGACAGAGATAAAGGATCCCTTGCCGGGGAAGACTATCAACTACGCCGTTCTTCTGAATCAAAGTGACTCGGATCAGTTGCCTCTAATCGCCGAAACTCATCAGGTCGCAACGGATGCCGTTTACGAATTTGCCGACGACTGGTTTCAGATCGCCCCTCATGCCGGGATTCCCTGGATTCGACTTCGAGCAAGCGCCGTGGCGCCTCCCGGACCGGCATCCATCGAAATAGAAGAGTCATTCGGACGAATCAACTTTGCCTCGGACTACATGCGACTTCCCCTAACGAACCTCTCCGCAAAGATCACTCAACTCACCGAGGAAATTGTTGCGGGCCGACCTCGCTCCAAAATCCCCCAACTCGTCGCTGCATATCTGAAGGAGAATTGTGAGTATTCCCTGGCCTATCGAAATCCAAAAGACCTCCCCCCGGTGGAAAACTTTCTTTTTGACGAAGGAAAAGGCCACTGTGAAATGTATGCCGCGGCGGCAGTAATGATGTTGCGGAGCGTTGCCATCCCGGCGCGAATTGCCTACGGATATTCCGGTGGATCGGCCGATCCCCGCACGAGGATGATTGCCTTTGCCGACAGCGATTTTCACGCCTGGCCGGAGATTCTTGACGCCAAGGGGAAGTGGAGGATTTTTGATACAACACCGGTCACTTTCGGCGCAGCGAACCGGAACGCCAATCGCACCAGTCTCGAGAAAATCGACATGAACCGCTATGAAGACGTGGGACAGGCGGAACTCGTATCCAAAAACAAAGAATCCATTTTCTCGACCTGGTTTGATGTCATTCTCTTCTGGTTGTCTCAAAATTTCCTTCTCGTCTTTTCGGGAATCGGTTTCATTGCCTTCGTTTACTGGGCAGTTCGAAAACGATTGGATCGCCGCTCCGGACATCGTTTTTCCAATGACGGTGCAGAGGAACTTCGGGGAGGTAGATTGCATGCGGCGACTCCAGCCTTTGTTCTGGCAATCGGCGAACTGGGAGAGTCATACGGATACCAGCGCCAAGCTTCGCAGGCTCTGGGAGAGTATGTTAATCTATTACTGAGTCAGGGGGTCGGTGGCGAGATCCTTCAAAGCGGCGTTGATTACTTTTATCGCATTCGCTACGCCGGCAGTCCGCGAGATTCGTCACAGGAAAAACAGATTCTTCGTGAAGTCCGCAGCCTTCTGTAAGCGAGTATTCCAAATCAGCCGAGCGTTTGACTTCCCTTTTCCCTCAGGCATCTTTGTCCCCACCTCAAATATGACACACTCTCACTGGCTGGAATCCACCCGGGGATACATTGCGCTTGGCATGCTGGACGAAGCCTGGAAAACGCTGGACTCTGTTCCCGACGAATCCAGAGATCATCCTGATTTTCGAAAACAAAGAATAGTAATCCTTCTCAACCGGAAAGATTACGAAGGCGCGTTCGAACATTCCAAAAAGTTAATTGCCGGCCATCCGAACGATCACGAGGGCTACATTCAGGCTGCCTACAGCCTTCACGAACTGGGGCGCTCTGACGAAGCCCGTGAATGCTTGCAGACCGGACCCGACTCGATGAGAGAGGAACCTCTCTACTTTTACAATCTAGGTTGCTACGACCTCTCGGTGGGAAACACCGATGCTGCGGTTGCCTGGCTGAAACGTTCTTTTGAAATGAATCCGCGCCTTCTTCCTCAAGCTTTGGAGGATCCGGACTTGAGCGCCATCCACGAAGTGCTGAAAGAAGAAAAGGCATGAGTCTCCAGGAAAAACTGGAACCCCTGTTTCTGGAGAACTTCGAAACCGGCAATGAACTGGGCGCATCTCTTTCGATCTGGAAAGACGGACAGGAAATCATTTCCCTGAATCACGGGTGGACAAACAAGGAAAAGGAAAGCCCATGGACCGCCAATACTTTGGTCCCCGTTTGGTCTTCGACGAAGGCCCCTGCTGCAGTAGCCACTTTGTTGGCGCTTAAGAATAGCGGGATATCGCCCCGGGCCAAGGTATCCACTCTCTGGCCGGAATTGAAAGCGGCATCGGAGACCTCCCTGACATTTCAGCAACTTCTCTCTCATCAGTCAGGAATTGCCGCCTTGTCTCCTGATAATCGGCCGGATATTTTAAATCATTCAGCAGTTTGTGCCGCCTTTGAAAGACAGGAACCTTTCTGGGAACCCGGCAAAGCCCACGGGTATCATCCCCGAACTCTGGGAACTCTTGTTGAAGAGATCGTGCGCCGATGTACCGGTGGAAGTTCGCTTGGCACCTTCTGGAGAGATCAGATTGCAAAACCATTGGGCCTCGATTTCTGGATCGGAAATCTTACAGCCGATGCTCTTGAACGTGTCGCCCGAATATACCCTCCAAAAATTCATAGACCCTCACCTCAGGAAATGGGTTTCTACAAGGCCCTTGGCGACACCGATTCGCTCTCACTGGCCGCATTCTCATCTCCAGGTGGAATGCGAGCACTGGGCGATATCAACAAACCCGAGTATATACAGGCTGGGATCCCTTCACTGGGAGGTTTGGGAACTGCTAGATCGCTGGCTCAGTTTTATCAATATCTCATTCATCCAGGCGAGAAGGCAGATGACGAGGTGATTTCGCAATCGATTCGGGAGTTGATGAAGAAACCACTCGTCAACGGGATGGACCAAACGCTTTTGCTTCCCACTTCTTTTTCTTCCGGCTGCATGATGGATCCTCTCGATGAAGAAGGTGGTAAGATCAGATCCCTTTTTGGCCCATCGGTTTCGGCTTTTGGTCAACCGGGAGCAGGCGGCAGCCACGCCTTTGCTGATCCGGAAAATGGCATCGCTTTCGCTTACGTCATGAATCAAATGGAAAGCGGAATTCTTCCAAATCAGAAATCGCTGAAACTTGTCGACGCTCTCTACAAGGATCTGTAATTCCGTCCGGCCTCACTGAACGGGAGCCGCAAACTCCTCATACACTATGGTGCCCCTAAATTCTTCTCGATTTCCGGCGCGAAAACAGTAGGTTGTGACGAATTCATGAAGAAAAATAAACTTCTCCTCTCTAATATTGTCAGCCTCATTCTCGGTGCTGTTGTTACCTTTATTGTTGTTAAAAATACCGGGGGAAAATCCTCGGGAACTGACAACTCTGCCAATGGCGGAACGCAGACATTGACCATTGACGGAGCCAACATGTCGAAAGGCGGCTCTTCAACAGGCAATCTTTCTGCGGAAACCATCAATCCGTTTCATCTCGAACAAGCTGGCTATCAGGATGGTTTGAACGATCCGAAAGGTGCCCTCGACAAAGCCAACAGCATTCCCGGTCGTGACAACCGCCTCGCCTACCTTCAGTCCGTCTTTACCGCCTGGGGCGAGAAGGATGGAGCCGCTGCGGCAGACTGGGTCGAAGCCAATCTTAAGGGAATGGACAAGTCAGACGCCCTTTTCAATATCGCTGACGGCTGGGCAGAAAAAGATCCAGAGGCGGCTGCTCTCTGGTTTGATGCAAATACCAACGGAACCACCCGCGAAGATGCAGTCTGGGAAATTCTTGAAGCCTGGGGTCGCAAAAGCCCGGTTAAGGCACTTGCCTGGGCTGACAATCTTGATGCCTTCACTCGCTCCGGAGTTATGGATGCACTGGCAGAAGGATGGGCAGCCAAAGACCCTGCTGCTGCTGCTGCTGCTGGTAAGGACCTGTTGCAGTATGACTTCGGCGACGAATTCCTCATGAACGTTGCCGGTCAGTGGGCAAGTAGCGACCCTAAGTCTGCTGCTGCCTGGGCAAACACTCTCGACAGTCCGGATCTTCGTGCGGTGACCCATATGGAAGTCGGCACCGAATGGGGCATGTCCGATCCCCGCGCTGCCACCTCCTGGATTCAGAGTCTCCCGAATGAAGAGGATCGTAGCTACGCAGCTCTCGGAACTGCTCTTGGCTGGTCCGAGCACGATCCCGGTGCTGCGCTCGAATGGAGTGTAAGCGCTATCGACGATGAAGATACCCGCCAGAGAGTCGTTGAGGATGTTATGCTGAACTGGTCAACAAACGACCCGAATTCCGCAGCAAAATGGTTGAATGATCAACCCAAAGGCGAACGTCACGACGAAGTTCTCTCCACCTTTTCAACTGCGATCATTGATATTGATCCCGAGTCTGCTGTGACCTGGGCAGCCACCATTTCCGACCCGGCTCAGAAAACGGAACACCTTACCATGCTTCTCGATGAATGGGTTGCCATGGATGGAAAGTTTGCACGGGACTGGATCAGAAATTCCAATCTCGATGAAGGCTTAAAAACTCAATTCGGCGGTAAAAAGAAATAAGGTCGATTCGATCCCACCTACCAGCTTCGCTTCAACCCTGTTATCTTATTGATCTAACAGGGGCAGATCCGAAAACTTGCAGACCTCGCCTCAGGGCGGGGTCTTTTTGTGACCGGCTCAGGCCAGCAGCTGATTCACAACTCTTGCTCCTTCGACCCCGGTCAGTTTCGAATCGAGCCCCTGGTATTTCACCGAGAACCGCTCGTGATCTATGCCGAGATTGTGCAGAACCGTGGCATTGAAATCGTTGATGTGGACCGGATCTTTCACAATATTGTAGGCGTAGTCATCTGTTTCGCCGTAGTCCATTCCAGGCTGAAACCCTCCTCCGGCGACCCAACTTGAAAAACAACGACCGTGGTGATCACGACCGTGATTATCCTTGGTAAGCTTGCCCTGACTGTAAATGGTCCGGCCGAATTCCCCTCCAAAAATCACAACGGTGTCATCGAGCATCCCCCGCTCTTCCAGGTCTTTCACAAGCGCCGCCGCCGGTTGATCAACCGACTCACAGTTTTTCTTCAGATCTTTAGGAAGATTGCCGTGCTGATCCCATCCTCGATGAAACAGTTGTACGAAACGGACCCCCTTTTCCGCCATCCGGCGGGCAAGAATACAGTTCGCCGCAAAGCTTCCCTTCTCCTTCGACTTAGGACCGTAGCTTTCAAAAACATGTTCCGGCTCCTTATCGACTTCCATGAGATCGGGCACCGATGACTGCATCCGGTAGGCCATTTCATACTGAGAAATACGCGTCTGAATCTCAGGGTCACCAACCGTTTCGAAACGCTCTGAATTAATCTTCCCAAGACTGTCCAACATTTTTCGGCGCATCTTCGAATCGACCCCCGGAGGATCGCCAAGGTAGAGAACAGCATCCTTGCCGCTCCGAAATTGCACCCCCTGGTGTTTGGAAGGAAGAAAGCCACTTCCCCAAAGCCGCGAATAAAGCGCCTGCCCCGGTTTCGACCCAACCGAAATCATGGTCACATACGCCGGCAGATTGTCACTGAGACTTCCGAGACCGTATGACAACCATGCGCCCATGCTGGGCCGTCCGAACTGCTGTGTCCCTGTATTGATAAAGGTGATTGCCGGATCGTGGTTGATCGCTTCCGTATTCATTGAACGGATGATCGAAATTTTGTCAGCAATCTTGGCCGTGTGAGGAAGAACATCGGTGTTCATCCAGGTCCCTCGCTCGCCCACTTTTTGGAAGTTGAACATCGGAGCGACACAGGGAAATGACTTCTGGCCACTCGTCATCCCGGTGATTCGTTGTCCGTTCCGAATCGATTCCGGCAACTCGGTGCCATGAATCTTTTTCATCGCCGGCTTGTAATCGAACATGTCGATATGACTCGGCCCACCCGCCATGAACAAATAAATCACCCGCTTCGCCTTCGGTGCAAAGTGCGGAAGACCGGCAAGCCCTTCGCCAGTCGGCATTGCTGCTCCAAAACCATCCTTAGCCAAAAGCGAAGACAAAGCCGCCCCTCCGACCAGGGAACAACTTCGTCCCAGAAATTGTCGGCGCGACGCAAGTGCGGCCGCTTCTTCATGCATCAAAAATTGATCACTCATATTGTTTAACTAATCTCCGATTACTGAGCTCTGAAATTTCTTCCCCTCACTCCCGCGTCAGGCTCTCATCCATGTTCAAAATCAAGCTCGCCACCATCGTCAGCGCGGCTTGCTCTGCTGCGTCGATTTTCTCGTCGCGTTTTGATTCTCCCACGGCCAGCAGCTTGCCGGCTTCCTCCTTCTTGGCTGAATATTCGGCTTTCCCGTATTCATAAACTTCCAACAGAGCGGTCAATTCTGAATCTGCCGGAGTGCGTGCCGTAGCGAGTTGAAATCCATACCCGGCCTGAGCTGCGGGAGTCTCCCCTCCCTCTCTGATCATCCGCTCCGCAAAATGCCGGGCCGCTTCGATCATCTGAACGTCGTTCATTGCGGCAAGAGCCTGTAATGGCGTGTTCGTCCGCGGGCGCTGCATCACACAACTCTCGCGAGTCGGAGCATCAAAGATCTGCATCGCCGGTGGTGGCGAAGACCGTTTCCAATAAGTGTAGAGGCTTCGCCGGTATAGCTTCTCGCCTTTATCTTGAACAAACTTAGGATTTCCCCCGAGACTGACTTCGGCCCACAGGCCGGGTGGTTGGTATGGCCTCACTCCAGGCCCTCCCATTTCGGTGTTGAGGATTCCAGCGAGTGACAGGGCGCTGTCACGGATCACCTCCGCCTGAAGGCGAAAGCGCGGCGCCCGGGCGAGATAGATATTTTCAGGATCATACTCAACATCATCAGGCCGGAATCGCGAGGACTGACGATAGGCCCCTGACATCACCAGGTTCTTCACCAGAGCTTTGACGTTCCAACCGCTTTCGCGGAAGTCCACCGCCAGATTGTCCAGCAATTCAGGATGCGAAGGAAACGAACCCTGTGCCCCGAAATCAGAAGCCGTGGTCACGATTCCTTTCCCGAAAAACAACTGCCAGAACTGATTCACAGTGACCCGCGCCGGAAGCGGATGACTATCGGCGAAAAGCCACTGCGCCAAACCGAGTCGATTGCTCGAAGCATCTTCAGGCATAGGCGGTAAAATTGCCGGAGTACCCGGACTTATCTTTTCTTCCTCCTTAGGCTGATCGTAGGCTCCCCGATTGAGAATGTAAGTCATCCGCATTTTTTCCTCCGGATTGTCCCCCATCACCATAGTCGTCGTTGGAGAAGTTTTTAGATCGGCTGCCCGCTTGGCAAGTTTGCCATGCTCACTGGAAAGCTTCTTCCACTCGGCATCTTTGGTATTGAGGAAATGATCACGCAGCAACTCGCGTTGGGCATCTGTCAGACTTTCGTCAGGCAGAGTAAGCAATCCCTCGATCGGATTCGCCCTCGTCACTGCAATTTCAGCTTCAGTCAGGGCGCGATGGTAGATCCGGATCTCATCGACTTCTCCGGTGAGATTGGAGCCTTTATTTCGGCTACCGAGTTTGAAAGGAATGTTCTTTTCAGGCGTAACTGTTCCCGTGAGTTTGTCGGCCTCGACTTTGTTTTTCGCCACTTTCCCATCCAGATAAATTTTTACACCGGCAGCTTTTTTGCTGCCGTCATATACAATAGCGACGTGTTGCCAGCTATCCGGTTTGAGCTTTTCAGTTGAAACGACTTTGAGAGCATTCCCGCTCCAGGCATTGATCAAATGCGTCCCCACACTTCCACCCTGCACCCAGAAATCATAGCCGCGGTATCCATCGGCTACACGCATATGGGAAAAAAGCGTCCCGCCGGCATTGGCTTTCAATTTCAACCATCCCGTCCAGGTGAAAGGTTTATCGGCGTCGTATGCGGGCCAGTCAGCAAACTGAAAGGCAGTTTTCCCGTCGAGCTTCAGCCCGCGACCCACACCTTCGTGCTCAGCCAGTTGAAAAGTTCCCTTGTCCACGACTTGTCCGCGCATTCCGGTAGCGGCATCCCTTAGACCGTCGCGGTCCCCGGGCTCGATCGGAAACCAGTGAGCCAATCCTTCCGGCTCGTTTGGTTTGGGCTTTTTCTTGCGTGCATTCTGCGCCGGTTTCAACCACGCAGAAAAAGCGGCATCCGACTTGGCGCGGTGGGCATCGAGTTTCTTTTGCGCAGTATCGACTTTGACTTGCGCCTCTTTCAATCGCTCTGCGCGACTTTCGTCAGGCACATCCACCACCGGCGTCTGGTTTCCCTTCCGCGTCTGCATTCCCGGATCGGAAGTATTGTTGAAATACGCATACATCTCATAATATTCCTTCTGGGAAATCGGGTCGTATTTATGATCGTGGCACTGGGCGCACTCCATCGAGAGCCCGAGCCAGACATTGGAAGTGGTCTTGACTCGATCAACGACATACGAAACGCGAAGCTCCTCGGCAATGGCACCACCCTCATCCGATGAGGCGTGGTTCCGGTTGAAACCGGAAGCAATTTTTTGTTTCAGCGTCGCGTCAGGCAGCAAGTCACCCGCGATCTGCTCAATAGAGAACTGGTCGAAGGGTTGATTCTCATTGAAGGCATTGACCACCCAGTCCCGCCAGGGCCACATCGTTCGAGGACCGTCGGCGTGCATCACTGAAGTATCCCCGTAACGTGCGGCGTCGAGCCACATCAGAGCCATGCGCTCCCCGTAGTGAGTTGATGCAAGAACCCGGTCGACCACTTTTTCAAAAGCGTCCGGCGATTTATCGTTCAGAAAACTTTGCACCTCTTCTGCAGTCGGAGGCAGACCAGTCAAGTCGAGTGTTACCCTGCGAATCAAGGTATTGCGATCCGCTTCCCCGGAAGGATTGAGCCCTTTCGACTTCATTGTATCCAGCAGAAACTTATCGGATTCCTTCTGCACAAACGTTTCATGAGTCACCGCCGGCGCAGCCACTTTTTCAGGAGGAACAAAAGACCAGTGTTCCGTCCATTCCGCACCGCTTTCGATCCAGCGTTTAATCAGGTCCTTCTCTTTTGCATCAAGTGACTTGTGGGACTTTTTCGGCGGCATCAATTCATCCGGATCTTTGCTGACAATCCGTAACCAGGCCTCACTACCTTTCAGATTAGCGGAACGAAAAGCCGCGACGCCATCACGCTCCTCAAAGGCAGTGTCTCGCAAATCCAAACGCAATTCTGCCTCGCGATGCTCCTCATCCGGTCCGTGACAGAAGATGCACTTATCCGAAAGAATTGGCCGGATATCCCTGGCAAAGTCGACCTCAGCCGACGAAACCGCCGAACTGCCGAGCAGAACCAACCCAAGCCCAAAAACTGAAAACAAGATTTTCACGAGTCTATTCTAGCCGAAAGACGAGAATTGTCGTCCTCCGCCTTGGTACGTGTTTTCTGGAAAATATTCGCGTAATGTTTTGAAATCATCGTCATAAGAGATCTTCACTCTATACTTGAGCGAAGCGGATCAAATGAGACACTTTAGTAAAATGAGAACATATCTGGCATTTATCCTTTCGCTCGCGCTACCCTTGTTTGCCGAGGACCGCACTTGGACTTCTTCCGAAGGCAAAACCTTTGAAGGCTCCCTCAAATCAGCGACCGAGACCACAGCTGAGCTTCGCCGGGCGGATGGTCGGACATTTGAACTGCCGCTGGATAAACTTTCCGACGTCGATCAGAAATACATCAAACAATACCTAAACGATCAGAATCGAGCCAATGGTCTTAAAGAAGGCCCTTTTGCTGACAAAATCGACGGCGAGTGGATCAAAGTACCAATCGAGGAACACGGTCTCGTCTTCCAAATTTACGGGACCTCAAAACTGAAACGACTCAAAGAACCTTTCCCGCTCTTTGTTCATCTCCACGGTGCCGGAGCTCGAGCGGATGACGTTGAGGTCGGAAAAGTGGAAATCGCGCCTCAGCGTCTCGCCAAGGACGAATTCTATGATGATCACCCCTGCCTCATCATCGTCCCGCTTTGCCCGCCGGATACCGGATGGGGTGACCACACCTCCAAGCTAGAAGGATTAATTGATACCCTTATCAACTCTCTCCCCATCGACAGAAAGCGAATATATCTCTCTGGATACAGCATGGGTTCCCGCGGAGTCGGATCGCTCATCGAGTCCCGCCCGAACTTTTACGCTGCAGGACTTTTCGCTGACGGCGAAGCCAAAATGAGCTGGGTCGAAAAAGTCGATACAGCACTCTGGTTCACTTTTTCCGGAGAGCGTGATCTCAAAGGGGCCGAGGAAGTCGCGAAGGCCTACACTTCAGCCGGAAAAGTTGCGCACTTTGAAGGATTTCCGGATCATATACACAACCAAATCCACTGGACCCTCGCAAAAACAGAGGGCGTCTATGACTGGACCTTTTCTCAAGTTAGAAAATAAGCCGATGCGCTCGCTACAATCCGTATCTACATCCATCCGCAACTTCCGCGACGAGCGGGACTGGAAGCAATTTCATAATCCAAAGGACATGGCCATCGCCATTTCTCTGGAAGCGGGCGAATTGATGGAACATTTTCTGTGGAAATCTCCTCAGGAGGTCGAAGAGCGGGTGATTTCTCACAGGGAGGAAATTCGGGATGAGATTGCGGATATCGCGATCTATCTCACCGAATTAGCTGACAATTTGGGAATTGATCTTCTCGAAGCGATGGAGGAAAAAATCCAGAAGAACGCAGTGAAGTATCCTGTCGAGAAGTCCAAAGGAAGCGCGAAAAAGTATTCGGAACTCTAGCGGCCCCGGGATTCAACTCGCACAGTCATTTGCCTTCAGCACTCCATCATCAAGGCTGGTCCTGATGCGATCCGCGAAAATTTGGCTGGAACTTTCCCGAACAAAATAGGCCGCCTTTTGCCTGGAACGACGCAGGAGGGTTAGATGATCTATTTGATCCTATTGAGAAATACTTCAGAAAAAGCGGCAAACTTTCCCGAAAACCGGAGTGAATAGGTGTGAGTGAGTTCGATTCCAACCAACATGACGCGTTTCTGAGGCTCTATGCAGCCCATGAACCGGCGGTTCGCGGATTCGTCAGGTCGCTGGTGCCATCCCGGGACGACGCTTCCGAAGTGGTCCAGGAAGCGGCCATCGTCCTGTGGCGAAAGTTTGGAGAACTGGATGCTCCTGAAAATTTTCGGAAGTGGGCTTTCGGCGTTGCCCGCTATCAAGTGATGGCGTGGCGAAGGGATCAGGCTCGTGACCGTCATTTTTTCAGCGATGACCTCTCGGATATTCTCGCTGAGGAGGCGACCGAACGCGTTGATGAATCCAGTCAGCAACCTGTCTCTTATACACATCTGACGCTGCCGACGAAGAGGATAGTGTAGA
>OJCB01000345.1_pt1 | contig 18197 bp, 16 predicted proteins | sample 1591501 | NCBI WGS metagenome assembly OJCB01 (sample SAMN05416813, study PRJEB24817) | seawater metagenome | isolation source: Sea water | place: Canada:Atlantic | collected 2013-07 | reverse complement strand
GAGATCAGCCTCGGTCTCGTGGGCTCGGAGATGTGTATAAGAGACAGTTCTTGTCCAGGAACTCGTGACCACGTTGTGAAACTTTTTCAATCTCGCCCTGTTCGGTCCCGGCAGCTGCAGCATCGTCGACCCAGGCGAGCCCCATTTCCAAAATCCCCTGCATCATTACCTGAGGATTTACTTTCCATTCAACACGGTTGTCGAAAAGCTCCTGAATCGAAGCCGTTCCTTCCGCATTCCTGCCAAGCTTGAGCAGCGACGCACCCATTCGGAGCTTGAAGCTGTTTCTGACTTGAGCCAGTTCGCCCTGAGCAGGACTCCCGTTGATATACTCTTCATAGAGACGAACCGCCTCTTCGTGGTTACCCAACTGCGCTTCACAGAACCCCAGTTGAAATTTCGCGAGATTTTCCCGTCCATTTGTACCCTTGATCGGCGACTCCACTTTTTTAGCAAGTTCCGCGAATCCAATACAAGTAGTGAAAGCCTCCTTCGCATCCTGCCAGCGTTGCTGGGGAAGTAGAGTCAGTCCGTAATCAAAATAGAATCCACCGGCTTGCGCACCGTAATCCTCCGCCAGGGTTTCGGAGCCACCGGAAAGATCGAACATTTTCTCAAACTTATCCGACGCCTCTTTATGTTGCCCCGAAAGAGTCAAATTAGCAGCAGCCTGATACAAGCCCTCGACGCTGACGTCATCTTCTTCCTGCGCTTGAACAGCACCGGAATTCCCGACGACCATCGCGGCAGTGATTGCCAAAATGCGACCCGCGCCGCGCTTCATCCATCTTTTATTCATTATCAAGTATTCTGAAAACTGGTTTGCTCCGCCGTAGCGAAATTTCTCTAAAATCTATTCTTGTTCTGTCTTCATTCCGTCGATCGCCACATCTGTGATACCCACCCCGGCGAGACAGTTCATTACATCCATAAAGCGCTGACCTTTAACGCTATCGTCCACAGAAAGGTTAACCCCTGCTTTAGCCTTGCTGCTGTATACATTCGCGGCCTTAAGGTAAGTTTCGAGTCGATCTGTTAACTGCACGAGCTCCCGAACCTCAGGATTGGCCCCCACGATCTCACCGGAAAAAGTTACGATTCCAAGGGCATCGACCTCAATTTCAGGACGATCAAAATCGTATTCCCTGGGTGCTTCATTAAGTCTATCAGTCGGGACCGTCATCCCAATATCCCCTTCCTTTGGCTCCAGAGTCGACGTGATCAAAAAATAGATCAGCAGTAAAAAACTGACATCAATCAAGGAGGAAATATCCAGTCCTGGATTTTCCCCGTTTCCTGTTCTGCGTCCGACTCTTTTTCTGATCATCCTGTGCTGTGTCTCTATCCGGCCACGCAAGGACAACCCTACTCCTCAGTGAATCCGGAAATGGTTACGTTTTTAATGCCGACCTCCTGATCGGCAAGGGCATTTAAAACATCGATAAATCGCTGACCTTTCGCCGCGTCATCCGCAGCGATAATCACCATCGGTTTGGAACCCGTCAGCTCCGCGCTTTGAGCGTAAGTCTTCAATCGATCCAGAAGAAGCGGGACGTCCCGGTTTACCGGATCGGTATCGAGAACTTCCTCGTTAAGAACGATGTGACCGGAAGCATTCACCTCCACTGTCATCTGATCAATCTCAACGTCAGAAGTGCCGCCCTGACTGGTTGGCATGGTCATTCCCAGATCCGCCTCTTTTGGTTCAAGAGTGGAAGTCACCAGGAAGTAAATAAGGAGTAGGAAACTGACATCAATCAGTGATGACATATCCAGGGCCGGATTCTCGTCCGGCGGTTGTTGTCTGCGACGGGCCATAATTTGTTTCTAAAATCGGGAATAAAAAGGAGTTCGTAAAAAGCGGCTTATCTTTCAACCACGTAGCTGCCAAAGATCACGTCCACGACACCGGCTTCACCGGCTGCCTGAACGACTTTCTTAATGATTCGGGTATCCACGTTTTCATCTGCACGAAGGTTGAGTCGCGTCTCAATATTCGACTCCTTGTGCATTTGAACCGCCTGATCCACATAATCGGTAATCGATTCGGTCGTTGTGAGTTCCAGCATATCCTGTCCCCAGATCGATCCATCTTCGAGAACATTGACAACGACCCGTCCCATTGCGTTTTTCGCAACCTGAGCGTTTTTCGCTGTTGGAGGGTTCACCCGCTTATCAATCTGAACGATGATAAGTCGTGAACTGACCATAAAGAAAATCAGCAGTAGGAAAACGAGGTCAATCATTGACGACATGTCCATTTCCAATTCCTCAGTGTCCCCCGCGAGGGCTGCCTGCATTTTTGATGAAGCCATAAGTCTATCCTTTCCGCACTGTTTCTATCGTAACCGCTTACCAATCATTACCCTACCAATTCACGACCGGACCGGCCAGCAAAAACGAACGAAGGATCGCAGGATCTGCTGAACCGGATCTAACCGGAAATGGAAGGAGAAGGTTTTCTACCCTTCTGCGATACCTTCCGGCACTTTGGCGAGCTGTTGATCGGCATTCACCGTGGCAATCGCCAGGTCGAGGCCTTCCACTGCAGTTTCCTGACACTCTCCGACCAACTTGTTGAAGTGGTTTTTGAAGATGTAGAAGAAAAAGATACTCGGAATCGCAACGACAAGACCACCAGCGGTAGTCATCAGGGCGAGTGAGATGTTTCCCGCAAGTTCAGCGGGGTCAGAACCACCACTGATACCCATGGTGTCGAACGCCAAAATCATACCGGCAACTGTTCCGAACAGTCCGATCATCGGAGCGGCCTGAGCAATAACTGAGAAATAGCCAACCCAGGACATGTAGCGGGAATTTTCGCGAAGACAGAAATCAGCCACTGCATCCTCCACTTTTTCACGACCAAGAGATTCAGGATCGGTTGCATCCACGTGAGGAAGAGCCGTCGCCATCATTCGTCCGAGATAAGACGGATCCTGCGCCGAAGCATCGATCGCACTCCGCACCCTGACATCAGCCATATTTGCGAGAATGGTTTCTTTCAACACTGGTGGAACGAATTTCTTCTTGCTCAGCTGAAGAAAATTGAATACTGCGAGCGTAATCGTCAGAACAGAAAGAATCCCGATGGGCGCCATGAATGCACCGGCATCGACGATCTTGTTCATCAGAGTCTTCTTTTCGGCTTCAGCCGGAATATCAGAATCTGCGGCTGCATTGTCCTGTGCCCAAACCTCAGGGGCAAGGATCACAAAGGCCAAAGCGACGACCGCGAGAATCACTGGAAGGTTTCTGCGGAGGAATGAAAGTTTAAGAGACATTGTGTGTGTTAGTATTTTTTAATAAGGTGAAAGCTTATGTTGATGAAATATTTCGGGGGGTCTGTAAAGCAAAAATCTTACATTTCGCTCACATTTTCACTTTATCGGCCTCTCCCTCGGTAATTTTGAGGAAAACCTCTTCCAGACTCCCGTTTTTCGCGGCGCCGAATTGTTCGCAAATTTCTTCAACCGTCCCGAGAGCCAGGAGTTTTCCATGGTTAATAATCCCCACCCGGTCAGCCAATTCCTGAGCAACATTCAAGAGGTGAGTCGAGAGAAAAACTGTCACGCCATTCTCGCTTCGCGCCTTCAATTCCTCTTTCACAACTCGGGCGTTCCGGGGATCCAGGCCGACCATAGGTTCGTCGATGATAATTACTTCGGGTTGATGCAGCAGCGCGGAGGCAATCGCCAGCCGCTGTCTTGTTCCGTGACTGAGATTTTCAATCCTTTGCTGACCATAAGGAATCAGGGAAAACTGATCCATTAACTCCGGGGTTCTCTGCCGGGCAGTTTCAAGGTCAACCTCGAACAATTCAGCAATAAACGCCATGAACTCGATCGGAGTTAGCTTGTCGTAAAATTCGGCGACATCCGGAATGTACCCAATCCGACGCTTCGCCTCCATCGGATCTTTCTGAATATCAAAGCCACAAATTTTCGCACAACCGTCAGTCGGCGCCATTAAACCGGTTAAGAGTTTAATCGTAGTGGTCTTCCCCGCCGCATTGGGTCCGAGAAAGGCAAAGAACTCTCCCTTTTCAATCGTGAGATCCAATTCGTCCAGGGCCAGCAAACTGCCGTAGCGCATTGAGAGTCCGGAAATTTCAATCATTCACTTTTGGTATTGCCGTTTTTGCGGGTGGAGCCGTTATTTTTATAGACCTCAAGAGGAACCAACATTTCTGAAATAGCCTCGTATCCGAGATCCGTTTCAATCAAAAGAGGTTCGCCCGCTTCACTGAGAAAGACCCGGAGTTTCTGGCCGATCCCGACAAAGTCCAGCGTCAAAAGATAAACAGGCAACTCTCTTCCCGAAAGTTTGTAGAGCCCTCTTTGAGCCGTGATCTCCGGCTTGAACTGATCCTGATTCATTTCCGCAGGATCGCCCATTCCCGCAATGGGAAGGAGTGACGCCGCTGACTTTGGAATTGCCGGAGGAGCTTTCCCGTCTGCACTGTTGTAGGAGAATATCGGGATTTTGTTCAGCAGCGCCTGGGCCTTCATAATCATAGGATCCCCTTCGAAAGCGACATGAGCCGACAACTGACGGTTGGGAATCCGGATCGAAAAATCCCCGCCATGCATTTTCATATCCTCCTCTTCGATGAAATCGATAACGCCTCTCCAAAAGAGGTCAACCATTCCAGACACCCCAATTTCAGTCTCGCTCTCAATCAAACCGGACACGGAAATTCCGTTCAGGTTACGCTCTGCCCTCTCATCAAAACCCGAATAACCGGCTACGGTGATCTGACCACGGCGAACCCCGTTATCCAGCAGGGTCATGTTCGTTGACTCATTCCACTGGAAAAACGCATTGTAGGCTTCGCGAGCTTCGACCGGCTTCATCCTCGTCCCCAAAGGCGCCCATATCACTGACGCCAGCCACCCCATCGAGCCAAGCCAGAAGATAAGGGTGAATATTTGAAAAGTGCGAAGCCACATCGAAAGGAAACCTAGCATCTTTCCGCTTTACGATCCAACCCTCTTCAGTCCACGATTTAACCGTCTACAGTCTCCAGCCAGATGAAACACCTGCTTTTCCACTTCACGCTTATCCTCGCTTCGACTTTCCCGCTGGCAGCCCAGTTGCCTGAAGGTATTGTCGACACTCAGGAAGGAGATGCCGAGCCACCGACACCGGAAGAGTCTCTGGAATTAATTACTGTTCCCGAAGGATTCAAAGCCACTCTTTTTGCCGGCGAGCCCGATGTCGCGCAACCCATCGCGATCAACTACGATGATCGCGGACGACTCTGGGTTGCTGAGAGCTTCTCCTACATCGAATGGAAACGAAACGGGCGCGACCGTATCCTGATCTTCGAAGACACAGACAAAGACGGACACTTCGATTCCCGGAAAGTTTTCTGGGACAAGGGTAATCATGTCAGTGGGTTTCAGATCGGCCACGGCGGAGTCTGGGTCTGCGATGCGCCGAATCTTCTCTTCATTCCGGATGGAGATCGCGATGACACTCCCGATGGCGAACCCGAAGTCGTCCTCGACGGTTGGTCCACCGAAGCGGAACACAATTTTTTCAACGGCCTCACCTGGGGGCCCGACGGCTGGCTCTATGGTCGGCACGGAATAAAGAAACCCTCCCTGGTAGGTCGCCCTGGAACGCTTGATCCGAAGCGCACCCCTTTGAGCTGCTGCATCTGGCGCTATCACCCGAAGCGAAAAAAATTTGAACTCTACGCCGACGGAACCATCAACCCCTGGGGACTCGACTGGAATGCTGAAGGGCAGGCATTTATCACGACAAGCGTGATTGATCATCTTTGGCACCTCGTTCCCGGCGCAAGATACAAACGCTGGATAGGGAGAGGAACCGATTCGCTCAACTCCTATTCCTACAATTTGATGGAGCCAAGCTCGGACCATCGGCACTGGACGGGAGGCGAAACCGAAAGACGGCAGCGCGAATCCCACGGACACGCCGGCGGTGGGCATTCGCATTGCGGACTGATGATTTATCAATCCGACAAATGGCCGGAGCAATACCGGGGAAAGGCATTTTTCAGCAATGTGTTAGGGCACCGGATCAACATGGATTCCCTTGAAAGAAGCAAATCGGGATACGTCGGGAGACACGGTGAGGATTTGTTAGTCAGCACCAGTGATTGGTTCCGCGCTACGGATGTGAAACAAGGACCGCATGGCGAAGTGATGATTTCGGAATGGACGGATTTCGGTGAATGCCACGACCGCGACGGTATCCACCGAAGCAGTGGACGAATCTACCGGGTGCAGCATGGGGAAAATCCGCCAGCAGAAGAGTTCGACATCGCAGAGATGAACACCATCCAGTTGGTGGGGCTGCTCTCTCACGAGAACGAATGGTGGCGCCGTCATGCCCTGCGTAATCTTTATGAACGCGGAGGAACCGAGGAAAAAGTAAAGGCCGGGCTAATCGAGGCCATCGAAACCGGATCGGTTCGCAACTCCATCACTTCGCTGCAAGCGCTCCATGCAATCGGGGCAATTAACGAAAACGAGATCCGAAATCTTTTTGATAAAAACAAAGCAGACAGTCGTGAGGCCATCCGCGCACAGATCATCAGCCTAGCCTTCTTTGGAGACGTGCATTTTGACGAGAGGGCAGCCTGGCTCGCCCACAAAATTTCCGAAGAGAAATCCCAACTTGTCCAATTGTGGATGGCAGCGGCCCTGCAAATGATTCCGCTGGCTAGCAGTAAAGAATCAGCAATCGCTCTATCCAGAATTCCCATTTCACAGGAAGATCGAAATCTTGTCCTGATGCGCTGGTATGGCATTGAACCGCTGGTCGAACACGATCCGGCGGAGGCCATGAAGATCGCACTCGAACCCGGCCATCCCTACCTGAGCCGTGCCATTGCCCGCCGCGCTGTCTCCGCCAATGCCACAAATATTGTGATTACATCTCTGGCCGAAAATCCCAAGTCGAAATCCGCCGGCCCGATTCTCGAGGGATTACTTCTCGCCCTTCCGGCGCGGCGGAGCATGCCGGAAAACTGGAAGAGGCTGAAGGAAAAATTGCAATCCACCAGCGACAAAGTCACCCAAAAAAGCGTGCTCCGGCTCGCCCTTTGTTTTGGCGATCCCGACGCGGAGAAAGCAATGGTTAGCACGGTTCTTTCCCGGGACGCTACCGGAGAAGAACGGATTGATTTGATACGGATGCTGGTTTCGAAGAAATCAGAAAAACTGGCGACTCACCTTTCCTCTTTACTCAACGATCCGGTGGTCGGGGTTGAAGCAATCCGCGCCATCTCCACTTTTCCGGAAGCGAGTGACCCGTCTGTTTTGATTGAACTTTTCTCAGAAAAAGAAACAAGCTCAGAGGCCAGAACTGCCATCCTGGAAACCCTTTCTTCCCGTCCCAATTTCGCAGACGGGCTTGTCCATGCCGTGGCCCTTGAACAGCTTTCGCCGAAAGACATCCCCACCTACATCGCCCGCCAGATTGTGACCGTCTCCACCAAAGCAAAAGCGTTCTCCGAACTCATGGGTTTGAACGCGAAGGAAACCAAAGACAAGAGCGCTCTGATTGCGAAATGGAAGAATCGCCTCAATGAAGAAACGCTCGCATCCGCCAATCCCGAAGAAGGTCAAAAAGTGTTCCAGCGAATCTGCGCAGCCTGCCACAAAATGTATGGCGAAGGTCAGGAAATTGGACCTGACCTTACCGGATCCAATCGTCACGACCTCGACTATTTCCTGATCAATGTGCTCTTCCCGGCAGAGGATGTGAACGAAGCCTACCAACTGGTGACACTGGTCCTCAAAGACGGTCGAACCCTCACCGGGAACATCGCGGAGGAGAACGGTGAAGTCCTGACATTCCGGCAGATCGGCCAGGAAACGCGGATCGACGTTTCCGAAATTGAGTCGCGAACGGTTTCCGAACTTTCCCTGATGCCACCCGGATTGATCGACAATCTGAATCGCGACGACGTTCGCGATCTCGTCGGGTTCCTGCGAACCAGAGAAGCACCGAAAGGCGTCCGATAAGTTTTTGTCAGGGTAGAACCAGCTTCAAAGACTTCCGCGCATCCTCCCGCTCTTTCCCGCCGAGAATGCCGTCTCCATTCTGATCAAATCGAGCAATGGCCTTGCTTCTCAAATCCCCGAAGACACTCAACTTCTCCGGCCCGAGCACATGAGCTCCCGCTTTCCAGGTGATGTGTTCCCGGTAGCGGGCTCGAAGAATCTTCAACGAGGCGCTGGCCTGTTTGGTTTTTCCCTCCGGCACCACAAACAAATCGATGCTTCCCATTTCATCAAAAGATTCCAGGCCCCAGCGAACCCGAACCGGCGGCAGAACCGGGTTCTCTGGCGATGTTGCAGAATTGTCCCACACGATTTTGGAATGGAGAAGAGTTCCGGCAGGAAGAGCGACCTCATCTTCAAAGCGATAATCCTCCTGCCAGTTCATATCCCACTCCGGAATGTTCAGCAGCTTGATGGATTTCCCTCCGGGAAGTTCGGCCACGAGAGAGAGAGATTTACCTCGATAATGCGAGTGCGGACTGAGCCCGAAAGCTTTCACGGGAACCGGCAGTTCGAAGGTGTCGCTCACTTCGATGTTGTCCTCACCGGGAGGAAGGTCCACCCCCGAGAACGCCCCGAAAAGCGGAGGAAGTTGGATAGATGTGAATAATCTCGTCGGAGGTTTGCCATCAAAGTAGAGGCCGATCACCGACTGTTCCTTTTCCAGCTTTCCACTGAGATGAAAATGAATCTGAATGACAATGTCGCCTCCCGGAGGAAGCGTCCATGCCATCCCCTTCGGAAGCGGCCTCGGCTTTGTTCCCGGCACCCAACCACCGATACTGGAACCGGCACCTTCTCCGACCGGCATTTCTGCAAATCCAGTTTCCGCGTCCGCCTTGTCAATCTCCCGGGCACGCCCACTGGTATCAGAATAGAAAAGCGCATGGTGAACAACCTCAGGCGAGGAAGGATGATACTCGACGGCCCTTAAATATCGTTTCTTTTTGAGGCCGGTCGGAATGACAAAGTTTCGGTAAATGTCAGGTCCTTCCGCCGGGAGTTCATACGCTTCCTCCATTTTTAAAATCAAATCCGGCTCGCCCAGCCTCCATCCATCGGAATACTCGACCGGAGGAGGCAGATCAGCGGGATCGCCTTCCTGTGCCCCGCTCTCGCGCCAGGCTCGAAACATTGCGATTTCATCTTCCGTCAGTCGCCGATCACCTTGAAGCGGAACATCTCCGCCGACGGCGTGCCATGGAGGCATGAACCGGTCTTCAACGACCCGAGCAATCGTCCCGGCTTTTCGTTTCACCGAACGATAATCCGTCAGAGGAAAGGGAGCGCCTGCTCCATCACGGTGACACTCCGCACACTTTTCCTGAATGAGAGGCGCAATGTCTCGCGAGTAGGTGAGTTCTTCCCCTCCATTGCCGGGAGTCCAGCCTGCCAAGGCAAGAATCCATACGACCAATACTATAAAACATTTTGTCTTTCTCATGTGGCAACAGCCGCTTCTGATTTCTGTTTTCGAACGAGAGGCCGATAGAATTTTTCGATCAACCAGGGAAGGACAATCAAGTCGGCGAGAAGGGCGGTAACAGCAACGATCAAGAGAGTCACTCCCGTCCATCGCATCGTCGTGAAATTGGACCCTAGAAAACAGACTGCCGAAATCACCAACACGACAGACGTGAGGACAATGGCAAAACCCGTTGAAACGATCGCTTCGTCCATTGACTCCCGAATGCTGCTCAGCGGGTTTTCTTTCTGCAACTGCTTGAAGCGAACCATCAGGTGAATGGTATCATCAACTGCAAGCCCAAGCCCAATTGAAAACACAATCAGGATTCCCAGATGAAGAGGAGTCCCAATCCATCCACTGATTCCCGCAACCACCAGGAGCGGAACCGCGTTTGGAACGAGACAGAGAAGAGCGAGGCGAAATGATCGCAGCACGAAGACCAGAATCAGAGTAATCATTAGAAGAGACAGCGCGAGACTTCTCACGAGCGTCTTCGAAATCGTACTGGTACTGTCGTAAAACATCGGCAGGTTTCCGTTGAGTTTCATCGACGCGTCTCCCGGCAATTCGCCATCGTATTCCCCAATTCTATCGCGGAAGGATTCGTAGGCTTCCGTTCCAAAGTCACCAGTTCGATAAAAAACAATACAGGCGCGGTCGAGATCACGGTTGAGCAAATTGACCGGAAAAGCTCCGCCTGATCCAAGCGCCTGAACTCCCAACATTGGGCCATCGTCCGTATCCACCACATCGGGTGCCAGAGTCATGCGGATGGCATCCACATAAGATCTGGATCCTGAGATTCCTTGAAAATCGCGAAGGTCGTTCTGCATTTCCTCCACCAGCGTAAACACCTCGGGATCACGAAGATCAGCATTCAATTCAACTTCAATACGATCCAGCCCTCTGAACTGATCAGCAAACCAGTTGGCGTGCTGGACGATTTCAAGGCTCTCCGGCAACTCCCGTTCAAGAGAGGAATCAACCTGGATGCGATAGATCCCTGCCGACAAAATCACAAGTAGGGCCGTGACCGGTATCGCACACCGTCGTAGCCAATCGGTTCTTAAAAGCTTTCGACCATGAACAGGTGCGCCTTTCCCGGGAAAAATCGCAAGCGCCACCGGTAAAAAGACGATCACCGTAAAAAATGCGGTAAGAACTCCGATGGCACACCAGATTCCAAAACTGTGCACTTCTTCGTGCTGCGCAACCAGAAGGCTGAGGAATCCACAGGCCGTCGTGAGTGAAGTTAGAATGCAGGCCCTACCTACAGATTGAAACATCGCGCGAAGTGATTCCCGCACTCCAAGTCCACGGGCCCGGGAATCATCAAACTTCTGCTGCAGATGAATCGCATCAGCCAAGCCGATAATAAGAATCAAACCGGGCCCGGCAAGGTGGAGTATTCCAAACTTTTGTCCGGCCAAAGCAAAGATCGCGAGATAGATCATGAGGGCCGACCACGAAATAAGAATGGGGAGATAGGCTCTTCGAAACGATCGCATAAAGAAAGGCACTATCAAAATGAGGGCCAGAATCTCGTAAAAGATCAAAGACTGATAATCGGCTTTCAAAAGCCTTCCCATTTCGTCGAGCAGGTAATCGGTCCCCACCGTCCTGACCGCTGCATTTTCCCAGGGCAAATCGGTAACAGAGTCCACAGCACGATGCAGTTTCCAACTGGAGGTGCCTTTCGACTTGATGAGATAAATTGCGACCGACTTCAGATCCCTCGAAATCAGATTCCCTTTAAAGGTCTCCATCCCCGGTCCATCGCCAAGAGCTATCGCTTCTTTTCCCGTCCCCCCGAGACGCGCCCATTCATCGAGAGTATATCCGTCGAGTTTCAGGTTCAGTAATTGCTTCGTCGAAATGACTTCGCTTACTTCCGGAAGCGACCGGTATTTTTCCGCCCAGGCCTCTGCAGACCGAAGGTCGTCGATCGTTAATGTCGCTCCCGAAGAAGCACTGATCATGACATGCCCATCTGACGGGGGAAAAGTCCGGTAGAATTCACGAATATCCTGAACCCGTTCACCATCTCCCCGCAGAAGCCGACCGAAACTGAAACTGAAATCGAGCCGGGGGATTAGCCAGACAGCTCCGACCAAGATCGCGATCCACACGACTACGAGAATCCAGCGACAGGATATGAGAAATGAACACCACCGGGATAACATCGAGCGAAGGGTCCGGGATAGCCCCGCAAGTGTCAAGATTGGTCCTCCCGAATTTGCGATCTGCTTTGAAGTGGGCAATCGTTCCCATCCATGCAACGACGTCATTTCCTCCAGGGATCCGCCGCGGGATTAACTTCGCTGGCAACTCCGCAACTGGCACTCCCCGGAGAGAAGCCCCTCGCGCCTTTCCGAACAATCTACAGCAATGACACCACGAATATTTTGTCCTGCAAAATGCCGTGGCGGGATCGCACTGATCCCCTGACAGACGAACACATTTCCCGATCTATCACAGAAGCTGCCGGGGTGGACGCTCATTTTCTGCAACCCGGACTGGGTTGGAACCCCTGGTGGAAATCGGAGATTTATTCTCCTGAGGAACACTTCGGGAAGTTTCTTCAGAAAGAACACGGGCACAAAAGCATCAATAAAATCGGTCGCTATCTTCTCGAAGGCGGCGACATGCTGAAAACATTGGTCTCAACCTGTCGGGAAATCGAAGTCGCTCCGTTTCTCAGCTTTCGACTGAACGACGGTCACCACGTGCGCGAGTTGAAAGAGTCGCTGGAAACCGGCCGCCCTTCAGCCGGAATGTCACGCCATTATTGGGAGAACTATGAGCAGTATCGGATCGGAGACGATCTAACGGATTGGGATGAGGGTGTTTTCGACTGGTCCATCCCCGAAGTCCGGAACTATAAATTTTCGCTGATCGAAGAAGCCTGCGCCAGCTATGATCTCGCCGGACTGGAGCTCGATTTTCTACGGCACTGGGTTCGCTTCGGCCCGGGAACCAGCCTTGAAGACCGGAAGAAGATCACGACTGATTTCGTAAAGAGAATCCGGATAATGCTGGATCGGACGTCTACTGAACGCGGCCTGCCCCGTCGATACTTGTGTGTTCGTGTTCCTGCAAAAAAGGAAGTCCGACCCGACCAGGGAATCGACCTTCGCTCATTGGCCGAAGCAGGAGTCGACATGGTCAATCTTTCCTATAGCTACTTCACCGTTCAGGACACCAGCGTCCGGGACGCGAAGGAAGAAACAGGCGATCTCCCCGTCGCCATCTACGCAGAAATGACCCACTGCACCATGACTGGAAAAGCCACCAACGGTAGCGGCACCCAGCCTTTTCTACGGACCACGGACGAGCAGTTTTACACGACAGCCGACCTTGCTCTTGAACAGGGCGCACAAGGTATCAGCCTCTTCAACTTCCCCTATTATCGCTACCACGTCACCGACACCATTGGGCCGTTTCACGAACCGCCGTTTCATGTGATCCCGAAACTCAAGGATCGTGATTTTCTTGCAAAGCAAAGTCGCTGGTATTTTCTGAGCGCCTGCAGACGGGATCGCATTCTGGGAGAGCGACTTCTCCCCGCAATTCTAGACCGGAACAAGCCGCAAACCTTTCCTCTCGAAATGCAGGCTTTGCGCAAAGAAGACTCACTTGAAGGCTTGCTCCGACTCCGCTCCGATGAATCCATTGCAGATCGGGAAATCACCGTTCTTTTCAATGGAACATCTTTGACCAAAACCGATTTCGTGGAGAAACCGCTTCCCCATCCTTACAAGGACACGTGGCTGGGAACGGAAGATGAGATGGCCTGCTACCGACTCCCTGCCAGTCTGGTAAAAGGCGGAACCAACCAGATAACAATCGACGTCAAAAAAGGAATCCGCGTCCGGCTTATCTACCTCGACCTCGCCATTCCTCAAGGATGACCGTGAACATAAAGTTCATTATCCAAACAATACGAACGAACTCCCGGCGAAAGCCATTCCGTGTGCGCCGAAAAATCTTCGCGTATCGCAGATGCAGAAGCGGGGTGAGAAAACTCCATTGATTTAAAATTCCAATCGGGCCGCTCTTTTACGGCCTGGCCATTTCTGGTCACTACGAGAAAGTCCAATTGTTCCCGCAGCTTTTCCGGCTCAGCCCATTTGGTAATTTGATCCCACTGATCCGTGCCCAGAATCCAGTGCCATTTCGCGTCAGGATTCTGTTCCCGAAAATGTTCTGCCGTTTGCCAGGAATAGCTCGGACTGGGTCGGCTGATTTCAAATTTCGAAACACTCGCCCACTTCCAGCCTTTCTCCTCCACCGCGATTTTCAACATCTCGTATCTCTGCGCAGCAAGAGCATAGGACGTCCCCTTGAAAGGGGACTGAAAACACGGAACAAACAGCACTCGATCCAAGCCGAATTTTTCATGAGCCTGTTCAGCCAGAGAAAGATGGCCCTCGTGCACCGGATCAAAAGTCCCTCCCATTATCGCAACTGACTCTGCTTTCATTTTCAATTAGACTCCGAAACTCTCTTTTCTCTACTCCTGAAAAAGTGAACTCTTTGTGACTAACAGAACCAGATCACGAAAGCCTCCACCTTTATTCTGTAATTCTAACAAGAGCGCATCCACCTCGGGACGATCCGCCGCCCCGATCTGTTCGGCAGCTCGTTGATCCACCGAAATGTTCCGATCGGGAAACTGCGCAGCTTCGACATCTCTCATCCCGGTCAGAAAAGAGTGACAACCAATGTGGCCACCCGACACCCCGTGATCCAGATGGGAAAGAATCGTAAAATCCTTTTGGTGCGCTTGAAGCGATTTTAACAGAAATGGCAATTCCTTGACCGCTCCCTCCTCTTTCGGAAAGAAACCATCCGGCAGCATTCCGAAAGGATTTGCCACACAAACCATTCGGCGCGGGGATATCACAGGAGCTGCAAAACCGGATATTTCGAGAAATGGAAGCGCCATCACCACTCCGCTCCCACGGAGAAACTGGCGTCTACTGGATACGGGAGACTTCATTGTAAGCCAACGATACGACGTTCTTAGTAGTTGTCACTGGAGCTTAGGTCCGAGGTTGCGTCATGTTCCCTCATCAAGAAGACTTGCCGTCCATTTGCGCAGAGACCGGAAAGTGCGAGCCACCATTTCCCGGGCTTTCAATTCCGGCGCACTGACAATTTTCTCTCCTCCGACTGCTTCCGGAGGCGGCCCGGCCACCACTTCGATTCGGCTGACGTTTTCTCCGCCCTGAAATCGAACTACTGTTTCATTCGCCCAGAGCCGCGCATCTTTCCGGTGAATCGCGAGACCTTCCACCCGCAGGCAGATCCGGGTCACTTCGAGAGTTTCATTCGATTCGTTTCGAATACGCACAGGTGCCTGAACCCCGGCTTCATCCAACGCTTCCTTCGGCATCCGATACACCGCTGACGGGAGATAGTAACAAAGTTCACCGCTATCAGTCTCCCCGAACCACGTCTGCGACAACGTTTCCGTTGGGAAAAAAGTAAGCTCATGGCTTCGGGGATCCTGAATATTCACCGCAACTGAAACCGGAATCCTCAGGAACACCCTTGCCTCCGCACCGGGTGTGATTCGAAATGGATCCTCCGGTTCAACAAGCAGGGGAAGATTGGGAAGTCGCGGCAAAAGACTCACGGAATCACCCCCTGTACATACCGCCCATCGCGTCCACCGGGAGGGGGCATCGCTCCCCGGCTGATCCGGTTCCTCGTCATCCACTGCACGTGACGCGAGAATCACTTCGTTCTCAGCACGCCTGCATTCGACCACGATATCGCCACAGCTGAAACTGCGTGTTTGCCCTTCTTCGATGAGGCATTCCCCCCAGGTTATCGGCTCTGTCTTCATCCTGTTTTTTCAAAGGTTCCCGCCATTCAACGTTTCATTCGGTGAGATTGAATCCGGAAGAAAGCGCAAATTCCTCTTTTCCACATCGAAAAAGGTGTGTCTTGGTGGGTAGTACCCTATTGAATGAAAAAGATCATCATAATTGGCGCCTGCGTTTTAGCGGCCTGCCTCGTCGCCGCTCCGTTTTTGATTCGCCAATTCGGATCCCAAATCATTCAGGTTGCTCCCCCGAGCGGAGAACCAATCGGCGAGTTTGAGCTACCCCGAACAGAAGACTCTCTCCTGGCGGTGAAGATTGTCGTTCCACTCGCTTCACTTCAGGAAACCTTAAACGCGGAAGCTCCGCGGCGGATTGAAGGCCAGGAAAAAAAGAACATTCATAAGAGAATCAAAAACGGCTCCTATGCCTGGGCCGTTGAACGAGGTGATGTGGTATTGCAGAATACCGGCTCCGGCCTCGCATTTGGAGCTCCAATCCAGGGGGCCGCGCAGGTGCAGGGTCAGCTTGACGCAAAAATCATTTCGATCCCCATCACCGGAACTGCGGAAATCGCAGGCACACTCAATGGAACTTTGGCTCCGAAAATCACTCGCCAGTGGAAGATCATCCCCAATTTGGAACCTTCCGTTTCCTTGTCGAAGGCACAATTGAATATCGCCAACTTTGCCAATCTTGAGATCCGTGACCTTCTCGAATCGCAATTGAATCCGATTGTTCGAAAAGAAGCCCGGAAGATCGGGCCGAAGCTGGAAAAGAAAACCGATCTAAAAAAAGAAGTTCAAGAGCTATGGGACAAGGGGCATCTCGTTGAACAGGTTTCTGACGAGCCTGCCGTATGGATCACGGTTGACCCTCTCGGAATTCAGATGAGCCCGATTGACTATTCTGATCCTGAAGCGATCGCCACCTTCCTTGCGATTGAGACGCGCACAGCTCTCACCAACATCGAACCGGATCCTCCGACTCCAAAAGCTTTGCCAAAACTTAAAACGGTCGAGACGCCTCCGAAGACTTTGCTCAGGATCCCTCTCGTCATCAGTATTTCCCAACTAAACGAAGCACTCAGCAAGGAGACCTTCACTGCTGACACTTCGTTCGGAGCTGATATTGAATTCACTGGAGTCGAAGCAAAAGTCGGTCAAAACGGATTCATCAATTTCAGTGTGGAGCTTTCCGCGGGACACAGCCGGATAGGAAAAGGAGTAGAAGGAAAGATCTGGCTCGAGGGAAAACCGATCATTAATTATGAAGCACAGACACTCGCCTTTTCCGATGTCGCTCTAACTCTGGAAACTCGTGACCAATTGACGGCAACTGCGGCCTGGCTCCTAGAGGGGGTTCTAGTTAAAGCAATTCAAAAAGAAATGCGTGTCGACCTGAATCGCTATCGGGACGAACTGGATGAGGAGGTGGAAAAAGCGCTCCAATCTTCCAAACTTCCTGAAGGCATCGAAATATCTGTGAAAGATCTCGAAGTGAAACTCGCTGACATTTATACCACGACCCGACAGTTTCCAGGTGGCGATCCGGATCCCGGTGTTGTGCTGGTCATTTCAGCAACCGGCGAAGCGAGTTCGCGGCTCACTCGCTTCAAATAGCAGGACTATCATGACTCGACATTGGATTTTTTATTTACTCGTTTTTCAGACAAAACTCCTTTTCGCGGCGCCACTTCCGGGAACCTCCCCTCTCACCTGGGATGACGAGGATCTCTCCATCCGGCTCATGGATTCGGCTCATGCGTTTGTCGAAGGCGAGATCGAAAAAGCGGGGAAGCATCTCCCTCCCGGAACAATTGATGAGCGTCGGGCCAAGTTCCGGAAACGTATCGGAGTAGTCGATGATCGACTTGCTCCACGTCTCGAATTCTTCTCAGAAGATCCCACCTCATTTGATGGCACCCCTTCCTCATCACTCGTCTGCGAAACGACCGAGTTCACCGTTCACCAGGTGCGCTGGGATGTGATTCCCGGGCTCATCGCGGAAGGCCTTTATGTAAATCCCGTGACGGAAGAATTTTCCACCGAAACGCCACCCGCCATCGTCATCGTTCCCGACGCAGGCAACACACCTGAAGATATTCTCGGCCTGACGAAAGCTCTCCCGCCCTCTCAGCAAATCGGTCTGCGCTTTGCCACCGCCGGATTTCGGGTACTCATTCCCGCCGTCATCAATCGGGAGATCTACCTGGGTCACGACGGAAATGATTCACGACTCAAGAAATCGAATCAATCCCACCGGGAATGGATCTACCGGCAAGCGTTTCAAATGGGTAGGCATGTCATCGGCTACGAAGTAGAAACGGCACTGGCAGCCGGTGAATGGCTTCGAAGTGTCTCTCCCGGCGGCAGTGTCAGTATTGCCGGATATGGTGAAGGCGGGCTGACGGCCTTTTACAGCGGTGCCTGTGACGACACTTTTGATACCGCCATCGTCGGTGGATACTTCGCTCCGCGTCAAAAGGTTTGGACCGAGCCGATCTACCGGAACGTTTTCAACCTTCTTGATGAAGGGGGTGACGCCGGGGTCGCAACTCTTTTCGGAAGCCGGACGCTCCTGATCGAACACTCTCTCTTTCCTGATATCAAAGAGCAGAAAGGCGAAATCAGCACTCCAGAGTTCTCAGCAGTAGAGAAGGAAGTTGAGCGGATTTCGACCCTACTCGGAACTTTCTCATCCCCGCCTAATTTTCTCGTTGCTGAAGCAAACGACAAGGCGCATGTCGATTACCCGGCCATGGCTGCCTTTTGCGCAGCGATTGGTCACCAGATCGAAGTTTCCCGCGTCGCTCCGATACGTCTGTCTCTTATACACATCTGACGCTGCCGACGA
>OJCB01000343.1_pt1 | contig 18215 bp, 14 predicted proteins | sample 1591501 | NCBI WGS metagenome assembly OJCB01 (sample SAMN05416813, study PRJEB24817) | seawater metagenome | isolation source: Sea water | place: Canada:Atlantic | collected 2013-07 | reverse complement strand
ACGAGATCAGCCTCGGTCTCGTGGGCTCGGAGATGTGTATAAGAGACAGGACTTCACTCTTTTTGATATCGCCCGGAACAAAGGCCTCTTCCGCGATGGCCTCTGCCCGGATGTCCAGGCGAAGATCTGCTTCACGGGTATTTTTGTCAGGTCCGTGACAGGAGAAACATTTATCGGAAAGGATCGGTCGAACGTCCCGATTGAAAGAGAGCTTCTCTTCCGCGGAAACAGAAACCGAAGTAAAAAGAACAATGGCGAAGGCCACACATTTCGGAGTTTTGAAAAAACAATTCATCAGGGAATAGGAAATATTATGGCAAAGTCAGGCAAGTTACCCAGGATGGCTTCAGCTCAGTTTCGAGTTGCTGGACTCTCTTGAGATTTCCAGTCCTTGAGTCAATCCGGTAAACACCCAACTTGTCGGCCATTTGACCGGCGACGTAAAGAAATTCACCGGCGCTATCAATCGCGAACGAACGTGGAATGTGTTCGCAGTCCGTATGACCGAGAAAGGACATCTCCCCCTCTTTACCGATGGCAAAACGGACGATGGAACTCCGGCCGCTCTTCGCCTTCCGGTCGGTGAGATCGCGGTTTGATACGTAGAGAAATTTGGCATCAGGAGTCAGATGAAGGTCCGCGGTTGTGATGGATCCCTCGAATCCATCCGGCAATGTGACAATAGTGTGTTGCAACTCCAGGTCGCCTTTCTCGGCATCCCATTTCCACATGCCGACTCCAGGCATCTCCCTTTCCTGAGTAGTGTAGGCCACCTTTCCATTTGGATGAAAGACGATGTGCCGCGGCTGTTGCGCAAATCTGGGCTGAGTAGGACCTTCCGCAAAGGGAGGGTCATTGGGAGTTACTTTTCCGGACTTCTCATCAAACTTCAGCTGAAACACTTTATTCGGTCCGGTTGCGGGCACGAGAAGAAACCGGTTATCGTTTGAAAACACCGAAGAGTGAGCGCGCTTTTCGAGCTCCATCATTTGAATTAATTTACCCTTGCTGGAACCATCAGCCTCCACCGACCAGATCGAAACCGTTCCGGCGCCATAATCGCTGGATGCGAGGAATCTGCCGTTTTTGTCAATATCCAAATAGCTCCCGCCTTTGCCCACGTCTGTCTGATTGAGCAAGGTAAGCTTTCCGTCCTTCCCGACGGCAAACGAAGAAAGAACACTTCCCCTGGAATAGAGATGAGAATGATCCGGCGAGAGCACGCTGGGACCGCCTCCTTCGATTTTTTGAATCTCGGAAAGTTCACCGGAAGACGCGTCCACTTGAAAAACGGTGATGTGCTTTCCCGCCGATAGATAGACAATCTGATCGCCGGAGAAAACCGGAGCAGCCATGAAAAGGCTTGCGCTCAATGCGAGTAAGATTCTTGCAATCATCTGTTCGAAAGGGAAACGTAAAGGAAGCTCACTATCCTCGTCATTTCAACGAACGCAGTATCCCGCAAATTCACTTTATGCCAAGCCGTAAGAAAATCGACGATTCGGAGTTGAAGGGCACAGCACTTCTCAAAGAAACGAACCGTCGTATCCGTCAGGCGATGACTTACTGGAAAGCACACCGCAACAAGGCCACACGTCGCGAAAGGGACCGCGCGCTTTCACTTTACGAGCGGATGAGCAAAGAGGAGAAAGACAAGGTCCCTCAGGATTTGAGGGTCTGGCTTCGCTATCGGAGTGAGAAATATTTCGGTGAAGGGCGGACTAAGCCCGGGAAAAAGTAGAGCCTCGCGCTATTTCAAATACTTCGCGATCATTGCGCCCACGGCGTCGTCGCAGGGCTTGGAACCTTTTTCGATTCCGATGTTGGTGGCGGCAATAGCGGCAAATTTTCGTTCGGGGGCAATCCAGATCACGAAGAAAAACATGGTGTTGGAACCGGTGTGACTGAGCGTCTTCCCTTTGGCCCATCCTCGTTCTCCCACTCCCCAGCCTTTCGCGTAGGCGTGTTCTTCATCCATCGGGGAATGTAATTTTTCGAAGGAAGCGGGATCTCTCAGTACCGATCCAGTCTCGGCCAACAAATGCATACGAACGTACTTCGCCATGTCGGGAAGAGAACAATGAACGGTACCCGCCGGACCGATCGCCGACGGATTGTCGTCGCCCGGACCTGATGGAACAGGCTTTCCCTCCTCGGTATGACCGGAAGGATGCTCCTCTCTGCCACCTTCATCGGGCGCTCCGAAACCAGCGGAAACCATTCCTAAAGGTTGAAAGAGGCGTTCCTTGATGAGCGTTTCCCACTTTTCTCCCGTCGCATCCTCCAGCATCGCCCCGGCGACGGTGAAGCCGGCATTAGAATATTCATTCCCCTTCCCCGGCACATACATGGGCGCTTCCTGAAGCATCGCTTTGACGAAATTTTCCCGCTGTCGCTTTTCTCCTCTTTTGTAATCATCCCACGCCGCGCTCCAAATCGGCCCGGGAACCTTCCTGGGAAGACCTCCACGATTGGAAAGCAATTGCTCCAGGGTCGCGTTTTCATACGCCTTCCCCGGACTCACTTTTTTCAGAATATCGCCGACCGTAGAATCCCACTGAATTCGCTTTTCCTCGATGAGTTGTGCCGCCAGCGTAGCGGTCATTGATTTGGTGCAGGAACCGATATGATACTTGTCATTGATACTCACAGGTTTCTTCCCGCCATTGCGACGAAGTCCCACTGCACCTGCACCTTTGACCTCCCCATCGACGATGGCAATCGCCGCCAGCGATGGGATGCCCGAAGAATTCAGGATTTTCCAGAGTTCCGGTGACAGATCATCAAGGTCTGGATCCTGTCCCGAAAGAGGACCGGACCCGACCAATAGAATGGCAATGATTAAGCGGGTAATGGTATTCATTAGAGTTTATCCAATGGACCAATTTTGAACGTTTCCGAAGGGAAGCGCTCGGACTTCATGAGTTTTTCGATTTGTTTGACAACTTCCGGATGATCGGCCGAGACATCTTTTGTTTCGGATATGTCGTTCTCCAGATCGTAGAGCTCAATTTTGAGTGGAGCTTTGCTCTTCTTATTCAAAATGTTCTGACGAATCCCTTTCCACTTTTCTCCCAGCAACACGGACTGCTGACCACCGTAGGCCCCAAACTCCCGGTAGAGAAATTCACGCTGTGGCTGTCCTTTGCCCAGAAGAGTAGGAACAATGCTGAGCCCGTCGACGGTGTCCGGAATCCTTGACTTCGATCCGGCGATCTCGTGCAGGGTCGGAAGCCAATCTTCAAAGCCGGTCACAAAATCTGATTCAGAACCCGGCTCCACTTTACCGGGCCAACGAACAATCTGAGGAACGCGAATGCCTCCTTCATACAACGAGCCTTTCAAACCGCGCAAGGGCTTCACACTTTCAAAAAATGCATAATCCACGTCATCCAGATAGGTTGCTCCATTGTCGGAGGTAAAAACAACGATCGTGTTATCGTCGAGTTTCAATTCTTTCAGAAGGTCGAGAACATTACCGATGTATCGATCCATGCGTGTGATCATTGCCGCGTAGGCAGCACGTGGAGTGATGTGAGGAGTGTATCCCCCTTTGGGGCGCGTGAAGGGCGGGTCATTCCAGCCAAGTTTCAAATACGGCTCCAGTTCTTCATCAGGAACATGCAAGGCGAGGTGCGGGATGATTGTGGGATAATAGAGAAAAAACGGCTCGTCCTTGTTCTTTTTCACGAACTCAAGAACTTGTTCATTGATCCGGTCGGACGCATAATCCGAGCCCTTGTACATCGCATAGCTTTCCGGATCATTTGGATCCGCGCCTTTCTCCAGCGTTCCATGCCCCGGCACCGGAGGATCATTCTCGAGGGGAAATATTTTGTCGTCGCTCCACAGCGATTCGGGATAATAAGAGTGCGCGACTCCCTGACAGTTGTATCCGAAAAAGCGATCAAAGCCCTGCTTCAGAGGATTTCCGGTGGAAGTCATATTTCCCAGGCCCCACTTCCCGAAGATCCCGCTTTTGTATCCGTCCTTTGCCAGCAACTCGGCAATTGTTACCTCCTCTGCCGGAATCGGATGCTGCCCTTCTTTTTCGCCAAAACGTGTCATAGCCCGGTTGTTGCGAACTTCCGCATGCCCCGGATGCTTTCCTGTCAGCAACACACAGCGCGAAGGGGCGCAGACTGCATTTCCGGAATAGGCCCGTGAAAACTTCATCCCCTGCTCTGCCAGTTCATCGAGACGGGGCGTTCGAATTTTTGTCTGCCCGTAGCTCCCCAGTTCCGACCATCCCAAGTCATCAGCGAGAATGAAAACGATGTTGGGTTTCTCAGCGGCAAAAGTAGCGGTGACGAAAAGAGTCAGGCAAAGAGGAAAAAGTTTTCTCATAACAAAAGTAAATTGATCAAATACAGAGAAACGCAGTTTGCTGATCCGGTAAAGAATCATCCCCTGGCGCGGACCCGTTGTTCACAGGGAATTTTGGAGGAAAATCTGACGCTTTGAACTAGTCTTCCCTGACATGGCTCATCTTGGCAGAACCAATCACCTCATTATCACTCGCGACGCAGATCAGGGATACTATCTCGACGGCGGCGACATGGGCGAAATCCTGCTCCCGAGCCGCTATGTCCCGGAAGACCTCGAACAGGGAGACGAGATGGAGGTATTTCTCTACCGTGACTCGGAGGATCGGCTCGTTGCCACCACCGAGATACCAAAATGCGAGGTCGGGCAGTATGCCAACATGGAAGTCCTCGATGTTCACCCCAAGGCCGGCGCTTTTCTTGACTGGGGACTTTCCAAGGACCTGCTGCTTCCTTATCACGAACAGATTAAAACGGTGAAGACGGGCGATAAGGTTGTTGTCTACGTCATGCTCGACAAAAAGAGTGACCGCATTGTGGCAACGGCAAAATTCAATCGATTCCTCAACAAATCCCGCCCCTACTATGACGACGGAGATCAGGTCGACTTGATCATTTTTGAAAAAACCCCACTCGGTTACAATGCCATCATTAATCATCGTCACCGCGGCTTGCTCTATCATTCCGAAGTGAATCGGGAACTGAGAATCGGAGAGAGCATCGAAGGCTATGTGAGGTCGGTCCGGGATGAAGACAAGATTGATCTCTCCCTCGAACCTTCGGGATACGGACGTGTCTCCAACTTGACTGACCAGGTCCTCCTCGCGCTGGAACAGAATGGCGGGAAACTTGATATCGGGGATCGAAGCTCGCCTGAAGAAATAAAACGAGTATTCGGAACCAGCAAAAAAGCCTTCAAACAAGCTATCGGGTCATTGTATAAAAAGAGACTGATCGATATTTCCGGATCAGGAGTTCGACTGATCGAAAGTGAATCCGAAGAGTAAAACACGGTTCGTAAACAAACTAACAAAACGCCATGCCATTTCATCTCAACTCCGTATCACGCCGAAATTTCCTGGGAACAGCGGCCATCGCTTCCATCGCCCCGACGATTCCAGCTTTCGCAGCCAATGACTCCGAAACTCAGACCTGGGCACTGATCGCCGACACTCACATCGACGCGGATCCAGAGAAAGAGGCTCGCGGAACGAACATGGTGAAAAACCTCAAGCAGGTGGTTGCCGAAATCACCGCAGAAAAAGATTCGATCGCCGGAGTCATTATCGACGGAGACATTGCATTCAATGAGGGACTCCATGGCGATTACGATACCTTTGTCAGTGTAATCGGTGAACTGGCTCGTAGCGGAATGCCTTTGCACATGACCCTGGGAAACCATGATGACCGCGGCGTGTTTCGCGAGTGCTTTGCCGATCACACCAGTCCGGCTCCAGTGATGATCGAAAAGCATGTCAGCATCATCGAAACACCGATGGCCAACTGGATCCTACTCGACTCCCTTCGATTCGTGAACAAAGTCGAAGGGGAGATCGGCGAAAAACAAATGAAATGGCTGACTGGACTTCTCGACGCGAATCCTGACAAACCAGCTATTATTGTCGGCCATCACTATCCACAGGTCTTCCGTGAAGATGTCATCCCCGGCGACAAAAAGATCAAGATCAGCGGTCTGGTGGACAGCGAAGCGTTCCTCAAGGCTCTGGCGGATAGAACGCAGGCCAAGGCTTACATTTTTGGCCACAGCCACACCTGGAATGTGGAACAGGACGAAACCGGCCTTCACCGGATCAACCTTCCGCCAAGCGCTTATCTGTTTGATCCAAAACTCCCCAACGGATGGGTCAAGGCAAGCATCTCCAAAACCGGGATGGACCTCGAGCTGCGAGCAATCGACACCGCCCACGCAGAGCACGGGAAAAAGACCAGCCTGGCCTGGCGCTAATTCGAATTCAGAGAACGGCCGGAAAGAGCGAAGGTTCAATCGAGAATCGAATCTCACCCTGCCCCTCCAGAACTTCACCGTCCACTTCTGCGGAAAGCCCTCCCTGAGGCCGAACAATCACTTCTTTTGCCTCCCACTGCTCCGCCCCCGGAAATTCAGAAACTCTTCCAGAGTAGAGTTTTGGTGAGTGAGTGATCAAGGGGAGTTTCCGTTTTCCTGAAATCAAAGTGAGGGAAAAGAGACCGCTCTGCAAATTGGACTCTGGTGCCCACTGCATTCCTCCTCCGCTGTATTTCCCATTGCAGACAAAGAAATTTATCAGGTCGACGCTTCGACTCTCGACTGCTCCGCCCGGTGCAACTGTCTCGATCTCGACTGGCACTGGCTGATAACTCAGTAAGGTTCGGAGCGTATGATAAAAATAGGCAACTGCCCCGGCCTGGAAGCTCGAACTTTTCAAGCGGCTCAGCATGTCCCCCGCCAGGCCAACGGACGAAATGTTGAGAAAGTTGTGAGACTTTCCTCCGACAGATATTTTCCCGACATCGATCAAAGAGGAGCGGTTCTCCACAATGGCGGCATCATAATCCGGAGAAACTTCGTGGACGGTTTTGAAAAAATCCCCGCCCGTTCCCAGGTTGATAATCCCCATTGGAATGTCATTGCTCAGCAATTGTCCCTTTTCAAAATACCCGTTCACTACTTCGTGAACCGTTCCATCGCCACCAGCCGCAATAATCTGATCGATTGAACCCTCTTCAATGATCGATCGAACCCTCATGGATGCATCTCCGGGGCCGGTCGTCCGATAAAGCTCAAAGTCTCCGAGCCGTTTCCGCAGTTCGGGCTCCATCCTGGAAAAGACCTCTCCTGCCTTCCCGTTCCTTCCCATTGGATTGAGAATTACGAGGCGTTTCATCCCAAAAGAGACAAAGCATTTTCCCTTTGTGACAATGGCAGAGAAACCGCAGCTGAATTTTGCCGATGGGATTCAAAAACGGCGCAAATCATTTCCACCGTTTCCGCGCCCTCTTTAAGTCCGCACAGGGGCACTCGATCTTCCTCGACTGCCGCCAGCAAATCCCTGATTGCTGCGTCATGGTTGTGAACCGCCGCGACTTCCTCTTTTCGAGTTTCCGGCTTTCCGATTCCTTCGGAGGAAATTGAATTCCACGGGCGGGACTCAGCACTTGGGGCAAAAGGGTTTCCCGGCACGAAATGCGCGAGGGGATCCCTGTCACATTGGATATTGACGATTCCTCCACTCCCCACCAACTGAAGTCCGAAACCAGCGCCACTTGTTCCATCTTCTGCCATGGAATCGAAAGTTCCGGAGATTCCCGATTCAAAAAGATAACGAGCATGCACTTCGTTTCCGGCAAGTGGTCCGAGTCCCTCCGCTCCATCGTAGACATCGGCAGCAGTCACTCGTTTCCCGTCCTTCAAGACATTCGCCGAGCAAGTGCTGACCTTTCCTCCAAAGTAGGCCATCAAATTGAGAACGTGCGAACCCAAAACCCAAAGGTCTTCGCCTCCGCCCCGCCGGTCACCTTTTCCTCTGCCCCGGATCTCCAAGAGCTTACCAAAAGGATCCTGATCGATCATTTCGCTGATCGCTTTCAAGCCGGGATGATACCGATTCCGATGTGCCACCGCTATTTTCGTATTCGCCTTTTTTGCGGCAGCAATCACCTCATCAGCTTCAGCAGGCGATCTCACAAAAGGTTTCTCCACGTATACCCCTTTCGCTCCATGTTTGATCGCCGCCAGTATCATCTCATGATGCTGATCGGCATGACGCGGACAAACGGCGACGAAGTCGGGGCGCGTTTCCTTCAGCATTTTCCCATAGTCGGAAAATTGACCACTTTCGGCGACCTTGAGTTTTCCCCCGGCCTTTGCGCGCCCGGCCTCATCCGGATCTGCAAGCGCTACGATACGACAGGAATCATGCCTCATCCAAACAGTGTCGAGTCCGTGGCCAAAATTACCCCTGCCGGTGTGGCCGATTACAGCGACTTTGTATTTTGGATCACTGCCCTGAGCTGATGTAGCGAGAGGAGTTGCCGCTGCAGCAAGCGCAGAAGTTCGGACAAAGTTTCGACGATTCATAATCCCCTATTGTCCTCAGACTTGGACGGGGCGTCAATGGCGTCTTGCTCCTGATTTATCTACAGTCTAGATTCCACCACCATGTTGCGCGTCACTTTACTATCACTCCTGACTCTATCCCTCGTCCATGCTCAAAATTGGCCGCAGGCATCGGGTCCCGATGCAAACTGGAATCTCAGGGATGTCGAGGATCCTCCAAAATCTTGGAGCGTCGTCGGCAAAGAGAACATCCTTTGGAAAACGACCTTACCGGAAGGCGGTCAAAGCGCGGTCACAATCTGGAAGGACCGGGCATTTTTGACAACGCATCGCCCGATGAAGAAAGGGGCTCCTCTGACGGAGTCAAACATCATCGGCTGGTGCCTCGATGCGAATAGCGGTGAGATTCTCTGGAAAGTTGAACTCCCGGGAACTGACCCGGTGCAAACGGCTGGAATTTTCAGTGATTCAACGGTGTTCGCTCCGGTGACCGACGGTGAGCATGTTTGGTTTTTCAACAGATGCGGATCCATGGCCTGCTTCGATTTTTCCGGAAAAGAAATTTGGATGCGAAAATACGAACCCCGTCGCCGCCATACGAATCGTCAGTGTGAGCCTATCCTCCACGGAGATATTATTCTAACGGTCGAGGTCAAAAACAAAGCCGCCGGTCAGAAACTTGAGAGACATAAGCCCGTTCCGGAAGGAATCGACGAACGCGATGTCTGGACTTACCTCCATGCGATCGATAAGAAATCGGGTGAGGTGAAGTGGATCAATGATGCAGGGACATCCGTCCACAACACTCCGATGATTGGAAAGCTCTCCGACGGTCGCACTGCCGTTGTTCATGGACGGGGAGGCGGACACGGCCCTCTTGAAAAACCCTACGGAATCACGATGACCCTCGTGGATACCGGAGAAACACTTTGGACCTATGAAACAGGGAAAGGCGGAGATTGCTATTTCAATTCGCACTGGAATTCGGGTCACGTCTACTGGTTTCACAAACAGAACCATTTGGTCATCGATGCCAATACCGGAAAATTGTTGAAAGAGCAAGATACGATGAAGTCGGCCAGTTTTTGCCAGTTCAACACAGATACGGAAACCTGGACCACCGAAACCGATGTGCCGGTAAAAGCGGGGAAAAAGCAGCCCATCACGAATCAGACAAACATTGTTGTCGGCGACTGGCATTATTTTCTCGCTCACGATTTAATTGCAATCGGACGGGTTAACATTGAATCCGGAAAGACAGAGTATCTTCAGGTTCCGGTTCAAATTGATGCCTCCAGCGAGAACCGTCTCATCTGGAAAAAGCAGGAATCCATTCCTAACGACACCAAAAACTCCCGCGGACTCGATATCGCAACCGACAAGCGTGCCAAAGGAACTGGCTGGGGGCACGTCAGCGCTGCCAGCCCGGTCGCGATCAATGACATTCTCTATATTCCAGTGATGAACGGAACCGTCTACCTTATCGACGCGAAGGCAGAGAAATTTGATGAGAAAGCACTGCTCAGCGTTAACGATCTGGGTCCGGCCGGCGAAACATGGAACCTTTCCTCCTTCTCATTTTCTGATGGTCGGCTCTTCATCCACACGATGAAAGAAGCGCTCTGCATCGGAATCCCCCGATAAATCAATCGCATTTGGAACTTGTCAGCAATCAGGGAGAAATTTTAGTCTAAGACGAAATGTCGTCTGAGATTTATCCACGCTTGCAGCTTCCCCTCTCGGGATTCTTTGCTGTAACTCTGTACATTTGCCTGATCACGACCTCAGGCAGCAGTAAGGATTTCACCAAAGCATTTGATCATTTCCGGACGCTTGGTTTTCCGGATATTGCTGATACCACTTACATCCGTATTTCCCCCAAAGGGTCAGGCGGGTTTTTCGGCGGTGGCGATCCCTATTCCGCCCTTCCCGGTTTCTACGACCTTGCCTTGAAGGGCAATGCCTGGCTGGTCTCACAGGACCCGGAAGCAAAAACATTTACCGCCATAATTCAAAATGGAACGGAGAAAACGTTTTCGACTGCTGAAATATCCGACGGCAGTTTGCAAGTCGTCGAATTCAAAGAAGCAGACTGGCAGGCGGATTGGAAAACTCTCGAAAAATATTTCGCTCCAGGCACTCAACTGGACCGGGCCTCGAGAGATCCCAACTCCGCGGCTTCGGTGATTCTGGCTGCGGCTAACTTTCACCGGCAAGGACTCAAGAAGGAGTCAACAGCCCTGGTGAAATCAATTCTTTCCGCATCCGAAAATTCGGAACAGGTTGTCACCTCAGCGATCAGCAAAATTGCGGATGCTCAGTATTTGAAGGCAATGAAGCAAGCCTTTGAAGACGGGGATTTCAAATCCTTTGCGGACAAGTGTAGAGAGATCGCAAAGAGTTTTGGGCAAGGATGGCAATTCGCACCGGCAGCCTTATTGATGGCCGAACAATTGAGCATTCAAGCCACCTCCCCTCCCGCTCTCGTCGCCCCGGACGGCATCGCCCTGACAAACGAGCATCAGAGAATCGCAAAGCAACTTTCTGAAATCGATCTCAGCAAAGCTCTTCCTTACATTTCCAATCGCGGCCCCTGGTTGTTTGCGGAAAAAGAGACCTTTCAGATGATAGAGCAGGCAGTTCCCGAAGGTGGCGAACTCCTCAGTGATATTCTAAAGAAAAAGACAGAGATGATTCCTGTGCTCATTGCGATGCTCGATGACCGCCACTTTCTGCCATTTCCAAAACCTCAGGGAAGCCGGGTCGTTGACGAATTCCAAGAGCTCCTCAAATCTCAGCCCGGTGCCCGGTTCGGCCAGAATTTTGTGAGACCGGCAACGCGGGCAGATATTGCAGAAGCACTCATACCTCCACTCATAACGGGATTGGATTCCTACAACACTTCATCTGAGGATCTGCGGGGTGCGGCAATGAACTGGTGGGAGACGGTTGCCGGCAAGTCTACACTCGACCTTGCCCGAATTTATTTCAGGGAAGGGAACAAGCAGCAAATTCCTGCCGCGCTGAGTTACCTCGCGAAGAATGGAGATGAAAGCGACTTCCCTGCCATTGAAGAATCTCTGATCGAGACTGCGACCGAATCGCCGTGGAACGGCTTTGAAGGCATTACCTCCTACCTCCAGGCTCGTGGCGAAGAAGGCGCTCCGTTTTTGACCCGCCTGGAAAAAGAAATCGAAACATTTCTGACTTCGATCAAGGGAGACGAAGACACCGACTATGATCAATATAAGGAAAGTTTCGATTCCAATCTGAAGACGGTTCGCAGCCTCATGTCCAATGAAACCGCCGCCGACCTTTTAGCAAAGGTGGTTTCCGGGGAGGAGAAATTTGAAGACCGGCAGCAGGCAATTTTCGCAAAAATGGAGGGCGTTCCCTTCCCGGAACAAGTGCAGATGATGCTGCAGGCGGCTATGGATTCCAAAGACAAAGATTTGAAGATGACCATCCTTCAGTATCTCTCTTATCTTCAAAATCTTAACAACAGCACCATAGAGATTGGGCCTCTCGCAGAGATCTGGAAATCACTGCTGAAAAACACGGACGAAACGAAGAACGGCGGAAGCGTCGCCAGCTATTCCGCGTGGATGATCGAGAACATTCATAATCCTGATGGTGCTGTGGAACTTCAGGTATTTTCGCAAAGAGCCGGAGATGCCGCCAAAGCTCCCCTTGCTGCCCGGGCGCTCGCACGGGTGGAAGGGAAAACCGGGGACGATTTACCGAAGCTGCCCTCTTCGAAAGATGTTCCGGAAGCCAGAAAAGCAGAACTGGAAAAAGAGTTGTTGGCGCTGGCTCAAAATCCGGAAGAGTTCAGTGAGGCTCTCGAGTCTCTCAAGCTCGCCGAGAAATTTGTAGTAGTCGGTGAACCTTTCAATCCCCGTTCCGGTGAAGAACTCAAACCCACGGCTCTTCAGAAAGCAGTGGTCGCAACACAATACCGAATTGAGGAGATCACTGCGCCGGAGAGTTGGAAAGATCTTCAGGAGTGGAAAGGCAGCACTTTTTCTTCAAAACAACTGAACAAGTTATCTGCGCTCGCTCTAAAGAGAGCCGTCGCAGGTGAAACCTTCCAGATTGATGTGAAGCGGGACAGCGGATTCGGGCCGGTCAGCATTGAAGTGAAGGAGGTTTCCTACGAAGAATTGAACAAAGAAGGTGCAATCACCTCCGTAGCAATACGCAGTATTTTGACGCGTGTGGGCGAAGACAGGCCCTTTGTCGGCATCTCTATGGGAAGCGGGTATTACAACATGTTCGAGTTTCCTGAACCAAAGGAAGACGACCCTTCTCCAGTTGATTCAAGATTTGTGGAACGTCAGAAGGAAAGCCAAGAACAGAACAAAGCTTATCTGGAAGTATGGTTTCAGGCGCCGACCGGGCTTGCCCGCGGACTGCGAACCACTATGATCGGAACCACGACAAAACCGAAGAAGGAAGACGCCGATACCAAGGAATAAAAATTATGAGCAGCGAAGCGGAATGGGAAAAGGTGAGAGAGAAGATAGCCGAACTAAAATCGGAGACAGCCCGGGTCATTGTCGGCCAGGAAAAAATTGTCGAGCAAATGTTGGTGTCGCTTCTCTGCAAGGGGCACTGCCTGATTATCGGTGTTCCAGGCCTCGCGAAGACCCTCCTTGTGAGCACTCTCGGAAAGATACTAGGGCTGAATTTCAATCGCATTCAGTTCACACCGGACCTTATGCCGACCGACATCGTTGGCAGTGAAATCCTCCAGACGACCGACGATGGAAAGCGCCAGTTCGAGTATGTTGAAGGTCCAATTTTTGCGAACCTTATTCTTGCTGACGAAATCAATCGAACGCCCCCGAAAACGCAGGCTGCACTGCTCGAAGCGATGCAGGAGAAACAAGTCACAGTTGCCGGAAAGAGCAGAAGCCTGGAAGAACCTTTCATCGTTTACGCGACACAAAACCCGATTGAGCACGAAGGAACCTACCCGCTTCCGGAAGCACAGTTAGACCGCTTCTTTTTTAATCTGCTGATCGACTATCCCACCATCGAAGAAGAAGAACAGGTGGTCCGATTGACCACGGGCAAAGAATCCGCTGAGGCCAGATCTGTGCTCAATACCGGCGAAGTAACCGCCCTGCAGGATGCCACCCTTGATGTCCCCGTTCCCGATCACGTTTTAAAATACATTCTCAAACTAACCCATTCCTCCCGCCCGACTTCGGAAATAGCGGACGACTACATCAAGGAATATGTTTCCTATGGTGCCGGCCCCCGGGCCTCACAAAATTTGACGCGGGCGGCCCGGGCACTGGCGCTGCTTCGCGGAGCTCCTCACGCCTCGGTCGAAGAGGTTCGTGATTTGGCAGGACCGGTTTTGCGGCACCGCATCATTCCCAACTACAACGCGACCGGTGAAGGGATCACGGTTGAAGACATTATTGCTCACTTGCTGGAGAAAGTGGAGCCCTGAGCTGACCACCTCCCTCTCTATTCGCCATGCCCGGTCATCGCTACCTTCGTCCTGAGGACATTCGCAAGCTGCAGACTTTCGAGTTTGCACCGCGCGCCCTCGTTGAAGGGTATTTGTCAGGGAAGCATCGATCAAGAGCGCGCGGAGCATCAATCGAGTTTCACGACTATCGGCAATACACGCCCGGTGATGATTTGAAATTGATCGACTGGCGGGTTTTCGGCCGGACCGACCGTCATGTCCTTCGTACCTTCGAACAGGAAACGAATCTCGAGTGCCACATCTTTCTGGATAGTAGTGCCTCGATGGGATTCGACGGAGGATCGGAAATCTCCAAGCTGGAGTATTCCTCTTTCTTCGCCGCCGCGCTCAGCTATCTCGTGGTGAGAAACGGGGATCGCGTTTCCCTACAGCTCTTTGATGACAAAATTCGTGAATATTTTCCACCCGGAAGCACTGGCTCCCACTTGAATCAGATTCTCAGCGCTCTCGAAAGAAACACTCCCGGAAATGAAACTTCGCTTGCTGAAGCCTTAAGAAAATCTCAGCCACTCCTGAAACGTCGCGGAATTCTCGCCGTCGTATCCGATTTCTTTGATGATCCTGCGGAAATCTTTTCCGCTTTGAGCCCCTACATTCACCGGGGATTCAAAATCCATCTGTTTCACATTCTCACTCCCGGCGAAATCGAGCTCGAGCAGCGCGGACTAACCACCTACCTCGATCTAGAAACCAAAGGCCGACTGATTGCTCACCCTGCAAATCTTAAGCAGCGTTATAAGGAAGCGATCGACGACCATGTGGGAAATCTTCGCCAACTGGCCAATCGCCGGGGAGCCGACTATTCCCTTCACCGGACGACGAGTCATTTTTTCAAACTCTTTGATCGACTCGTGGAGTAGTTCCGGCAATCGTGGCACATGCCCAAACTCGCTGCATTTCCCAAAGCCTTCATGCAGGCTCTCTGCAAAGACGGCTCCATGTCCGTTTCCGAATGGATTACTCTTGCCTCCGATTTGGATATTCAGGGTCTGGAATGGTATGCGGGATTTCTGGAAATGGAAGACGAGTCCAACTGGATGCGTTTCCGGAAAGAAGTGGAATCCCACGGAATGGTGATCCCGATGATGTGCTGCTCCCCGGATTTTACTCATCCAGATGAAGAGTTTCGCACAAACGAAATTTCAAAACAGAAGCGCTGGATCGACATGACTCAAACACTTGGCGGCGGCTACTGCCGTGTTCTCAGCGGACAGCGCCGGCCTGAGCTTTCCATCGAAGAAGGCGTCACCCTGGCAGCAGAGTCAATCGAAGCCTGCCTGCCGTATGCGGAAGAACGCGGAATTACGCTGATCATTGAGAATCACTACAAAGATGATTTCTGGGACTATCCTGAATTTGCTCAGAAGATGGACGTGTTCTGCCAATTGGTGGACCGGATTGATCACCCGAACTTCGGAGTCAACTACGATCCCAGCAACACTTACCTCGCCGGGGAGGACCCGATCGAACTGTTAAAGCGAGTGTCACACAGGGTCGTCACGATGCATGCGAGCGACCGCTTTCTAATTGAGGGAACCATAGAGGATTTACGAAACGAAGAAGGCGGATCGCAGGGCTATGTCAAACGGCTCAGTCATGGGGAGATCGGGAAGGGCCTCAACGATTACGACGCCATTTTTTCCGAACTGAAAAGCAAAGGCTTTGATGGATGGATCAGTATTGAAGACGGAGTTGACGGTATGGATCAACTGGCAAGAAGCGTGGAGTTTTTAAAGAAGAAGATCGCGGAGTATTGGAGCGATTAGCCATAGATAAATCGCTCGTGATGCATTGGATTTAAGCCTCTGCCCACTCCTTACGAAGATACGTTACCGACTTCGTCAACACTTCCTCCGCCGGCCCTGACAAAGTTCTACACTCCACCTCGACCAGCCCCCGGTAATTCATTTCTTTCAGCGCCCGGAACCCCGGTCTGAAATTCAACTGGCCCGGCCCGGGTTCCACCCTGGTATTCTCGGCCGTGTGAATGTGTCGAATCCATTTAGCGGCATTCCGCAGTGCATTCGGAGTATCCAACTCTTCCAACTGCATGTGGAAAAAATCAGGCGTCATTCCGATCGCAGGGTGATTCACAGATTCACAGATCGCAGCACAATGGGATAACAATGTCAGGTAATTGGTTTCAAATCGATTGACCGGTTCCAGCAACAATTCGATCCCCCGCTTCGCAGCTTCGTCTCCTAGATCAGGAAGCATCTCCTCCAGCAAACGGTCCTGAAGTTCCACCTGATCTTTGGAAAACCTCTCCGGATTATCATCGATCAAAACTGGCGGCATGTTCACACTTCGCGCACCCAATTCGGCGGTGAAGTCGAAAAGCGACAGAAGCGACTCCTGACATTGTTTCCTTCGCGACTCATCCGGACTGCACAAGGAACCTTCGAAACCAAGAGATACGGTTCTCACCGGTAGAGCCAGATTTGCAAGCGAGCGCAGGGTTTCCATTCCAAAGCGATCACGAAAACGCCCGGGGAAGGCAATTCCATCGAAACCGCATCGCCCGGCCAGATCAACTTTTTCGATTACAGAATCACCCGGTAAAACTTCCAGACGGATAGTCAGTCGACCCTCAAGTGATTGCGGATTCTCTTCGCCCATAAATTGATTACTCGTAGCGAAACGTCACCGTGGCAACTGTCTTCGCGTCACTGATCGCGCGAACCCAATAAGCGCTGTATCCATCGGGAAAGGTATAGCTGGCGGACTCTCCTGCAGCGAGTGAAAAAGATTTGCACGGAATCCAGAGCCCGGTTCCATCAACGTCGACTTCCAGGCTGACCCCGGCCTTTTCACTGGAAGAAATAGTCACCTCTTTCTTGTCATAGGCGGTCATCAAATACGGGTCGGAAGGAATGCCCGCTTCCACTTCAGTCTCATGCCACGGCCCACCTTCTCCGCGCGGTTTACCCAGCTTCCAAAGATCATCGACAACTCCCGCCCAAACCGCAGCCTTGCCATCTTCACTGCGGAAAATATGTTCACTCTTTGTTTCTGCATCCAGTCCTGTGAACAGAAGCAAGCCAGCATGTGAACAGAAATCGTGGATCTGCAAATTGTGAGTCGCGACAGGCCGTATCTTTGCCAGGCCCTGGGCATTGCGCGCAGGAAGCTCGTAGAATGTTCCGTGGACGTTGAGTAAATCCCGTTCGGTGGCGACTTCACGACAAAGCCTCGACACTCCGAACCCACTCATTCCGGATTCATCGATTTCCAGTTTTCGATCAAAAATAGCCAGTTCATAGATCCGAAAGAAATCAGACGTAGTGGAAACAAGCCGCACCTCGCTGGCTGTGACGGGCTCATCAAAAACGAGCTCAAGACTGATCTTTTTGTTCTGACGAATCGATGCGCCGGGAATTGTTTTCCATTCGCCGTTCTCCTTTACTTGAAGGTCAAAATCCCGGGCAACATACTGCGGCTCTTTTTTCCACCCCGACACAATCCAGGCGCTTCGAAAAGTCTTTGCTTCACCCAGATCCAGTTCGATCCAAGTCTCCCCATCGTTCTTCGCAATCCAGCGATTCGACTCTCCAAGGCTTCCATCAACCGCATTCGAAGCTTCAAAGGCAAGATGAGTGGAGCTAACTTTCACGGCAGCATTCAGGCTCGAGCTCTCTTCGAGAAAATCCTCCAGCGACTTGCTCTTCGGTTTCGGCTCTCCTATTGGCGAGCTAAGGTATTTCCCATTTTTTGGAAGGCGATAGCGTTTCCCGTCTTCAATCACGAGCACCGACGCCTTGTCGACTTCATAGGATTTTTCCGGTTGTCGCACTGATGTCGCCAATTCTGCAGCTGCCTTTGGATCATCCACCGGCACCAGTTCCATTTGAGGATTCAGTTCGTAGTATCCCGCGTCTTCCGCATCCGCTCCTTTGGCTGCGACAATCCCCAGACGATCGAAGGCAAGGCTTCGCATCAGACCGTAGGACTTCGCAGGCTGGTTTGCTTTCGCAATCCCTCTGAAAAGCTCGTCATTTTTATGTTCGCGGCTGTCCCGGTTTCGATACTGAAAATTGGCGGTCACAGAACTTCCAATCTCTTTGCTCACAAGCCTTACCCAGGCACCGGATTCCCCTTCCGTAAAATTCAGAGAAACCGATCCGTGGGCCGGGACCGCAATCTTGCGAAGAGTTTCCCACTGGTTGTTACCTGTCCGATCCACCTCAAGGGTCACATTGATCGCGTTTTCTGATTCGTGAGTCAGATGCAATTGCCGGTGATCGTATCCTGAGAAAAGATAAGGGTCGCTGACTTGCCCCTGTCTCTTATACACATCTCCGAGCCCACGAGACCGAGGCTGATCTCG
>OJCB01000342.1_pt1 | contig 18314 bp, 12 predicted proteins | sample 1591501 | NCBI WGS metagenome assembly OJCB01 (sample SAMN05416813, study PRJEB24817) | seawater metagenome | isolation source: Sea water | place: Canada:Atlantic | collected 2013-07 | reverse complement strand
GGTCTCGTGGGCTCGGAGATGTGTATAAGAGACAGGTTCACAGTATATGCAGGTGGTTTGTCTATCGGCGTGCATTTACTGAGTTTATTGACCTTTCCAGCTTTGGGTTTATTTTACTATTTCAAGAAATACAAACAACATAACTTCTTGGGAATGGCCCTCGCGGCAGGTGGAGGTGTTGTCGTTTTAGGTGTTATACAAAAACTGATTATTGTTGGTATCCCAGTCATGTGGTCTAAGTTCGAGCTATTGATGGTTAATGGGATGGGCTTGCCCTTCCATTCAGGACTAGTACCGACTATTCTGATCGTTAGTGGGGCAATTGTCTTCGGCTTAAACTATGCACATAAGAAAGGAAACCAGTTACTACAGTTGATCGTAATGGCTGCTGCACTAGTGGTGATTTCATTTTCTACGCTAGGAGTGGTAGTGGTTCGAGCTAATGCTTCTACGCCTGTAAACATGAATGCGCCTAGCGATGCTATGCGTTTAATCCCTTATTTAAACAGGGAGCAGTACGGGGAAAGAGCATTATTATATGGGCCAAACTTCTCAGCCAGATATACAGACTTGGACGATTCTGAAGATCGCTATGGAAGAGTAGGAAATCGCTACGAAATAGTGGATCAAAAAATATCATTAGAATATAGTAGCAAGGATAAGAAACTATTTCCTCGTATGGGAGATGGATCGCAGGGCCGCCCTCGCCTATATAAGCGATGGATGGGACTCAACCCAGATGGTCCGCTACCCGCGAATAGGCCTAATTTTGCTGATAATATTGGCTTTTTCGTCCGTTACCAATTGGGATGGATGTATTGGCGCTATTTTATGTGGAATTTCTCTGGTCGACAGAATGGTGATCAGGGCTATGAGCCTTGGGATAAATCTAGTGGACATTGGATTAGCGGCATCGGCTTCTTGGACAGCATGCGACTAGGAGATCAGAGTGAACTACCGGCCACGGAAAGAGATAATAAGGCGCGGAATACTTATTTCATGATTCCCTTCTTATTTGGTCTGATTGGCATGTTTTTCCATTTCAAAAAACGGAATAATGAGGCGCTAGCTTTAATGGCGCTTTTTATAATAACGGGGATAGGCATTATAGTCTATTCCAATCAGCCGCCGCGAGAACCGCGAGAACGAGACTACGTGTTGGTAGGCTCCTTCTTTACCTATGCAATTTGGGTAGGGATGGCTGTCGCTTCGCTCTTCAATCTATTGCGAGAGCGAGCGAAACAGAGTGGGCCTGTAGCAGCTATCGTTGCATCGCTGGCGGTGCTTAGCGCACCCTTGCTGATGGGCTTCCAGAATTATGATGATCAAAGCAGAATGCATCATACTGGTTCACGTGATTATGCGAGTAATTTCTTGAATTCTTGTGCCCCCAATGCTATTATCTTCACCTATGGTGATAATGATACGTATCCCTTGTGGTACGCACAGGAGGTGGAGAATATAAGGCGTGATGTGCGGGTAGTCAATCTGAGTTTGATTGCAGTAGATTGGTATATTGATTTGCTGCGCCGCAAGCAAAATGAATCGCCTGCCCTGAAATTGACCATTCCTAGTGAAGCCTATCGGGGGAATAAGCGAAACCAAGTTTTATACAACCCCTACGCTCAATCCTCGAATGCCAATAAAGCAGCCAGCTTAGATCAGTTTTTACGGATGATTGCCCAGCCCCGGGAGGTTCCTTTGCAAGGAGGAAGAAAATTAGAGGGCTTTTATGAAACCAAGAATGTATTTATTCCAGTAGATCGCCAGGCTGCTTTAGCGAGTGGTGCAGTGACGCTTGCGGATTCCAATAAAATCGTTTCCCGTATTCCTCTCAATTTGACCAATAAGGACCAAATGCTTAAGGATGAAATAGCTATTTTGGATGTGATTGGTTCTAATTTGTGGGAACGCCCCATTTACTTCTCTGTAACTTGTAGAAGAGAAAAATTGATGGGACTCGATAATTACATGCAATTAGAAGGCCTAGGTTTGCGAATTGTACCTGTACGTTCTGAAGGGGAAAATATTTACGGGATGATCGGTCTCGGTCGAGTAAATAAAGATGCCTACTACGAGAATGTAATGGAGAAATTCCGCTGGGGTAACTTTGATAAGGAAGATCTATTTGTCGACAATAGCTATATGCCTAGTATCCAGAGTCTGCAATTGGGGATGAGAAGAGTGAGCTTTGAGCTTTTGCGAGATGGAGACAAGGACAAGGCCATGGCCTTGGTAGATCGCTATTTTGAGTCTTTCCCTCATAAGAACTTCCCTTATGATTACCGAACGATGATGATGCTGGATGTCCTATACCAAGCCAATGAATACCAAAAAGCTAAGCCTCATATGGAGATTTTAGCTTCTGAGACATTGGATTATTTGGAGTACTACTCTTCCATTATTGATAATAAAAACTTCCAGGCTAGTTTTGGAGATCAATATAGTCTTCGAAATAGAGACATGGAACGATTATTGGAAGAAGCACAGCGCCAAAATGATACTGAGTTCATGGAGAAATGGGGCCCTTTATTTGCGCCTTATCGTGCGAGTACAACCCCAAATCAGGGCTTGGATGGCTTACAGCAAATTAATCAATAATAGAGTTGTTTGCTGCGAGTTTTATACTCGCCACTAATGTCTTTTAAAAAGTTTAGTTCAAGACCGCTTGAACTAAACTTTTTAATTTTTAGAGGATTCCGTTTCTTTGTACTTTCTCTGACCACAAAACTGCCAGAGAACTTCTTTCTATTGAGTCAAACATATATCATATGAATATTACAAAAGTAGCTATTGGTTGTGATCATGCCGGCTTTCCTTATAAGGACAGTATTAAGGCACTTCTGGCGGGAAAAGGGGTTGAAGTAACTGATTACGGAACCAATTCTTTGGACTCAGTAGATTATCCCGACTTTATTCATCCGGTAGCTAGCGATGTGGAGCAGGAGAAAGTAGAACTAGGTATAATCTTGTGTGGTAGTGGTAATGGCGCCTCTATGACTGCCAATAAACACCAAGGGATACGCGCTGCTTTATGTTGGACCAATGAAATTGCAGCTTTGGCACGCCAGCACAATGATGCGAATATCTTGTCACTGCCTGTTCGTTTTGTAAGCGAAGCCGAAGCACATGAAATGGTAATGACGTTTCTTAGTACTGAGTTTGAAGGGGGACGACATGCTAGAAGAGTAGGAAAAATTGCTTGTGCTTAGCCAAGGGGCGAAGGCGTGAAGAGGTGAAAAGATGAAGAAGTGAAGAGGAGAGAAGCCGTTCATTTTGCTCAACTTCTCCACTGTATTAACTGTTTTCTATTCGGGCTCTCCCAGCGAAAAAAACTCCCCACCCAAAACACTAAGAACTTAGATTGTAATAAATGCCTTAGGGCTAGTGAGCCTATAGCTGGGTATAAAAAGCAGTTTTTTACCTGTTATTGGGAGGAGTAGATGCTTACTTTCGTCTTAGATACAGCGACAACGAAGTCTCTACTTACTTACCTTTTACCAATAATTCGTTTAGATATTCGTTTTATTGAAGGCATACCAACTACGCCTGAAACTTGTAAAATATTTTAGTGTAGTTATTTCAGTATGATCGAACTACACGATCAGTTCTTATAAATAAACCAATTTCTCTGGCTGTTTGCAGGATCTAAGCCCTTAGGTAGCATTGTCGGAAGATCATCGTCCTCGGCTAACATAAGCACAAAAATGATCAGAGAACTATAAATCAATGAGTAATATGAAAAAATTATTGGGCTTGCTCTTGTGCTGCACCTCTGTGGTAGGATATGGGCAATATGCAGGGAGTACCTCAGCCGAAGTGGAAGAAATTGTACGAGCTTCAGCCGCCACTATTACCGTGAGTGATTTAAGAAATCATTTGACGACTATCGCTAGTGATGAATTTGAAGGAAGAGAGACGGGCACTGAAGGGCAAAGAAAAGCCGCCAATTATATTGCAAAGCAGTTTGCAGATTTAGGCTTGCCAGCAGTAGGAGACGATGGGTCTTATTTTCAAAAGATATCATTCATCTCTGAAAACTGGAGCAATATTGAGTTAAACGTTAATGGTAATACACTTCGCCATTTATGGGACTATTACGCTTATCCTACTGACAATGGTGACAAAGCCGCCACTAAATTTGATGAAGTACTTTTCCTCGGCTATGGTATCGATGCGGATAAATACAGTGATTATAAAAATGTAGATGTGGCTGGGAAAGCTATCTTGATTTATGCTGGAGAACCGATGGGGAAAGATAGCCTGTCACATGTATCAGGCCAAAGAGGGGAAACAGAATGGTCAAAAGATGTATCCAAAAAACTAAGCGTGGCCAAGGAAAAAGGAGTCGCGATGGTTTTTATCATCGATCCGGAGTTCAAAAATAATGTAGGCATCGCTCGCCGTACGATTCTCAACCGTCGCCTAAAAATGGGATGGAGTAAAAATCCAGCGGATAATTTTGCCAACAATTGCTTTATCTCTACGAAGGTGGCTAAGGATATTATTGGAGGCCAGTTCAAAAAGGTAGTGAAGGCCCGGAAGAAGATTAATAAGAAAAAGAAAGCGCGTAGTGTCAAACTACCTACTGATCTAGCTCTTACGATGGAGAAAAATGTACGAGAGCTATTAGGTGAAAACGTATTAGGCTTTGTGGAAGGATCTGATCCCGATAAAAAGGAAGAGGTAGTTGTTGTTACCGCTCACTACGATCACCTTGGAAAGCGAGGAGATGATATTTATTATGGTGCTGACGATAATGGCTCTGGTACTTCATCTGTCTTGGAGGTTTGTCAAGCATTTGTCGAAGCCAAGAAAGCGGGAAATGGACCAAAGCGCAGTGTTTTATTTATGTTGGTATCTGGTGAGGAAAAAGGTTTATTAGGTTCAGAGTACTATGCACAGCATCCTATATTTCCCTTGGCACAAACGGTAGCTAACGTAAATGTGGATATGGTAGGCCGAGTGGATGAAAAGCATGCCGAAAATCCCAATTATATTTATGTGATTGGTTCGAATAGGTTGAGTACGGAGCTGCATGAAATTAATGAAGCCGCCAATACTAAATATACACAACTGGAGTTGGACTATACGTATAATGCAGAGAGTGATCCAAATCGTTATTACTATCGTTCAGATCATTACAATTTTGCAGAAAAGGGTGTTCCTGCGATTTTCTATTTTAATGGAACTCACGATGATTACCACCGGACTAGTGATACGGTAGATAAGATCAATTTTGAAAAGATGGCAAATATTGCCAAGTTAGTATTCCACACCTCTTGGGAACTAGCTAACCGAGCTGATCGAATAAAAGTGGATGTATTGCCTAAAAAGTAAGAGGTGATCTTTCTCTGGCCACTTTAACCAACGAAGTGGTCAGGGAAAATATCTATATATTGAATTGTTCGGATAAGACAATAAAAAAAGGCCAACGAACATAGTTCGCCAGCCTGCTCTACAAAGCGAGTCGATGCTTGATTCTACCCCCCTGTTGAATCAGCACGTCCCGCTTTTTCTTTTGGTCCATTCGGACCGGTATATCTTACGGGCAACAAGCCAAACTATCCCCCCAGTTAGTTCATGCTAGTTGCCCGATTGATTTCTCTTCGGAGTACTACATAACTTTCAATCTATACATTCAATATGTATAAAAGGAAAATGCGCGTAGCACATTTTTGATTTTAGCATGCTAAAATCGGCCGTCTTTTTTTGATTTGGTATGAAATGTTATTGAGAAGATTGGAGGTTTTTTAAACTCCAATTCAGAAATTTTCTCAAGCTCTCTAAGAAGTGTGGCGTCAGTTAGAATGGAATTCCCTTCTTCCTTTGCCGCTAGTGCGAAAGTAAATATTTCTTCAGATATATTCAACTTCGCTTCTGTAATTTTTTCTAGCAGCTTCGTAAATCAGTCACACCTGATAAATATTACGCTAATTGTTCAGAAAGGTTGCCAATTTGGCAGAAATATTTTCACTGGCATGTCCTTTGAAGGCGGTGTAATACATCTTTGCTAGTGGTTTTATACCTGCCAAGCAGTATAAATGCTCAATAAGGGCTGTCGGTATGGCGGTAGTAGGGTCATTTTATAGCACAGAAAATTCTTCTCACTATTTTTTTATAGGTTGAAATAAATAAAGAAATAGACTTAGAGAATCATCGATAAAATACTAAAATCAAAAACCAAATTCTATGCAAAAAGGAAATATATCTGTACAAACCGAGAATATTTTCCCCATTATCAAGCAGTTTTTATACTCTGATCAGGAAATTTTCTTGCGAGAACTTATTTCAAACGCCGTAGATGCTACCAATAAACTAAAAACCCTGAGTTCTAAAGGAGAATTCAAAGGAGATATTGGTGACACTACCATTGAAATATTATTGGATAAGGAGAATAAGACATTGACGATCCGTGATAAAGGGATTGGAATGACGGAGGAAGAAGTACAGAAGTACTTGAATCAGGTGGCATTCTCTAGTGCAGCAGAGTTTCTTGAAAAATATAAAGATGATGCCAATATCATCGGGCACTTTGGTTTAGGGTTTTACTCAGCCTTTATGGTGGCTAGCCGAGTAGAGGCCATTACCAAATCGTATAAAGAGGGATCAACAGGTGTAACCTGGGAATGTGAAGGAGATCCATCTTACACTATCGATGGAAATGATAAAGCAACGCGTGGTACCGATATCGTCTTGCACATTAGCCCCGATAGCGAAGAATACCTAGAGGAGAGCCGAATCGAGGAGTTATTGAAAAAATATTGCCGCTTCCTACCTGTATCTATCCAATTTGGTACCAAGACTGAATCGGTTACAGAAGGAGATGGCGAAGAAGCAGAAACCAAAGAAATCGAAGTTGATAATATTATCAACAATATTGCTCCTCTTTGGAAAAAGCTGCCTGCTGAATTAAAAGACGATGACTATCGTTCTTTTTATAACGAATTGTACCCTTTCAGTCCAGCACCAATGTTCTGGATTCACTTGAACATTGATTTTCCTTTCAATCTTACCGGGGTATTGTATTTTCCTAAATTGGGTAACTCTTTTGAGGTACAGAAAAATAAAATTCAACTCTACTCCAATCAGGTGTATGTCACAGATGATGTAAAAGAGATTGTACCTGAGTTCTTGACTTTGCTACACGGTGTGATTGATTCGCCAGATATTCCTTTGAATGTATCTCGTAGTTATTTACAATCCGATCAGAATGTAAAGAAGATTACTGGGTATATTACCAAGAAAGTAGCGGATAAGTTATCAGAGTTATTCAAGAAGGATCGCGAAGATTACAATTCTAAGTGGGCCGACCTAGGAGTATTCGTGAAATACGGAATGATTTCTGAGGAGAAATTCAACGATAAAGCTGAAAAGTTTGCCTTGTTGCAGAATGTAGATGGTGAGCACTTTACCATCGAAGAATACAAAGAGAAGATTAAGGAAACTCAGACGGATAAATACGATAAGCAGGTCTTAATCTATACCAATAATCCAGTAGACCACGATAGTGCCATACGAGCTTGTAAGAACCACTCTTATGATGTATTGGTATTTGATCATGTCATCGATAACCATTTTCTGCAGCATGTAGAGCAAAAACAGGGCGATTTGACATTCGTGCGCGTTGATTCAGAAACGGTTGATAATCTAGTACAAAAAGATATCGAGACCGAATCTGTATTGAATGAAGAAGAGCAAAACAAGGTTAAAGAACGCTTTGAGAAAGTTGTTGCTGGTGGTGGTGGAACAATTGTCATGAAGGCTATGTCTCCAGAAGACCAGCCTGTGATGATTACTAAGCCCGAGTTTATGCGTCGTATGATGGAGATGCAAGCGATGCAAGGAATGGCACAAGGAATGCCTGAAATGTATAATGTAGTGATTAATACCAATCACCCATTGATTGCCAGTAAGCTGATGAAAATGCGAAGTGAGGAGAAGAAAGAGCATTTGGTAGGCTACTTGTACGACTTGGCTCGCTTGAATCACAATATGCTTAAGGGAGCAGATTTGACTGCTTTCGTAGGAAGAAGCTTAGATTTCTTGAAATAAATCGATAGGCTAAATACTAGCCATACTAGACTTTATAAATACTTAAGCCATTGTTTGGGTATTGATTATTGTTTAGTGTGTTGTCAAACGGTTGCGGGTTACGATTGATCGAACCCGCAACCGCTCAACTCGCCACAGACGACTCTTACGTCCTTCGGTTTAATTTTTAATACCCAACTTTTCCAAAAGAGCGACCGCCTTAGCTCTATAAATGGGATGGGAAGTCATTTCTATTTCCTGTGCAAGCAGACCCGCTTGTTCGTATTCTTTTTGACGCACATAAGCCAAGGCCAAGTACCAAGTAGCTCCTTCATATTGCTCCTCATCATTCAATCTTGTACTTTGGAAATATTGAATTGCTTTTTCTAAATTTCGGCCTTCCATTTGGGCAATACCGGCATAGAAAATAGCTTCAAAATCATTGGCCTCTTCAGGGAGGTAAGTTTCAAATAGATCGGCAGCTTGTGCATAGTCTTTTTGTCCAAAAGAAACGAAGGCTTTTTGCCGTATGGCGTTATGGCGCATTCCTTCACTATTACCCCTTTGTTGCGATCCTTCGTAGACAGGCGTTTCATAAAGCTGAGCAAATAGACGTTCTCCTTTATTGTGTTGCCAATAGATCAACAAAGAGGTGGCAACAATCAGAATAAGTATGGCGGCTACTGCTTTATTGAAGAAAAAGGGGCGGCTGCGGCTTGAGGAACGGACGGCTTTATTGAGCTTTCTGAGCTGAATCTGGTCTTGTACTCTATCAGAACGCTTATTAAAGCCTTCTAATGCGCCATCACATAAGGCACAATCAATTAAATGGTGTTCTACTCGCCGTAGTTGCGCGCCACTCAAATCTCCCTTGTGATAAGCTTCTATCTCGCCTAAGCTTAGACAGGCTGTTTCTTTAAACATAGCTTCCATCGGCTTAAGGTTTGTTTTGTTGAAAGGCCAAAAGGCTGCCCTTTAAACGACGCTTCCCATTTTGTAAATAACTCTTGACTTCCTTTGCACTAAAACCAGTGAGGGTCATTATTTCCCGGTAGCTCTTGTTTTCAAAATAAAATAGATGGATACATCGGCGTTGATTTTCCTCTAGAGCTTGTAATGCGGCTTGTATTTGCTCTGAAGATAGTTGGGATTCCTTTTCCATTCCTTCATACAGCGGAAAAACGGCTTCTTGTACTTCCTGGTGCTTTTTCCATGCTGCGGTCTGGTTAGCTGTCCTGCTATAGCTTCGAATATGGCTAATACATTGGTTGCGAATCACTGAAAATAACCAGCTTTTGAAGTATTCAATCTTTATATTGGGAAGCTGCTCATAGGCTTTTTCAATGATGGTCATGACCATATCCTTACAGTCTTCCTCATCAGATAGGTATTGTTTGCAATTGTAGTAGAGTAGATGTGTATACCGTCCAAATAGCGCAAAGAAATATTGCTCTTCTCCGGTTTCTTGGAAGGCTGTTAGTAGCTGTTCATCTGACAGGTTTGCAAATCCCTTTTTTGGTTTGAGCCATCGCAAAGACATACTCAATATTAATAAATAATATCAAGTATTAAAAGAGGAGAGTAAGACTTCAGAAGTTTTCCGAGTCACACCCAAGGAAACTTCTGAAGTCTAGCTAGGTATCTTTATCAAAAGCACCTAAAACTCGACGGTGGAAATAATGAATTCGAGCTGCTGCATAAAATTGCGCTTTTCTTTACCCGGCGCATATACGAAACCATCGATGAATAACAGTTCTTCTTTCTCTGGATTATGAATGAGATAACTTACAAAAGCACCACCCATAAAATCATTCACCATTTCCCAAATCCCTCTAGCTTCTAGTGCGTATTTATTGTTCAGGGTTTTTACGCTAGTAAACATCGGCAGGTCAATGTCATTAATCCGCATATAAGTGCCAGGAATAGTAGAAGAAACATACTGTCTACCGAGAGAATCTCTAATCGCTTTGATTCCTTTTTTAGACAATTGAGATTGATCAACATAATTGATTTTTCGAATCAGAAGGTTGCTATTGATATCATCTAGCTCTCTCCGCATCCAGATCAGATCCTCATTGCTAATCGCTAAGCTATAATCACTAGGGATTCGCATTTTGGCATCCATTTTATCAGCCACTTCGGCTTGAATGGCTGGGTTTTCTCCGCCAAAATAGATGGTCGCTTCTATTTTTTCTCGATCTGCGTCCTGTATCCGCTTGGCTACTGCCGGGAAATTTTTCTTGACATTTTGTACCAGTTCATCATCTGTGAAACTAAACTGGTAAATCAATAATTGATTTTTTGCCCATTTATTTCGCGCCACGGTAGAGCTGTAATTGGGGTCACTCTTGGCCTTTTGTAGCCGCTCTTCTTTCAAATCACCACTTACTAATTGGGTAGTCGGTGAATCCTCTTCGTTGAGATTACTGATGAAAAGGTAATTTCTAAACTCTTTACGAATAGGATCTTTATCCAACTCTTCTGGTGTAAAATGCCTTAGGTCAAAAATAGGCTCTGGCTGTGGTAAAATGGGATAGGATGCGCCATAATAATAGCGAAGCGTATCACCAATTGGCCCTTCCCATATCCGCTCATCTGCGATTACGACAATTTCATTTAGCTTGCCAAACGCATTAGGAACGGGAGACATACTACGTTGCATATCTTCACTACATGCACTGAAAAGCAAGCAGAAACACAAAAAGCTAACTATTTTATAAGAACTCATTGACTAAATTTTTATTGATGTTGCTCCCTTTTAGTTCAAAAAGGAGAATAAGAGTAACGTACACAATTAGATGATGATTTTTGCTGTCTTTTTGGTGTATTCTTCTTGTATAACACCTATTTATCTTCAACTGCTAATTTAGCACGAAGTGAAAAATAAAGCCTATTCCAAGCTCGGTTTTATTCCCTGAAATCTAGAAGTCTCCCCACATTTCCGGCTTTTAAGGCAAAAACACAGTCGCTTACCCGTTTTGTAAGGCAGATAGGTCGACTAAACTTTTCCAAACTACCTCAGTGGCTCTATCCCAGCTAAATTTTTGCCGCTGAATCCTTCCGGCAGCAATTAAGTCTTCTCTCAAGGAGGGCGATTCATATATACGTTTTAAGGCAGTAGCCATAGCTTGCGTGTCTGTTGGGTCAACTAAAACAGCGGCTTTCCCAGCTACTTCTGGCAATGAAGATAAATTCGATGTTAAAATTGGGACCTCCACATGCATCGCTTCCAATAGCGGGACGCCAAAACCTTCAAATAGAGAAGGGTAAGTAAGTGCGAGCGCTGCCCCTAGTAAATCCGGTAAGCTGCTATCATCGACATACCCCAACAGCTTAATATCTTTATCAACAGCCGATTGTTCGAGTGCGGTTTTAATTTCGCCCGTTTGCCAGGCTAGCCGTCCTCCAATTAACAGTTTGATCGGAGCATTGGTTTGCTGCTTAAACAAGCCAAAAGCTTCTATTAGTCTAGCTACATTTTTTCTGGGATGGAGGGAACCGAGGTAAAAATAATAATCTTGACCCTCACTGTATTCCGCTTTTATGGCTTTTTTTTGCGCATCGCTTAATACCTGGAATTCTTTCCTTACACCATTGCAGGCCACTTTGATTTTAGCAGCCGAAATATCGTAATGCTCAACAATATCCAGTTTAGTAAATGTAGAAACACTAATAATTCGCTCCGCTCGTTTCAGGTATTTGGGTACAAAATAATGATAAAATACACGACCATGGAAGGGTACCTGCGCGGGATAATGATGGTGTGCAATATCGTGACAGACCATTACTGTCGGAGTCGGAGCCCGGAGTGAACAATAGCCATCAGGAGATAGCAATAGATCAATTTTATGCTTTTTTAATGCACGGGGGATCGCTATTTCAAACCACCACCACCATAACAAGGCATGCCTAGCAGGTGGAAAAATGACTACCGTTTCTACATTATCGGCTGGGATAAAAGAAGGATCAAATGGTCTGTCGAATAAGAATACGAAGGTATGCTCAGGATGCTGTAAAGCCAACCTACGGGCTACTTCCCACGTAAACCATCCTATTCCCTCCAACCGGCCTTTAATCAAGAAACGAGTATTAATAGCGATTCTCATTGGGCCCAAAGGTAGAAAGTTAGCTAAGGAATGAAAAATAAATAACCAAACCCAAATTCCGTTATCTTTTTCCACCAGCCGTCGTTGTTCATCATTCACTTAGCATAGGCTAAGCTCATTCCTCACGCCTAGTCTGGTGAAAAAATATTTAGGTACTTGGACCAGCTTATTTATCCTTCATTCCTAGGGTCAGCCAAGAAATATTGCTACTTGATCATTTTTGTGTTTTAAATAAAGCCGCTGCCTTCTTTGAGCACGATACTTTTAGCTAAAATAAGCGTCACAATAGAAGCTAGCATAGGGAAATATTACACTGCTGAGAAAACTAAATTTTGCTATCTTAGTTTTAACATTAAACAAAGTGCTACAATAAAACATCATGATCAAAACAGATGTCCTCATAATTGGATCGGGCGTCGGTGGCATGTCCACTGCAATAGAAATTGCTGAGAGAAGACCTGATCTCAAAATTACGGTTCTAACCAAAACCAATGATGATGAAAGTAATACGCGATATGCCCAAGGTGGTGTAGCTGCTGTTTGGGATTTGAAGGTAGATTCGCATGAGAAACACCTAGAAGATACGCTAGATGCAGGTGATGGTTTGTGTGACGAAGAGATTGTAGAAATTGTGGTACAAGAAGGGCCAGAACGAGTGCGAGAATTGATTGATTGGGGGGCACGATTTGATAAAGATAAAACGGAGAAGTACGACCTGGGCCGAGAAGGAGGGCATTCTGAAAACAGGATACTGCACTATAAGGATCTAACCGGCTGGGAAATCCAACGAGCGGTATTAGCCAAGTCGAAGGAGCATCCTAACATCAAGATCTACGAACATTTCTTTGCTGTAGACTTGATTACACAGCATCATCTTGGCCATATTATTACTCGCCTAACCCCTAATGTTGAATGCTATGGTGCCTATGTCTTAAATAAAGCTACAAGTGAAATTGAGACAATTTTGGCTAAAATAACGGTCGTAGCGACGGGCGGGGCAGGGCAAATATATCGCAATACTACAAATCCCGTTATTGCTTCTGGTGATGGCATCGCCATGGTTTACCGAGCGAAGGGCCATCTAGGAAACATGGAATTTGTACAATTCCATCCTACCGCTTTATATAATCCAGCGGGAGAAAATCCGGATTTTTTAGTGTCGGAAGCAGTTCGAGGCTTTGGGGCTATCTTGAAAAAAAGAGATGGCCAAACTTTTATGGAAAAATACGATGCGCGCGAATCATTAGCTCCGCGTGACATCGTAGCGCGTGCCATTGATAACGAGATTAAGATCAATGGGGAAGAATGTATGTTTTTGGATTGCCGGCATTTAGATAAGGAAGCCTTTCGCGCCCATTTTCCAACGATCTATGATAAGTGTGTGAGTATTGGGATTGATCCTATGAAGGATATGATTCCGGTTGTGCCGGCTTGTCATTATATGTGTGGGGGGATTATGGCAGATGCCCAGGGGCGTAGTTCTATTCAGCATTTGTATGCTTGTGGAGAATGTACGAGTACAGGACTGCATGGTGCTAATCGGTTGGCGTCCAATTCACTACTGGAAGCCCTGGTTTTTGGCCATAGAATTGCAAAAGATTTAGTGACCGTAATAGACGGAGTCACTTTTCAAGAAGAGATACCGGATTGGAACGCGAGGGGAACTATGCAGCCCAAAGAGCTGGTCCTAATCACGCAAAGCTGGAAGGAGTTGAAAGAAATTATGTCGAGCTATGTAGGGATTGTACGCTCCAATGTTCGGCTAAAGAGAGCCAATGATCGTTTGGCTTTATTGTATCAAGAAACGGAAGATCTTTATAATAAATCATCCCTTTCTCCGCAGTTGTGTGAGCTGCGAAGTCTAATCACTATCGGTTACTTGGTTACAAAGGCCGCAAGTATGCGCCAAGAAAGTCGCGGCTTGCATTACACGACAGACTATCCCAACCGGAATTCCTTTATACAAGAATCTATCCTGTAATGGAATCGTCTTCTCTAATTCATAAACCTGAATTGGAATTAGAGAAGACGATATTTTATGCTACCAGCCATCTCCATCCAATAAATCACCCAGTCCTCCTAGCACACTTCCTTCTCCTTTAGATTTTCCGCCATAATGGCGAGAGGCCGACACAATTCGATCAGCCAATCGACTAAAGGGTAAGCTTTGTACCCAAACGGTACCTGGGCCTTCTAGTTGTGCATAGAATAAGCCTTCTCCGCCGAATACCATATTTTTGATCCCTTTGACCATTTCTATATCATAATTGACGTAGCGAGTAAACCCAACTAAGCAACCGGTATCTATACGGAGACGCTCCCCCATTTGGAGCTCTTTTTTGACGATCGTACCCCCTGCATGCAGAAAGGCCATGCCATCTCCTTCAATTTTTTGCATGATAAAGCCTTCTCCACCAAAGAAGCCTCGACCCAGTTTCTTGCTAAATTCAACACCTACAGAAACGCCCTTGGCGGCACAAAGAAAAGCATCCTTTTGGCAGACGATTTTCCCTTCTAATTGTGTAAGGTCTAATGGGATGATTCGTCCGGGATAAGGAGCAGCAAAGGAAACGCGTTTTTTCCCTTCTCCGGCATGGGTGAAAGCCGTCATGAATAGACTCTCACCAGTGATTAAACGTTTACCCGCGGAGAGCACTTTCCCCCAAAGACCCTTATTTTGTTCTTGATGGCTACCATCACCAAAAATAGTAGCTAATTCTATCTCATCATCCATCATCATAAAACTACCCGATTCGGCAATAACCGTTTCATAAGGATCGAGTTCTATTTCTACAAATTGCATTTCTTCTCCATAAATCTGATAGTCAATTTCGTGCGCTTCCATATTGTTGATTTAGTTAAATAAGAAGTTTCTCCAGTAGCAATAATAATAGCCCTAGATAGCCTGTAATCTTAATACCCATTTAATAATAGGTTTACAATAAAAGCCTTTATTTGTTGCTGATGGATAGGATAAAGATATCCAGGATATCACTAGTCATTCATCTTTTCCAGACGAATGAGAGACTATTACCGACAAAGATCTATACTGTAGCCCTATATGTTAAGGCGAAGGCTGTGCAAATGCATAGCCTTTCCTCTTTAGAGCATGCCTGCCCAAACAAGCGCTTAGAATAGCCCTTCGAAACTATTGCTCTGGCTACTTTGACCTGTGTTGGAGAAACTCCAATCGTATTGATCAAGCGCCTTCAGACTTTCAGTGAGTAGACTGATACAATCCCTGATATCTTCCTTATTCGCTAATTCTATGGTTTGATGCATATGTCGCAATGGAATGGAAATGGCCCCTGCGATGGCTCCTTTTTTACCATAGCGTTGTACGCCCGCTGTATCTGTTCCTCCTTTAGGTAGAATTTCTGGTTGCCACTTGATCTTTTGATCATCAGCTACCTTTTTGAGGTAATTTACCATGCGATAATCGCATATCGTCGAACCATCTAGAATCTTGATCGCTGCTCCCTTTCCTAGACAAGTAACGGTATCATGGCCATTAGAACCTGGCACGTCAAAGGCAATCGTCACATCCAGCCCTAATCCAAAATCAGGATCAATCAAATGCGAGGCAGAAATAGCTCCTCTTAATCCGACTTCTTCTTGAACCGTGAATACACCGTAGATGTCAAAGGGCACTTCCACGTCTTTCAAGGCTCTAAGCGTTTCAATCAAAATGAAAACTGATACTCGATTATCTAGCGATTTACTGTTGACACAATCACCCATCTCAATTAATGCACCCAGGCGAGTAACCGGTGACCCTATCGGGATAAGCGCTTCCGCCTGCTCCTTGGACATCCCTAGATCGATGAAGTATTCATTGATGGGGACTTGCTTACTTCTTTCCTCCGGACTCATGATATGAATGGGCTTGGACCCCATGACGCCAACTACATCTTCTTTACCGTGAACTAGTACTCGCTGTGAGGAGAGTGTTTTAGGGTCAAAACCACCCAAAGGCACAAAACGTAGGAAGCCATCATCATCTATGTAATTGACGATGAAACCTATCTCATCCATATGGGCTGCAATCATCACCTTCTTAGGCGATTTCCCTTTTTTTACGGCAATAACGTTGCCCATATTATCTATCGATAGTTCATCGACTAATGGACTAACTTCTGCCATAACAAATTCTCGGATGCGCTGTTCGTATCCAGGTGCTCCCGGTGTTTCACAGATCCGGCGCAATAGATCAACATTTATCATAAGTTTCGGGCTATTTGTTGGAAAAAAAAGTATGCCAAATTAGCACTAATTTAGGAGGCGATAAAATTTTTTATCTTCTCTATGGGTAATACGTAAAAAAAGCGCTCGTTTTAGTGGGGTGCTGCATCGCTTTTTACTAACATTGCAGCTTAGTGCTTATTTGGAAGTAGCGATTCGGACTGCGAATATATAATTAAGGAACCTCACTACAGCTATTTCTTCGCCCGTAGCGCTGCTATGCCCTCAAAAATCAGCTTTATGAGAACCCATAATTAAATATTCTCGCTTCCAAAGCCTACCTCCAAATAAGCACTCATACAACAGAATAGTATGTCACTCCGAAAATTAGCAAAAGAAACGGTCATCTATGGTGGATCCACTGTACTGAATAAGGTACTCAACCTTATTTTGGTGGCGCCTTATTTGACGCGGGTGTTTAAGGATGATCAGGGGGAATATGGGATACATGGTCTCATGTATGCGTTTGCTGGTTTTTTATTGGTGACGCTGACTTATGGTATGGAAACTGCCTTTTTTCGATTTGGCAATGAAGAAAAGAAACGTGCAAAGGCCTTTAGTACTGCCGCTATTTCTTTGATGGTTAGTACCCTGTTTTTTGTGGCGCTGATTATTTTCTTTTCGCCATCGATAGCTGGTTTCCTAACAGAGCCAGGAGACTGGCTTTATGTGGTTTATTTCGCTTTGATCATAGGCCTAGATACGTTGGTCGCCATTCCATTTGCTTCTCTGCGATTAGAAAATCGACCCATTCGATTTGGCATATATAAAATGGTCAATGTCTTGATCAATGCCATTGTTATGTTACTCCTATTGGAAGTGGTTCCACGTTGGTTTAATACAGATACGACTTGGGGCTCATGGTATGATCCAGGCAAAAAGCTGCATTATGTATTTATTGCCAATTTGGTGGCGAGCCTAATAACTTTCCTCTTGTTTTTGCCTTACTATACACGCCTCAAGGGTGGCTTTGATCGACAGCTTTGGCGTAAGATGGTGACCTATGCGTTGCCCTTGGTAGTGGTCGGAATAGCAGGGATGATCAATCAATTGGCGGATCGCTATTTCCTAAAGGAGTGGTTGCCGGGGACGTTTGAAGAAAATAAGTTACAACTGGGTATTTATGTAGGCTGTATAAAGATTGCGGTCTTGATGAATCTATTTACCCAAGGCTTCAAATTTGCGGCAGAACCTTTCTTTTTCAGGAATTCATCAAGAGCTGATGCAACTAAAATTTATGCCGATGTGGGGCAAGCTTTTACGCTGGTGGGGAGCGTGGCCTTTCTCGGGCTGATGCTATACATAGATATTGCCAAACACATTGTCGCCTCTTCTTTTCATAGCGGCCTCGCAGTAGTTCCTGTCTTGTTAATTGCCTATCTTCTCTTAGGACTATACTATAATTTCGCCATCTGGTACAAGCTAAAAGATAAAACGCATATAGGGGCATGGATCGCTTGTGGCGGAGCCCTCATAACGATTACGGGGAATTATTTACTTATTCCTACCATCGGCTTGATGGGGGCCGCCTGGTCTGCCTTAATCTGCTTTCTTTGTATGTGTGTGGCTTGTTACTGGATTGGCCGGCGTTATTACCCGATTCCTTATCCGATCGGTCGAATGGTGACTTATCTTATGCTAGCAATAGGACTCTTTGGACTTAGTGAATGGATAAAACCTATGTTTCCAGGTTTACCACTTCGCTTGGTAGTCAATACCGGTATTTTGCTGTTGTACGCTGGGCTAATAGTTGCGTTGGAGCGGAATGGATTATTGAAAATGCTGCTTCGGAGGTAGTAAGTAGCAGGTAAGACTTCTGAAGTGGGGTGGTCTATACTAGGCAGATTACGTCATATTAACTTCACCATTTTTGGATATATAATATTGGATGTTCGCTACTAGTTTCACTAGTATTGCGGTCTTTGGCTGCGA
>OJCB01000341.1_pt1 | contig 18411 bp, 8 predicted proteins | sample 1591501 | NCBI WGS metagenome assembly OJCB01 (sample SAMN05416813, study PRJEB24817) | seawater metagenome | isolation source: Sea water | place: Canada:Atlantic | collected 2013-07 | reverse complement strand
AGCGTCAGATGTGTATAAGAGACAGCTCTTCGACCACGTTGGGCGATGGCGCAGTTCGTTGTTCCCGGCATACCAGTCAATCTCATCGATCGTACTTGAACCACTTACAAAATAGAAATGTCCTCCGGCGGCTCTATCTCGTAGCCCCATTCTTCAAATGAGAATGCCCAGCGTCTTCGAATTTTTTCAGCGTCCCCGGATGAAATTTTGTGCTCGTTTCGTTGATACCCACTCAAGCTCGCAACATAAGCCGCTATCTTCTCGAGCCCCCCTTCCTTTCCTTCCAATCCAAGTTGGTCATAGAGGCGACCAATTTCCGTGATCGGATCTTCCGTGATCTTCTCATAGCTGGTCTCAACAAGCTGGTTTTCGGGAAGGCGGAGGCGTTTCCGATCAGCCAGATATCGACGCATCAAATTCTCATAGGTCTCGAGAGTATTCCCGGACACGTCAAAGTCCTGAAACGATTGCCACGCAAATGCATTGAAAAGCCGGGGGAACTTCTTGCAGTTCGAGCTGAACACGGGCCAGGGGTTTCGAACGATGTGAATAAATTTCGCATCGGGGAACATCTCAAGGATCAAGGGCATCCGGGCTGTCGAAGGAGGGTTTTTGAATAGCAGTTGCCGGCCTCCTTTGACGAGATTCAGCTTTCGAACCAGGAATTTATAGCTCTTCGTGAATTCCTCGATCTCCAGTGCACTCGCGCCTTCGAAGAAAAGGGCACGATCACTATGCCGCGAAGCATCCATAGGGAAATAGTAGATGCCGTAGTAGCCTATCGAACAAAGGTTCCCGAGCGCCATCTCTTCCTCCTGAGGTTCATCGAGAGACAGCCTGACATTATCATAGCCCCGAGTTTCCGGCAGGACTGCATCGATTGCGACACGGGCAACTTGAACCTCCGGTCCCAGCATGTTCAGCGGCATGGCAGTTTCGGAAAACTTGAGGTATCCGAACTGAGGATCGCGACTCATCAAATTGTGAAGATGAGTTGTTCCGCTGCGCCAGTGGCCAATGATAAACACAGGAGGTTTTTGCGGGTGGCTTTTTCGAATGTGAGCACCGAATCTCACCTTCTCCACGACAGTCGGGAGAATCCTGATAGCCTGGGCACACCAGGCAATGAGCCTCTGCAAGCGCGAACGGGAGTCAAATCCGGGAGTCAAGAGCGCATGTTTCAGGAACACCCGAAGCCGCGCTCCCGCGAGTGGATGAAGCAAAGGCCCCTTCCGGCTGGCCGCTGATTCCAATGACCATCCTTCCGCCATACTATGGTCCTCCAGCGAAACAGAAATTTGATGCTGAAAATCAGACCTGACCCCAAAAAAAGCCGGACGCGAAACACGACCGGCTTCTTTGAAAGATAATCTGAATCAGATCAGTCAGTTTTTTCCTTTTGCCGTGCAACTATACGTCGCAGTACCGGTACCTTCTTTCCGATGTCCTTTAAGTTTTGTGTTGGCAAGCCACTTCGAACCTCTCTTGGTCGTGTTTCCCGATATCGTGCCCCCTTTCATAGCTCCATACGCATCCTGTCTGACATCCAAGGTGCCTTTGGCTGAGAGGACAACTAGTTTCCCGCCCCTCTTGACCGTCGATTTTCTTTCCTTACCTACTGCCAATGCTCTACCGTTGCCCGGGATATCATTGTCTCTCAGAGCAGATTTAAGCTTTCCATCCTTGATGGGCACCTTTACTTTTCCGTTCGCGGAGTGAGGCCTCCCCGTATAGTTGAAATGGGGGTTGGGATCTTTATAAACTTTCCGCCCGGCGGTTAATCCACCCTGATAGATTCCGGAGGCTTGTCTCTCGACCTGCCTCTCATTCAGCTGAGCTGATGCAGTTTGAATGCCCAGAGCAAAGAAAGCAACTACGATGGCTAGGCTCCAAAGTAATCCATTTTGTTTTGATGTTTTCATGACATGTTTTTCTCAATTCGACTACACTTTGACGTTTACGAAAAATAGCGCTGTATGGCAAGATAAAACATCTTTTCTTATGGCGCGATCAATCACCTAAGAAGACGTCGAGATGCCCGTATGCTCGAGACGGGTAATCTGAAGGAAATGTCCGCATGCAGCTTGTTTTTACTTGGATAGTTAATCATCCGAAGTGGTGTATCGCACTTGCGACCCTCATTACTTTAGGAATGTCCAGCGGTCTACGGAATCTAAAGATCGATGCTTCGACGCAGAGTCTTTTCCCTCTCGATGAGCCGGAAGTGAAGTATCACCGCGATGTGAAGGAGAATTTCGGAAGTGATTCCATTGTCACGGTTGTAGCCAGCGGCGATTCCATCTTTGAAAGTGAAAACCTGAAAATACTCCGGGGGTTATCGCAGGAACTCAGCGAGATCGATGGTGCATCTAGGGTCCTGAGTTTGTTTACTGTAGATTACGTGAGTCTGGAAAACCGATTTCTGGAGGCAAAACCCATACTCACGAAGATTCCTGAAGATCAGGAATCTCAGTCCCAACTCCGCAGCAGGATATCGAAAACCCCTCTCGTTTCGGGTTTTCTAGTCAATGAGAGCCAAACCGCGATCGCCTTTCATATCATCCTGAAACCGGATAAAAAGGATCAACAATTCGACAAGAGAATCGTTGAACTCCTCAGTGAGAAGACAGAGAGAATCAATAAATCTCCGGGTGGAAGCATCGACGCCTATATAGTGGGAGCACCCATCATCAAGGTCTCAGCAGCGCAGTATATCTGGCATGACCTCGTCGTTCTCGGCCCGATCGCGCTCCTCATTATCGGTAGCGTGATCTTCTTCTTCTACCGGTCTCTGCTGACCACCTTCCTTCCCCTTTTTACTGGAGTTCTCAGTGTTATCGCAACTCTCGGATTCATGGGCTTTGCCGGGTTCGCGATCAATCCCTTTGCTTCTGTCATCGTGGTGCTTCTTCTCGTCATGGGATGCACTGAAGATCTTCACATCATGGCCGAATATTCTCTCGGCCTTCGGTCCAAGCTCTCCAGAGAGGACGCAATTCGAGCGCTCGGCCGGACGGTTTTCAGCGCTCTCTTTCTCACCTCAATCACCACGATTCTCGGCTTTGCATCCATCGCTCCCAATCCGATTTCAGGGCTTCGCGAATTCGCCATCGCATGCGCCATAGGCATTTTCATAAACTTTCTCCTCACCCTTCTCCTCGTTCCAGCGATCCTGCGACTTGGACCCGGTCCCAAGTCGTTCCTGCGTTCAAAGGAGCCCGATCTTGGTCGCCCCCGGGATTTTCTGGTCTGGGCGATCCGGAAAAATTCAGGGTTGATTGCTTTCGTAACAATCGTCCTAAGCTTCGTTGCAATAATCGGAGTGGCGAAGATTGGCATCGACACCAGCTATCTCCGCTTTTTCCCGAAGGATTCGATCGTTGGAAAAACCCACCGGAAATTTGCCAGGGATTTCGGCGGTGCATCAACTTTCGTCGTTACCGTCGAAACAGGGGGTAGAAATGGCGTCTACAGGCTGGATGAACTGTCTGAAATCGCAAAACTCCACGATTTTTTGAAGGGGCGTTTCGAGCACACGATGGGGCTTGTCGACCTTGCTCGCGACTTTGAGCGACAACAATCCGACGGACCGGTTAAGAGCGAATTAACGATAAAATCCGAGAAATCCCTGGCGCAACTCAGGTCTCTCTTTGGATCTTCTCTCTTGTCCCCTTTTGTGGATTTTGACGGCTCACGAACAGCCATTCGCGTGCGATCACTGATTGTGGGATCGCAGGGGATGAGGGAAGCGGAGGATGCGATACTCAATTTCGCCCGGCAAAACCTGCCTGACACCCTCGAAGTCCGGGTTACCGGCGAACGGGTTCTGACAGCTCGATTTTCAGACAAAATTACCCGGCAACTGGTTTGGAATCTTGTCATTCTATCTCTCGTCGTCGCTCTTCTTCTCAGCGTCTTTTTTCGATCAGCAAAATTCGGGATGCTGGCAATCATTCCCAATGCTCTTCCCGTCTTGTTTACTTTTGGTTACATGGGGTGGGCAGGGATTCCGCTCAGCACGGGAACGTTTTCTGTTGCGATCGTTGCTTTTGGAATCGCCGTGGATGACACGATACATTTCATGACCCGGTTTTTTCACGAGTCGAAAAAAGATGCTTCCCCTGAAGTCATCCTGAAGAGAACATTGACGAGCGAAATTCGTCCAATCTTCGCCACGTCTGCCGCTCTTATTCTTGGTTATCTGGTTCTCGTGTTCAGTCCCTTCTTGATTCATCGGGAAACAGGCATTCTTTTTTCGATCGCTATTTCCACTGCCTTGCTCGCAGATCTTTTTGTAACTCCAGTTCTTCTCAATGCAGCGGCTGGAAAAAATCCCCGAAACCGGGGCGAAAAAAAGATTGATCAGCCCTGTTTGGATTGACCAATTACCTCAATTCGTGTTTGATGGAGGAGCAGTCTTTCTAACACTCGCACTTCTCATGGACACCTCGCCGGAAGACCTCGAATTTTCGGGAAAACTGGATTCCCTCCGGCACCCGGACAACACGACTAACTTTCTGTTCATCGGGCGTGCCTGGCTCGTTATCGTAGTCACGATCGGAGGCTTTATTCTGTTCGATTTCTGGCGAGCACAGTCTGGTTTATCCCTACTCTGGAATATTCCTCTCTGGCTGATCGCAGTCGTTGTCATCGGAGCCTCCCAGCATCAACTTGCAGGAGGCGGACACGAAGGCACTCATTTCAATCTCTTCCGAAACCGATCGATGAATGAACTACTCTCGGATTGGCTCTGTATGTTTCCAATCCTCACCTCAACTGCAATATACCGGAAGCAGCATTTGGCCCACCACAAGCACGTCAACGATCCTGAGCAGGACCCCGATCTGGCCCAACTCCACTCGAGCAAGCACGATTTCAACTTCCCCCTTGGCCCAAAACAGGTAGTCCGTCTGTTTCTGCGGCAGCTCTGGATCCCAAATCTGATTCGCTACACAGTTCATCGAGCCCGCTACAGTGCCGTCGGAATCGAAAGCCGATTCTCTCGAAACTCGGTCACCAATCTTCTCTTTTTCCCCTACACCTTTATCCTTTTTGCCACGCTCGGACTACTCGCGCACCTTGAGGTTTCCCATTCACTCTTTTACCCCGCGACGGCGGCAGTGGCAGGAATCGCATGGTTGTCGAAATGCCTGATCGGGGCAACCGCCCAACGAAAGGTGAATCCAGCGGAACCAGTAGAAGCTCGCCCCACCAAAGGGAGCGTTCAGCGATTCGTCCACATCACAGCTGTCCTTCTTTCCCTGACACTCCTACATGTCTATACAGGTCTGGAATCTCTCGTGTATTTCGTTGCTCTGTGGCTGATTCCGCTGGTCACGTCTTTCAGTTTCTTCATGATGCTCCGTCAGACAATTCAGCATGGCAATTGCGATCGAGAGCAGTTCAGCAACACTCGCGTATTTCTCGTAAATCCGATCCTGCGATACGCCATCTTCCCGTTTGGGATGGACTATCATTTACCCCATCACCTCTACGCAGGAGTTCCTCACTATCGCCTTCACGAGCTTCACAAGTTGCTATCGGATCAGCCTGCTTATTGTCGCCCTGGCTTCATGGTTGAAGGATTCTTCACCTCTCCTGCGCGAACCGATTCAGACCCGGATATCCCCACCTTGGTTTCGGCCCTCGGCCCGGAGTATTCACCGAACGGAACTGACACATAACCTGGAAAATTCCGACGAACTCCACTCTGTGCAAAAATTGCGTTCCGCTGAGCCGCGATTGCCGAAAGTGCTTCTTATCTTCAATCAAGCTCCTCGAGGATTGCATTTCGAGGCCCTAACCTGTATGAAAAGGTAAAGGCAAAAGCGGTTGAGTATGCAACCAGATAAAGACAGTCGAAGAAGTCGAAAACGGGAAGGCGGGAAGCAGGGCGATGCTCCACTAGCGATCGTTGGAGTGGGATTGCGCCTTCCAGGAGGTGCCACAGACGCGTCGTCTTTCTGGTCCCTCCTGCACAGTGGAACCGACGCTATTTCTGAGATACCGGAAGATCGATGGTCCATTACCTCGTTCTATGACCCGCGCCCCAACATGCCGGGTCAATCCCACTCCAAATGGGGCGGTTTTATCGAAGGCAATGATCTGTTCGATGCCTCCTTCTTTTCTGTCTCCCCACACGAAGCGGAAAGCATGGATCCGCAGCAGCGACTGCTTCTCGAAACGGCCTGGCATGCCTTTGAAGACGCCGGCGAAATTCCCGATCGATCAGCAGCCGCGAACATCGGAGTCTATGTAGGGATTTCCTACAACGAATACGCCCGATTTGCTGTGTCGCCGGTGGATCACGTCTATTCGGTTTCCCAGGGGTCCGGGGCATTTGACGCGACCGGCACCGCCATGTCGATTTCCGCGAATCGAATCTCTCACGCTTTCAACTTCAAGGGGCCCAGCATGGCGATCGATACCGCATGCTCGTCCTCTCTGGTTGCCTTCAACGAAGCCTGCCGGGCAGTGTGGGATGGGGAATGTGAAGCCGCCCTCGTCGCAGGAGTCAATCACATCATTGATCCGTCAACCTGGATTGCCTTCTGCTCTCTTGGTGCCCTTTCACCGGACGGGCGATGCAAAGCCTTTGATGCTTCAGCAAACGGATTTGTTCGAGGGGAGGGGGTTGGCGCTGTCCTGGTGAAACCCCTCGATGATGCGATTCGGGATCACAATCGAATTTATGCTTGTGTTAGAGGGTCTGCGGTCAATCAGGATGGCTACACTCCTGCCATCGCAATGCCGAATCGGGATTCGCAGGAAAAACTGATTCGCCATACCTGCAAACTCGCCGGAGTCACCCCCGATCAGATCGACTTTGTCGAGGCTCACGGAACCGGAACCGGCGTGGGCGACCCCATCGAAGCGAACGCTCTCGGCAATGCACTGGGGGCGGAACGCTCAGCAAAGAATCCGCTCTACATCGGCTCGGTGAAGAGCAACATCGGCCACCTCGAGTCCGCTGCCGGAATTGCAGGATTGATCAAGGCGGCCCTCTGTCTTCACCATCGCCATCTTCCTCCCAGCCTTCACTTCAAAGATCCGAATCCCGCCGTGGATTTTGACGCCTTGAATCTCCAGGTGGTCACCGAAAATCTCGATTTCTCGAAACGCAACGGAGACACACTCCTGGCATCAGTGAACTCGTTCGGGTTCGGTGGAGCCAACGCTCATGCTATTCTGGAATCGGCACCGCCCGTAGCTCCTCCGAGATCAGAACGATCAGAGGGAATAATTTCCGGAAGATTCGTTCTGCCTCTTTCTGCAAGATCGTCCAATTCAATGCAGAAGCTCGCCTCTGCTTACGCTGCAGGGATTCTCGAAGACCCAAAGGCCTGTTCCGGCATTCTCTCTGCGGCAGCACAGCGAAGAGCCCGGCTCAATCAACGCATGACCGTGCTTGGGAACTCTCCAAAAGACTTGGCCCATAAGCTCAATGCCATTTCCGTCCTTGGCGAAGACGCTGAAGTCCCATTCGGGGTGATCCACGGAACAACTGAAGTCGCACCCGACACCCGGCCCGTCTTTGTATTTTCCGGGCAGGGATCCCAGTGGGCAGGAATGGGGCGTGAACTCTACAAGTCATCCCCCCTGTTCCGCGAAACATTTGATCGCTGTCACAGCGCCCTCCGAAAAATCAGCCGCGGTCGTTTCCAACTTCGGGAGGAGGTCTTCGCTACAAAGAAAAAATCGAAACTCTCGAGAACGGCCGTCGCACAGCCCGCCATTTTCGCGATTCAAGTTTCTCTCGCCAAGCTCTGGGAATCCTGGGGAGTGCGCCCCGCCGTCGTCGTGGGGCATTCTGTTGGCGAAGTCGCCGCCGCTTATATTGCGGGTGCACTTTCGTTCGAAGACGCGGTACGCGTGATTTACCACCGCGGATCCAAAATGGAATCTGCCCGGTCCGGACGCATGATTGCTGCAGAAATCACGCCGGAAGAAGCCCTCAAAGCAATCCAGAGCAACGGGGGAGGGCTCTCTCTAGCAGCCTGCAACGGACCCAGTTCGGTGTCTATTTCCGGAGAGCCGGATGCCATAGATCATCTGTTTGAACTCCTGCAGAAACGAAATATTTTTTGTCGCTACGTTCCGGTCGACTATGCCTTCCACAGCGATCTGATGGATCCCGTTCGCGCACGGCTGATTTCTTCTCTCAGCGGCATCAATCCGAAGCGCTCTCATTCTCCCATCTTTTCAACCGTGACCGGAAAGAAGCTCCCCGGCACCCGCTTCAATCCCGAATACTGGTGGCGTAACGTTCGCGAAACAGTGCGCTTCTCCGAAGTAATCGAGAACCTGGCCGGAGAAGGGCATGAGGTCTTTATCGAAATCAACGCACACCCGGTCCTTCAACCTGCGCTCGTGCAGTGCCTCCGAAACAACGGAACAGACGACAGCTCAAATGTATTTCCGTCGATCCGCCGCGATGCATCCGAACGGGACACTCTGCTCGGTTCTCTTGCTGCGCTGCACAACCTGGGATTGGAGATCGACTGGGCAGGCCTTCTTGGCGAGACCACAACGCACGTGGAGCTTCCCAAGTATCCTTTCGATCGCCAGCGTTTCTGGCGCGAGACTCCGGCCTGGAAAAGTGCACGCCTGACACCACGGCCGCATCCCTATCTTCACGTCGACATTCCCAGCCCACGAAGTGAATGGATGTTCTTCCCCGATCGAAGAGAACACCCCTATCTCAATGACCACGTCGTCAGCGACAGGATTGTTTTCCCTGCTTCGGGCTATCTCGAAATGGCGATGGCGGTGGCGCGGGCTCACTACAAGACGAGCGATTTGATTCTCGAAGATGTGGAGTTTCAGCGGGTTCTCTTTATCCCCCGTGATGGTCCCGCAGCCGTGATCCGCGCTGAATTTGAACCGGAAAAAGGAACCTTTCGGATTCTCAGCACCTCCGATGAGAAGCGGCAAACCTGGACGCTTCACGCTCTTGGCAGAATCCGGCTGCAGGAAGCTGAAGAGACTGCGATTCGACTGGAGCCCAACCGGATTCGAGAAGTTCAGAAGCGATGCCCGGACGCGACGGACATCACGCAGGCCTACCAACTCCTCGAGTCCAGTGGATTGCGCTACGGCCCATTGTTTCGCGGAATGACCGAGGCCGCTTTCAGTGAATCCGAAGGTTGGTCCCGGATCGAGATTCCCGAATCCATTCTCGACATCGCCGACGGCTACATCCTCCATCCCGTGCTGCTCGACTCCGCGTTCCACGTGATGGCGCTGCTGCCTAACAAAACACCGGGAACGTTTCTTCCGGTGGAGTTGCGCCGCCTCAGCATTCATCAGGCAAATGCCAAGGTGGCCTACTGTCATGCCAAGTTGGTCTACTCGACTCCGACGATGTATGAAACGGATATTGCGCTTCTGGACGAGAAGGGTGCGATGATAGCTGAGCTTATTGGATTTCGACTGCTCGCAGTGGAGTCGGCCCGGGCCGACTACATTCCTGACGTCACTTTTGACTTCCTTCGGGAAACGTGGATCGAAGCGAAGCCGAACAATGACGAGCCAAGCAGGGCGGCGTCCGCACCGAATTTCCCGGCACCGTCAACGATGGCTTCCAGTCTTCGCAAGGAAGCGGATAAAGACAACTTGCCGCTTGAGCTGCTCCGCAGAAACTCTCCGCTTTTCAGCCTTGCTGTGCAAAGGGCACTCTCCCAACTCGGGTTCAATCGGAAGATTGGAGAAACATTCACTGCCGCCGACCTGCATCAAGAGCTGGAAATCCCTGCGCGCGTGGAGTCACTCCTCCTTCGCTTGCTCGAGGCACTGGAACAGGGCAAAATCATTCGCGCAACCAGCTCCGATCAATGGCGTCTGAACAAGAGATTCAGCAAGAGCCGATACGAAACCAGTTGGAAAAAAGCACTCGAGAATTCGCCCGGTCTAGCCACCGAACTCATCCTTCTCAATCTGATCGCTGACAATCTGGGAGCTTTCCTGCTTGGTGAAACGACACCTTCCAAACTCCTTGAGGAGAAATCAAACGCCCACCTCCCGGCTCAGTTTTTCGGAGAATCCGCGTGGATTCAACCGGCTCACAATCTGATCACCCGATCACTGGAAAAACTCATCGATTGCCTGCCGAAGGGCCGGAAACTTTCCATCATGGAAGTCGCCGGCGGGAATCGGCAGACAGCTGGGCACGTTCTGTCTCAACTGCCGGCGAAGAAGGTTCAGTATTTGTTGACCGACCGCGACCCCGAGCGACTGGCTGACCTTGCAGACAAACTTCATCCCTACGAAAATCTCACGGCACTTCCCTTTTTCCCCGGCCGATCTCTCGACTCGCAGGAGTTTTCACCCGGTTCAGTGGACGTCATTCTCTGGAGTCACCCGGAGAAACTTTCCGTGACTCATTTGCGTCGTATCAGGCAGCTCCTTCGGCCCGGCGGAATGCTGATGCACGTGCAGGCGACCGAGGCTCCTCTTCTTTTTGATTTCATTCAAAACTCTCGCTCGAAGGTAACTGGAACAAACAAAGCGGAGCCAAAGGTGGGAGAACCGGGCGCGCTGTTGAAGAGGGCAGGGTTTGAAAAGGTCTCGCATGTCGACACCCACTCCTGTCCGGGCCATCGTCTCTTTCTCAGTTCAATTCCGAAAACGAAGGCCCCTGAAAAATCAGCCCCCGTATCGAGTAAAAAGAAAAAGGGCAGGTGGCTCATTTTTCCCGACCTTTCCGCAGGAGTTGCGAAGAAGGTCGCCAGTCGACTGGAGGCGGCGGGACGCTCCGCCAGCCTCGTGGAGAAATCCAATATGCCGAAAAGCCGAGAGCAATGCATCGATTACCTGTCCTCGATTAAGCCTACTCCGGAAGGAGTCCTTTATCTCGGTGCCCTGGGGACCGAAATATCAGAGAAGGAATCACTGTCCGGCCTTCAGGCAACAAGCGAAGCGACCTGCCTTACTCCGCTGTTCATCGCTCAGGCACTCGATGCTCTTTCGAAAAAGTATCGGGGAACCGCCTACTGGATGGCAACCAGCGGGGCCCGTCAAATTCCGGGATTTCCCGGGGAACTAAATTTGGCACACACGCCTCTGGCGGGACTGACAAGAGTCATCCACTCGGAGTTGCGGAGCCACACCGTGCGGCACATCGATTTTTCCAGGGACATCACGTCCCCCGAACTCGATCTTTTCTGCGAGGATCTCGTATCTGGTTTGGAAGAAACTCAAGTTGGATACCGGGGAGAATCCCGACTGGTTCCCCGGCTTGAAACTTGCCCTCCCCACGCGCAATGCAACGCACTCCGTCTTCCGCTTCACGACTCTCCTTCGCGGCTGATCACGAGACAGGCGGGCGTCTTTGACCACCTGACATTGCAGCAGATAGAGCGAGTCGCTCCGGCAAAGGGGGAGATCGAGGTGGAGATCCATGCCGCTGGCCTCAACTTTCGCGACGTCATGAAAGCGTTGGGGATCTATCCCACGGATGCAGAAGACGCAGGCCTTTTCGGAGATGATTTCGGGGGCGTAGTCACCGCAGTGGGAACCGGAGTTAAAAATCTAAAGCCGGGTGATCGCGTGTTCGGGGTCAGACCCGGGTGTTTCCGAACCCACCTGACAATTCCGGCAGCGATGGTCCTTCCACTTGCCGATAATATTTCCTTCGAAGAGGCATCGACGATTCCCTCCGTCTACCTCACTGCGTGGTACGCTCTCCACGAGTTAGGTCGAATTCAAAAGGGAGAACGAGTGCTCATTCATGCCGGAGCAGGAGGAGTCGGTCTCGCTGCGATTCGACTGGCTCAACACGCCGGGGCGGAAATTTTTGCCACAGCAGGATCGCCTTTGAAGCGCAATTTTCTCCGCACCCTGGGAGTGCCGCACGTTTTTGATTCCCGCACCTTGAAATTCGCGGATGACATCTACGAAGCGACGAACGGAAAAGGCATCGACATCGTTCTGAATTCTCTTGCTGGACAGGCGATTCCACGAAGTCTCGAATGCCTTCGCGAAGGAGGACGCTTTCTTGAACTCGGAAAGAGAGATATCTACGAAAACTCCGAAATCGGTCTTCGCCCCTTTAAGAATTGTCTGACTTACATTGCAATCGACCTGGCCCGTCAGATCAGCCCGGCCCGCTTCAAGGTGCTCATCGCGAAAGTGAAGCGACTTGTCGATCAGAATGTCATCAAGCCGCTCCCCCTCACCGTCTTCCCGGTGACCCGGGCTCAGGAAGCCTTTCGCCACATGGCTCAGGGCAAGCACATTGGAAAGATCGTCCTCAATTTCGACAAGCAATCTGCGGCGGCAGAAACGGAGCTTGATCGTTCCAGCGTTTCCTTTTCCGGCAACGCTACCTACCTCATTACCGGGGGCACTCGGGGATTTGGACTTGAGGTTGCGGAGTTTCTCGCCAGTCACGGTGCGCGGCACCTTCTCCTCGTCAGCCGTTCCGGAAAGAGTGTCGAAGATTCGTCCGCTACCCTGGATGCAATCAAAGCGACCGGAGCAAAAGTTGAGTTGCGGGCCTGTAATGTGAGTTCCAGAAAAGAACTCCGCTCGCTCCTCTCTGACATTCGCACAAGTCATCCACCGCTGAAGGGGGTCTTCCACGGAGCGATGGTCCTGAAAGATGAGGTCCTCACCCGCATGAGCCCTTCCCAGTTCGAGGCCGCGACCGCCCCGAAGATTCTCGGAGCGTGGAATCTTCATCTGCAGACTCTCAAGGATCCTCTCGAACACTTCGTCCTCTTCTCTTCCATCAGTGTTCTCGTCGGAAACCCCGGACAGGCCAACTATGTTGCAGCAAACGCTTTCCTTGACGGTCTTGCCGGCTTCCGGAAACAAAATGGAAAACCCGGACTCTCCATCGCCTGGGACAGGCTCAATGAATCGGGATACGCCGCCAGAACCGAGGGCCTCGCCGAGCACTTTGAACGACTCGGATGGAAAGGACTGAACAATCGCGAGGCGATGCGTGGTCTGGAGTTGCTCCTCAACAACAACGCCGAACATATGGCAGTCTCCAATGTGGACTGGTCGATATGGCAAAGCGCTGCCGGCTTGTCTGCGCAGATCCCTTTTTACGAAAGACTGGTTTCCGAAGACTCCAGCGGAGGATCGGGAGAAGACCTCGCAGAGAGAGTCCGCCAGCAATTTTTTGCCGCGCCGCCTGATCAGCGCATTGCTCTGGTCGAGGGATTCATCATTGAGCAGGTCGCCAAAGTGCTTCGCATTTCTCCGAGTCGACTTTCCAAAACAAAGCCACTCAACGAGCAGGGACTCGACTCTCTCATGGCAGTGGAGCTTTTCGGTGTTCTTGAAAACCAGTTAGGTGTTCCGATTCCTCCTTCTCAACTCATCGAGAATCCCACTGTCGAAAAAGCGGCTGCTTCTATCGCTCACATTCTTGAGACTCAGGAGGGATCGCCCTCGACTGCCGAGGCGAAGGCCGCCGAAAGCGAAGAGGCTGGTTCTTCAGCGTCGGCCTCTCCACAGAAGGATCTGGAAGAGCTCTCGAAAAGAATCAGGGAGGAAATCAAACCTGCAGGAAAGGCAGCGACCGATCCGCCAAAGGAAATCCTCCTCACGGGAGCAAGCGGCTTTTTCGGACCTCATCTACTCAAAGCCCTGCTCGATACCACCGGCGCAACAATTCATTGTCTCGTTCGCGCAAATTCTGATGCCGCGGCGCGGAAGCGAATTCAGGCAAGAGTAAAATCAGCAGGGCTACGAATTTCGAAATCTGCATGGGAGAAAAGAGTCAGTATTGTTCCGGGAGATCTGTCCCAAGCTCAGTTGGATCTTCCAGCGAAACTTTGGGAGGACCTCTCACGGAAGATCGATACGATCGTCCATGGGGCCGCGTCCGTGAATCATTCTTCGGAATACTCCGAGATCCGCTCAAGCGATGTGTTCGGAACCTTTGAACTCCTCCGACTGGCAGCGGTGAATCGCACGAAACACTTCCACTACCTTTCGAGTCTCGCCGTTTTCAGTGCCTCCAAAACGGAGGGGTCCTCTACACGAAAGGAATCGGACCTACCGGATCCGCTCGATTCCCTCTTCAACGGATACGGCCGGTGCAAAGCTGTGTCAGAGCACCTCATTCGCGAGGCCGGAAAGTCGGGCGTTCCCGTGAACATTTTCCGACTCGGCCATCTCGTTAGTGAGTCTGAACCCTCAACATCCGCCTCAAGGCAGGCTCTCTGGCTGGTTCTCCGTGGCTGTCTCTTCCTGGAGTTTGCCCCGGAATATACGAGCAACCTGCAAATCACTCCCGTCGAATGGGCGGCAGCAACTCTCTCCCGGGCAATCGAGCAGCGAATCGCTCCGGAAACTCGCCATGTCGCCAGTTCGTTTACTACGACATTCGAGGATCTTCTGAATCACGCCCGCAATCTCGGATACAAGATCGAGACCCTTGACCGCGCAGATTGGATCTCACGTCTTCGGAAGTTGGGCGAAGATCAGCAGGTTGGGCTGTATGCACGGTTCTTCCCGGAGATGGAAATTGCCGACGTTTCCGTATCTGAGATCGGAGTGCTGGAAGACCGGAGATTCAGGGAGTTCATCGGGCAACTTCCAAAGTCGAATCGTCAGTTTCCGCAGGAATCGTGGAATGCAGAATCGCTTCTTATCGAGCTTCGAAAGGCTGGATTTTTTCCGGAGTCGAATTCGGAAGACCCAGCTGTCAGTGAAACTGCCGCCCAACTTGTAACCTGATCCTCATGTTCGTTCATAAAAACCAACTCGAGCACTTGCTCAAGCCGGAGCACTACACCTCGGAACGTTTTTTTCAAAAGGAATTGGATCACATTTTTCTTCCCGGCTGGCATCTTGTAGCAGGAATGGGTGAACTCTCAAAGCCCGGATCATTCGTCACCGCAGAGCTGTTCGGCACGCCCATCATCGTCAGCAATTTTGATGGAAAACTGTCCGCGTTCATGAATGTCTGCTCTCACAGGCACTGCCTCATCAACAGTGATCGAAAGGGGCAACTGAAGCAGTTCAAATGTCAATACCACGGGTGGGAATACAAGGCCGACGGATCGACTGGAAAAATTCCGGAGGCGAACTGCTTTCGGCCTTTTGATCGCGAGAACGCGAAACTGAAGCGATTTCCGCTCGCCACTTGCGGCGAGCTTGTCTTCATTTCCCTCGCCGAGGATCCTCCCTCCCTGCGGGACTACCTCGGTGATTGCTTCGATGAGATCGCCGGGAGATTCTCCGGTCCTTCCCAATTCAACATGTCATGGGACTATGAATACGGAACAAACTGGAAGGTTCCTGTCGAAAATACGCTCGAGGCCTATCACATACCCCAATTGCATCCGACTTCCTTTCTCGGTGTCTATCCGGGAGAAGATTATTCCACGCACACCCTCGAGGAATCCCACACGCGCCTGGAATACAACATTCGCGAGTATTGGCTCGTCTACCGCCTTCTTCGACGTGGGGTTCTCCTCCTTGGTGGAAAACTAACAAACACCTACATCCACCACCACATTCACCCGAACTTCGTGGTGATCTTTGTCGATCTTCACGCCTATGCCTTCTCGTATGTTCCGGTCACCTCAGGGACATCGAAAGTCAGGCTGATCACTTACAGCTTCCGGGGAAAAAAGCGGAATCCAATCTCCTGGATCACCTGGCTGATCTCAAAATACTTTGGAAAACGTTCCGTTCTTCAGATCGCTCTCGAAGACGCCGCCATCTTCTCCGATCAACAACGGGGATTGGAGTCCTCTCCACATCCTGGATGCATCGGGACGCTCGAGGAACGGCTCTATTTCTTTCAAAAATTCGTCCTCGATCAATGTGGTGAATCCCCTGAATAGCAATGTTCAATGAAATCCTTAAGAGTTCCCCGATCGTATGGATTACCGTGGTGAGTCTCTATTTCATCGCAATTGTTCTGGATTGGATATGGAGTGAAGCCCGTCATCGCCCTTCCTACATGGTGAAAGACGTGGTGGCGAACACGGTCATCCTTGTTTCGGGAATGTTTGCGAGGTTTCTCTTCGCAGGATGGGTCGTTCTTTGTCTGACTTTCTTTTACCAAATCGCCCCCTACCACTTTCCGGACAATGCTTTCGGATTCCTCATTTCGTTTCTTCTCGCCGATTTCCTCTACTACTGGCAGCACCGCTTGAAGCATCGAAATCCGTTTTTCTGGGCCTTTCACGTTGTTCACCATTCCAGTAGGCAACTCAACTTCACGACCGGATTCCGACTGAGTTGGTTCGACCCTCTGATCAAACCATTTCTGTATGCACCCGCAGTGCTGATCGGAGCTCAGCCTTCCGCGATTCTCGCAAGCCTTGTTCTGAATCTTCTTTTCCAATTTTGGGTGCACAACCGCAATATCGGAAAGCTCGGATTTCTCGAGGGAATCATCAATACGCCTTCTGGGCATCGAGTGCACCACGGTCGCAACGAAGCCTACCTGGATCGGAACTTCGGTGGCGTCCTCATGATATGGGATCGATTATTTGGCACCTATGTTCCGGAAGAAGAGGAGCCTGAGTTCGGGATCACCGGGGGATTCGAGAGCTACAATCCTCTCTGGATTCAGCTCCACGGATTTAATGATTTCTTTCGACGGAAAAAGAAGTCACGGGGTTGATTCATCCTGTTCAACTCGATCTTCTTTGGCAAGCGCAAGTGCTTCGACGGCACTGTTACTCTGCCTGTCAGTCCCGATCATTCCAAAAGCTTCCTCAACGGTGTCACGATAGACCTCCGACTTTTCGCACATCTCCCGATGAACATCCGCAAGGTGGTAGTGGGGAATATTCGGGTAAATGTGATGCACAATGTGGACATCGTTCCCATATCCGAACAGGGCCCAACGAGTCAGGGGATCTACGTGAATGACGCGTGAATTCGTGATCTCCCCTTCATCGGCGTTGGCATGCTGGAAGATTTCCCGTAACAACATCAGATAGGGAAAAACATACACGAGTGGAACGAACCAAAGGAGCGCGATATACCTCCCAATCCAGATCCCGGTCAGAATCTCCGCCACGTTGATTGAAACAAACAGGAGCGTATAAAACGTTAATCGAATTATTCCCGAGACTTTCGGGGAATAGGCCAGTTTCCCTCCCGGGTCGTAAAACCACGATTCCGGCATCATCTTCCAGATCATCACACCGGCGATCCACGCTGCCGGTGCCGCTCCCAGGAGAAACCCGAAGCCGGAGCTTCTCGCTGTATCAAGAAGCAGGATCAAGGCAAGGAAATAGATCACTCCGTAGATCGTTGTATTGCGAAGAATCGGCCGGCGGTTTTGAGAAACGGACTGATCTGATCTCCGGGAGGGGATCGGCGAAAAACCGGCATCGATCGTGGTCACACGCAACAAGTCGAAAAAGATCGAGAGCACCGTGGGAGGCCAAAAGAACTTCAAATAATACTGGTAGACGAAAGCCCCCTTCTCCATCGGAAACTTCGCATACAATTTCTCGGCACGACTGCCGCTCAAGTTCGAATCCCGTTCGGGATCGTTTGTATAAAGATGGTGAGACAAATGCCGCGCCCGATACTGTGAAAACAGTCCAAAAATCGGGGAGAAACAAGCGACCTCCGAGAGCAAATCATTCCATTTTCGATTGGGATGGAGCAGATGATGAGAGGCCTCATGGCCCATTAGAGCAATGCGGTGTTGGGCTGCCCCAAGCAGGATAATCATGATCAATCCGACCGGAATATTCCAGAGCCAGTGCAGACCCAATTCCTCACGACTCTCAAAGAAGAAAATGGCAACCGTAAGAATTGCCCCTGCCGTCACTAAGTCGAGGACCAGGAAAAGGACATTTCGAAAAGGGTCCACCCTGCCCCATGTCCGCAGACTGTCCGGATCGAGGAATGCTGTCTTCATTGTTTGAGAAGGGTCGGGCACAACTATACCTGACTCGCCACCTCCACACTCGGGATCAGTTCAACCGGTCCAAACAACTCCAAGATTAGGCCCGGGCACAAGGCCACGGTGATGGTTCTCTTTTTGCTGAATAGGCGATTCATGGTACAGAACTTAAGACCTTGGAAAAATAGTGTAAAGGAGCCTTATAAGGTCAAGCGGCTCGCGGGTCCTGAGATCCGCTGGGCAAACGGTTCGCGATGCTGCCGAAACGTGAGAAGCCAGGTAGCTGCGCCAAAGCAGTTCCATGGCATCTCAACGAAACTCTTCAGTCTGCGTTTTTCCTGTATTTGACATGATGATCTAGTGTTGAGCCCCGCATAGGCGGGTGGATAGCGTTGCCTGACGAAGCTACCAAAATAAGTGCCGGTCCCTCCAATTTCTGGAAGTCTAAAGAAAGGGGAGCAGGAGCTTCTGATGTTATGCATGCCTGACAAGCGGTCTGCCTTCAGATGGCGACTTGCCCGGCATATCACTGCTCTACTTGTTCTTGAGTTCCTGAATTAGATTTTTGGGGA
>OJCB01000340.1_pt1 | contig 18430 bp, 23 predicted proteins | sample 1591501 | NCBI WGS metagenome assembly OJCB01 (sample SAMN05416813, study PRJEB24817) | seawater metagenome | isolation source: Sea water | place: Canada:Atlantic | collected 2013-07 | reverse complement strand
ATCTACACTATCCTCTTCGTCGGCAGCGTCAGATGTGTATAAGAGACAGCGCGTAATCTCTCCGCAATGGTCAAAGAAGGGCACCTCTCTAAACTGGCTTTCAAGGAAATTGAAAAAGCTTATGAGTTTTTGATGCGGGTGAGAAATGAGCTTCACTATTGCCAGAAAGGAAACCCCGGAGACATCCTCACCCTTCGACTGCAGGGCGTCGTCGCCACCGGTTTCCAGTATCCGGAGAAAACCATTTTGCGCCGCAGCGAATCCTTCATGCGGGATTACTATCGCCACTCCCGGAACCTGTTTCAGCACAGCACCTCCCTGATGCAGGGTTTCGAGCTGGCAGTCGGCGGAGGAATCGATTCCGAGCCCAGTCCCATTTTCAATTTCCTCGCCCGGGCAAAATCGAAGAAGAAAAAGTTCGATGGTTTCATCGAAAAAGACGGTCTCATCTATCCGGAAAACAAGCAGATATTCGCCGAAGATCCCAAGCGAATGATGCGGATTTTCCTGCATTCGCAAACGCGACATCTGCGCACCAGCCCTCAGATCAGAAGGTTATTCAAACAACACTGGAACCAGATTGACGGAAACTTCCGGAAGAGCAAATCCAATCGGGAAACCTTTAAAACAATTCTGCGAAACCGCGGCCAGGTGGGAGGCATTCTCCGGCGAATGCACCGGGTGGGATTCCTCGGACGCTACATTCCGGAATTCGAACCACTCACCGATCTGGTGCAGCACGAATTTTTTCACCGCTACACGGCTGACGAGCACACCCTGCGCTGTATCGAAGTGCTCGATGAACTCGTTCACAGCGAAGGGCGGGAGCAATCCTTCTTTAGAAAAATCTTTCAGGACATGGAAGATCCTGTAGCGATGTATTCCGCGCTCCTGATGCACGACACCGGGCGGGCTGAAAACGTGAGACATCACGAAGACGCCAGCGCCATTCTCGCCAGTTCCCTCTGTCGACGAATGAAATTCCGCGGGGACCGCCTTCGCCTGATCATGTTCCTGGTGGATCATCACCTGACCTTCTGGAAAACCGCGACGACAAAGAATATCAGCGACCCCGAGACCATCGCTGACTTCGCAGCCACAGTTCGTAACCGGACCTGGCTGGAAGCGCTGTATCTTTTCACCTATGTGGATTCGAACGGAACCAACGAGGACGCCTGGAATGACTGGAAATCGTCCTTAATGCGCCAACTCTACGAGTCCACTAAAGCCTTTTTCGATGACCGCGTAGGCTTTAACAAAAAATTCAGACGGCCCGTAGCGGAAACGAAAGCCTCCGTGATCAAGAAGCTGCCTGAAAGTTACCTCGAGGAAATCGACGTTCACTTTCAGATGATGCCGGAACGCTATTTCAGCAATCCGAGTTCGAAAAGCATCGCGCGACACATCAAGCATTTTCACAAATTCCTTAAGCTCGTTAAACGCGACTCCCTGGAGAGCCTCACCCCGGTGATGCACTGGGAAGCCCGGCCCGATGAAGGATACAGCCTCATTGAAGTCGCCGGATGGAACCGCCACCACCTTCTCGCCAAAATCGCCGGGGCACTGGCGGCACGAAATCTCAACATTCTCAGCGCGGATCTTTTTGCGCGGAAAGACGATTTGGTGCTCGATGTGTTTCGGGTCTGTACCCCGAGATTCACCCCGGTAACATCAGAGAGGGAGATTCAACGCATTCAAACCCTGATGGAAAAAGAGTTCGGCGTTGGTGAAAGCGAAGTCGATTTTCAGAGCCTTATCGCCAAGCAGGCCGCTCCTTCCATTCTCGCCGCCGCTCCATTGGAAGTGGAGATCCCACAGCGAGTCTACCTTTCCAACGACCTCACTCCGGACGCCACCGTCCTGGAAATTCAGGCCGAGGATAGAATCGGATTGCTCTACGATATTTTCACCACTCTCGGGAATCACGAAGCCGAAGTTCTGCACTCGCGAATCAGCACTCAGGCCGGAGCCGCGATTGACCGCTTTCATCTAATCGGAACTCACAGCGGGAAAAAAATTGATCCTCAAGAATTTCCAAAATTGGAGAAAGAACTGACCCACTGTCTTTCAGACAAAAAAACAGAGAAGAGAGAAGCGGTTACTGCCTAATCAGTCCCCGCCACTTCAATCGTTACGGCACCATCGAACCAGGCGCCGTCATGATGCGGATCTGACACCCGGAATTCATATTTGTCCCCCACTTGCCGATCCGGCGGGAGAACGAAATCAGTCAGTGAACCCGGAGCTCCGAAACCTGTGGAATACTCAAAGAGAATCGGCAGGACCGAACCTCTTGCATAGACTTCCCCGTTGGTGAAAAAGGCCTCAGTCTCGTCCTGTGGATAAATTCCAAGATGGAGGTTTCCGTCTTCGTCAGTCCACCCGGACGCCTTCACAGGATACCCGTTTGCTGTTCTCTGACCGCCGTAATCCGTTCCTTCACACCTTGAGACAGGCGTCCACTGAACAGAACCCGATCCGCGGCCACTGAACTGATCATTTTCCACCTGAAAAGAAACGCTGAACTGCCCTTCGATTTTATCGCGATTGCATTGACTCGGCTCATTGCTGATCAGATCAATCACTCCGGAAAAGCTCAGGCACTTTGGAAATTCGATCCCCAGTTCTTTACTGACGCTATCGTTAAAAATATCGAAGTTTCGGGGATCAAAGTAGCTTTCCTCTCCAACCCAAAGGGCGAACAGATTGCTCTTTTCACTTTTGCCCATCAAATTATCTCCCCACCCCGGATTAGGCTCACTGTTGCCCTCCTCATTGTCGACATACATGTCAGGATGTCCGAGAACGTGAGAGATCTCGTGGACAACCGTCATGTTGGCCGCGTTCGAAGCAATGGAACCGGATCCGTCTGCTGAATAGCTGCCGTTTTCGCCTATTTTCACATGGCTTCGAAAGAATTGACCGGGGCGCACGGGTTGGACATACCAGGATTCATTTCCGTCATCGACTGAGAAAGCGGTGTCCCCTGCGTAATCTATCTGGATCTCAAATTCTGTGGGAATGCAGTTCCCGCTGGCAGCAGCAGCCTGATTAAAAATGCGGTTCGACTCGGACTCCCATTTTTCGGCCAATTCAGGAGTTGCGTAGGAACCGTAAATTTGGATTTGGACGACGTAGGTCAGCTTGCCGTCTTTATAGATCGGAGTAACACGCGACAAGCCTTCGGATGGAATCGACAAAGTGGCGAACAGGAGAACCCAAAGAAGAAGGGAAAGAGAGCGGCAGTTCGTTTTCATAGTTTCAATTCAACTCAGTTCACTTGTATTTCTGTTCGGCGGCAGCCCATTCCAAATCGTCACCTTTTGATTTCCACCATTGCTTCCACTTGTCGGCGGCTTCGCCGAGGGAGACCGAATCCTTTGACTCGAGTAATTCAAAGTCCCCTTCGGTAAAATGGGGCAATGCATCCGCTGAAAGAAGCGCTAGAGGAGTGGAAGGCCGGGAAAACGGCATGAGCTCTTCAGAAGAGATGGCATCAATCAGGACGGGTATGGAGCGTTTCTCACCGAGTCCGATCAGGCTCCCTGCCGCCATCACCCGAAGGCGCTCATCCTTGTCACCCAGGGATTTAACCAATATAGCGGCATTCGATTCATCGATTACCAGCCCAAGGAAATAGATTGCAGCAAAACGCTCTGGCCACTGCTCCGACGAAAGAAGCGAAGTCAGCTCTTCCGTCTTGTTTAGAAAATCACCCTTCGATTCCTGCCCTGCTAAAAGGTGAAGCGTTCTAAAAGATGCCCCAGCATTAGAAGGATCAAATCCGGCTATGGATTCGATCAGATCAGGATCTTGAGAAACCTGCTCAGGAATGACGGGTGCATCCTCCATCCCCACCTTATTTTGTTCCGGTGTTTCAGCGACAATGTCTCGATCGCCACAGCCACTCAATCCGAAGCAGCAAATGAGGACTGGAATACAGCAGGTCTTAAATCGTTGTTTCATTTTTATCACGGCCACGCAAGCCTCCTTAGCTTGACGTAGAAAAGATGATAATTATGAATATTTCTGGGAAGTTTCTCAGACCATCCCTAAATCACCCGGCCCCGGCGGCTAATCAAGTCTCTCCTTCTCGCGGAACGACAGGCTTACCCCCTCGAGAAATAGTGCCGGTCACTGCGGGGCTCGACTCAGGAACCATTCGGAGGAATCGGTTCAGAGCGATACTTCACCAATGAAAGAATCAGACCGGTAAGCATGCAGGCGACGGAGGGCCAGAACGTTAAAAACGCAAGAATTCCAAAAATAACCGGGTTTGGGTTCGGATCGCCAAATCCCAAGCTTGCGTAAATTATAACGGAAAGAAGAGGACCAGTGCCCAAAACCAAAAGCACGATACCGATCCAGAATAATTTTGAAAATCGGAATCTTCGCCGGCCACTCTTAGATATTTCGTCCATGGCAACACTGTATCCAGTCTATCGCTACAGGACTAATCGAAAATACAGATACGAAGATTGATCGCTTCAATGATGTTCCGCCAAGCTTCCAGTGCAGACACCTGACTTGCGGGATAAACGAAACGAAGCTTCCGATTTTCAGTCTTAGCCTGGAAACTCTCGGCCCTAACCGGCTCAACACGCAACCCTGTTCGGTTTGTCCTTAGCTGTAGATTTTTCTGAAAATTTGCCCGAGAGCAAGATTCTCATACTCCCTATTTATACATCTTCGCCGGATTGGTTCTGATTAGCTTCCTGAGTTTTTCTACGACGTGCAAAATACCAAACTAACCCAATCACAATAATCACAGGAGTCGCAAGCAGACATAAAATCAGGAGGATGACGATTACTTCTTGTATTCCTAGCGGCCCCATAACGATTAGTTGTGTTTGTTTTTATCTTTCACCTAAGTTTTGCACTGAGGGATCGCTGACGGTCAGCACCACTCCATTCCTTTATACAACTCCCTAACTAAAATTAATCTTCGACTTACGCTAGGTCAGCAGATCATCTCCAGCAACTTGATCCTTCTTTTGCAATGCCCGGGAAGCCAACACAAATGCTATTGGGAGCAAGTTCAGAAAAGCGATATAGGGAAACTCCGTCAAACCAATCGAGGAAAAGAAGAATACAGTTCCCACAATCGTCACAAACGTTCCTCTCAAGGGCCAGAATATGATCATGGCCAATCCCAGAATCATTACCAGATGCAGCAATTGGCCCATCCACACTTTGAAAGGAGGCAAAGCACCACTTCCTCCGAGAAACCATTCCTGAAGATGGTTGACGAATAATGCTCCCCAGAACAGGCATACTAGAAGCGCGAATAGACGAGTGAGCCAACAGGCGATCAAGTATGGAGTTACGCTTTTCATAGCAAGAGGATATCCTTTGAGGGATATGAGAAACAATTGAAAATCTTTCGGAGAACATTGACAATATCAATAGTCGAACGTCCGATGACACGAATCCCTTACCGGAGGGCGTGGTCTCTAAACCTAGTTGAGATTAATGTTACCGTGAAACCTTCGACTCGTCACGGGTGATGACTATTTTGCTCCACCTTGTTAGGCCAGCTACTGCTGACGATGAACTCCAAACTTGAGGTTGATGGCGACAGTTCCCCTCAAGGTTTCAACTCCTCGGTGAGCGAAGGCTCGGGACCGAGCGGGATATCAGGCTTAGTGACTCGCCTTGTTCGGCTATTCGGATGGTTTAACGGTGTCCTTGAATAACTTTGGGCTATCTGACTCTTGAGCCTTAAATTCACCTTCATCCCAAACGAGATCCAGTTTTCGAGGACCAAAGCGGTAGGCGAGGCCTCGCCCGTCCCGGCGCTCGAACTGCTCATATGGCGCAACTTGAATGACCTTACTTTCACGGCGGGGCCGAAAGTGCATCGTCAGGTCTACTTCTTTCGGCATGACACTCGCCGTGACATCCTCCCATTCAATGCCATTCCGTTGTAGAACGAATGTCTGGTTCTTTTTGGGGTCGCTGCCATTGGCGAAAGGCTTCGCCATATGAACAAACACGAGCCATTTGCCGTTCTTTCTGGGCAGCAGTTTCAACCAGAACATCGAAGTCACCTTGGGAGGGTCTGGGCTGTCACTATACCAGTGCAGCCAGCCATGTTCGTAGTCCAGGCGATCGTCTTTAAAGGATGAAGACGAAAGTTTCATCAGAAGCGCAGGCCGTTCATCGATAGGAACATCAGCCAGATAACGGGCAGGTAGTGTAAGAATCGCCACATTGAGATACTTCCCATCGGGGGCATAACCTTCAGCAGCGGACGCTCCCCCGACAGTGGAAATGAATAAGGCGATAATTGCGATAGAGGGCTTCACGAATTGCATGGGGCTTTTCATCAATACGGTATAAATTGCGGCGTCTTTCAATTTTGCCTGATCTTCTGAGCCGAAGGTTTTAGCGCACCAACTCGATCCGTTACGCCGTGGTTCAAATGATAGGGACGTTTCAAGATCCGGGAAAGACGCTTCGGCTCGCAGCGGTCAGGGCTTGAGAGCCTCGCCTTGATCGGCGCCGGGGATATTGAGGGCCTTCCGGATTCGCTGATCCTCGAAGTCTGCCATTAACTTTGAAGTAGCCTGGAAAAACAATCCTCGATATTGATTGAGGGTGACTCTTGTTTCGTTTGGATTGCGTAGACAGAGGATGAAGCGATCATCTGAAATCGATTCCCCCGAACCGTCGATTAATCCGGGTGACTCCTCGCCATTTACGATCATTTCAGTCCCGTCCGTACAAAATATGTGGAGATCAAGACCGTCATTGTAAACGCCCTCTATACTTCCATATACAGGATGTTCGATCGACATGAGATACGCCTGAACGGCAGTGGCGTCGTCGCTTCTGCAAATCACGAAATCCTCAGTGGCGTCAGGAACTACGAAGAATAGGCCTCGCAATCCTTTGGCGAACGACGGATCGCGGCCATAGAACTCGGGAGCCCATGCAACAGTCTTATAGAAGGGCTCCATTTTCTCTTAGCTGAAGGTTTGAGGTCTGGGACCCGTTACCGGGGGCGAGCATCCTTTGCAGGATTGGATTTCTCCTTACCCTTGGATCTCGACTCTGGAGCGGTAGAGGGTTTCTCAGAGCCGCCCTGTTCACTTAGGGATTTCTGGGGCAGTTCCGGCAACCAGGTGAATCGCCCCCAATTTCTTCGGCCAGGCACAATCGGCAATTCCTTTTCCCCGGATTCGGTTTCGACCATGACCTTGGGGCCTCCCCTTTTTTGATCCGGGAAAGCCCGAGTCACGAATCCATCGGGAGACCAGGTGGGATCGTCACCGCGTCCGGCTTTTCTTCGGTTCTTTCCATCGCAGCCCACTACCCAGACATGAAAGGATTCTGAGATCAACCGATCTCGTTGTGGGTTTGGAATACCGGTAAACTTGCTCATGTGAATCATCTCGACACCTTCCCAATGCGCAATCCACTTGCCGTCCGGCGACCAGGCGGGGACTTTCTGTTCGATGGGAGCCTTGATCGTCTCGTGATATTCAACCTCTGGAGGGGAAACCAGCCTGGCCTTGCTTCCATCTAGATCGCTAACCCAAATTCGCATATCGCCGCTTCGGTTGGAGACGAAGGCGATCTGACCTCCCTTGGGCGAAACGACCGGCATAGAGTTGCTGAACTTCAGTTGCTCAGGGTCGGAGAACAGCTTTCGCGACTCTCCAGTTTCCGTGTTCATGATGAGGATCTCACTATTCCTCGTGGGATCCTGGCCGGGCCGGGCCTTCATCCAGACGATGTGCCGGGAGTCTGGCAACCAGGAGGGTACAAGGTTCATTCCCTCATCAGCAAGGGCGCGAGGGTTCTCACCATCGATCTGGGAAATCCAGAGTGACTGGCCATGATCAACCTGTTGCACGTAAATCAGCTTCTTCCCGTCGGGGGAACATGCCGGCATGCGGCAACCGCGCTCGGAACGGGTGAGCTGGAGGCGGTCGGAGCCGTCTTCCTTCATCCGGTAGAGCTGGAGGATTCCGTTCTCGTCGGTATGGCTGACGATGACTTCACGCAATTCCGCTCCTGTTGCACCGGTAGGGGTTTCCCGGGCAAGGGTAAGTTCGAGAAATGCAATCGTGGTGGCTAGAAAGCCGATCAATGAGGTTCGGGAAATCTTCATCTTCTTGTCAGGGAGGAAAGCAGAGCGGGTAGTTATATTTGAAGCGAACGTTCAGGCTCACACACCCGTGCCCCGAGATCACGGCAATGGTTGAATTGTCGAAATGCCTTCAAATCTCTAGCAGGCCAGCGCTTGTTGTGGAGCCACTTGTTCGGAGGTTATTGCGCCGGTTCAGAGGGTTCAACCCACTTCTTTATATTTTCAACAAACGACTTCAAGGTCGGCAGCTTTTCGAGTAACTCCTTTACCCGTTCCGGCTTTGTTGAGGGAGTCGGATAAGGACCTGATCCACCCTGGCTCCAGACACGCCCCTGAACAATCCGAAAATGTGACTGAACGTGATGGTGGGTAAAGTAGGAATTAATCTGGTGATCGAGAAAGACGATCGCCTCCTGCCCGGGATCGAATCCATCTGGCGAATCATCGTAGAAGTAGGTTTGAAGAACGAGAATCCGGGGGCGGTCTTTGGTATCCGAAGTGATGCGCGCGATGATCTCTTTTCCTTTATAGACTTCGACGAGTTCAACAAGGGCAATCTCGTGCGGCCCTCGAGTACCCTGAGAGCTTTCGATCTTTTCAACAGAGATTGCCTTGAATCGCCCAACAAGGTCGGAATCATCAAATTGCTCTTTCAAACTTTTCCGACCAACAAAGGCCAGAGAAGTAGAAGCGAGAAGAAAGGCGATTCCTATTGATATGATGGCGATCTTCGATTTCATCTTCCGGGCAAACGTTCAAGCAGAGGCTGGCGGGCAGTCCGTCGGCCGGCAAAAGAGTAGAATCTCAGATGGCCAAATCAAATTGAAACTCACGACCTTGAGCGCCATACCTAAGACAATTTGTTCTGACCTTGTTGGCGGTAATAGCCCTGCTTCCGGGAAACCGCATTGGCTATCTTCGACTCTATCAACTGCGTGTCATTCGGCATCCGAATCATAATCATATCAATGAATCCCGCTCCATCTTCCGGAGACTCAACGGTACGCCAGGCGGTGGAACGTGCCGTGTGATCGCCTCCGGGGGAATACGACAAATCGAGGAATCGCCCCTCTCGAACGACTAGACCGATCATCGGATGACGCCAATAGTGGTGGCCGACACCAAATTCTAAAGCTGAGGTAAGTCCCGGCTTCCCCATAGAAACCACTACCGCTAGGAGCGAACCATAATCTCGCTCAGATACTATCCTGAGAGTGTCTGACAAAATGCGAGTATCCTCTTCAAGGAGATTTGCGAGATGCTCAAAACATGAGTCGCTCAGGGTATGTAACGGACTCCACATTTTGGATAGAACATCAGAGGTCTGGCGCTGGTTACTGGCAGCGCAGCTTCGACTGCGGGCAAAAGGTTGTAGCTACGGAAATCATTTCGACTCGGGCCGGGTAGTGGGTTGTTCAGCACCGCCCCGTTCGCTGTTGAGGTGCTTAGTCATCGCGAAATTCGGTGCAGCGTGGCCTAGGATTACATTTGAGCGAGCCTCTGTCACTTCGAATCCCCGGGAAGAGAAGAAGGGTTTTGCCGTTACGCTAACATTTGCGAAAACCTTGCTCACACCTAGGGCACTCGCCTCTGCTTCAATGCTTGCTAACAACGCTTTTCCAATGCCCCGCGATTGGAAATTCGGGTCTACGTAAAAGTAGTCGATGAAGCCGCTCGCCTCGAACTCAGCCATACCGACTACCTTGTCATCAATAAGAGCTACGAACGGTTTCATAGACTTCAAGCGTTCACCCCACTCAGTCATGTCCTTGTCGATGGGGGCCCATCTGGCAATGAGATCAGGATGGTAGTCTCGCGCATTCGATTCTCTCGTAGCACTAAAGACCACGCTCCAAATTGCTGACTCTTCACCAGGCCTGTATCGTCGTATCGTCACCTTGCTCCGCCTTGTTTAGCAAACTTCACAGTCCTTCCACCTGCTACCGGTAGCGCCCCCAAATTCTCGTTGAAGGTTTGAGCGTTCATTGAAATTTTGCCTCGCGACGGGCAGTTTGCGGATCTGCGACGTCTTGCTGGATTTTCGTCGGTTTCCCTGTTACCGGCTCTCCATCTTGATACCTGATTCCAGTGGGAGGAGCAGTGCTTGCTATAGGTTCCGGGAATATCCCATTCCATGGTTTGCCGTCCTTGTAAACACCACGGAAATAACGTTCGCCATTCCAATATCTCCATTCTCCCTCGCGAAGGCCATGAGAATACAGACCTTCTAAAATAACCCTTCCATTCTGAGCCAGGAAAGTTTGCTTGCCGTTATAGACGAATTGGCCTGTTCCATCCTTGTATCCTGAACGGCGGGCATAGATGGATCCATCGGGAAATTTCTGAATCTCCACTTCCGGCTTGCGGGTTTGGCATCCCGCGGTGATGAGAGCGACCAGGAATAGGACTGTGACTCGACTCATTTCTTAATCCAACGTCAAAGTGCTGCCACAGGCTGTCTGGGGGCGCGCTCTGATTTGAAGGTTAAAGTTGAAATTGCCATGACGCTTCCGACTCGTGACGGGCAGACTGCTGGTAGCCACGACTTGTTTTGCTTGGCATCCATTACGGACGGCCCTACTTCTCACGGATGAACTCGAGCACGGCGTTGCGAGACTGCACAGGCTGCTCCACCCACATGATGTGCGTTGCCCCGCGCAATACGACGCGTTTTCGTGAGTTTTCCGGGATCAATCGTTCGAGCTCTGAATCCGTAAACTTTGCAACAGCGTGACTCTCGCTGCCGGACAGAATCAGCGTCGGAACACCCATGCTGCGAACCCGGTCACGTTCCACATTGGGATAGATGTTCTTCGAAGATACGATCGCCTTCATTTCCTTGATGTTCCGCCAACACCGGTCCTTGACGAACTTCGGAAGTCTGTCAAATGACGCCTTGGCGGCAATGCAGTCGAACATGGTTCTCATGCCCGCCTCATCATCACCGGAATCAAATGCCGCCTTCGCCGGCCTGACACCTTCATTCATGAGCCTCTTCAAGTGCGCCTTGCCAGCTTCAGCGTCGTCGCCAGGAAGATCGGCGAGCCACAGAGAAATAGGCGGCTCAGCCAGTGTCACGGTCCGAACCATTTCGGGATGTTCGAGTGCCAGCATGAGGGCTGTGTATGCGCCGTAAGAGAATCCTACGATGTGCGCATTCTTTAACTTCAGTTTGATCATGAACGCCGCGAGGTCTTCAGCCTCGACGATCGCCGAGTGATCCGGGCGGAGCCTGTTCTTGTTCGGGTAGTTGTATCGCCGACTGTAGGCGATAGCCCGATATCCTTCTTTTGCGAATGCTTCGAGCTGACGGGTCCAATCAGAATAATCACCAGTCAAACCGTGAATGAATATGATCGGATCACCCTCACCTTGCTCAAGGTAGTGCAGTCCCACACCATCGCCAACCTCCACCTTCCTGGGGACTGCCTCCTCTCCGAACGAAACGGAGTGAAGAAGGCCAAAGATAACCACGAGTGTCCCTGTAAGGGGCTTCAATTTTTTGCGCATGTCTAAATTTGTGGCTCAAGGTCTGAGAACACAGATCCCTCACCAGAGGGCGCGGACTCGAAACCGGGTTGAGCTTGAACTTACCATGAAAATTTCGACTCGTCGCGACTGAGAGTTATCGTGCTCCGCCTTGTTCGGTGCGTTCTTTGTCCGACTTCCGCAAAACGAACGCTTTTCTGCCATCAACAGTTCCGAGCCTGAATTTCTCAGCCTCTCGCATTAAATCACTCAAAACCTCTTCTGCTTTTGCATCATCCCACTCCTGCGGATACCAGACTCTCGACAAAGGTTTTAAAGTCGATTCCAAGGCAAACGCGTAGTCGAAATCATATTCACCCGAGTAAGAAAGCGCAATCCTACCTGTCCATTTCATCGGATAGCCTGCTTCGGAAAGTTCACCTAGTTCAATTCTGTGATCCGCTACGCTGTCGTGCCCGAGGAGATATATTGAAAACTCAAGTTCATCCTCAACGAATCTCTCGAGTGCTTCAGGCAAGGGGTCAATGTGATGGACGGAAGACTCAAGCGATTCGAGAGAAATTGGGTTTCCGGGCGTGGCTCGAAGAATTACTCCGTCTATGTTACACGAATGATAGTTATTCCAGACCGTCTTCGATTCCCAATCCCCTTCTTTACCGTTGTCTAGAAACTGCCCACCGTCGTTGTCACAGTATTCATTGGATTCAAAGTGGATTATCACCTGAAGTAAATCCCCTTCGTAGATTTGGGCATCAAGATAGCAGCGCTTGACGGCATGGCCTTCCGCCCAGGGGTTTCCGTCCGAAAAGAAAATCCGATCCGCGGCGGTGACGGCGGGAATCAATGCTGGTTTTGACTGCATTTTCACGATGACGAAAACGATGAGGAGAATCGCAATGGCGACTAACACACACATCATCAAAGCTCCCCGTTTCATTGCTATTTTTTCTCAAGCGAACGCCAGTGACCTGCCACCCGCTACTGGGAGCGCCCCTCCGATGCTGGCTTAGGTTTCCCGGCACCCTTGGACTTCGGCACCGGAGCGGTAGCGGGTTTGGGAGCCTTCTTCTTACCGAAATCCATCGGCTTGCCGACTGCAGCACTACACGCTGCGCATTCCCATTCATCTTGGTCTACGTAAGCGGGGGCGTAATAGGCGACGCCGGGACCTTCTTTCTTTCTGGTTTGGGCGCGAAAGGTATTGAGCATCCCCGTCCCTCGCTCACGCTTCGCCTCAAGATTCTCTGCGAGTTCGGCGCGCTCTTCCCTGGTCAGCCGAAGCATGTCCATGCGGCGGTCGATCCAACGCCCGATCAGCGTGTTGGTTGCGGTAAGACGCTGCTTCACATCATCGCTGTGAAGGCCGTCGTGAAGCTCTTTTTCCAATCCGAAACCGAAGGTCGAAGCGCCGCTCTTCACGCTGTGCAACTTCGCCGGGCGGTTGAGGTAAGCTTCGAATGCCCAGACTGATGCCATGCACACCGGGCAGGCGTAGATGAAATGGAAATACTCCTCGTGCTCTCGCCTCATCAGGATCAGTTCGACATCCTCCGTAGAAACGCCGTCCTCGTAAAGCCCCTCTAGAATGCTGTGGAAGATGAAGCGCTGGGTCTCGTCAAACCCGGACGGCGCTGCGGGAGCCCGATCGGTGAAAAGCACCAACACCAAGACGGCGGGCAAAAAAAAGATCTTCATATTCTTCGTGTCGTTCAAATTCAAAACCTGCTTCGCTCTGCCACGTCTATCAGGATGTACAAGCACCAAGGCAAGCGCAAGTAATCTGGCGGTGCTTTTCTAGCCAAACGTTCGAGTGATGCAACAGGTAAACTGAGAGCGTGTTCCAAGTTAAGGGTTGATGTTGGAGCTGTCCTCTCGCTTCCGAGTCGCAACCGTTACCCTGTTGGACATCCCCGAATTATTAGGGGGTTTCATTCGGCTACGATGGCAAAAGTTTTGATCCAGTATCTAAGCGGTTTGACTTCGATATTTGTGAATCCAGCGGCGCGCAACAATAGTATGATCTCGCCGCTGGTCTTCTGCCAAGAACTGCCCGCAATGCCTTTGGTCCACCTATTCATTTTTTGGGCGAGCGTGGTGTAGAGCGAATTTCTATCGAACGCGACCAAAACCAATCTTCCGCCTGGTCGAAGCACACGGCGGAATTCAGCAACGGCACGAGAGGGATTTGGGTAATGGTGAAATGAAATAAGATTAACCACTGCATCGAAGCTGTGGTTGTCAGAAGGGAGCTTTTCGGCGTCTCCGTGAATGAACGTAATCTTCGGATCGTTTCTTCGCTCTGCCCGCTCAACCATCTCAATCGAAATGTCCAACCCGAGAACCTGGCGACCACTGGCAGCGAGCTTTGCGCTCATCAAGCCCGTGCCGCAACCAACATCCAACACATTCTTATGCCCTTGGCCTAAAAGCTTGAGCGATGCGTCGTAAATTCCGCCGTTTGTGTAGCGTGCGAAATCCCAGACGCGTGACCACCGATCGTAGGCACGCGATGTGAGTTGTTTGTGTCCATTCAGACGGTCACAGGTGTTGTTCTGATTACGCATAGTGGAAATCCTTTGTAGACCTGACCGTCCGAGTCAGCCTACGCCTGACCGGGGGCGCTCCGACTTCTGGATGGAGATTGAACCTTCATTCTTTGGCAGAACGTTTGAAGCATGGCAGCCCGATCTGAGAGCACTGCTTCGACTAGAGGTTAAGGATTCTGGTCAGGAAAGTCAATCAACTCGCGGCGTGATCGGGCTTGCCATCGCTGGCTTGTTCTACCCGTTTAGGTATGCGTCCCCGTGCATTTTTAGTCAGTTCCAAAGTGGATCTATAGGCTTCGAGCGGAATGGAAAGCACTCTTCGATTCCTGCAAATGACGACGCGGGTCAGCCAAAGATATCTTCGAAGACCGTAGTCTGCAGAGACAATCTCCTCTCCTGACGGATCTACCAGAATTAGCGTCTCTCCTCGGATTTCTATTTTCCGGGGGAGTGAGTCGAATTCGAAGAACGAGGTAACGATTGCTAAGATCCCTAAAGCAACTATGCCCTCGGTTGGGATCCGCTCAAACAATCCGATTCCTACGAGAAAAACTACGATTATTGTCGCCACCGTTCCCCACGCGAGTAACCGAAGCAAAATGAAAACGATGAATGATCGACGGTTTTTCATTTTCTTGGCAGAACGTTTTAGAGCACCCGGCCCTGACTGAGAGCGCAGGCTGATTGTGGAAGAATCTCGTCGAGTTGAAAAGTCATTTCGACTCGGCAAGGTCAAGGCTTGGGTGAATCGCCTTGTTCGCCGCCGGTTTGCTCTACGACCCACTCGTGGAATTGGGCTCGAAGGCGGTCGTAGTCGTTGCGAGAAATCTCTCCAAATGCTGGAACCAGCTTTGGCTTCTTCGCATTCTTTGGCCATATCAAAGGATCGCTATGTTTGGCAAAATCATTCGGTGAAAAATTCTCATGTCCAGTCTTGGTAATCGAACGCAGAACTTTTTGTGACTTTGGGATTCGCTCGTGTTCAACTTGGTGCCAATAATAGAATGCCGAGAACCAATATTCATTCGCGATCCTGGTTCTCATCTCAGGATCCTCCTCCTTTCGATACAATTCGCAATAAAGGATAAATGTGATTGCTCCGAGATTCTCATAGTATCCAAGAGAATCGCTTGGCTGAGCGGGTTCAAGTCCGGCTACGAAACTGAATGATTGGCACCACAGCACAATAGCGATTACCAAACGAATGTTGCGGGCGTGAAAGGTCATCTCTTTGGCGAACGTCAGAGGCATCGCAGCCCGATCTGGGGGCGTGGCCTCGATGGCAGGTTAAAGATTCTAATCGGGGAAGTCAATCAACTCGGGGCGTGATCGGGCTTGCGATCGCCGTCTTGTTAGGCCCTTCGTTCGTGCGGCGATGAATGCTGTTCATGCAGAAGGCGGCTACTGCGAGAATCAATCCAAGAATCGCGATTGATGCCCAACTGTGCTGCAAGCCTCCAATGTAGGTTGCGATACCGGCCCCGAGAAACGCTGAAAGAATTGAAATCGGTAATCGACTGATTCTGTTCACACTTCTGGAGTTCAATAAAGAGATAATGATCACTGTGATCGCTGATGGTAGAGACACAAAAACCCATGCCAAAAACTCAGTCTCAAGGATTCTTGAAATAGGCTTCGAAGATTCCACCGCTCCCAGGGCCACACAAATGAAAGCGTACGACATCCAAAAAGCGAATCCGACTATGGCGATTTTGATCGTATTCATCGGCCTAACGTCTGAGAAATGGCGATCCCGACCCTCGTGGCGGCGCTCCGATTCTCGTTACAGTATTGAAACACCAAAACGGAAATTCAACAAGGCCGCTGTAAGGGGTCGCCATCTTCGGCTTGTTCTCCGTTTTTCTTATTCTGCATCGATCACGCAGATTGCCTCTACGATCTGTCGAATGCTGCCGGCGACAGAAGGGAATTCAGAACGTGCCAAGTGTGAAACCTCATCCACGTCCATGGAGCATACAAAGGTCCAGGTTGGTGGCGCTAGCGGTCGTCCCGAATCATCACGGTCGCCGACCTGCTCATACTTCCGACCGCGAGCATCAATCAGATAGTCACCTGCTGAACTCCAGAACCAAGAGTCAACATCCTCTGTCCAGTAGTCCGGGTGGGACAGACCTCCGATGCTTCCATCCTCGAAAACGATTATGGCTGGAAACTCAGGCGAAGATCCGGATTGGTCGTCTTCATCCATTTCTTGGAGAACGTCAAAGGACACGGGGCCTCGCGGATCGAAGTCGGTGACCGTTTTGAATCAGATTGAAGCGGAATCGAAGCCAGAACGCAAGAAAACTACCCACAACGAGCGAGGTTCCGTGCTCCGCCTTGTTAGGCATTTCCATTGTTTCGATACTGGGCGAAAACTTCGGGCCATTCCCGCAAAACTGTTACTCGCACCAAGCGAGCGAGTCCTTCGGGATAAGTTGAGTCATTCACCTCCATCATATAAGCCGAAATGAACTCACTCCCTGAAAGGGTATTCTGAATGTATGCTTCGAAACTCTCGTCAATGTTTGTCGGGGCCTGGGTTAAATCATCTAGAATCGGTGATTTTGTTTCTGCTTTAAGGATAAATATGTGCTCAAAAACGTCGAAGAACATTTCGGCGATGGCCCGGGCCCTGTAATATAGCAGGGCATCGTCTGAGGTGTGATCGCCTTCTGGCGGCGAAGAAAGAGAAACTTTATGAAAGAAAAACGGGCGGAGTTCCGGATATTCGACAAAGGCGTGGTGCACTTGGTGCAGTTCCGAATAGATTCGCGCAATTTTCTCGCTCCGCATAAGGCGCAAACCGTGGAACAATTGAAAAATCAGCACCGCGAATCCAAACGCTGAAACAATGACTCCTGCGAGTGCGATCTTTTCGTCAATATTCATTTTTGGTTGGTTGTTTTTATTTGCCTAAGGTATGAGGACACGAACCCTCACCGGAGGGCGCAGTCTCGAAACAAGGTTAGGGTAGAGCATATCATGAATCTTTCGACTCGTCGCGGGTGAGGGTTATCGTGCTCCGCCTTGTTCGGGCTTCGGTCTAGTTGCGACAATCTTATCAGCAAGCGTTGAGCAAGCCTGAATCTGTCGCTCACGATCATTCTTCTGTGCAGACACTAACTCAATCAATGACTGTCCCAATTGAAACAAAAGACCCGGTGCTCCTGACTCAGGCGACCAAGTTTCCCCTGCTTTACTTTGAGTTCCGAATTGCACCGTAATTCCATCGAGCCCTGAATTTCTATTGTCGGAAATATATCGCGTCTCATTGAGGACCGAGTTCCACGCAGACCTAATCTGTTCACCAAGATCTTTGGGAATCCCTGCTCGCAGGCGAGAAATATCCTTCGTGACCTTAATGTCTAGCACCAAGCTTCCATCACCGATGTCCTTGTGTTGATAAATTTTTCTTGTGACCTCTGCGGCTTCGATTACCCAATCGTACCCAGTTACACCGCGTCCTCCCCCGCCAAACGGATCGGGCTCTCCGTTCTGGATTGGAACTGCAAACACAAGAACTGCGTATTCGACGTCGAAACTCGGTCGCGCAATCATCCACAGCGATGGATTGCGATCACCGACTAGCGATTGAAAGACCGCCTGGTCATACCCGTCAGGATCAAAAGGAAATATAGGCGTCAAATGTGGGTCTTCGGCCTCCGTTGTCTGCTGACCCATCGCGAAGAAGATGAAGACCAGAAGAGCAAGAAGATTCGATGGTCGCATGGTCGTCATCATTTTTCGCCCGAACGTTTGAGACCTGCCACCCGCTACTGGGAGCGCCCCTCCGATTCTGGTTTAGATTTCTCGTTACCCTCAGCATTCGACTCCACGGCGGTAGCGGGTTGGACAGCGTCGCCTTGTTCGCTGTTTTTGTTGAATGGTAGCGGCTTCGTCTCAGTTCGACGATCATAGAATAGGAAGCGGTATGCATGCTCAGATTCGATTCCTGAATGGGTGAAATTCAATGTTGTCTTTCCCCTGCTGAAACCGAGTTCCATAAATTCATGGGATAGGTCTCCATCCTTGATTCTGCATGCTCCGTTCTTCCCCACATACGATGACGGCAGTCTCACCCATCCATCCTGTGCAATCTTAAAGACCTCGGCCTCCATTCCCTCCTTGGCACCTAAGACTTCGAGAGAGTGCCCTGATAGCGAAATGCCGTCCTTAAGAAATCGCATATCGACGTGCCTTGTTGAGGTAGCCCAACCCGAGAGCATGGCCAGCCCAATTATCAGCCTGTCTCTTATACACATCTGACGCTGCCGACGAAGAGGATAGTGTAGAT
>OJCB01000339.1_pt1 | contig 18458 bp, 10 predicted proteins | sample 1591501 | NCBI WGS metagenome assembly OJCB01 (sample SAMN05416813, study PRJEB24817) | seawater metagenome | isolation source: Sea water | place: Canada:Atlantic | collected 2013-07 | reverse complement strand
CTACACTATCCTCTTCGTCGGCAGCGTCAGATGTGTATAAGAGACAGACCAAGGATGGCCGGATGATCGGCGGTTATGTTGACTCCGAAGACAAGAGCAGGATCGTCATTCGTGATGCCGCAACGGGCACGACGCAGACGATTCCGATGCGCAATGTGGACGTCCGCCAGGACGCGGGAACGCTGATGCCCCCCGGCCTCACAGCGAGCCTGTCCCGGGCAGAGTTGCGCGACATGATTCGTTTCCTTTCCGATCAAAAGGGGCAAGAGATCCAACCCTAGAAAGCGCCAACGCGTATCCACATGAATCCAAGCACCCTTCTCAGAACCGTTTGTGTTCTGGTCTTCATCGGCCAGTCCTGGTCCACAGTTTGTGCCGCACCCAGCGAGCAACCGAATATCGTGCTTATCATTTCAGATGATCATGACAACGAACACCTCGGTTTCATGGGCAACCCCGTGGTCCGGACACCGAATTGGGATCGGCTGGCCGAACAGGGAACTGTTTTCACGACGTGTCACCTGACCGCTTCCCGCTGCCGGCCATCCTTGGCGAGTCTCTTGTCCGGACGATTGCCACATCAGAGCGGCATTTACGCGAACTATCACAAGGAAAGGACTCGAGGCAACAGTGATATCGACGGAGAGAAGATGCTTGATCCGAAAAATTCGCTGCCGGGTCTGCTCGCCAAAGCAGGCTACGCCACCTACGGGTCGGGCAAGTACTGGGAAGGAGACGCGCGGGCCATGGGATTCACGCATGGGCTCGGGCAGAGGCGCCGATTCGGAGAGTTCGCCCGCAAGGGTCAGGAGGAACTGCTTTCCTTCATCGATGAAAACGCCGGTGAAAAGCCAATGTTTGTCTGGTGGGCGCCCTTGATGCCGCATACTCCGCATAACCCTCCGAAACAGTTCCTCGAGATGTTCGACCCGGGAGAAATCCCGGTGCCGGACTACATCACCCGGGAAAACCGGGAGGCGTTTATCGAGAAGGAACATCTCAGTCTCGCCATGGAGGCCTGGACTGATGACGAGTTCGGGAAGCTGAGGGCCAAATTGAAGGAGAAGGGAGAAGACGAAAATACCTTGTATGTCTTTCTGATCGACAACGGGTGGAGCAACGGCCTTCCCGCGAAGGGCTCGGTCTTTGAAAAAGGTGTCAGCACGCCTGTGTTTTTTTCCCAGCCGGGGCGGATACCCGAAGGCGTAAAGCGGAATGACCTGATCAGTTCTCTCGATATCTATCCCACGATCCTGAGCTATGCCGGCGCGGAGGTTCCTGATTCCGCGGAGGGTATTGATCTGCGTGAAGCGTTTGAAACGGATGCTCCCGTTGGGCGGAAAGAACTCTTTGGCGCGATCTATCCCACAGCGGCGACGAACAACGGGCGGGAACCAGAGAGCGATGTCTATGCCCTCTACGTAAGAACCGAAAAATGGAAGTACGTCTACTACACGCGCGATGTGCAGGGAAATGTTGCCGGCAAACCCTTCAAGCTCCACCACATTCTCGCCGAGGCGCCGCTGCGGCACCGCGGCGATGAAAACCTATTCAATCTCAATGAGGATCCTTATGAGCTCCGAGATCTATCCGGGGAAGCGGGTCGCCAGAAACTTTTAGGGGGCTTCAAGCGCGAAGTTCTTGATTGGTGGAAGAAAACCGGAGGATCGGCCATTACAGTCGATGTGGAATTGTCGTCGGATGCCGATAGTGGCGTCGTCAGCAAGAGGAGCCAACCGAATATTCTCTTTATCGCCTCCGATGATCTGCGGCCGGAACTCGGTTGTTACGGAGCCGAACATATGCACACTCCGAACATCGATCGTCTCGCAGCCTCCGGTGTTCGCTTCACCAATCACTATGTGCAGGTGGCGACCTGCGGAGCTTCGCGACACGCGCTGTTAACGAGCCTCCGTCCCGTCAGCGAAGTCGATTATCGCAACAGTCCGTTCAAGGCTCACTCCAATGAGCTCGCCGCACGTCCTACGGAATCGTTTTTTCATCTCTTGAAGCAGAACGGCTATCACACGGCGACTATCGGTAAGATCAGCCACAATAAATGGGATTGTTCGAAGGATCTTCCGCGGAGTTGGAGTGAGGTTCTCGATCAGGACGGGATCGAACTTCCTTCCGGATTCGACTGGCCAGAATCTGCTGCGTCGACATCAAAAAGAAGTATGCGGGAGCGCTATCCGGTCTTTGCCCGCGAGGGCGGCGACGAGGTTTATCCGGATGGCGTTAATGCCGAGCGAGTGGTCAAGGCTATCGCCCGGCTTAAGAACGGCAAACAGCCCTTCGCGATAGGCGTGGGGTTCATCAAGCCCCACCTTCCATTTTCCGCCCCGAAGAAGTATTGGGACTTGTATGATCCGGACGAGCTTCCCCCAGCCGCCCATCCAGACATTCCGGATGGGATTGATCCGGCCATCTCACTGCATCCCAGTTTCGAGCTGGTGGGGCAGTACCGGGGAGAATTGAGTGACCTCGATCGTGAGGAATACCGGCGAAACCTCAAACATGGATACTGCGCAGCGGTTTCCTACATGGACGCACAAGTAGGCAAGCTGCTTGACGCTCTTGACGAGAACGAATTGAGCGACAACACGATTGTGATGCTCTGGGGCGATCATGGCTGGCACCTCGGAGATCACGGAACCTGGGGAAAACACACCGCCTTTGAAAAGGCACTGCGCAGTCCGCTGATCGTTCGAATTCCCGGCGGTGCAATGAACCGTGCCTGCGGCGCGATGATCGAAAGTGTCGACATTTATCCGACGGTGACGGCAATGTGCGGCCTCACAGCTCCCGTGGGGCTCGCCGGCGAAGATTTCAGTCACCTCCTGAAGGATCCGGCGGCGGACGGTCCGACGGAGGCATTCGGGTACCACGTTCCATGGGCCAGCGGCCTAAAGAATCCACCGTTCTGCAAGACCTTGCGAACGCCGCGCTATCGTTTCACTCGATGGACGACTGAAATTGACGGTGGCGAGCTGGTGTCACTTGAGCTCTATGATCACCAGACCGATCCGGAAGAGGGCAACAACCTTGCCGAACAGAATCCTGAGATCGTCAGAAAGATGATGGCGAGAATCGACAAGGACAGGAAGTAGCACACCTGAATTAATTGCAGAACAAACACGGTAATGAAGACGCAAATCACCATCCTCCTCCTTGTTCTTTCGAACCTGCCCTTATCTTCGGTGCTAAGCGCAGACGCTACCGACAATGCGAAACCACCCAATATTATTCTGATTCTGGCCGACGACTTTGGATGGGATATATCTGCCCTGGGACAGACAGCCTATCAGACACCGGAAATGGACAAGCTGATCAAAGGCGGAATGCAATTTTCAGACTTCCACTCCAACGGAGCCTGCTGCACACCGACACGGGCGGCATTATTGACCGGCAAGTATCAACAACGCACAGGGATGGTGCGTCCGATGAATGCGGAATTTCACGGCCATGCAGGAATGCCCCCGGAAGAGGTCACTCTTGCTGAAATCCTACGCCGTGTGAATTACAAAACTGCCCTGTTTGGAAAGTGGCACTTGGGAGAGGTCGGAGATAGGCATCCACTAGGGCAAGGTTTCGATGAATTTAAAGGCTTTCTTGCCGGCAACATCGACCACCATAGCCACGTAAATCGGGTGCCGAATCGGGACTGGTGGGACGGCCGGACGCTTAAAGATCAGAAGGGTTACTCTACCGACCTAATCACAGACAACACCCTTGCCTTTATCGACGAACATCACGACAAACCTTTCTTCATCTTTATGGCACATGCCGCTACTCACGGACCGTTTCAAGATAGAGAATCACCCGTCCAGCGCCCAATTGGCCTGGGCAAACGAATCGAAGAAGACCACAGTAGAAAAACACAGGAAGAACGCATCAACCGCATCTACCCCAACATGGTCAGGGCCATTGACGAGGGAGTAGGAAAGTTAGTTGAGACGCTGGAAAAACACAGTATCAGCGATAATACGATCATATTTTTCATGTCGGACAATGGCCCGGTCCTGAAGGGGCGGCGCGGCCGGACTGGAAAGTTAGTTGGTAATAAAGGCAATATTGAAGAGGGCGGTCATCGCGTGCCAGCCTTTGTCTACTGGCCCGGCCATATCAAAGCAGGAAGCATCAGTTCTTCTACTCTGATGGGCATGGACTTGATGCCCACCTTCGCCAAGCTCGCTGGCGCTGACATCAGTGAGCTCGAAAATATTGATGGAGTCGACGCCAGTCAGGTGTTCCTGAACAATCGCCCGATAGCCGAGCGCGATCTCTTTTGGAGTCACCATCACATGTTGGCCATCCGCAACAAAGAGTGGAAACTGCTCAGAAACACGAACAGAGAGCTTAAATTACACCGTCTCGATGAATTCGGCGTAGGTGAGACCAGGGACCTTTCGAAAGAGTATCCGGAGGAAATGGCCTCGATGAAAAAGCGGCTATTCGCCTGGGATGCCAGGATACAAGAAATCTCAAAGAGCAGTCAAGTTACTGCCGGTATGGACAAAAAAATCCCCGTTAAGAGTGAATGGGCCGATAGGCCCGCGCCAGGGAAATAGGTATTTGCAGAAACTCTTGCTCCACCAATGGCCGATACAGGAATCAATATATGAGAATGCTTAATCCGAAAGTTATCAAGGACCATGAATAGGCGCAATTTCACAAAAGCAGCTTTGCTTCCCCTTCTGTCTACGGGGGGCTTACTGGCGCCACCTCAAGCAAAGGCAGCGGCAACTGGAACATCGTTGGTCAGCCTCAAGAAAAAGGTTGTTCTAGTCTCGGTCAATCTCGGGTTTCTCCCGCAGAATTTCTCGCCTGACAATGACAACTCTCTAAATTCCCGCTATCTGGAAAAGTTCGCACCGGTCCATAAGAAGATGACGATCTTCAATGACATCGAACAGCCGGAGCGACTTGGAGGACATCGGAATCACCACTCGGTGTTTACCTGCCAGAGCAAGTTCGGAAAGGTGCAAACTCCATTTGTGAGCCTGGACCAGTTGCTGGCGGCTCGATCGCTTCAAGTGACCCGGCAGAAATTTTCCAGCATCTGCACGGCGAGCAGAGAGGGAATGAGTTTCAATATGAACGGCCTTCCCATTCCGCCACTATCAAGTCCACAAGCCTTGAACGATTACCTGTTTGGACAATCGAGTTCACTGGAGAGCCTTGAGTCAAAAAAGAAGACTCTGCTCACATTCAGGGAAAAACTCGTGAGCCCCAAAAGTGACCAATACTACCGTGACGTCATTGAGGAAAACATGGAAGTGCTCGAAAGCGATATCAAGTGGGCGAGCGTCAAGCCACCCAAGATTGACTACCGATTTTCCAGCACCAGAAATCCTACCATGGATTTGCCGATCTATCTGGACCTGATGAAACTTGGTCTCCAGAAAGATCAATCAAATATCATGGTTTTGGATATTAAGAACAGCGGCGCCGTCCCTCTGGATGGCGTCAGCTTGGGATACCACGCCAATTCACACCATAATAATGAGCAGTCCAAACTTACCGAACTGGGACTCATTGAAGACTTCATTACCGATAAGCTGGCTGATTTTGTGAACGGACTTGAGAAGATGAATCTTCTGGATGACACCATCGTCTTAATCGCCGGCAATATGGGCGACCCCAGCCTGCACTCCATGAAGGACATGAGCGTTCTACTCGCCGGAGGCGGCTTCAAGCATGAGGGACGGAGAATCCCCTGCAAGGACAAGGGCGCACTGATACATCCACTGGCTGAATTGTACACGACGATCCTTCATCAATCAGGGATGGAAGGACTTGATGGTTTTGCGGGCATACCGGGGAACATGGACGACTTGCTATTATGAAAGCAGCCCTCGTATTGCCGGCGATATTTTTCGTAGCTTCCTTACCGCTATTGGCTGCGCCCGAAGACAATGCGGCCACAGAATCATCTTACAAGGATGCCCACGCGATCTTTAAGGATAGCTGTGTCAGGTGCCATGGTGGTGAGAAAACCAAGGGCGGCATTAATCTGGTATCCATGCTCGAAAGAGACATCAGTTTTGATGATGTCGACGACTGGAGCGAGGTGTATTCCCAGATTCAAAGCGGCAACATGCCACCGGAGGACGAAGAAGAACGGCTGAATCCGAAAGAGGAAGATACCCTGCTCCGGGCCCTTCAGGACAAACTGGGGAACAGCAGAAATTATCGTTCCGAAAGAATGATTAGCCCGGATGAGTACAAGTATTCCATAGCCGACCTCTTTCAACTCGACCTCAAGAACTATGACCCTATTGGCGATCTCTACAACTTCGTCAGCCCTGAACACAAATTCTACACGGTTCAGAGCAACCGGATGATGAACCGGTTCTATTTCACTGCATTGATGGACGGAACCGAACGGATACTGAGAGAATACCAGGACGGTAACCAACCGCTTCAGGGTAAAGCGAGAAGTCCGCAATTGACGGAGAAGGAAATACGAATACGAGCACAAAGAAGCGCCAAGTGGCAGGAGGCAATCGAGCAATTGACAGAGGAGCTATCCGAAGATGGAGTCCTCAGTCCCGAGGACCTGGCCGTTGTTGAGAATCTTCGTTACGGACAATTGCAAAACCGCCTGGAAGGAGAAATTGCGCGAAGGACTCCAAAATCCACCAATTACACAACGACTCTCAGGTTTCCGATGAAGATGTCGCCCAAAATCAAGGACACCACCGATGGCTTTTTTGAATACGATACAGACCACTGGGGAATTCGAGGCAAGTCCTGGACTGAAAACGATAATATGCCGATCATGTTGCTGGGCGGATACGGGCAGCAGTTCCGGATTTTACCGCCGGGAAAATACAGGCTGACCATCAGGGCGACGGCAACTGACCGGGAAACGATAGCTAACGTTCCCGAAGTGCAAGACAAGGAGGCAGCCTGGTCCAATAATGGCCGTTTGAAATCGGAGCCATGTAAGCTCGTTGTGTTCAAGGACGCTAACAGGACGAAAACGACAAGCGATCCCCTGACTCACGCCACTCCTGTAGGAGCCTTCTATATAGAAGACGACAAGATCAGGGATTACACCTTGGATGTCTCCTTTCATTGGAACACGCAACTGGGCGTATTGTTTGAGAATGGTGTTACCAATGTTCTTAAGGCGGAGGGCAAGCATCCCATCATGCATTTTGATGAAAATGACAATGTCGTGTATGCCAAGGCGGAGAGAAAATTGCCCACTATTCGCATTTATGATGTGACGCTTGAGAGGACTGGCGATGTTGCTATGGGCGATCTCTTCATTGATGAGGCTGATTCTTTTGACGACCACGCAGCCAAAGAGAAAATAAAAACGTTTATTGCAAGAGCCTACCTGGATGATGCCCCGGAATACTCGGATTTTTATGATTCCCTTCGCGATTCGGGGGCTCCCCCGCTCGATGCGTATGTGGATACTCTGAAGTGGATGTTTATGACCTCGGACTATCTCTACATTGATGGCAGCAGTGATGATTTCAACGGCCAGTTGAGATACGCATCCTACTCCCTGTTAAAGACCGTCCCCTCAAAAGGATTCGCCAAATCCTTTCAAGCCTATCAGTCCGGGGAGATGAGTGTTGAGAAATTCACGAATTTCATAGTGGAAGATCAAGCCTTCGAAAACTTCGTCTCATCGTTTTCGAGACAATGGCTGCGGCTATCTGAAATCGATCAGAATGCTCCGGACCGGGTGAAGTATGCGCCCTTTTACGACGATAACCTCGAGGTGGAGTTTGAAGAAGAATCAGCTTCCTACATCGAGCACCTTTTTACCAACAACCGGAAACTGTCTGAGTTGGTCGATTCGGACTATCATTTCATCAACGATAAACTTGCCGTCCTCTATGGGATAGAAAACGTAAGGCACAATGATATCCGAAGAGTGGATGCGGGCGTCGTCAATGAAAGGATGGGAATTCTGAGTCACGCCGGCTTCATGGCGGCAAGCTCCAATGGCGTGGAAGATCTTCCGTTCCGTAGAGCGAAGTGGATGTCAGAAAACATCTTAGACAAAGCCATCCCCCCTCCCCCGGATGAAATAGATGTAACGGCTTTCGGTAAAGCGGAGAAGCAGGACTTCGCCTCCAGAATCAAAGCTCACATCAACAATGAAAGCTGCTCTGAGTGCCATAAATTGCTTGATCCCATAGCTCTCGATATCCAGATTTTTGATGGTTTGGGACGACTTAAGGATGAGGAGTTCTCTGCAGGTGAGGCAGAGAAACATTTGGAAGGCTTGAGAGATAAAGTCACCTCGTCCGATCGCAGAATCGCCAGTGCCTTTACTAAGAACCTGATCACCTTCGTCAATGGTCGCAAACCTGGCATCAACGATTTGCAGATTGTGAGTCAAATATTGGATGAAACCAAAAGTGATGAATACCGGGCTAAGGACATCCTGCGGGGAGTAATTTCACACTATTTCCCTCAACTGGAATAGTTGGCCAGAAAATGAATATGAAACGCCGATTTCAAGGTGAGGGTCGTGATTCGCAGTTGGGATTTTGACTAAGGCACTGCTGGAATTCGGGGACAGCCGTGATGAATAAATATTGTCATGGGCCCCGACCCGAGAACGAGTAGGAGTTTGCTTTTTAATCCCTTCCTCCCCCTGCACCTCCCCCAAACCAGTTCGCTGTGCGGCAGGCGAGCGTCGCGATGGGTTAAGTAGTTTCCTGCCGTGAATCGGGAATGCAGGAAGAAAAATCTCCTACCAGAATCGGCCTGCACTCGGTAAAGTGCCGCTCATGAAGAATTTGTTCATTCTTTCTCTCTGCCTCTCTTCTGCATTTCTTTCAGCTGACGAGAAATCTGCTGCTTCAGCTGATATTTCTGCGATCGATCAAATCCCTGACCTGGTCCAGACCGATCCAGCTGGTAATTTTGCGAGAGGAGGCAGGAGTTTTTGCGGTCCTGTTTCGGTTTCCAATTCTCTCGTCTGGTTGCAGGCCGGATCGACGGTTCCATTTACTGATAGGAAGGAACAGTATGACGTGGTCAACCTACTCGCTTCGACCGATTACATGAATGCGGATCCCGTGGAAGGAGTGGGTGCGGTCAAAGTGATTCGCGGAGTAAAACGATTTGTCGAGGCCGACCTGAGCGACAGCAGATTCAAGCTCTCCTACCAGGGATGGCGCTCGACTCCGAAGGGTCACTTCTCCGGTGTTCGCGAACCGGAACTCGAATGGATCAGATCATTCGTGGGCCGGAGCAAGTCTGCCTGGATCAACCTGGGATGGTATCGGCATGACAAGGAAACGAACGAGTATGAGCGCGTCGGCGGGCACTGGGTCACCGTGGTCGGCTACGGAGTAGAGGAATCCGGAAAACTGAACGATCAGATTCTCGTGATTCATGATCCTTCCCCGCGGACCGGTAAAGATCCGAATGACTATGTTCTGTTCACAAAGTTGAAGAGCGGAACGATGGCGGTAAGTAGTTCCCGTAAACCCCGACCGGCCAAGGGCTTCTACTTGATGGAAGGCGGAATGCACATCAAGTCTACCGCCGACGTCGCGATCATGGATGGCGTGGTGGGGCTGGATTTGGATGGCGCCGAAAAAGAAGGTGCTGAGTGAGCCGGTAATCTCACCCTCCTATGGGGCGATTGGAGTCGGGCTCGGTTCCCCTGCCCTTTTGTACAAATCCCAGTGATTATGAGATTCGATTACCAGGGCTTCGTGCATGAGGACACCGTTTGCTCCTGATTCCCGGACTTTGCTAAGCATCGTTTCTATGATGGGCTTCTTGAAGGTCCCGGGTCCTTTGCCATTGGACACTTTTTCCTCATCTGAAGGCCAGGCCCAGTCCTGCAAAGTGAGCCACCTGTAGATTGGGACAGAGTGCGAATTCTCTCGAAAATACTGTGGTCGACTTATGTCTGCTTTGACATCAAAATTCGGCAGGACAAATTCAGGACCGGTACCAGTGGCGGCATCACCGCCGATAACCAGTTCATCAATGATTCCTTCTTCGATCCATTTCTCCCATTGGAAGAAACTCTTGTGCAGCGCCCCCAGTCGACCGGCGATACGCTCGTCTTTTTGATTCCATGAGGCTTTTACCATAAATCGAGATCCGGCATCATGAATCTGTTTCGACGCCTTGCGCAGGAAGGCAGTGTAGAACTCTCCCTGAACTAAACTGAATTTTTCGAGATCATAGTGTTCAGGCTTCCGCGGGTCACCACCGAATCGTTCCTCGTATCGTTCGATTACGGGAGGGTTGAAGCCATATTCGGTCTGGCGTAGCGTCATGTTTGAGTGGGTACGGTCGGAAAAAAAGATCCCATCCGGTTTGTATGTCAGGATCTCTTTCACCTGACTCATCCAATAATCCATCACCTCAGGATGGCCGAAAGAATACACTCCCCACAGAGGGTCATCACCCTCGCGCGAGAGAAGTTGAAATTCGGGGTTCAGCCAGGAGAACATACTTTGCATAATCCCCCGCCCTCTTTTTTCGTATCCATCAACCTTTCCGGAATCATCAAAGGGAGTCATCCAGACGTAGCACTGAATTCCGTTCTTGTGGGCACACTCGATGGTCACCGCGAGAGGATCATAGGCTTGCAGGGTTCGCGCAATTTCAGGTTGATCGTCGCCGAGGTCCTTTATTTTTGAGTGATAGGCGACCTTCCCTGCTATCGCGACACGAAAATTGATAATGGTGAATCCGGAATTTGCCGCCCGGGCAATGAGTGTTTCCAGCTCCTCCCTGGAGTAATGCCCGTCACGATCTTTGACACCTTTGCCGTAAGGCGGATTGAGGTAGATCATATCATAGAAGTCCACGTTCAAAACCAAGTCCAGCTTCTCAGGCTTGCCCTCTTGCCCTTCTAAGGATACGGCAGCCCCAAGCAGACAAGCGCAGACCATGATGAGGAGGCGAAGGTATGATAGATAGTTCATCATCTGCATTATGACTGGATGCGCCCCCCTTTGCCAAACAGCATTCTTAGCGCACTTCCGGATTGTTCTTGAACAGAATGGCAATCTTCAGAATGCGACAAAGCCGGCCGCTGGAATATTGCCGGAGAAAGGGAGAACCGCCGGCTGAGGACTTACGAAAATTGAATCCCGACAAAGGTGTGTTGCTACGATCCTGAAGCCTTAGGTAAGATCACGAAACACTTCACTCAGAAAGAATTCGATCTGCCAAATGCCGACCGATAACCAGGGAGGCTGTAGCGGCCGGCGATGGTGCGTTCAAAACGTGCAACTGTCCTTCGATCTCTTCAAAAGCAAAATCGAGCAGTGGGTTACCGTCCCTATCGATGGCTTGCGCACGGACTCCTGCTCCGCCTCCCACGGCCAAATCGTCGACCTCGATCTCAGGAATGAGGTGTTGCAGATTCTTCAGGGAAATGGATTTAAAAGCGGAGTTCGCAAGTTCACTAACAGAGGCACCCGGATAGCGAAATAGAAAGCGGTAGAATCCGGGATAGGTAAGTGATTCAAAAACATCGCGGAAGCTAAAATCAGTTTTGCGATAGCCGTCTTTCGGGATTTGAACTCCCGTAGTCCAGAGGATTCCGTTTATGATGAGCTTTCTGACTCCGGCCAGTTCCCACGCAGAGTGAGCGTCCAGTCCGCTGAAACTGAAAGAGCGTCCTCCGTCAGCCCGGTCGAAAGTCCATCGGACAATGTCTTTGGAACCTCCGGCTGCGGTTCCAAGGTGCACCTTGCCCGACCAAACGAGAGGGGTGACGTTTTTTCCGCCTACGGGAAACTTAAATTGATTCAGCCAGCCGTCATTGATTTTCCAGGGGGTGACGCCCCGGGTAAGAGGATGATCCGGGAACGAATCGTGACTGCTGTCCCAGTGACCGCGTCCTGACAGAGCGTTGTAATTGGCGCCGATCCATTCAGCCGACTGCTTCGCGAGAGTGGAGGGAAACTCGACCGCCTGATGGATACTGGTGAGACCGACACCCGCGTCGACCAATGCCTGGATCACCTTGATACGCTCGGGCGTTTGCAGATAGGCTTGCTTTCCCGCTCCATCCGTATAGAAAACGAGGCCATCGGCGCCAACGAAGACTGCTTCGTTTTCGGGCCAGTCTTTCTTCACGAGGATGACTTCGACGCCGGGAGTGAGTTGGAGTAAATGCTGCACCAGTCGGCATCCACCGAGGTAATCATGATGCCCCACCCGGTCGACTTCCTTTACCGCCCCGGCGATTACGACGACTTTGATGGGATCCAGTGCGTGTGCCGTGAAACACGACGAAAGAAGCAAGGCAGAAAGCAGGGGAAAGAGGAATGAGCGGAGTTTCATTGTTTGGAAGGTGGGCAGACTATCATGTAATTTCGCAGGCCCCAGCTTCTGAATCAGCGGATTTACGGGAATAGCGGGCTTTCTCTTTGGGGAATATCTTAGATCGCTCAAAGAGCACCCAAAGTTCATGTTCCGAATGTAAAAACGTCCACCTGTCCCATTCAGGCTCAAAGAGAAAGCCAGTCGCAGACATTTCAGCCGTGGTGGTGGACTTAGCCTGGATAGCTAAATTGCCCCTTTTCGGCCATCGACTTTGCGTCTGATTGTGGAATCCAGAGATACTCAGAGCCCGGCGAGACTCTCTTGTTGAATCTCTTAATATCACTTCTTAGTCTCTCCATATTAGATTTGAACCTCGGATCACTGATAGGTGGAAGTGAAAGGCCACCCGAAATGTGCATATGGCATCTCCATTTCCTCTGCGCCTCTGAGTGAAAGCTTCTTCCGTGGAATTCTTAAATCTACCTGCTCAGCAGTCAATTCTATATGGTGTAAGTCCGTTGTTCGCCGCCATATACCACCCGCCCCGAAATGATATAGATCGTTACAATCCCGTGACAGACAAAGAGTTTCCTTCATCTTTGGGAGAGGGAATTCCATCGAATAGAATCGAAAACGGTAACTGGAAAGAATGAAGCGGGAATGAGAACCAGCAATACCATGGTGATACCATCAATTGGTCCAACTAAATCGGTAAAGCGTATACCTTGTTCTCTAAGCGATTAAAGGCGGTCGGATTAAGCGGAAAGTGAATCCCAGTCACTTTTGCTAACAGGGGCATGCAGGGAGCGTTTTGTCTCCGTGCGAACTGAAATCCGAGAATATTCACAATTTGGATTGCCAAGATTCAGGCGAAGACATACTAACTCCGTATGAATTTGATTAAAGAAAAGTTCTCCAGAGTTCTCCATATTGGAACGGTGGCGGCTGCGATCCTGTTTGCTTTCAGCTTTTCCGCAAGGGGTAAAGACTTTGGAATTGATTTGGGCGGGTCTCCCGGTGAGGACTGGCATGCCTATCTTACTCAAAAGGAGGAAATCGACCAATTGATTGCGTCCGGACCAGTGGATCAGGAGTTGCTGCAGCTCGCCGTTGGCGTCGCCATCGCGGCTGTGGCAACTGAGGATATTGATGCCCTGGACCATATCGATGCGGCCTTCGCGGTGATCGATAGAATCCCGGGCGATAATACGTTCCTGATGACACTGGCACAATCGGCGCCCAGAATTCTGATGTTTCCACTCTTGGATCACGGCTTTATTGAAGTGGCGGCAGAGGTGAATAAGCGGGTCGAGAAACTCACGAAGCCAGCAAATCCTATTATGGGGGTGGCAATGGCAAAGGTGACCGAGGGGATGCTTGACGATATGAGCGCCGGGATGCTTGCCACGTTTATCAATGACTATGAGACGGAAGAGAAAGTCCTGGTGCGTGCGATCGAGAGATCCGGGAAAATTCTAACTGAGACGCCAACGGAAGGCGCACGTAAGTTTATGCATATCTCCGGGAAACAGGGACAGCAACTAAGTCTTGCCCTACTCCTGGCGAAGCAGGGGAAAATGGACCAGGCTACTGCCACCTTTCAGCGTGCGATGGATATTGAAATGCCTGAAATCACTGATGACAGTGTTCGCACTCTGCCACTCAAGAGATTTCGAGATCACCAACGGACGCTCTTGATGAATAATTCTATCATGTCGGGAAATGTCTGCTACCTGCTTGGGCGTTATGCGGAAGCAGAAATGCTTTTGAATTCGGCGGCTGACGAAGTGGAGAAATATGTGTATCACCCTTCTCACCCGAGTAATACCAAAGCTGTTTTCGATACATTGAAGGGGCAGGTGCTCTTCGAATTGGGTCGCTCGGATGAGGCAATGGCAGGGTGGAATCGTGCTCTGGAGATTGTTCGTGCCACGAGAGGGGTCAATGGGGCACCCCTGCCGGATCACAGCCCCTATGTCACTGCAATACATGAAGGGAGGGCGTGGGCGCTTCTGCAGACCGGGAGTACAGAGGCTCAGGACGCCGCGCTGCACCTTCACGAGACCCGAATGGAAATGTTGCGACGCTTGTTCAACTTCGCCAGTGAGAAGCAACGTCTTGCGTATCATCAATCGGCAGATCCATTTTCCCTTCTTATCGCTATAGATGATATCGAGACCCTGACACATGCCGTGCTGAACTTGAAAGGAGCCGTTCTCGATTCTGTGCTGGAGGATCGCCGAATTGCCGGGCAGGTGCATTCGCCGGAATTGGTGAAATTGATGCGGAAACTTCGCTTCGCGCGCTTGCTCGCGCTGAGAGCCGAATGGGAGTCTGCCGACAGGCTTGATGCGAAACAGGAAAGGGTAAAACTTCTGGAAGCTGAGTTGGCAAAGCTACAACCGGAAGGGGGGCATCGGAAAACGGCTCTTGCGACGTCCCTCGATCAAGTGCGTAATGCGCTTCACCCTCAGGACCGCCTTTGCGAGTTCGTTCGCTACGAGAAACTCCGGGATGGTGGCGGCAGAGAGCCCTACTACGGTGCACTCATCCTTTCGAAAGAAGGCAATCCGCAGTGGAAGGCGCTGGCTCCCGCCGGGGAAGTAGATCCATTGATCTTCGAGTTAAAGAAGGCCATGTCAGGGGCTGTAGTAGAAGATGACCTGTTAGAGAAAATTCTACGACGTTTGTATTCTCACCTTATTGCACCTATCGAAGAACAGGTCTTTGATGGTGGGCGACTGATTTTGTCTCCGGATGGGCCCTTGTCCTGTCTGTCCTTTGCTGTTCTGATGGATGGGGAAGGGAAGTTTCTGAGCGAGCGATGTGACCTTTACTATGTCGCGACGGCTCGTGATATGATCAAACCCACGACGCCACCGAATGCAGAAGTGGCTGTCACGATTTTCTCCAACCCCGCTTTCGCCGCTGATGGAATCGTGGGACCTTCTATAGGTAAGTTCCAGAAGGTGGGTGTTCCGTTTTCCATTCCCGACGTCGCCCTTCCTCCCTTGCCTGGAACAGAACAGGAGATGAAAGCGATCGTCAGCATAGCGACCGAAGTAGGTTGGAGTCATTCGACTTTCTCCGATGCAGAGGCGTCCGAGCGTTCGCTGAAAGAGGTGTCAATCAGCGCGGATGTGCTTCACTTCGCAACCCACGGATTGTTTCTTGAAAAAGGCGCCTCTATCGCTGCGGTCGAGAATCAGACTCTGGCGATGGGGCAGGAGGGCGGACTGAGTGATGATCCATTGGTCCGTGCTATGCTGACACTTGCAGGAGCAGATAGAACATTTCTCAGCTGGCGAAACGGTGCGAGGCCGGATCCAATGAATGATGGGATCCTGACAGCCGCAGAAATCGCAGCAACTGACCTATCAAATACCTGGCTCGCAGTTCTTTCCGCATGCGATACCGCGGCGGGTGAGAACTTCGATGGAGAAGGGGTGATGGGGCTGAGACGTGGATTTTTTCTCGCCGGAGTCGATCATCTCATCATGACATTCTGGCCCATAGCCGATGAAGAGACCGTAGCGATCATGACTGACTTCTATCGTGACCTCACTGAATCCAGGCACCCTGGCGTCTCTATTGGCAAGGTGCAGCGAGAGGCGTTGGTTAATTTTAAGGAGAATCGCAGCCTCTTTGAGACGGTCTTTCTGGCGGGGCCCTTCGCAGCCAGTATTTCGGGTCCCCTGCCTGCGGGCGGAGGGTAGATACCAGAGGAGAGGTCCCCGTCTATTCGGCCCCGGGCGTTGACCCGTATGATGTTTCCGATAGGTTCGAATTTGTGGCGAAGTTCCCTTTCTCCCCAATAGTGGCTGTGTAGTATTCGTTGCAGAAAAACTGATAGGGAAATGCTTTTTCAAGGGTTTTTATCGAGGCGTTGGTCCACCCGGGATTGGGGAGGGCGCAATTTCCTACCCGACTGCAAGAATTAAAAAAGGAGCAGCGAAAGCAATCGGGTGTGCTGTTGAGCTCCAAAGGTATCCCTCTCGCCTGGACTGCCGCAAAGACTTCTTCTGCGAAGAGTAAACTTTATTGCAAGAGCTTGATCGTAGCGATAACAGCCAAGAACTTCGTTAAGATCAACATTCATAATTTCTGAAACGCTATGTGAGCAAAATAGATTCTACTGAATCGCCCGATGGTAATCAGCTTCTTTTTTGAAAAGGATATCAAATGTGATCTCATTGATTCCTGCATTTTTACTGCGAATGACCGTGGCGACTTCTTTCAACGAGATTCCTTCTGTGAGCTCACCTTCCGCGGAAGGGCTTTCAGATATCCTATTTAGACTCTCCTCTATCTGAACCTGAGCTCCTTCGCATCCTATCGATCTATAGTCGGCTGAATAGATTCTCTCCTTACTCCATCGTCCACTTGTAATATCCGACACTTCAATTGGAAATAGTTGCTCGATCAGCTCTCTATCGTGAAGCAAATGGTGTATTGACCAGGTGAATGCATCACTGGCTCTAATCGAGAAAAAGGAAGGCCGGTGAGGGTCTACCCAATCTCTCAAAGGTGTCTCTTTCAGTTCGTGAAGGCCTTGGATATCTGAAACGGTTTCACCAACAGTTTCCAATACGGCGATTGGATTGTCCGCATCAGCAATGGTGAAATTCACTTCTGTGTTCTCATTCAAATGAGGATGCTGATCTATTAGTGCATCCATGACGATCCGTTTGATTGCTGGGAGCTGTTCTTGAAAGATCGGATCCCGCGATCCTGCGACAAAAAGTGTCGAGAACGATCCGTCCTCGTTCTCTATTTGAAAATCGCCTGGAGAAAAAGGGAATGCCAAATTGCCTGCTGTCGAGATCCGACCCTCGTAGCCAATATGCAGTAGAGTAGATCGAAGGAAGGCCAGGGTATCCTTTGCGAGCTGCCGGGTCTCACTTTTCGCAACAACGATAAGACCGATTTCATTGACGGGAGACTCTGCCTGAGAAGACTCCACTCCGTTTCGACCATACACCAAAACGGAAGGGTCCACTTCGTGGTCGCTTTTAAGCGGTACGATCGACACGATTCGTTTGCCGAGCCTCCTGCTGCCTTCCAACTTGATACTAAGCGGGCCTTCCTGGAATTCGCTTCCCTGGAACGAAGCCGTCTTCTCATCTACCTGGATGAAGCTTGTATTTTGAATGCTAAGCAATCCACCTGGAAGAGCGAATACATCCGGTCTGGATTTTTCGTACAATGTATGGGCGGCAATGGATTTAATGGTGGCGGCCCGTTTATCATTTGTAGGGAAAAAAGTAGCTGTTCCATCTTTCGAAATCTCTGCTATCAGGCAATCGCTTCCGGATCCCGGTTCACATGCGATAGCTCCGCATTCAAGAACCTTGGCGGCATGAAGACACGCTCCTTTAGAGTATCCTTTGCGAATTGGATCGGCTGAGAAAACCGCCGGATCGTAAGCGCGGCCACACACAATAAATCGGGCACCTTGTTCAAGAGCAGTAACAATTGGCTCAATCCCCATTTGCCCGACGACCTCGCTTTCTCTAACGATTTCCGGAGTAGGCGTCGGCATCTCGCCGAGTGGGATCAGTCGCTCAATCGCCGCCTCTAATAAATGACCGGGGACACCAGATGGAATCACTGCGAGGCGAAGTTTTTCAGGATCCGCGACTCCGATAATTTCTTTAATGATCTCTACTGTTTTTCGCAACTGTAAATCGCCCCCCGAGAATCCCGCGCTACCAATAATCAGGGGGCAATCTGATTGTAAGGCTCCTTTTATCAATAACTCGAGGTCTCTCTTCAACGCGGATTCGCCCACGTATTGAGCACCAGCCCCAAGATAATAGGGTCCGGCATCCACGGACCCCGCATCAACGGCGATCAAATCCAGATCATACTCCAACGCTTTTTTGAAGGAAGCTTCGGGAAACCCATATCCGAGAATCGCAGTTGGTGAGAGAATTCGATACACTATTTCTATGAGGCCTTCTCGCTATTTCCGATTTGGCGATAAGATGTCGGCATAACTGACCAACTTGATTCCCCGCCTTTCGATCGCAGCTTTCACTTCGGGGTTTGTGAAGACGTGAGTCACCGCCGCTCTATCCTCTGCCACATTCTCGTATCCGGCGTGACCCATTGCGCGCATTTCAGGAGCTGTCTCTTATACACATCTCCGAGCCCACGAGACCGAGGCTGATCTC
>OJCB01000337.1_pt1 | contig 18549 bp, 15 predicted proteins | sample 1591501 | NCBI WGS metagenome assembly OJCB01 (sample SAMN05416813, study PRJEB24817) | seawater metagenome | isolation source: Sea water | place: Canada:Atlantic | collected 2013-07 | reverse complement strand
CTACACTATCCTCTTCGTCGGCAGCGTCAGATGTGTATAAGAGACAGGTCCAACACAGTAGACAAATCGAAAGTAGATAGAGTAAAGTGGCAGTATATCGTTTCATAATTAGTTGATTTAAGTGCTTGGTGGTATAGTTAATTAATACATCGATTCAATCAAATCTTCATAGGCCTCATTGATGAATTTTCGCTTTACTTTCATGGTAGGCGTCATTTCTCCATCTTCCTGATAGAGGCGCTTACTCAGTAGCCGATATTTTCTGATATTTTGCACCTTGGCCAGGGTTTTATTGACTTTATTGACTTCTTTGTCAATTAGTTTCTGGATGGCTTCATTGGTAGCAAGATCGGCATAGGTGGCATAGGGGATTTTATGATCTTGTGCGTATTTATTGATGTTTTCTTCATCCAATACGATAATGGCCGATATAAACTTACGCTTGTCACCAATGACTATGGCATCATTGATGTAAGGGCTAAATTTAAGCTTGTTTTCCAAGAGTTGAGGGGCAATATTCTTCCCGCCAGCCGTAATAATTAAGTCTTTTTTCCGATCTACGATTTTTACGAAACCTTCTTCATCTACTTCGCCAATATCACCGGTGTGCATCCATCCATCTTGCAAGGCTGCGGCGGTAGTTTCAGGATTCTTATAATAGCCTTTGAAAACGCCCTCATGTTTAGTCAGAATTTCACCATCCTCGGCCAATTCTAAGCTGGCACCTGGAACCACTTTACCTACCGTTCCATGTTTAAAACTATTAATGGTAGAGAAGGTAATTAGTGCGGATGTTTCGGTCATGCCATAACCTTCGACGAGGGTAAGACCAATAGTGCGGTAGAACTTAAGGATATCCGGCGAAATGGGAGCGGCACCGCTAAAAGCATAGCGCATTTTCTCCATGCCCAAGCGTTCTTTTAGGTAGTAGAAAACGCCTCTTTGCGCCATGAAGTGCCCCAGTTTTAGCAGTAGGCCAGGAGATTGTCCTTGTTCTTTTTTGTCCAAAAACTGTTGACTGATTCGTAGCGCGAGACTGTAAACCTTGCGATTCAGCCAGTCTGCGTCTTGCATTTGTATATAGATCTTGGAATAATATTTTTCCCATATTCTGGGTACAGCATACCCAACCGTCGGATGTATTTCTCTTAAATTTTGGGGGAGTGTATCAATGCTCTCAACGAAGTTGATTTTGTAACCTAAGGCCAAGTGTACATAAACACTGAATGTCCGTTCGAATATATGACATAAGGGTAGAAATGACATGATTTCTTCGGCCTCACCGATCAACTCTCCATCATCCACATTAGCCAGGGTATGGGCAGCCCACAGTAGGTTTTTATGGCTGAGCATGGCACCTTTAGGGACGCCTGTCGTCCCTGAAGTGTACACCAAAATGGCGGTATCATCTGTTTGTATGAATTGAATGATATCCGCTATAGTTGGGCGATTTTGGGTCAGGCTCTCCCGCCCAGATTCGAGTACTTTTTCAAAATATAATAGTTGTTCTAATTCCAGGTTTTGTAGGCCCTTTTTATCCCAATAAATCACCTTTTCCAGCTGTGGCGCCTCCGTTTGAAAACGAAGCCATTTGTCTACCTGTTCTTCATTCTCAGCAAACAATACCTTACAAGCCGCGTGATTGACGACGTACTGCACTTGTTCCCAGGCATTAGTGGTATAAATCCCTACAGTTGTGGCCCCTAGCATTTGGGTGGCCATGTCTATGTATAACCACTCTGGGCTGTTCTCGCCAATAACCCCAACGAAGTCTCCCTTTCCGATACCTAGATTCAACAAGCCGGAGGCCAATTGCTCGGCTTTGTTATAATATTCCTGCCAGCTGATTTCTTGCCACAAGCCATATTGCTTATGTCGCATAGCCACCTTGTTTCCCATTCGCTCAGCTGTGGCCTTGAATTGCTTGGGAACGATGTACTCTTTTTGCATAGCAATGCTTTAATTTCTACTTCTAAATATCTCTAACATTTCTGTCCTCTCTCTTCTGTTTTCTGTCCTCTCCCTCTGTCCAGTAGTCTACGTTGCCCTAGGCCCAACGCCGCTTACGTTTATATCGTTGTTCTCCTTTAACAGCCGTTTCTGCTTTGATGCCCAGATAAAATTCCTTGACGTCTTCATCCGCTTGCAAATCCTGAGCGGTTCCGGAAGTGACAAACCGACCATTCTCCATTACGTAGCCAAAGTCGGCGATTTTGAGTGCCATGTTGGCATTTTGCTCTACGAGCAAGACCGTTATGCCTTCCGCCCGTATGCTAGGTATGATATTAAAGATCATTTTTACGAGGGCAGGGGATAGGCCCAAAGATGGCTCATCCATCAGCAATAATTTGGGCCGATTCATTAAGGCGCGAGAGATGGCCAGCATTTGCTGCTCTCCACCACTTAGGGTTCCTGCATGCTGGTTGATTCTATCTTTTAAGACCGGAAAAAAATGAAACATTTTCTCTAAATCGCTTTTAATCCCTTGTCGGTCTTTACGCAGATAAGCACCTACCATCAGGTTTTCCTTCACTGTCAGTTCATCAAAGACTTCTCGCCCTTCTGGTACATAGGCCATGCCTCTCGCTACAATTTGTTCGGTTTCTTTACCATCAATCCTTTCTCCACAAAAATGAATGGTCCCTTTGTCAGGTTGATCATCTAGTAGGCCAATGATGGTATTGAGGGTAGTGGTTTTTCCGGCTCCATTATTGCCAAGTATAGCGGTGATCGATCCCGCTGCAATTTCTAGTGAAACACCGTGTAAAGCCCTTACTTTATCGTAGTAGGTTTCTACATTTTTGACTTGTAAAATGGGTTCTGCCATGGCTTAAAGGGTTGAAGGAAGATCTTCACCTAAATAGGCTTTGATGACTTCAGGGTGATTTAAAACTTCCTCAGGTGTCCCGATCGTTATTTGCGTTCCAAAATTGATGGCCAGGATACGATCGGATATGTTTTGTACCATTTGCATATTATGTTCTATCAAAATAACGGTAATACCCAGCAAGTCGCGAATATCTTTGATCCAAAAAATCATGTCTTCCCGTTCCTCTTGGGTGAGTCCTGCTGCGGGCTCATCCAAAAGGAGCAGATCTGGTTCTAGCGCTAAGGCTCTTCCCAATTCTACTAACTTCTGCTTGCCATAAGGAAGATTGGAAACAAACTGATCACGTGCGGCTTCCAGTTCCAGAAAATCAATAATTTCTTCTACTTTTCGTCGGTGCTCCAACTCTTCTTTGGCTGCTTTTGAACGCTTGAAGGAGAGCCCCACTGTTGCTAGAATCGAAGCTTTCATACTTTTGTGTCGCCCGAGGAGAATATTGTCTAGCGTTGTCATATGGGCAAATAGCTCCAAATTTTGGAAGGTCCGGGCAATCCCGGCTTGAGCGATTTGATCTGGCCGCTTGCCAATTAGCTCTTCTCCTTTGAATTTAATCTGGCCTTCCTCTGGCTGGTACAAGCCATTGATGCAATTGAAAACCGTAGACTTACCCGCTCCGTTTGGACCTATGATAGAAAAGATCTCTTTCTCTTTCACATCGAAATGGAGTTGATTCACCGCCTTCAGCCCGCCGAAGGATTTATTCAATTGTACAACCTCAAAGAATGTATGCTTATTCATCTATACTTTTCTCACGTAATGTTTATCAAATAGTCCAGAAGGCTTAAAGTAAAGCACCAACACAATGATGGCAAAAGCGACAACAGACTTGAATTCAATAGAAATATAGAAACCAAATAGGTTTTCGATCAAGCCTAGGAGCAGCCCGCCTATCACCACACCATGCAGGCTTTTCATCCCACCCAAAACGGCAGCGGCAAAGCCCTTGAGCAGCGGATCCCACATCATAGAAGGATCGAGTGTCAATAGCGGGGCTACTAGTACCCCCGCAATGGCTCCCACGATGGAACTAATACCAAAACTGATCGCCATAATTCGATACGCGGAAATACCATTCATTTTAGAAGCATTCACATTTTGCTGGCAAGCTTTCATTGCCAAACCCAGCTTCGTTTTTTGGATCAAAAGGTAAATGACCAAAAGGACGATAAAAGCGATCACTAGCGTAGCTAGGTTTAATTCCGTCAAGGCAAAAACATCATTTTGTACGATCACTTTAGATTCTGAGAAGGGAAGATTAATTTGTCGTTGTTCGCTTCCCCATTTCCATCCTGCCAAACCGTAAAGCATCAATTGAAAACCGATCGTGATCACAATCAGGTTTAAGGGAGTCGGATTTTTGGCCCTCCGTAAAAAGAAAAACTCTAGAATCAAGCCCAATAAAAAAGCAAAGCCGACGGTGAGGAGCATCGCTGGGTAAAAAGACAAGCCAAAAGAACTCAGGAGTACAAAAGTCACATAGGTAGACATCATCGCCATCTCTCCTTGCGAAAAGTTGGGCACCTCCGAGGCTTTATAGGTGATACTCATAGCTAAGGCCATGAGCGCGTATATACTCCCTACCACCAAACTGCTAACGATCAATTGACCTAACATGCACTATTTTTTAAAAGGGCCATCGTTTCCAAAATATTTTTGTTCTGAGCCATAAACCATAGAGGCCAAGGGGTTCATATAAGACCACCAATATCAAAATGAAGCCCGTAAGCACCCAAGAGACATTGGCGATGCCCGTCGTGGTCATAAAGACTTCAGAAAACTTATATAAAGCAGCTCCCAAAAGGGGAATATCTACTACATTTTCAAGCTGAAGGTTCAAATAGGTCAATACCACTGCACCCAGAATCGAACCCGTGATAGAGCCTAGGCCACCTAGCACGATAATAACCAAGAAATTGATGGATAGAATAAAACTGAATAGGGTAGGGTTGATAAAACCCAAGTATAAGGCCCAAAGGGAACCGGCTGCTCCCGCAAACAGTGCACTTAGCCCAAAACTATATAGCTTATAGCGTGTCAAATGGATACCAATTGCTGCCGCCGCAATATCGCTGTCTCTGATCGCCTGAAAGGCCCGACCGATGCGACTACGCAGAATATTTCTCATGGCAATAACGGCAATAATGGTAATAGAAAGTATGATATAATACAAGGCGTGATCATACTTTAGTCCCATCCATTTAATTTGAAGCTTAGGGACATTCATCCCCATTCGTCCACCCAGGAAATCCATTCGACCAATCAGGGTCGTGACAGCCAGCCCAAAAGCTAAGGTCGCTATCGCCAAATAGGGCCCTTCGAGTTTCAAGGACGGAATACCCAATAAAATACCAAATAGGGCACTAACTACCCCCGCTGCCACAAAGGCAAAAATGAAAGGGACGCCAAGTTTCAGCAGTAGAACAGTGGTATATGCGCCGATAGCAACGAATCCTGCATGTCCCAATGAAATTTGGCCGGTATTTCCCACTAATAAATTGAGCCCCAGCGCTACTATAACGTTGACCGCCATTAGGTTCAGAATCGTGAGATAATAGGTCTTGACGAAGAAAGGCAAGGTAAATAGCGCAAGAATCAAAACGGCACTCCAAAACAGGTGCACACCATCTTTAAATAGTTGTAAATCCTCAAAATAAGTGGTCTTTAAATTACGCATTAATCCGTGTTCATTTCAGAAGTTACTACTGAAATAGGCAGTTGTATTAGGGAAGGTGTACGAAAAAATATTGCCTAATCACCCTAAACTAACAAATTTCATTTTGCGTTCTGAATATACGGATCAGTTTCTATTCGACAACAAAGGGGCTATTTTTTTTTGAAAATAAAGTGTAAGACTTCAAAAAATGGTTGCGGTGTGCTAGGTAAGACTTCAGAAGTTTTCCTTGCTACACCTTAGGAAACTTCTGAAGTCTAGCCCAGCATTTATTGCAAAATAATCTTTTGCTGCTGCATCTTTCCATTTGAACTAATCCTAAGAAAATAAAAGCCAGCTGGCAAGTCAGAAAGATCAAAAGCCAACAGATGAGCATCAGCGGCGAATCTACCTTCCGCTAGCGTCGCTAGGAATTGTCCTTGTAGATTATGGATAGTAATACGAATAAGCGCCTCTTGTTGGGATTCAAAAGCTAGTTTCAATGGTCCAGGACTTGGATTGGGGAATACTTTCGCCTTAAAATCGAAGGAAGAGGCATGGGTCGTAGGCGTGGCAGGAGCCAGCTTGTACTTGAAAATAGAACGCCCATAAGTAGCAGCATAGAGCCCTGGAATATCTGGATTATATACCAAATCAGTCACTACGACATTGGGTAATTCGCTGCCTAATACTTCCCAGCTTTGGCCGCCATTTTCTGAACGGTACACGCCAACATCAGTAGCCAGATAAAGATCAGCAGATTGTGGATCAATTTCGATATCATTGACGGGAATGTTAGGTAGATTTCCATCAATGGGCGTCCAGCTTTGCCCCGCATCCTTTGAAACGTATACATGGGCATCATCGTCATTGTATTTATAGCCTGAAAGGGTCACATAGACCGTTGATAGATCGAAGGGAGAAGCTTGGATCTTGGTCACCCAACGCTCGGGTAAACCCGCTGAAATATTAGTCCATGCTGCGCCATTATCTTGCGTGACATATACTGTGCCATCATCTGAACCCGTGTAGATCAGATTGGTATCCAAAGGGGAGATGCCGATTGTACTTAAAGTGCCGAAAACCAAATTGCCTCCATGAGGCCCGTTAGTCAAATCAGGGCTAACTATTTCCCAGTTCTTGGCGCTATCCATTGACCGATAAAGCCGATGGCGACCATAATAGATTGTACGACTATTTTGCGGATTCATGGCCAGCGGAGCGTGCCAGTTGGTTCGATCTCCTGCTTCACTGAAAGGGCGAACATAATCAAAAGAAAGTCCACCGTCTGTAGATCGTCTGAGGCCCCCATACTGAGACTCGGTTAGGATAAATTGGGGGTCATCAGGGGCAAGCAGGGTAGAAAAACCATCGGCAAAAACCAAAATATTCCAATCATCTAACAGACCCGCTGCGGTTCTTATTACGCCATTGTCTTGTGTACCACCATATAAACGATTCGGGAAATTAGGATCAGCAGTCGCCGCGTAAAATTGGGTAATAGGCAAAGGGCTTATCTTATCATAGTTACTTCCCCCATCTTCACTTTTGAATAGCCCCCCATCATTTCCAAGCCAAACCAAGTCCGTGTTTTCGGGATGAATCCAAATCGCATGTTGATCTACGTGCGTACCAATAAATACCTCGGACCAATTATCGCCACCACTGGTTGTTTTAACAATGTTGAATCCCGGCACATAAACTTTATCAGGATCTTTTGGGTCGATTTGGATTTTACCAAACCACCACATGAAAGAAACAGAGGGGACCCCATTGGTGTTAATTCTAACCCAGCTTGCGCCATGGTTTTTGGTTTTATAAACGCCTTCCAAACTACCCGATTGTGTGGCGTAGATTGCATATAAGATATTGGGGTTAGAGGCAGAGATACTGAGGCCAATTCGACCTTTTCTAGGGCCGACATTTGGCAGGCCATTCGTTAAGGGTGTCCAGGAATCGCCGCCATCTACCGACTTATAAATGCCAGAGGTCTCTCCTCCATAACTCCTGCGTTTCAAGGTTCGTACGCGTTCCCAAAGGGCGGCGTAGATAGTATCGGGTTGTAAGGGATTAATGACCAAATCGATAGCACCAGTAGAGTCGGTCTCGAAAAGTACTTTTTCCCAGTCTTGTCCACTATTCAAACTACGATAAACGCCTCGATGAGGGGTGTTTTCAAAAACACGCCCCATGGCGGCGACAAAAATCCGTTCTGGCCGCTTCGGATCAACTTCGACTTTCCCGATCCCACCGACGCTAGTCAATCCGATATTCGTCCAGCTTTGTCCTCCGTCCTGGGTCCGATACACACCATTGCCATCATAGGAGAGGGAACTCCCGCCGCCATTGGCTTCACCCGTACCGACATACAAGGTTTGGGGATCATCGGGAGCAATAGCAAAATCGCCGATGGCTAAATTCTCTGCTTCATCGAAAACCGGCGTCCAGCTAAGGCCATCGTCGCTAGATTTGAAGAGTCCACCCGCTGCCGCACCAAAATAGACCACATTGGGTTGATCGGGATGAACTTCTACATCCGTAATCCTACCACCGATGTTGGTGGGCCCTACAGGAATCCAAGGTTCATTATTTCGAGTTTGAATGGCGGATTTTTGATCAGCAATGGCTTGATAATAAGCGGCATGATTGATTTTGCCCTGAGGGAAGGCTCGTTGCTGAAAGAACCAATCACCAGGTACTTGTTTGGCCGTATCTTCCTCCAATAAAAAAGCCCTGTTTTCTTTGTTTTGGCATCCTAGGAAAAGGATACTTAATAACACAAAGAAAACAGGGGCTATCTGGATTAACTTATTCATATTTGGCATTTTTCTCGTTTCCCCCTTCAAGAGAGATTAGGGCTCAATATAAGGAGCCCTGAGAAAAGAAGCCATTTAATGCGATCTTGAATACCTAATTTGTCTGGACTTATCCTTCCTGATCATTTTCAGCGGGAGCTCTTCCGCTCCGATCGATCATAGTGGCGGTAGCTTGTTGCGTGCCCATGATCAACACGTCCTGCACGTTGACATGTGCTGGCCGCGTAGCCATAAAATAGATAGTTTCAGCCACATCCTGGGCTGATAAGGGTTTAAAGTCCTGATAGATATTCGCTTTTTCTTGATCACCGCCATACTTAACCGAGGCAAATTCAGTCTCCTCTACATGTGCAGGACTAACTTGACTTACTCGGATATTGTGTTCGTGCAAATCCATTCGCATAGCTCTTGTCAAACCATCTACTGCAAATTTAGTGGCGCAATAAACATTTCCGTTCTTATACACCTCTTTCCCTACTACTGATCCCACATTGATGATGTGTCCTGACTTACGAGCTACCATCTGAGGACTAATTGCTCTAGTTAGATAAAGCAGTCCTTTGATATTGGTATCAATCATTTCATCCCAATGGGCAAAATCGCCTTCGTGAATGGGCGCAGACCCGCGCGCTTTGCCAGCATTGTTGATCAGGATATCTACATTTTGCCAATCTTCTCCTAAACCTTCTACAGCCTCCTGTACTGCTGACACTTCGCTTACATCGAAGGGCAAAAGCTTAACGTGCACGTCGTACTCTTCTTCGAAAGTAGCTTTCAATTCCTCCAAGCGCTCATTTCTTCTGCCATTCAAGATCAACCTATAACCATTTTCTGCAAACAGTGCAGCAGTCGCTCGACCTATGCCAGCCGTTGCACCACTTATAAATACCGTTTTATCTGTGCCAGGTCGGCTCAGCTTCAATTTGGTATTTTCTTCTTCTCGGGCATTGATCAAATCTTCGAGCTGAGCAATATTGTTTTTTAGTGCTTCGAGAGTGGTTTGTTCGATAGCAGTCGAATCTTCCGCTACAGTCGCGATGTTGTTAAAAGCCATGTCGTTTTCGGGAGTTTTTAATTCAGGATTGATGATAATAGCTTGTTGATAGGCTACGGCTGCAGCCGTTGCATCTCCTTGTTGATGGTAAATCAAGGCCAAGTCATAATGGGCAAAAGGATGATCACTGGAGAGGCTTAAAGTTTTATTTAGATACTCAATGGCCTCTTCTTGTTGGCCCAACTTCTCATTTAGCAGTAGCCCGTATTGATAAATCGCATCTACGTTTTCTGGATCCTCTTTTACCGCCTCGGCCAAGAGATCGGCGGCTTGTTGAGATTTATCCTCAAAGTGGTGCGCCCACACCATGCCAAGGCGATATTTTAAGCCTTTATAATCAGGCTGGATTTGGTATAATTTTCCATAAGCATCACCCGCATCCTGGAATTTTTCCATGATTTCAGACACTTCTCCCAACAAGAAAAGACTATCCTGGTGTGTTGGAACTGATGCTGTCAACTGCTCAAGTTTCTGTTTGGCAGCCACTAGGTTTTGATCAAATTGAGCCAAGATTAAAGCTTGATAGTAATCAAGCTCAGGGGCTTGATAATTCAATTTTGCATCCTCCAAATGTTGAATTGCTGCGGTTGAATTATTGGCTTCGGCTAGCGCCCAGGCATTTTCCAATATATTTTCTATCGGAACCTCTAACTCCAGTTCTTCTTCTTCCTCTTCAATTACTTCGTCTTCCTCATCCTCAACCTCTTCTTCTTCCTCATTTACTATTTCTAAGGGCACTTCCAACTCAGGAGGTGGACTTTGATCTGTGCTTTCCTCCGCTTCTACTACCAAGTGAGGTTCTTCTTCTTCTTCTTCCTCCTCTTCTTCTTCCTGTTCAATAGAAGCATTTAGCGCATCTTCCAGGACAGGAGCCTCTGTCGTTAGTGCATCTTCTAGTTCCTCTAGTTCTTCTTCCACTTGATCGTCGATACCGAGCAAATCCATGCCAGGAATCGCCGATAGATCTACTTCGGTCGTATCCTGATGACTTCCTCCTTGTCGATCAATCACTTCTACATCGGTATCCATTACACCGGAAGCACTTCCCGCTTGTTGTTGCATCCTGAAGTGTAAACGATTTTTTTGGAAACTTTCCCAAGCGTGTTGGTCACCAGCAAATTGGAAGAACACCTCAAAGTCATTATGCGTGAATTCTTGGAGCGAGTAATGCTCCATATTGCGCAAGACTCTTAGGAATTCGCTGGTTTCGCTAGAAATTTCTCGGATCGATTTGAGGTGGTCATTGAAAGTCTTCTCGTCCAAATCGGAGAGCTCTCTTTTTTGACGTCGTAAATCGAGGTATTGATCTTGCCAATAATTGATGTATTGGATCATATCACTGATCCGGTCAAATTGGGTAGAAATGAAAACAGGTTCTCCCGTTTCCTTATCCTTGCGTAGACCATCAATAACGACGGGCAGAATTTCTTCCTGCTTTTCATTGAGCATGTGTAAACCGCCCAACATACAGGCTGTCGATTTCAAATAATTGTCAGAAATCAGCAGTAGGACTGGGCCCTGGTGCTTAATGATTTGCTCAGTCAAGGGATTTTCCTGACTGTTTCTAGACCCATAGAGGTGGGTAAGACTTCCAATGGCAGGACTAAGCTGCTGATCTAGACTTTCGGCAACATTGATGTTGTCTATGCAATAGGCTATAGCTACGTTTTGATTATTCATAATACTTTTTTGGGATCTTCAGTGCTTAATTGATCTATAGTTTGTTCAAATTCTTTTATAAATTCTTGGTATTTACTGGTTGCTGGGCCTGCAAAACCCGTATGAATTTTACGGACTTGCCCGGCTTTATCAATAAATATCATCGTAGGATAGGATATGATATGGTTGAGCATGGGTAAAGACTTGGCAGCCTCCGTTTTATCGGCATCGCCTGCTAGTAACACTTCATAAGGAATGCCCATGCCTTCCTTGTACCGGCCAATGGCATCAAACGCTTTTGCTTTATCTTTATGCCGTTCGAACGACAGGCCAATCACCTGTATATCTTTTGTCGGATTTTTGGCTAAATAATCCACTAGAAATCGAGTTTCGTCCCGGCAGTTGGGACACCAGCTGCCCAGAATTTGAACAATAGTTACTTTGTCCTGATAAGGGGAATCACTCAAGGAAACCATTTCTCCAGCACCATTCGGAAAAGAAAAGCTAAGTTGATCATACCCCTCCTTTAGGAAGGTCAATTCATTAGGATCTCTGATACTGGCTGTTGGATTGAATTTGGCTTCCCAGATAGCTTTATAGTGGTTGCCTGATAAGAAACTACCAATCATCGTAGAATCCGGTCTGATTTTGGCCTCGAAAAGGAAAGCATGGGAACCATCAAAGCAGGATAAATACAATTTATCTTCTTGTATCGTCCCGTCAAGGAAACGATAATCGCCTGTTTCTGTCAGAAAGGTTCCTCTTACTTGATTTCCATCTTGTACAAATTCTCCGACGGCATTCTCTATCACCCCATCTTCATCTGTAAAAACGGTTTCCCAATTGCCGCTGACATCCATTAGCGGCGATTTGCGGAGCGTGGTAAAGCGATGATCCTGCCCAAATCGTGCCTTGAAAGGGATCTGGTAATTCTCCCGATTATTGACCATCCAATACCCTTGAATTAAATTTCCTTCATAGATACCCTTGATGTAGGAATCATAAATTGGGAAGTTGATCCAGATGGTATCTTTGGCTGTCTTACGATCAACGCCCATTTTGATATCGGTGATCTCTATGGTTTCATCGCCATTATGGATCTCGATATAAAACTCATTATCATTTTTGTATTTGACATCAAAGGTGAAAGGCAGCTCGCCTGTATTCACGTCTTCAAATTCCAAATTTACCTTTTCAGGTAGCGGCTGTCCTTTAGGATTGGGTGAAATAGGGTTGGGGACGAGCGTTAATTCTGCCCGCCATGGCCCAGGGGGAAGTCCCGTAAAAGGCTGATCAGCTACAAAACAAGATTGTAATACCAAGAAGGGGAGTAGAAAAAGAAATGATGTTCTTTTGTAATAATGAGTCATGCAAGATTAAGTTTATTCATTGGGTAGTATCAACAGATACAGTCCCATATATTCAAAGACTGCTTTTAATATAACCATATTTTACCGTATAATGTTATTGGCTACGGTGAAAAAATATAGTAAAAAAGCAAGCTTCTTTTCCCCTAGGGGTAACTCAAAAATTGAGTATTTCTTAATGTGTTGGCATGAAGATGTTCAAAGCGTTGGAGGGATTGAATCTAGACGATCAGACGCACAGGCTATTTTTTACCGCCTGAGAAGTGGTCTTCCTTATATTTAAACAATACATTGAAGGTAGTAAGGCTACCATAAATGCGTGTTATGTACTGCTGCAGATTCAGTTTTTCCTCATCATTTAGTTTGCTGCTATTAATACGTTGTTCCATTACGCGCAACCTATCTCTTACCATAACGATTTTATGGAAAAAAGTTACAATTGGTATTTCTTTGGGCTTCAAACCATCATCTCCTGGCTTGAGAATCATCAAGCCATCTTCCCATCGGTCTCCCAATTCAACTACTTCAGTAATGTCTGAAAAATGGCGCAAAATTTTAATTAGGGACTTCTCTGCTTCAGAGAAAGAGACGGTGGATTGCGCCGGGATAGCCTCTATGATTTCCCATTGATCGTAGCTCAATCCTACATGTTTTATACCATGTAGCATAAAACATACTTCATAAGCTGCTTTATGGAGCCTAATCACAGCACCGTCGCCGTAACCCGGATGTCTTACCCTAGAGCCGATTCCCAATGTATCTGATACACTCATTATCTAAAATTGCTGTAAGTATTTGTTGGATTTTGGTATGACAACTCGACACAGAAGTCAAACAAATCTTCCGTGTCGAGTATACGATACCTGTATTGAAAAGTTTCAAGACTTATTCTGGCGGATAATTGTCGTCCCAGTTCTTTACATGTGGCTCACCTAATTTTCCGACGCTTTTTCCGACGAGCATAGCTACTGTCGCATCTCCGGTTACATTGGCTACAGTTCGGCACATATCTAGTGGTCGGTCTACGGCGAAAATCAAGGCTAAACCCGCCTCAGGTATCCCTGCTTGTCCCAAAACAATTACTAGCATCACCATACCCGCACCAGGTACTGCTGCCGAACCAATGGAGGCCAAAGTGGCCGTCACAATGATACCGAGCTGGGCACCCAAGGTCAAATCCATATTAAAGGCTTGTGCAATGAATACAGCAGCAACGGCTTGATAAAGACTAGTACCGTCCATGTTAATCGTAGCCCCAATAGGCAATACGAAACTTGTTACTTCTTCCTCTACCCCAAGGTGCTCTTCCACTCTTTCCATCGTAACTGGCAGGGTCGCTGCACTTGAACTGGTGGAAAAGGCGAGTAATTGAGCTGGCGAGATACCTTTAAAAAAGGTAACATAATCCATCTTGGTAAAGATCTTAACCAGTAAGGGGTAAAAACCGAAGATGAGCAGGCCTAGCCCTAAGAGTACAGACACTGCATAACCGAATAGGGCAATAAAGAGATCGGCACTAGGCGATTCGACAATGAGGGCGGCCAAGAGCGCAAAAACCCCATAGGGAGCACTGAGCATGATCAAGTCTATGAGCTTTAATATGACTTCATTTAGGCCGTCAAAAAAGGCTTTAACGGGTTGCGCTTTTTCTTTAGGGATCAGGATTAAACCGATTCCAAAAAAGATAATAAAGAAAATCACTTGCAACATATTGCCATTATCAGTAGCTGCTCCAATGATATTATCTGGAACAATATCCACCAAAGCTTGTAATGGCCCTGCCTCTTTTTGGGCCTCTGCTTGCGAAATTCTTTTGGCGGCATCTCCAGAAAAGGTCTCCATGAGTTCGATTCGTCGTTCCTCTTTGATTAATTTTCCTGGTTTAACGACATTAACAATAAGGAGGCCGAGACTGACGGCTACCACGGTAGTCATAATATAGATACCAATAGTTCGTCCGCCCATTTTGGATAATTTAGAAATATCCTGAAGGTCGGAAATACCTTTAATCAAAGATGCCACGATAAGTGGGATGGCAATCAATTTTAAGGAATTGATAAAGATGGTACCAAAGGGCTTGATCCAGTCAACCACAAATTTTGTCCATCCTAATTGGGCGGCAATGGCGCCAAAGAGTAAACCGAGGGCCATGCCTAGCAAGATCTGCCAGTGGAGTGCTAATTTCTTCATGTAGGTAAAAGGGTTTTGCTGTTGGCCTCCAAAATAGCCAAAATCCGCTAAACTTCAAGAAAGCGGTGGTTTACTATCCAATATTTATGTCTTAGTCGTAGCGATCCTAAAGCGATTTATTACAGTAGGGTCAATGGTAGGAGGTTTCCTGTAGCATTTGTTAATTTGCATTATTGTAGAATAACTTTACTCATTCGTAATTTTCTTTGCAATAGTAATTGTAAAAAATGAGTAAAAAAGCGCCTAATCCCTTTCATTCCTGCAAAATTGAAGGAATATTGCGATCTCAAACCATATAATTATGTCTGAAAGTGCAGTAACATCTAAGGTAGCTATCAAGAATGATTTGATTTTGAAGGTAGCAAGAGGGGAGAAGGTGGACCGGCCTCCTGTTTGGTTGATGCGACAAGCGGGTAGGATCTTACCGCAATATCGAGCGCTCAGGGCTAAATTGAGCGGATTCAAAGAACTGGTAGAAACGCCAGCTTTGGCGGCTGAAGTGACAATCCAACCTGTGGATGAATTGGGCGTTGATGCGGCGATTATATTCTCAGATATATTGGTCATTCCGGAAGCCATGGGATTGACCTATGAAATGGTAGAGAAAAAAGGCCCTTTCTTTCCCAAGACTATTCAGGAAAAGGCGGATGTGGATCGCCTGCAGAGCGGTGAGCAGGCAGCGGCTGAGTTGAGCTACGTGTATGAGGCACTAAAGATCACCAAAAAAGAATTGGACGGTCGGGTACCTTTAATCGGTTTTGCAGGAGCGCCTTGGACGATTTTATCTTACATGTTGGAAGGGCAGGGGAGTAAGACCTTTTCAAAAGCACGGAAGTTGCTGTATACCGAGCCGGTGCTAGCACATACGCTGCTGCAAAAAATTACGGATACCACCATCGCTTACCTCAAACAAAAGATAGCAGCCGGTGCTGATATGATTCAGCTTTTTGATTCCTGGGCTGGGATTTTACCTGCTCAACAATATTCAACTTTTGCTCTCCCTTACATCCGGCAAATCTGTGAAGCCATTCAAGAAGTACCACTCACCGTTTTTGCCAAAGATGCTTGGTTTGCGCTGGAAGAATTGGGCCAGCTAGATTGCAATACCATTGGATTGGATTGGCATATTGATCCCCAGCTGGCCCGTAAAATTGTGGGACCTAAGAAAGCCTTACAGGGAAACCTTGATCCTTGTCTCTTATATGCCCCTATGGCAGAAATTGAAAAAGAAAGCCGCTCCATGCTACAATCTTTTGGCGACCGACACATCGTTAATTTGGGTCACGGCGTCTATCCAGATACACCGCTCGATGGAGTAAAGTGTTTTGTGAATACGGTACAATCTTTCACTTATCCAGCAGCTTTATCTTGATACCTTCTTGAGAAGAGATAAAAGAAAATCACGGGGGAATTACTAGAATATAGTCTTGATTTTTAATTTTGAGGCCGGAAATGACAGTTTTTCCGTAGTTGTTTTAGCTTTTTTCTTTAAAAAGGCTTGTAAACCAGGAAAATACAAATTAAACATGGGTTGGTTCAAACGCTTGAAAGACGGTATTCAAACCGCTACCCGGAATAAGAAAGAGGCACCTGAGGGGTTGTGGTATAAGTGTAAACGTTGTAAAGAGACGTCTACGGTCAAAGAATTAAAGGAGAATTTTTTAAAATGTCCTCATTGTAATTATCACATCAGAATAGGCTCTCACGATTATTTTGATATTATTTTTGATGGCAATTTTGAAGAACTGTTTGATGATCTTCGGTCGAAGGATTTTCTCAACTTTACGGATCTTCAGCCCTATGATAAGCGGCTCGTTGATGCGCAGCGGAAGACAGATTTGACAGAAGCCATCACCGTGGCCAAAGGCAAAGTCAATCGAAGAAAGCTGATTATTGCGGCAATGGATTTTAAATTCATTGGTGGATCAATGGGGTCGGTTATGGGGCAAAGGATAGCACTGGCTATTGATCATGCCATAGAGACCAAAACGCCTTTGATGATCATTTCCAAGACTGGAGGGGCTCGGATGATGGAATCTGCTTTTTCTTTGATGCAGATGGCCAAAACTTCTGCTAAGTTATCTCAGTTGGCCAAGGCTAAAATTCCTTACATCTCTTTTCTAACAGATCCTACCACAGGTGGTGTGACGGCTAGTTTTGCGATGCTGGGAGATATAAATTTTGCGGAACCAGAAGCCTTGATCGGCTTTGCAGGGCCGCGAGTAATTAAAGAGACGATCAAAAGAGATCTCCCAGAAGGTTTTCAGACCTCGGAGTTCTTACTCGAGCATGGCTTTCTCGATTTTATCATTGATCGGAAAGATTTGAAAGAACGGATATCAGATATATTGGCACTTTTTGGGAATCGAGATTAGTTTACTATTACACCTTTGGGGGGTAATATACTCCCCTGAATTGTCGCCAAGTATTAGCATATAGTCTTGACTGTTCTGACGAATGTCAAGTAGGGCACGGAGTCACAAGAGAGTAGATCTTCTCTGTGGCTCCGTGTCTCGTTAAAGAAGGACGCGCGGATCATTATTATTTAGTATTTGTGGGCAGCTTATTTTGTGTCCATCTAGTTTTTTGTACATTAGGGAAAGATTACAATCAGCAAAAAAAAAGATTTATGAGACTGCTTTTCGCCTTAGGTATAGTTTTGACTTTTAGTTTGACCGCTTGTGGACCCAATAATGAAAAAGTGGAGGAAGAAGTAGAGGTGGTAAAGGGACAAGTATCCGGGAATGATGTAGAGGCCAAGTTGAAAGAATTGGGAATCACTTTACCTGCTGTTCCCCCTCCGGTTGCCAACTATGTCAATGCGGTAAGAACGGGAAACCTAGTTTTCATGGCAGGGAAAGGACCTAATCGACCTGAAGGAGGATATGTTACTGGAAAAGTAGGTAGAGATTTAACCGTAGAAGAAGGTTATGAAGCAGCGAAATTAGCCGCTATCATACAATTGGCAGCCTTGAAGGCAGAAATTGGGGACTTGAATAAGGTCAAACGAATTGTAAAGGTATTGGGTATGGTTAATGCCATGCCTGAATTCACCGATCATCCAGAAGTAATTAATGGTTTTTCTGATTTAATGGTTGCCGTTTTTGGAGATAAAGGAAAGCATGCGAGAGCCGCCGTTGGGATGGGCTCACTGCCACGTAATATCGCCGTAGAGATAGAAATGATAGTAGAGGTGGAATAATGTACACTATTTTCGATGTCTAAAATGATTAAAGGTGGGATGATAAATGGACGTTTATCCATCATATCTATAAAATGTTAAATTCTAAAAAAAGTCAATTGTTTTTAACATTTACCCATTTTCATTTGCTACTTTACGCCCGAGTAATAACATTGTATATTCAACAAGAATTCCAATTACAGTAATAGATGAATCCCAGTAGTAGCGCTCTTTTATTTGTGGATATGCAAAATGATTTTTTGCACCCGGTTGGGGCTTATGGCCGCGCCAAGCTTTCTCTGCTATATAGTCGAGCCAGAATAGAACAGATGAGTAAGGTTTCCAATGTTTTCAAGAAAGTTGGGAGCCGTATTATCAGTACTAATTATACGTTGATCGCCGATAAGGATAATGTTCCGATCATTCCAAGTACCTTTAGCGCTAATCATCCTTTCTTAAATAGAGGTGATTTTCAAGACGGACGCTGGGGCCATCAGTTAGTAGATGAATTAGGTCCAGCCGACTTCGTCGTGAACAAGATCGAGCACTCCGCTTTTTCTTCCACGCATCTAGAATGGCTATTACAACAGTTAGGAATCAAAACACTAGTGATTGGTGGCGTTTTGGCCAAAAATGGCGGCTTAGTCTCAACACTAGTAGAAGCCAAAGACAAAGGCTATGAAGTTTTGCTGTTGATGGACTGTCTCTTATACACATCTCCGAGCCCACGAGACCGAGGCTGATC
>OJCB01000336.1_pt1 | contig 18605 bp, 5 predicted proteins | sample 1591501 | NCBI WGS metagenome assembly OJCB01 (sample SAMN05416813, study PRJEB24817) | seawater metagenome | isolation source: Sea water | place: Canada:Atlantic | collected 2013-07 | reverse complement strand
CTATCCTCTTCGTCGGCAGCGTCAGATGTGTATAAGAGACAGATCTACGCGCGGGAAACTCTGCAACTGCGGGAGTATCCCGACACCGTTCCGATCCGTTTGCAGTCTGCTCGAATCGGTGATCTCTGCATCAACACAACGCCTTGCGAAACTTTCGTCGAGATCGGATTGGAGCTGAAAGAAGCAAGTCCCTTCGGAACCACTTTCATCATCGAACTCGCCAACGGATACAACGGTTACCTTCCCACACCGCAACAACACGAATGGGGTGGCTACGAAACCTGGCGGGCGAAATCCAGTTATCTCGAAGTGGATGCTTCCGTAAAAATCGTCGAAGCGTTCAAGGGAATGATGGCGGAGCTGAAGGCGGAATAAGAGGCGTTAAACGGGGCTGTTCCGGAGGAGCTCTTCTGCTCGAGCTTACTGAACAAACAGGAATTGTTGAGTATTGAGTAATGCCCAAACCAAAGCTTCGCAGGATTGGTTTTCGCTTTTCTGCAATTCGGCGAGTTCGCTTTGTATGAGTGCCGCATCGATTTTTGAACTGGAAGGCTGAGTGAATTTTGGCTTCCGGCCTTCAGGCCTTGTTTCACTTGCGTTCGACCGAAGACCCAATGAGGACAAGAGGCTGACGAGAAACACCGGAAAGAAACGTTGAAGGAGAGGGGGTGGCGTTTTCATCGGAAACGTTTTCGACGGGGGGCTCGACGCTTTTTGGGCCAGCATATCACTGAAAAGTCGAAGGTGACAATTTTGGTTTGTCCTTCAATGGAACCCGTGCATATTTGCGGCCCGTTTTTAAGCTGCTCACGTGGCGGAATTGGTAGACGCGCTAGATTCAGGTTCTAGTGGGGTTATACCCGTGGAGGTTCGAGTCCTCTCGTGAGCACTTTTTTTCTTTTCTTAAGTTCATTTTTTCCGCCTTGAGGCGGGAGGCTGGCCAGTGATCGAGCGATGTCCGAATCTCATCAGGATCAGAACCCCGAGTTCGTGCACCGCGCATTTTCTTCCATTGCCGGTCGTTATGTTTTTACTAATCATGTCCTTTCCGGGGGGATTGATATTCTCTGGCGGAGAAAAGTTTCGAAAATTGTCGCCGCTTCAGCCCCGATGCTGGTCGTCGATGTGGCTACAGGAAGTGGCGATCTCGCTGCGGCCGTGGGAAAGCGTTCTCCCAGGGCGACGATCATCGGAGCAGATTTTTGCGCCCCCATGCTGGATCACGCGCGTCGACGCGGATTGCCTCACTTAATTGTGGCTGATGGAATGGAGCTTCCCTTTGCCGAAAATTCGGTCGATGCGATCACGATTGGTTACGGCCTCCGCAATATGAAAAACTGGGCGGGGGCACTGGCGGGCTTTGCACGTGTGCTGAGGCCGGGAGGTAAATTGGTGATTCTCGACTTTTCACTTCCTGAACGAGCCTGGCTCCGCGGACCTTATCGCTTCTATCTTCACCGTGTTCTCCCGAATGTTGCTGCGCTGCTTACCGGGAATCGTGAAGCCTACACTTATCTGGGCGAGTCGATTGAGCGGTTTCCTTCGGGAGATGCGATGTGTCGACTGATACAGGACAATGGGTTCTGCGAGGTCGAATGCCAGCCCTTGCTGGGCGGGGTTAGTTCGGTCTATGTTGCCTCTACGCCGGAAGACTCAGATTTAGTGGATGATGCCGAAAATCTTTGAATCCGATCATTTTCCCGCTAAAGAAGAGTTGTGCTTCGTCATACCCCTGTTGAGTGAATGAATATGAGAATCGGATTTCTGGTGATTTTTTTCTGGGTGGGTGCTTTCAGTTTGATTGCCTCAAGCCAGTCATTGTGTGCCGCTGAGCCGGGTGGGACTCTGACCATTGAAATCAGAGGAATCAAATCGGTGAAGGGTGTCCTCATGATTGGCATCTTCGACAGCGAGGGGAATTTCAAAGTGAAACCTCATGTTTTTTCCCCAAAAGTGCCGGTGACGAAAAAGCCTTCCCACTCTGTGGATATTAAGGGCCTGCCTCAGGGATCCTATGCCCTGATTGCTTATCAGGATCTCGATGAGGACAAGGAACTCGCTTTCAATAAGATCGGCATTCCGCTGGAGCCGGTGACCTTTTCCAAAAAACCAAAGGTAAGATGGGGGCCTCCCACTTTCGATGGATGCTCCTTTGAGCTAAGCGGTGAGAATAAGAAGGTTTCGATGAAGCTCTTCCGCGTTCCTTTATTCACAAAAATGTGAATTCTCACATCTGTTAAACACAGTTTTGCGAAAGGTATCGGGCGAAAATCGCCTGAAATAATTCCCGTTTGCGTGTCACATCCTGAAATAAAGGGACAAAGCTAAGTGAACGAACGTGAAAAATTCGTGAAATTTGGATTTACAATTCACTCTTTTGCTGTCATTCCATACGGGTTTATCTCCTTTTACGGAATGGTTTAGAGAAAGATTGTGATCCTTCTCCTTAAAATCCTTGCACTCAACTACACTTATGAACTCAATGATCTCCCATCTGCGCCGGTCTTTTGCCGCCCAGCTGGTCATCCTCACGATGATTTTGCCTGGTCTCGCATTTTTCCCGGTGAATGTCTCCGCAAACCCCACGGGCGGCATTGTAGTAAACGGTAATGTGAATTTCAGCGGCGGAGCCGGAACGCTGAATATCCATCAGAAATCAAACCTGGCGATCATCAACTGGCAGGACTTTTCGATTAATGCCGGTGAGTTGACGCGATTCAATCAGCCCGGAAAGGGAGCGATTGCACTGAACCGGGTCGTTGGTGGAAATCTTTCCACGATTGCAGGTCAGTTGAGAGGGAACGGTGGAGTGATGGTGATTAACCCGAACGGGGTTCTGGTTACCGGAAGTGGTGTGATTGATGTTGGCGGATTGCTGACTCTTTCCACTTTGGAAATTTCTAATCGCGACTTCCTGAATGGCGGCGCAAATCGCTTCCGCGGGACAACTTCCGCCGGAGTGAGTAACTACGGAGCGATTTCTGCAGGGGGAGATGTGGTCTTGCTCGGTAATTTTCTTCAAAATGCAGGATCTGTGAGTGCTCCTGATGGTGTTGTTGCTTTTGGTGCAGGTGGCGACATTCTGGTGGATCAGACAGCAAGTGGTGCAACAATTTCAGTTCTTTCCGGCGGTGCAGGCGGGGCAACTGGTATTGAGAACACTGGTTCCATTAACGGTGCGGCTGCAGAGCTCAAGGCTCACGGGAACGTTTACGCGCTCGCCATTAAGAATGACGGACTCGTTCGTGCGAGCGGATACAATTTCAAAGGCGGTAAGCTCACTCTGAATGCAGGTTCCGGTGGCAGCCTTGTAAATACGGGCGGTTTGTATGCTCAGAACCGCGACGGTTCCGGTGGTCAGATTTCAATCAACGGCGCTGCAGTTAATATTGCGAGTGGAACGGTGGATGCCTCTGCTACCAATGGCAGCGGTGGTGCAGTAGCGATCAACGGTTCTTCTGTTTCAGTGGGCAGCACTGCAACGGTGATCTCCAATGGGGACAGCGGTGGTTCAGTCCGGATCAATGGCGGGAATTCGCTTGATTTGGATGGAGCTGTGAATGCGATCGGTAATGCAGGTCGCGGTGGTGATGTTACGATGACTGCTACTGAGATCAATCTTTCGGCAACCGCGAACAGCGATGTTTCCGGTGTGACCCAGGGTGGCTCTCTTCGTATTGGTGGTGGATTTCAAGGGAAAGACGATGATGTGGACAATGCAGCGAACCTTCGTGTGCAAGACGGTGCGACTCTTGCTGCGAATGCAACGGTTGGAAATGCCGGGACGGTAATTCTCTGGTCGGATGTAACGACTTCCTTCTCAGGAGGTGTTTCTGCACAGAGTGTCGACGGAAATGGTGGGTTTATTGAGATTTCAGGCGGTGAGAATCTCGGTTTCTACGGAGATGTGAATACACTTTCGCAGAATGGCGCAAACGGAATGCTTCTTCTTGATCCGGGTTCAATTACGGTGAACAACACGCCCACTACTCCGGGCGCTGCCGGTGCCAATGAGGTGATTAACAGCACGGATTTGACGAATGCTCTCGCAACCTCGGACGTGGTTCTGTTCACAGATGGGTTGGGAACCGGTGAGATCCTTATTAATGACAACCTCATTTGGAACAGTGCGGCCTCTTTGAGTATTATCGGTCACGGTGATATCCTGATTAGTGCTGACATTCAGAACGCCGGCACAGGCGACGTGAATGTGGCTGCAGGCTGGAATGATACAATCGCACCACTCCCTGCTGGCTTTACCCCTCCGGGTCCCGGCGGTGCCAATGGTTCTGCATCTCAGCTGATTGCTGGAGGTGGCGGTGCTTTGATGGCAACTTTTATGGATGACCTTGAGGGGAATCCTGCAGGCTACGGCAATGGCGGAACCGTTATTGTGAATGCGCTGGGAACCCAGGCGGTCTCCGTTGGTAGTGCTAACGGTGAGACGAACGTCTTTGGTGATGCGGTTGTTGTGATCGAGGGCTTCGGGAACGATCGTCCCACTCAGATTGGTTATCGCACTGCGACTGATAACCCAACGGGCAATATCAATGTGATCGCCAAGTCAGATATCGTTCTTTCGGCAGCGGAGACTTCTCCAACGGGTCGGAATGATTCTCACGTCATCATTGGTCACGGTGGATCCAATGATCCCTCCTGGCAGGCGGCGCCAAACCGCACAGGTAATGGAGATCTTTCCGGTGATATCCGTGTGATTGCCGGAGGTGGCCTGACGATGAAGGGGTCGAATGACCGTTCCTTCTCGCAGATCGGTCATGGTGGTCATGCGATTGTCGGAGATAAGGACGGTAATATCACTGTGATTGCTGAATATATTGAGATGCTGGGTGGTTATCTTCCGGGCAGTGTTGATGCGACGAACCGTGCCGGCACGAGGATCGGTCACGGTGGCACGGAGTCTCCCGGAACGGCTGATCTAGGGGCTAATCCAAATGGTGTTGGTTATAGCGGGGATATCTACGTGAAGTCCCGGACTCAGATTTCAGGCCAGACGAGTAATGAGGTTACGAACGGGAACGGTGCTAATTATTGGCAGATCGGACATGGCGGATACCGTAGTGGAGTAGTTGGGACGATTGACGGTAATGGTCGTCCTTCGCGGGCTAATGTGCTTCGCCAGACGACTGGGACAGGGCTTGCTTCCGATCAGCAGATTTCCTACACAATGGAGGGGCACACCGGTGCGATCTATGTGGAAGCCGAAACCGGAAGTATCGTTGTATTTGCCGGGCCACGCTCGCAGGGGATCGTTCGGATTGGTCATGGTGGACGCGAATCTCATGGTAACCATGCGCTGGAGGTTCTTTCCACGGTGACTGCGGAAACGGCAGGGCTGAAGGATGGAATTACCATTCGTGCGCAGCGCGACTTGATTCTGGATCGTTTCGTTCACCCTTCAGTGGCGAGACCAAGTGATGACTCAATGATTCATATTGGTCTGGGAGGAAACCGCGCAGGTGGTCGATTTGTTGGAGATATTGACATTGAGATCGGTGGAGATTTTGAAATGCATGGCGGTGATAACCTTTCTTATGCCAAGGTTGGGCACGGTGGTTTTGCTGATGCCGGAACCTGGAACACCACCACTTTGAACGTCAATAATGGTCACGCGACTCTCTCCGGAGATATTCGACTGGTTGCCGGTGGCGATGTGAAGATGTTTGCAGGAGGTGAAGAGGGCTGGGCTTTCGCTCAGATTGGTCACGGTGGGGCTTATCGCACCGCAGATGGCCTCGATGCACTTGGCGCTGTAATTGGTGGGGCAGAGGCCGGTCACCACGGAAATATTCTGATCGACTCCGGTGGGGATGTGGTGATTTCGTCGAAGCCGGATGCGGATGCGGACTACAACACGACGGTTGGCGGTGCTCAAAACTTTGCGCTGATTGGACACGGCGGTTACCGCAGTAATGGTGATCACTACGGCACCATCGATGTGGCCGCGCTTGGTGATATTCAGTTGGAAGCTGGCTACGGCGGGTATGAGGAATATCGAGCAGGTGCCAATGGTGTTGACGATGATTACGATAGTTCGCAAACAGGTGATGCGAACTTTGCTCAGATCGGTCACGGTGGATTCGCATCCACTTTGTATCGACTCAATGATGCCAGCTCAGGATATCAATGGAACGGAAATGGTGAAGGGAAAGGGATTGGGTCCTTTGCTGCCTCAGATATTACGATTACCGCGGGTGGCGATTTCAATATTATCGCAACCGACCAGATCGGTGCGCCGAGGAATGATCAGACTCTGCAGTATGATTTCAATGATTTGGATTTTGATACTTCCATCCTAACCATCGCGGACGATGGCGCAGACGTGACGATCACGACAGCTGCTGGTCATGGCTTGGTAAACGGGGATGTGATCGTGATTAATAACGTTGAAGGTGGTGCTCCTGTCACTGCGACCGTTTCAGGTGTGACTGCAACCAGTTTTGTTCTGGTCGGTGTGGGTAATGGCGCAATCGTCGATACTGGCGCTGATGGAACTTTTGGCCGGGCGGTCACTACTGTGCAGGATGACGGGACAGACGTTACCTTCACCACGGCCTTTGCTCACGGGTTTACAACAGGGCAGGGCGTGATCTTCAATAATTTCGAAGGGACTGCCATTGTTGGTTCTAAGATCATCGAAGTGATTGATGCGAATACCTTCATTGTTCGCGGTATTGGTGATGGAACCGTCGTGGATGCGGACATGAATGGTCAGTTCGATGCGGCCGAAGAGCGCCCCATTATAGGGAGAACCATACGGGGATGGGCCAGGGTCGGTCACGGTGGCTACGGGGACAATGATAATGAGCGTCGGATGACGCTCGACTCGATCACGACCGGGGACATCAGTATCGATATTGGCGGTTCGCTGACGATGCGAGGTGGGGGACAGGAGCAGAAAGATAGCGCTGTTTCTTCAGGGGCAGCCTCCGGTGTGAACAGGATCGAATACAGTCCTGCTCAGATTGGTCATGGTGGTAACTTTTTCCGCTCCAGCTACGATGGTTCGATTACGATTCACGCAGGTGTGGATGTCGATGTTGAGGGCGGTAAGGCCTTTCGCGAGTGGGCCCGGATCGGGCACGGTGGATATGAGTCGGGAATTACTCCCAATGACATCGCGTCCACCACAGTCACCAACGCCGAGATTATCGTCTATGCGGGCCGTGATGTCAGGCTTGTCGGTGGAGCCGGCGTGAACAATCTTGCGGGTGGAAATATTCAGTTCGACCAAGCTCAAATTGGGCACGGTGGCGGAAACATGGGATTCACCGTTACAGACCAGAATATTACAGTCGCTGCAAATCGCGACCTGATCATGAGCGGTGGTAGTGGTATTCGAGATGCCTACTCTCAGATCGGACACGGCGCCCTGAACAATGGTGATGGCGACTTCAGTGGGGTTATTGATGTGACCGCGGGTCGCCATATCGGCCTGACGAGAACCAGTGGAACTGATATCGATGACGGCTCCGGAAACGGAACTTTTATTCAGTCTGTCCGGAACTACGCGAAAATCGGTCACGGTGACACGGATTCCGCTGGTCGGACGAAGAGTCAGGGTGAGTGGAACGGTAATATCTTCGTGAGGGCAGGTCAGCATCTCACCAGTGTCGGCGGCATGATTGGTCACCCGGATCCCACGAATGGAGATGGAATCATCCGTTCTCTCGAGGGAAATACTTACATCGCTGTCAGCCGGGCGAATCCTTATGTTGGTGGTGGTGGTAATCTGAGAACTGATGCTGACACCCGTTTCACGAGTGCTCTTTATGGGTCTGGAACTGAGTTGCGCCTCTACATGCCTGAATCAGGCGGAGTTGACAATTTCATCGCAGAAGGCACCCGGCTGAATAATGCATCTTACACCCGCACCCCGTTTCCGAACGGAACCCGTGCGGATGAGACGATTAGTCCGGATCATACTTTGACTACCGGCGCAGAGGGTCAGGTGACAGGGACATTTTTGCTGGACGGCGCTTATCCCGGACATGGATTCGGCTTGTATAATATCTATTATTCAATTGCAGACCCTAATGCTGGCGTTGTTCCCCCGGTCACGCCTCCACCGGTTGTTCCACCGGTGATCATTCCTGACTTCCCCTTCGGAACCTTTCTTTTCAGTGATCTGTTCGATACCTTTGATCGCGCTGAAGAGCAGTTCGCTTACGATGGGTATGAAGGTCAGTTGTTCTCCCTCAGCCCTGATGAGGCCAGTGAAGAAGGCGTGCCAGCCAAGTCATTCATTGAAATGCTCCTTGATGGAAATCTCGGAGACGGCGAATACCTCGGAAGTGATGAAGAGGAATCCGAAGAGGAAGAACGTAAGAAAAGGCGTGCCGGACGTAAAGTGGGTGCCTCCAGCTTGGTATACTATACTTACAGCCCGGGAACCAATCGTTACTCCAGTTATCGCGTCTTCGGTGGGCGGTTTCAGTAAGAAGAATTAAGTCACGATCAATTAACTCGGCACAATAATAAGTGAAAGCGACCTTCGGGTCGCCCAGGCACAAAAAGTCCCAATCCTTTCAATTCCAATTTTCGTATGAAGAATCTACGCTCAACCAAATGGTTCCAGAAGTTAATTCTGACACTGTTGATCCCCGCTTTCGCGATGGTGACTGTGCCAATCAAGGCCAATCCCCGCGGAGGAGTCGTCGTCAACGGTGCAGTTAATTTCAGCAATAACGGACCCAATCACCTCATCCTGAATCAGAAGACCAATTCAGCCATTATTAATTGGCAGGATTTCTCGATTGGGACGGGTCAAATTACTCAGTTTAATCAGCCGAATGCGAGATCGTCCGTTTTAAACCGGGTGGTGACGGGTAATCCTTCTCAGATCATGGGACAGCTGAAGGCGAACGGAAATGTGTTCGTGGTGAATCCAAATGGGATCGTAGTAGGTGCTGCCGGTGTGATTGATACCGGTGGTTCAGTAACCTTGTCGACACTGGATATTACCAATCGCGACTTCCTTAACGGCGGAGCCAATCGTTTTTACGGCGATTCCACCACTGGAGTGAGCAACTTCGGAACCATTAGTTCTTCGGGCGGGGACGTGATTCTTCTTGGCGGATTTGTGGATAACCAGGGGCAGATTGGTGCCTTGAACGGGACCATTGCTCTTGGATCAGGCGGCGACATTATTGTTAACGAGGCCAGCGGAGCAAAAATTACGATTCAGGGAAGCTCGGATTACACAGGGACCGGTGTCAATAATACCGGCACTATTTCAGGTGTTTCCGCAGAGCTCAAGGCTCACGGGAACGTTTACGCTCTTGCGATCAACAGCGGCGGAGCGATTCGTGCGAATGGTGCTGATCGTTCCGGCGGACGTGTTCGCCTGTCAGCGAGTGGTGGAAGTTCCAATATTAATCTCGGAACCACCAGTCAAATTGTTGCTAAGGTTGGCGATGACGGTGGGGATGTCAGCATCGATGCAGGTCCGAACGGGCTTGCCAGGGTCGGTGGATCGATTGATGCCAGCGGGATCAGGGGTGGCAACGTGTCCGTTATCGGTGCTAATGTTGACCAGCGTGCAGGCTCCACAGTTGATGTGTCCGGTGTTGATGCTGCTGGATCGATTAATTTGGAAGGGACTGCTTCCGCGAATGTTTCCGGGTCTTTGAATGCTGATAGCATGTCCGGAGCTGCAGGGACTATTGATGTTCTTGCGCGTGAAATTTCTCTGAGCAGCACGGCTGCTCTGTCTGTTCAGGGTGAGACTGCCGGCGGTCAGATCCGCGTAGGTGGTGAGTTCAGGGGTGCCGACGTGGGCATTCTTGAAGCCGACGGCGTTACTGTCGAAGAGGGCGCTACTTTCAAAGCCGATTCTACCGGTGGAAATGCCGGTTCGGTAGTTATCTGGTCGAACAATGACACGGTGTTCCGTGGGGACATTACGGCGAATGCCAGTGGAGTGATTGGTAACGGTGGTCTTGTCGAGGTCTCCGGTTATGACACTCTGGTGTTCAACGGGATGGCTTCCGCTTCCTCGGTCAACGGGAACTCAGGAACAGTGCTTCTTGACCCTGATAACATCTTTGTCGGCTATTTCGGAGGAAGTGCCGGGGCCAATGAGATCGAGGTTGCTACGATTAATCAGATTCTTCAAGGAGGGACAAACTTCATCCTCGCTACTCAAAGCGGTAACATCTTCATTCAGGATTTTGATATTCCGGGAACAAATGGTGGTGGTGAGCAAACTGCGGGTGAGATGGTGAATGTGAATGATGCGGCGAATACCGACATTACATTGCTTGCGAACCTCGCTTTGATCAATGATCCAAACCATCCAAGGAATTCTGCTATTCAGTGGACGAATTCCAATGCGAGTTTTGGTGCTTTCGCTTCCGGCTCGGTGATCATTGAAAATCACATCCGGACTTCCGGTGGTGGTTCTATTAATTTGATGGGTGGATGGACAGGAGGCGAAAATGATGTCGCTCTCGCTTCCCGTGATCCGGAAGCGGCCTGGAATTTCTATCTGAACAACGGGCAATTCGGTCAGAATGGTGGATCGGTGATTGTCGGGACTCAGCAAATGAATCGACACGTTGCAGTGGGTAGCCGTTATGGTGATACTAACGTCGCAGCGGCGACGGTGCAGGTCAGTGCTGCTGATACCAACGGCGAGAGTCGCTGGACAGTTCTGGGCTTTGCTGACTCAGGACAGACTTTTGCCCCTCGTTTCAACCGGACGGATGATAATGCTCTGGCCGGGGTAGGCGCTAATGATTACCGGCTTGATTTAAATGATCGTGCTAATGAATTGGATAATGATCCTCTTGTCGGTATTGTTGGTAACGAATTTTTCCAGGAAGTTGATATTGATGGAGATGGGATTGTTGATGGTGTCTACGCAATCAACAGCACCGGGGTGCTGGACGGTAAGTTCGGAACCGCGGAGGCAAGCATTTATTCAAGTGCTACGATCACAGATCCAACTTTTATCCCCTATGCGGTTCACTACAGCAGTTCCCGAACGGGTAACTGGTGGTGGCATCACATCGATTCCCAGAGCCCCGATCCGGGTAACCTCGGTGGAATCGCTCCTGAACACGGTGCGGGCTCGGCAGGTAACGGTGCTGACGTCAATGTGATTGCAACAGCCTCTGTAGAGGTAAGGGCGGGTGGTCGTCACCAGGGAGGTGCTCAGATTGGTCACGGAGGCGACTCAGCCGGTTGGGCTGACCAGCGTTCTATACTCAATACCGGTATTGAAGGGGGACAGACTCAGCGTATCTGGACCTTGAATGGTGCCAGTAATGACCGCTCCGCCATTGGTATTGCCCGTGTTGCGCCGGTTTATGGTGATATCACTGTTCTTGCCGGTGTTGATCCCGGCTCCGTTCTGCGGGATACTTCAGGGAATATTTCGGCAGAGGTAACCGGAACAGGCTCGGTGATTGTATCCGGACACCAACGCCTGGGTTCGGCAAACGATCCGACTAATGACGAGCGGGGAGATGCGGGAGCGGGAACCGGTGCCGTGATTGGTCATGGCGGTCTTGGTCAGTTCGGTTCTTTTAACGGAGATATCGATGTTCGTGCCGGATCAGATGTTAGCGTGCTGGCCGGGTCTCAGACTCGTTCGATTGCTCAAATCGGTCATAGTGTCAGCGGTTACGGATATTGGGATCCGACCAATAATGAAGCCGCTCAGATTCGATTCTTTGCTTCCTACGAAGATTTCCGTGATCCCTTGCTTCGTCGTGGCGAGCTTTTCTCAGGGGTTACCAATATCGATCAGGCTTTTTCCGATGATACCTATATTCCAGGTACGGAACGACGAAGACCCGGGGATGGTTATGGTCTCTCTGATCCAGGCTTGTTATCGGCAGTCGGTCTAACTGTAGAAGCCCTCGATGGTAGTGTGTTGAACGGAATGCACGGGAATGTAAATGTGGAGGCACGGACAGGGAATGTTTTGGTTCGGGCGTTCAATACTCCTGATCAGTCGGATGGGATTGATGCCAATGTTAATACGGGTGACCCCAAAGACGGTCTTAATTTGAGCCGTGATCGTCGTTTTGCAAAAATCGGGCACGGTGGATCAAGCTTTGCGGTCTGGGCTGAGGAATCAGGTTACAGGCAAAATGGGACTAACCGCTTCCAGGAAATGGTGAATTTCCGGATTCCTAATGGGGACGGAGACTCTACTGGTTCGAATTCCGTGATTGGCGAAGTTGGCGACAGCTTGAACCGCTCCCTGAGTTTCATGACTCTCACTGGGGACATTGAGGTCACTGCCGGTGGCGATCTTGAGATTACGGGTGGTAACGATGTATTCGATTTTGCTCAAGTTGGGCATGGCGGCAACGAGCTTGCCGATTACGAGACTTCCAGTTTTGCCGGTGGTAACATCACGGTTGATGTCGGAGGAGATGTCCTCATTGAAGGTGGTGGCCGTGTCGATTACACAGGGAATGCCAATGGGCGTCACCAACGTGCTCAGGCTCATCTGGGTCACGGTGGCTATCGTTCCGGGTTTATGCTCTTCTTCGGTGATATTGTCGTGGATGCCGGTGGAGACATCACGGTGACAGGAGGTTCAACCGCTGATTCCTTCGGGAAGATTGGTCACCAGGGTAAAGATGACTGGGCCCAGGTAGGTGGAAATTATGTCCGCGATGAGAATTTTGCTTTCGATAGCGTTAGCACGGATATTTCTACGAACGTCACCGGGACCACTGCGACGGTTGATTACATCACGACTGACGTTGTTTCTCAACACAACGGCACTGTGATTCACGTGGATGATCAAAAGATGAATCAATCCGATACTTATGCAATCACGTCCAGTACGGCGAATATCACAGTGACTGCAGGTGGTGACGTGACAATGAATCACCTTCGTGCCGGTGTGCAGCAGAACGACAATCAGTTCCTGGCAAATCGGACCAATCTAAATCCAATTGATGATGCTTATGCGCAAATTGGCCATTGTGGACAGAATGTGGATGCCCTCAGGGATAGCAACACCGCCTCCAACTACGATGACAAAATTGGTAGCGTATCGGTTTCTGCCGGCAGAGACGTTCTACTCAGCTCGGGTAATGGAAACGGTTATTACACCCGGATTGGACACGGTGGTGGTGATGAAGATCGAGTCGACAATACTTCCATCTTTGCCATGGAACTCGGCGGCACCGTCACGGTAGTTGCCGGTCGAAATCTGGTCATGGACGGCGAAGGCTCATACGGGCAGCAGGACACCGCGCATGTGGATCCGGCAAATCTGGGAGCCATCGAAAATACTTATGAATTCGAGAACGACCGGAACTTCGGTGTCAGTGGTTTCGGGACTCCATCAAGAAACAATCCGATTCAAATCGGTCACGGTGGCGTAAACAACAACCTTGATATTGTTGTTCTCAGCACTGGTGATCAGATTAACGGTTTGGACGTGAATTCCGACATCTCGATCTCCGCAGGTGGCAATATCTCACTCAAAGGTGGAGTTGGTGCTGTTGCTTCGGTAACCAATGCATCGACGCAGGATATTCAGCGGGGTGGTTCTGCCTCCCATGTTCAGATTGGCCACGGCTTTGCTTCAGACCTGGGTAATGATGCGGCTCGCCGCAACACGATCGCCACCGGCTTCACCGGTGATATCGACATTTATGCGGGAGGCAATCTCTCTCTTCAAGGGGGATCGAATGCTTACTCAGCCACTCCACAGTCTGGTCAGTTTGCTGAGACCAACGGTGCTGCTGCCTTCATTGGTAATGGCGGATTCCAGTTGGATGCCCCGGCGAATGGTGAGATCACTGTCTTTGTCGGTCAAGATCTTCGCATTACCGGTCAGCAGCGTGCGGCTACGGAGGTTAATCAGTCCAATCAGGATGCCTACGGACGATTCAATCTCGCTAAGATTGGTCACTACAGTGCCGAGAACGGTCAAGCCCGCTTCGAGGCTGATAATCCGAACGGCGGAAGCAGTGATGACGATGTGGTCATCAGTGCTAATATGGCCGGGGATATTACGGTCGTCGTCCGAAGAGACGCGTTTTTGACTGGTGGTCAGGTTTTCTCAGATGCTGGTAGTGAAATCTACGCAGCGATCGCTCAAATTGGTCACGGTGGTCCCGGTATCACTGGTGATTTGGAAGGTGCGATCACGGTGATGGTGGGACGGAACATCACAACTGTCGATGGATTCAATGATCCCGTGGCTGGTGGCAGCGGTGATAATGGAAGTAACAACTACGTAATGATCGGTCACGGTGACTGGCTTCGCGACAGCCCTGCTTTCGGTAATCTCGGTAACATTTTCAATACTCCTGCTGATGGCAGAAGAGAAGGTGATATCGTTGTGATGGCAGGAAGGAATGCCACTTTTGATCATACTCTTGTCGGACACGCTGATCCGGATGTGGGAAGAACAACGATCTTCGGTGGAAACACCTATGTTGCTGTAAGCCGGAGAAATCCATTTTACGGTGGCAAGGGCACATTGACTGCGACCAATGGTTCGGTCTTCACCAGCGCTTTCTACGGTGGTGGCTCGACTCTGCAGTTCTTCATGCCGGCTCGCTCCAACAACAAGATGGACACTACGACTCGTCTCAATGAAGATACGACCACGTATGTGGGAACTCCTGGAAGCGATTTTGTCGGACTGAATGGTTCTCTTGAAGAGCTTGCGGGACGCGGTGATGAAGTCTTCCTGACTCCTGACCTGTGGTGGGATGCTTCGGGACTTGGTGCTGAAGCTGGATTCACCGGTGGTGCGGCATTTCCGGCCGATGCTTTCAGCGGACAAGGTGGAAGTATTGCTGAAGTCGGAGCTCCCGGAGGAATTACAAACCTGACGGCATTGATTCAAGGTTCTCTCGGAACTTCGGCCACGATCTACAGAGATGCGAATTTGACGGGTGGCACAGGACTCTACACTCTCTACTACGATGCGATTGAAGCGGTTGATACTGAGTTTCCTGATCCGCCGGTTCCACCGGTGATCCCACCTGTATTTCCTGCTTTCCCGTTTGCCGGGTTCCTTTTCAGCGATCTGTTTGACTCGTTCAACCGTGATGACAATTCGATCGATAATGGCATCCTTGGAACAGACGAAGGCTTGTTCCTGTCTTTGGGAATACTTGAAGCGGAAGGAGACGGCTTTAATGAGCAGACTTCTGTTGAGAGGGGCCTGGACAGTCTGTTTGGCGAAAGTCAGACTCCTTTCTCTGACGAAGAAGAAGAGGAAGAAGATCGTCGCAAGCGCGAACGTGCGAAGAACTCCGGTGGCGGAGGAATCGTCTACTATGTGTTTGAGCCGGGAACCAATCGCTACTCAAGCTATCGGGTATTCGGTGGAGGTAATTAATCATATTTGATAATCAAATTTGCTGGATAGGACGACTTTTTGTAAAGAAAGCGAAAAAAATCGAATATTCCTCTTGCGAACTGGTCCATAATCTTTCAACATCCGAGGTGTGTAGGTCTGTACTTGCACACCTCTTTTACGTAATCCGTTCTCAATGAATCGACGCTTAACTCTTTTAGCCTGTGCAATTATAATTGCGGTAGCTCCTGTCACGTTGATTTCGGACGATGACGAGTTGCTTGGCGGCTTGCCTCCACTACCTGATCTCGATATGGGGGATGGTAAGGAAAAGAAGAATCTTCTGGGGAAAGCGAAGGCCAACCGCAAAGCGTCGAACCGTCGTTACGAGGACACTGTTTACAAACGTCCTCGCGATCAGAAGCCAAGCGCTTCTTTTGGTCAGCGTTTGACCAACACGATGAAGGGCCCGCCGAAGGCTTCACCGCGCTCAACGACTATCGATGTAAACAACTCGATCCCTTCGAGTGATGATGCGATGACTCCGAGTGGTTCAAGGCTTCGCCCTTTCGGTGAAGAAGAAGGCTACTGGCCGGAAGAAATGATGACTGCTGAGGATCCTCTTGCAGACCTTCCTCCCTTGCCGGATCTGAGAACACCGGACCAGGTTTCCAGTAAAGAGCGCCTTCGTGATCTCAGAATCGCAAAATTCAAAGCTCGTAAGGCTGAGCAGGATTCCAAACGTGAACAGAAAGATCTGATTGCTCGTGCCGTGGTTGATCAGCCAATGGCCGATCCGTCCTCCGCATTGGTCCTGGTTGAGTCTCAGAGAGCTTCCGCTGGTGGCTATATTGGCAATTCAGAACTTCCGCAGACTCCCAATAAGAACAAGCTGAAGCCATTCAATGCCAATTCAACGTACGTGAAGGATAATTCCGTAGTCTATCAAGGCACAGAACCTATCAAGCCTGTTCAGGCCTGGTGGAGTCGTGGAGGTAGCGCCGGTGCTCCGGATCCTGATGAACGCAAATGGCGTTGGGGTAATCCATTTTCTGTTAATAAGGATGTTCCTCAGCCCGCTGCCTTCCGTGGTGATCCCGGTGGTGGTGGTAATGCTGGTTCTCAGACCTACTCGGCTGGCAATCCAGATTTGGATGCCACTCCTTTGACTTCCAATTTGCGGGGTATCCTCGTTGTCACGAGCACTCGTGACGTTGTTAAATCCGGTCTCGGTTCTGTGAATAGCGTGGAATCACGGGGGGTTGAACTTCCTGATAAAGTTGAGCGGGTTTTTGCTGCTCGTTTGAATCGTTCGCTCAGTCTTGGCGGATTGAACCAAATGGTTCGTGAAGCTGTGATTGCATATCGTAAGAGCGATCTGCCTGTGGTGGATGTCCTTGTTCCTGAGCAGGAAATTACTTCCGGTGTTCTTCAGCTCGTGATTATCGAAGGACGCCTTGGTGATGTCGTTGTTGAAGGAGTTAATCCTCGTGAGAGTGAAGCTCTGGCAAGTCAGATTCATATTGAGCGTGGTGAAGTGATTCACGAAAGCCAGCTCCTTGAAGATATCAGTTGGTTGAACAAGCACCCAACTCGTCAAGTCGACTTGATCTACAGCCCGGGTAACAACTACGGGGAGACGGATATCATTCTGAGAAGTCAGGAATACAAAGCGCTTTCTGCCTACATCGCATACGAAAACTCCGGGACTGCTCTTCTTGGCGAGAGTCGTGGATTGTTTGGTGCCAGCTGGACGGGGCCCTTGTTCTTCGATATGAACAGTATCCTGAGTTACCAGTTCACAACGAACTTTGATTCAGAGAATGATCTCTTCGGTCACTCCGGGGTCTTTGCTTCGTATCTCCCATGGCAGCACCAAGTCACATTGCTCGGTGCTTATGTGGCGAGCGATGCGACTTTCGGAAGTCCTGTCGGGAGCTTCAACACCAGTGGGGTGAACAAGCAGCTTAGTGGTCGTTATTCCATTCCGCTCGACAGCTTCGGTCGTTTTACTCACGAACTTGAGTTGGGGATGGACTTCAAGTCCAGTAACAGCGATCTGGCATTCAACAACGCGCAGGTCTTTGATACGACTTCGGAAATTGTTCAATACAGCCTGGGTTACAATATCCTTTCCAAGGATACGACCGGAACTTGGCGTGTTGATACTGAGGTTGTCAGCTCTCCCGGGGACAATACCAACAAGAACAACACCGCTATCTTCCAGACCCAGCGAGCATTTGCTACGTCCGATTACACTTACGGGCGCGTCGTAATTGAGCGTGATCAGAATCTGGCAAATGGTTGGACCGCGTTTGGTAAGATTCAGGGGCAGATTTCCAATTCGAATCTTCTTGCCAGCGAGACGCTGGGAGCGGGTGGCTTTGATACTGTTCGTGGTTTTGAGCAGCGACTTGTCCGTGGGGACAGCGGAATTATTGGGAATGCGGAATTGAGAACTCCCACATTCTACCCATCAAACCTCACCGGTTACTCCAACCTTCAGGATGGTGCCCGTGGTTTAATTTTCTATGACTTCGCTGCTCTATCCAGTGAGCTTCCTCTTCCAGGTGAAGAAGATCGCCAGTTGGGTAGTGTTGGTGTCGGTCTCCGCTATCAGTTGGAAAACTGGTTCACTCTTCGAGTTGACTACGGTATTCAGGTGTCTGAAGAAGGATTTGACGACGGTGAAGAAGGTCGCTGGCACGTTGGAGCCAGAGCAACCTTCTAAGTCATTGGTTTAAATCATTAGAATTTTTGAAAGCCCCTTCAGATGAAGGGGCTTTTTTGTGCACTGAGCCTGCCTGCTGACCAGGATCTACCGGATCTGTACAAAGTGGTCATCTGGACGGTGCGAATTTGGAGGCCTTCCTCCGTCCTTTGAATTGAAGGAACGGCTCCTCTGAACTTTCATACTCCTCCAGGCAAGCACCCGCGTTTCCATTCTCAGAAACGGAAAGCGAGGAGGGGCTGGAAATTCTCCAAGAGGGGGTGGGAACGGCAGCGAAGTCACAGCGACAGATCTTGCCAGCCTCTTAGGGAATGCTCCTGAATCTCGAAGTCTGCTTGAGAGAAAAGAGGCTACTGCCTTGAATTGCAGCCTAACAGAGCCGGCAGAGATCTCTAACCCGAAGCTCGAAAGCTCGAAAGCTCGAAAGCTCGAAAGCTCGAAAGCTCGAAAGCTCGAAAGCTCGAAAGCTCGAAAGCTCGAAAGCTCGAAAGCTCGAAAGCTCGAAAGCTCGAAAGCTCGAAAGCTCGAAAGCTCGAAAGCTCGAAAGCTCGAAAGCTCGAAAGCTCG
>OJCB01000333.1_pt1 | contig 18650 bp, 20 predicted proteins | sample 1591501 | NCBI WGS metagenome assembly OJCB01 (sample SAMN05416813, study PRJEB24817) | seawater metagenome | isolation source: Sea water | place: Canada:Atlantic | collected 2013-07 | reverse complement strand
GCCCAGAATAATGGCATTATAGCACCTGTCGAAACCCATCATTATCAACCGGAACAGCATGGCCACTCTTTTTGTCGAAAATTTAACCGTCGCCGATTTCTCCTACCTGCACCCCAAGCGCGGCATGGTGGGCGAATCCTGGCTGGTGGACCTGGAACTGAGCGGCGATCTGGATGATCAGGGCATGGTCTTCGACTTTGGCCACATCAAAAAGCGCATCAAGCAGATCATTGATGACAGCGTGGATCACCGTCTGCTGGTTCCCGTGGACAATGACCAGGCCACCATCGCCGAACGCGATAACGACACCAGCCTGGAATGGGTATACCGGGGTGGCACCATCCGCATGGTGGCGCCCAGCCAGAGCCTGTTGCTGATGCCCGGTCCGGAAGTGTCCAAGGCCAGCCTGACCCTGTATCTGATGGATCTGATCCAGACCGTGGTACCGGCGAATGTAGCGGAAGTGCGCGTGGTACTGCGCGAAGAAGATACCGGCACCGCGCCGTTCTATCACTATTCCCATGGCCTGAAAAAGCACGACGGCAACTGCCAGCGCATTGCCCACGGACATCGTTCCAATATTCACATCTTCGAGAATGGCCGACGCAGCCGTTACTGGGAAAAGCTCTGGGCAGACCGCTGGGAAGACATCTACCTGGGTACCGAGGAAGATCTGGAAGGCACTTACTACATCGACGAAATTCCCCACCACCGGTTCCGTTACGATGCCGAGCAGGGACATTTCGAGCTGGTGATCCCGGAAGACCATTGCTACATGGTCGATACGGACACCACTGTAGAACAGCTGGCCGCCCACATTGCTGCGCAACTGGCCGATGAAGCTCCCGGCAAGCACTTTCGGGTCCGCGCCTTCGAAGGTGTCGGCAAGGGCGCCATCGCCGAAGCCGGCGAGAACCTGCCCGGCAAGACCCACAGCAGCTGGCTCAGCGGCACCTCAGTAATTTGAGGGCCAGCTGTTAGCGACTAGCCTCGAGAAAACCCCGCAAGCGGGCTTCGCCACATTCCTACAGCGGCTGCGAAGAAGGATCGGTATTGGGGAACTATCCCGGCTTTTCCTATCGAATCGAGCGTAGCTCGTAGCTATTCCTCCGCCAGAATTCGCTCTGCCTCTTCCTGAATCAGCCGCCGCAGCCAACGGTGTGCCACGTTGTGGTGCAACAGCGAGGACCAGGCCATTTTCAGCTCGAACTCGGGGATATCGAACGGCGGCTGCTTGATCAGCAAGCGCTCATTCTGGGCCTGCATGCGCGCCACCCGGCTTGGTAGCGTGGCCACCAGGTCGTTATTCATGGCCAGCAGGGCCGGCATTTGATAGTGGCGAGTAAAGATACTGATCTTGCGGCTCTTGCCCAACTGTTCCAGGGCATGATCAATCCAGCCCAGCCCGCCGAGTTTTTCCGGATTCATGCCGAAGCCCACCCCGAAACCGGTTTTCGATACCCAGATGTGCTGTGCCGACAGGTAGCTGTCCAGGTTGAACCCCTTGGCAATGGGGTTATCCCGATTCAACAGACAGGAAAAGGAGTCCTTCCACAGGCTCACCTGGTGGAAGGATCCGGGAATTTCGTTGAAGCGGTTCACCGCCATGTCTACCCGGCCCTGTTCCATGTCCTGGTAACTCACATCCGACGGCGTCAGAAAATCCAGTACCACATTGGGCGCTTCTGCACGCAGGCGCCGCACGATATGCGGCACCAGGGTGGCTTCCGCATAGTCGCTGGTCATGATGCGAAACACCCGGCGACTTTCTGCGGGCTTGAACACATCTTCCGGGGTAAACAACTGCTCGGCCTGAGACAGGATCTGGCGTACCAGCGGGCGCAACTCCTGAGCACGCTCAGTGGCAGTCATGCCGTCACTGGTCCGAATCAGCAACGGGTCGCCGAATAATTCGCGCAAACGCTTGAGTGAATTGCTCATGGCGGGCTGGGTGATACCCAGTTGCTCCGCCGCCCGGGTCACATTCTGCTCGCGCAACAGCACGTCCAGGTACTTGAGCAGGTTCAGGTCAGCCGCGCCAATATTCATGGTATGAATCGTCACTCAAGGAAGCATCATTGAAATGGATTCTATCCCCCGACGGCGAGGCTGTCACATTAGAACGCCACGTGTTTCATGCAACACGCGACATGCGACAATCCCTCCAGCCTCATCCGTGGCACATGTCGCATGGGGCATTATTCAATGTAAAAGCAATTTTTACCGTTTTCAGTGTTAACCGGGTCGCTGTTTGAGGCTTAATGGCAAGCTGCCAGTATCGCCTAAAGGCAAAAAAATGCGTAAGGTCTGAAGCACTGTTAACACTACACCCTGTCGTGTTGTCTAAAGCAGGCACTCTGCCATCAGAGTGCTGAATATTGTTCGCAGGTGTGATTCAGAGGTTACTATGACAAGCAGCGCAACCACGCGAGCCGAGAAGTTCGTGGTTCGATTTCCCAATGGCATGCGGGGCGAAGTGGCGCAAGCCGCCGGGCTGAGCCATCGCAGCATGAATGCGGAGATCATTGCCCGCTTGCAGCACAGTCTCAGCAATTGGCCAGCTACTTTGCCCCATGGCGAAACAGCAATTCCTGACGGCAACGAGGAAGCGTACCTGCTGGAACGCTTCCGGCGCCTGCCAGCGGGGAAACAACAGGCACTTCTGGCCCTGCTGGACTGAGCGCTAACGACCTTCTGTCCATACAATATGCCGTTGGCCGCCTGTGATTTTTTTCAATAACGGGCATACTCTATGATGAAACATGGCCGCCATCGACTCACGGACAGAAAGGAGCCTTACCGGCCGTGACAGCTCCCCAGAACCAAAACCCACTTCCCACCGGCAATGACATCAGCTTGCCGTGGCACCTGCGTCTGCCCAAGCCGCTGGAAAAAGATTTTCGCCTGTATTTTCTGGCCAGCGTGTCGAAGGTGGCACCCTGGGCGCTGGGACTGGTCTCCATTCTGATCGCCACCGCCATGCTGATCGAATCCTGGATCGGCACGGATGTGATCACCAATTCCTGGCGTCCCCGGCTGTTCACCCTGATGCTGGCCGGCGGCTGCGTTATCCTCGCCCGCACACTCCAGTGGCGAGAGTGGCTTCACCCGGCCACGCTGGCACTGGCCTTCGCCATCGCCCTGACCGGCAATTATCTGGGCGTGCATGTTGAACACCCGCTCTCCTATACCTTTTTCCTGCACACCCCGATGTCGATCATCATGATCTGTATCCTGATTCGTGTGCCGTTCTATTCCGCCCTGCTCAGCTCCACGGTGATGATCGGCGCCATGGTCGCCACACTGATCGCCAACCCGGAACGAACCCCCTTCGAGGCCACCACCCTGACCATGGTGACTCTGGCCTTTGCCAGCATGAGCCTGTTTGGCCAGTACGTGTACGAACGGTTGTTGCGCCAGCACTTCCTTTCCGAGCACGTGCTTTACCAGCACCGCAACGAGCTGCATTCCGCCAACCTGGTGCTGGAAAACCAGGCCACCGTGGATGGCCTCACCGGCTGCATCAACCGGCGCGGCATGGAGTCCCGGCTCAATCACCTGTTCCATCTGCACAAGCAGGGCAACCCGGATGCACCGGAACGCATTAGCCTGCTGCTGTTCGATATCGATTTTTTCAAACAGTACAACGATACCTACGGCCACCCGGCCGGGGATGAATGCCTGAAGAAAATATCCAACGTCCCCCTTTCCATGGTGCAGGCGGAAACCGATTTTGTAGCGCGCTATGGCGGCGAGGAATTTGTCATCGTTCTCACCGACTCCAGCTTCAACGATGCCCTGGTGTTTGCCGAACGGATGCGTAACCGGGTAGAGCAACTGGGTCTGCCCCACAGCGGCTCCCGAGTCAGCCAGGTAGTCACCATCAGCGTCGGCGTCTCCTGCTCCGACCACGGCGCCAGCAACAGTGCCGAATTGCTCAAACAGGCCGACGAAGCCCTCTATCAGGCCAAGGGTGCCGGGCGTAATCGGGTGGCGCTGATGAACAGTCAGGGGTTGGTGGAGATGTTGAGTTAGTTAACAGTTAATAGTGAATAGTTAACAGCGACGCGGTTGCGGACTATAGGTTTTGAAACGCAAGAGGCCGCGCCCAGAGAATGGGCGCGGCCTCTTGCGTTTCAAACATGAAAACCCTGGATCGCGCAGCTGTTAACTATTCACTATTAACTGTTCACTGCATCTCCCCCACCACCGTCACCGGGTCCAGCTTCACCTCAAACCAGTTCAGTCGCCAATCCAGGTGCGGACCGGTGGCGCGGCCGGAGGCGCCGACTTTGGCCACCGGCTCGCCCTGCTTCACGGTCTGACCTTTTTCCACCAGTACCTCGCTGAGGTGAATCATGGTGGAGGACACACCGTAGCCGTGATCCATGATCAGGGTGCCACCGGAATAATAGTTATCCCGCTGCACCAGTGTCACCACCGCATCTGCCGGCGCTACAACAACCGTGCCGGTAGGCCGGGCCACATCCACGCCAAAGTGCGGACGGCCGGGTTTCCCGTTATAGACCCGCTGGCTGCCGTAAACACCACTGATGCGGCCGGTGAGCGGCCACTGAAAATCACTGAGGAAGGCCAGCAGGGCAGAGTCGGTATCCCGCGCCGTTTTAATCTCGGCCACCTCGCGACGAATCCGCTTGAGCACCGCTTCCGGCGGCGGCTCCACGGTACGTTTGGGCACGCCTTCAATCCGCTGGATGTCATAGTCCCGTTTGCTGAGGGTTACGGGTACCTGTTGGGTTTCGCCTTGCTTTTCCAGTATCAGGGTCTGTTGCAGCGCCGCATCACGGCCAAACCCGACAGCAAAAAAACCGTCACCGGTAACCCGCACCACCCTGTCATCCAGTTTGACGGCCACCCCCGGCGCCACCTGGCCACGCAGCAAGGCTCCCTGGGTACGCTCCCCTTCCAGGGACAATAGCCAGTCGCTGGCCATCACATTGCCCGCCAGCAGCACGAGCAAACCTACAACAATTCGCAACATCGAATACCTCGAAACGGTTACCGGGATCAGAGGAGAACCGGCGCTGAATATATACGGAGAACCTGTCTGGGGATTCATTGGAAGGATCTGTCGAGTGCTGAAATCCCTGATCGCCCTGCGGTCGATTTCCGCGCAAGCGCGGTTCGCCATGCAAGCATAGCTCCTACAGCGGCTTCGTAGAAACACCGGGCCCGGGAACTTTCCAACCTACCAGTATCCAGCGAGCGCGGCTCGTAGCTCAGAGAAAAGCGCTGCCATCCTCCACATCCAGCTGCACCGGATCCAGATGTTTCTCGGCGTACTGGCGCCACACTCGGGAACGGATGAACAGCCGGTACAGATCCGGGTCCAGGTGATCGTTGTCGCGCATGCGTTGCAGGATGCCAAGGGCTTCGCTGAGTTTCAGAGGCGTCTTGTAGGGTCGTTCCTTGGCAGTCAGGGCCTCGAACACGTCGGCGATGGCCATGATGCGCGCCGGAATCGACATCTGGTCGCGGGTCAGCCCCAGCGGAAAGCCGGTGCCATCCATTTTTTCATGGTGGCCGCCAGCATATTCCGGTACCTGGCGCAGCTTTGGCGGGAACGGCAACGAGCCGAGCATGTCCAGGGTCACATCCATGTGGCCGTTGATGATTTGCCGTTCTTCTGGGGTCAGGGTGCCGCGAGGAATGCACAGGTTGTAGACCTCGTCGTCGGTGAGCAGGGGCTTTTTCTGGCCCCAGGCATCGGTCCAGCGCCGCGCGGCGATATCACGCACCCGTTGCTGATCCACCTCAGCCATGGCCTCACCGCCCCGGTTGATCCGCTCCAGAAACGCCAGCTCTTCCTTCAACTGACCGATTTCCGCTTCCATGCGTTCCCGACTGGCGGGCTCGTCAGCGGGATCAAGCAGACAGGCCTTTTCGTAACGAAACTGGATCTCTGCACGCAGGGCGGCAAAGCGGCTGGCCACCTCATCGATGCGGTCATGGAGGGTGTGCAGCTTGGTGGACTTGTCCAGTACCGAGTCCGGCGTGGCCAGCTTGCCGCAATCGTGCAACCAGGCCGCCACGTGCAACTCGTACCAGCCATCCTCATCCAGGGAGAAGTCCGCAAAGTCCGAATTATCCTCACAGGCCGCCTGGGCCAGCATCTCGGTGATCACCGGCACCCGCTGACAGTGGGCACTGGTGTGCGGGCTCTTGGCATCAATGGCCTGAGCCAGCACCTTGATAAAGGCATCCAGCAGTTCCTTGAGTTCCTGCACCTGACTCAGGTTGCTCAGGGCAATGCCCGCGTAGGTGAGCAGGGACTGGAAGATCAGATCGCTATGCTTGCCCAGCCGGTGCAACCGGGCCGGCAGCGAGCGGTTATAGGCCAGCTGCAGCACACCGATGACCACCCCTTCGTGATTGCGCAGGGGCCACAGCCGTAAGCCGCCGGCATCCGGTGCCAATGCATCTAGCAAATGCAGATCTTCTTCGCTGAGCCTGTTTTCCGACAGATCCACCGCCAGCGGCTTGCCGTCTTCATAACACTGCTCGGGTAAACCGGTTTTGCGCGCCATGGGGCAGAACAGGCTGGCCTCCTCGTGCAGGGAGGCATCACCGGCCCGACGACACAGGCAGCTCAGCCCCGGTTCAGGCTTGCCATCGGCGTACAGCCACACCCAGCCGGTATCGGCCTCACACAGGTACAGGGCCTCATCCAGCAATACCTGCAGCAGGCGTGGCACGTCGCGCTGCTCGCTGAGATGTTGCGCCACCCGCAACAGCCGCGGCATCAGGTTTTCATCCGCCACCGGTGCGGTGTCGGGCAAAGAGGAGTTCATGAGCAATCCCGCTCCCAATGATCATCCGTAACAAAATCGTGTATTTATCCAGCAAGCATAGGCCGGGCCGGGTTTTCAGGCAAAACACGCCGCCATACGTCTATTTCCTTCCGACCGGCGCATATACCGCCGGTTCCTGTTGAAGCTGTGGTCTGGATTGCCTACCATCTGCCGGTTCCGAGCCAATCTGGATTCCTACCTCTCATGAGTGTCAGCTATCAACTGCCCGACGGGGCAACCATGGCGTTTGATCAGCCGGCGTCCGCCCTGGACATCGCCGAGCGTATCAGCAAAAAACTCGCCAAACAGGCACTTGCCGCCAAAGTGGACGGCAAGTTGATCGATGTTTACCTGCCCATCGACGATGGCGCCACGGTGGAAATCATCACCCGCGACACTGATGACGGCCTCGATCTGATCCGCCACGATGCTGCCCATGTCATGGCAGAAGCGGTGCAGGAGCTGTTTCCGGGAACCCAGGTCACCATTGGCCCGACCATCGAAAACGGCTTTTACTACGACTTCTACCGGGAAGACTCCTTCACCCCGGAAGACCTCAAGGCCATCGAAAAGCGCATGATGGAAATCGTACGCCGCAACGAAGATATACGGCGTGAAGTCTGGGACCGGGACGAAGCCGTCAGCTTCTTCCTCAAAGAAGGCGAGGAATTCAAGGCGGAAATCATCCGTGACCTGCCCGCCGACCAGGAAGTGAGCCTCTACCGCCAGGGCGATTTCATCGACCTGTGCCGTGGCCCCCACCTGCCCAGCACCAGTAAGCTGGGCGACGGCTTCAAGCTGATGAAGGTGGCCGGCGCCTACTGGCGCGGCGATGCCAGCAAGGCTCAGCTTCAGCGTATCTACGGCACCGCCTGGCGCGACAAGAAAGAACTCAACGCCTACCTCAAACAGCTTGAGGAAGCGGAAAAGCGCGACCACCGCAAACTGGCCAAGGAAATGGGCCTGTTCCATATCCAGCAGGAAGCGGTGGGCAGCATGTTCTGGCACCCGAAAGGCTGGCGCATGCGCAAGAACCTGGAAAACTACATCCGCGGCAAGATGGAAAAAGGCGGCTACCAGGAAGTGGCCACCCCGCAGATGATGGACCGCATCCTCTGGGAAAAGTCCGGTCACTGGGACAAATACGGCGACGACATGTTCACCGTCTGCACCCACGATCACCGGGAAATGGCGGTCAAGCCCATGAACTGCCCGGGCCACGTGCAGATCTTCAATCAGGGCATCAAGAGCTACCGGGACCTGCCCATTCGCCTGGGCGAGTTCACCACCCTGTTCCGTAACGAAGCTCACGGCGCCCTGCACGGCCTGATGCGCGCCCGTTCCTTCAGCCAGGACGATGCCCACATCTTCTGTACCGAAGGGCAGATCAACGAAGAAACCGCCGCTTTCATCACCATGCTGCGCGAGGTCTACAAGGACTTCGGCTTCGAAAGCTTCCGTATCAAGTTCTCCGACCGCCCGGAAAAACGCGCCGGTGCCGACGAGACCTGGGACAAGGCCGAAGGCGCTTTGCGCGAAGCGGTGGAATCCCTGGGACTGGAATGCGAATTGAACCCGGGTGAAGGGGCCTTCTACGGCCCGAAACTGGAATTTGTCCTGCGCGACGCCATTGGCCGTGACTGGCAGTGCGGCACCCTGCAGGTGGACTTCGTGCTGCCCGAGCGCCTGGATGCGGAATACGTGGCCGAAGACGGCTCTCGCCAGCGTCCGGTGATGCTGCACCGTGCGGTGCTGGGCTCTCTGGAACGCTTCCTGGGCATCCTGATCGAATCTACCGCCGGCCACCTGCCCCTGTGGCTGGCACCGGTGCCGGTGGCCGTTTGCACCATCACCAATGCGGCGGATGACTACGCCCGCAGCGTGAAGGAAAGACTGGAAGCAGCCGGCATCCCGGCGGAGCTGGACCTGCGTAACGAAAAGATCGGCTTCAAGGTGCGCGAGCATTCCCGTGCCAAGGTGCCGCAGATCTGGGTGATTGGTGAAAAGGAAGCGGAAGAGCAACAGGTCGCCCTGCGCCGCCTGGGTTCCCAGGCCACCGACACGGTAAGCCTGGACGCCGCCGTCACCGCCCTGGCCAACGCCACCCGCCTGCCGATCTGAAGCCACGAAACACCGTTGGAGCCTTGCTCGCAAGGCGAATAAAGGGTTACCCCTTCGCTTTGCAAGCAAAGCTCCAACGGCAGCATTCAGCCCCCGGAGGCGTTCATGTTCAAAGACAACGAACAACAGCCCGAAGGCTTTCAGGTGCCGCTACAAGAGGCCCTGGACAACCTGAAGCTTACCGACGACGGCCTGATCGCCGCCATCGCCCAGCAGCATGACACCGGCGAAGTGCTGATGATGGCGTGGATGAACCGGGAAGCCCTCGAGGAAACCCTGGCCACCGGCCGGGTCTGCTACTTTTCCCGCTCCCGGAAAAAACTCTGGCGCAAAGGCGAGTCCTCCGGCCAGGTGCAGATGCTGAAAGAACTGCGCATCGACTGCGACGCCGACACCGTACTGGTGAAAGTGGACCAGACCGGCCCCGCCTGCCACACCGGCCGCCGCGACTGCTTCTACTGGAAAGCCGACGCCAACAACGTGACCATCGACAAGACGCCGATCATCGATCCGAAAGAGCTTTACAAAAAATGAGCCTGAAACTGCACAACACCCTCACCGGGCAGAAGGACGACTTCATTCCGCTGGACCCCAACCGCATCACCCTCTACGTGTGCGGCCCCACGGTCTATAACTTCGTCCATATCGGCAATGCCCGCCCGGTGGTGGTCTTTGATGTGCTGTACCGGCTGCTGCAACGGCTCTACCCGGAAGTGGTCTACGCCCGCAACATCACCGACATTGACGACAAGATCATCAAGGCTGCGGCGGAAAACAGCGAAGACATCGGCGTGCTCACTGAGCGCTTCACCGCCGCCTTCGCCGAGGACATGGCGTCTCTGAACGCGAAAACCCCGAACATCATTCCCAAGGCCACCGACCATATCAGCGAGATGATCGCCATGATCGAGACCCTGTTGAAAAAGGGCCACGCCTACGAGGCCGACGGCCAAGTGCTGTTTGCGGTGGAATCCATGCCCGACTACGGCAAGCTTTCCGGTCGCAAACTGGAAGACATGCTCGCCGGTGCCCGGGTGGAAGTGGCCGACTACAAGCGCCACCCCGGCGATTTCATCCTCTGGAAGCCGTCCACCGACGAGCAACCGGGCTGGGAGTCTCCCTGGGGCCGTGGCCGCCCGGGCTGGCACATCGAGTGCTCCGCCATGATTCACAAACACCTGGGTGACGTGATCGACATCCACGGCGGCGGTCAGGACCTGATCTTCCCGCACCACGAAAACGAAATCGCCCAGGGCTGCTGCGCCCACGGCACTGATTACGTTCGCTACTGGCTGCACAACGGCTATATCAATATCGACGGCGAGAAGATGTCCAAGTCCCTGGGCAACTTCCGTCTGGTGCGTGATCTGCTTACCCAATACCACGGCGAGATCCTGCGCTTTGCCCTGCTTTCCAGCCACTACCGCTCGCCGCTGAACTTCTCCGCGGACGTGCTGGATAACGCGGAGAAAGGCCTGGACACCCTCTACTACGCCCTGCTCGGTCGCGGCGAAACCGTAGCGCCGGCAGCGGATTACCAACTGCCGGACAACCACCCGGTGCTGGAAGCTCTCAAGGATGACCTGAACACCTCGGAAGCGGTCAGCGCCCTGCACGCCATCGCCGGCGAACTGAACAAGGCCGAGCTGGCCGACAAGCCGGCCCTGAAAGCCGAACTGCTGGCCGCCGCCGACCTGCTCGGCCTGCTCACGGTCGAGCCCACCGCCTGGTTCCAGAACAAAAACGTGAGTGAAGACGGCCTCAGCAACGAGGAAATCGACGCCCTGGTCGCAGAGCGCACCCAGGCCAAGAAAGACAAGAACTTCACCCGCGCCGACGAGATCCGCCAGCAACTCACCGACGCCGGCATCCAGCTGGAAGACACCCGCGAAGGCACCCGCTGGAGTCGCTAACCCCCTGTAGGAGCCATGCTGGCATGGCGAACCTGCTAGCGATAACGGCCAATCACCAAAAGGCCATAGCGGCAAGCTTCAAGCTGCAACGCGATAGAAAGTTGTCATGATCTGAAACGCAAGAGGCCGCACCCAAACCCTGGGCGCGGCCTCTTTGCGTTCAACAACCAACAATCCTGCATCGCGTCTAGCAGCTAGAGGCTAGACGCTCAAAGCGTCAATCCCTCCATCCCCGGCAGTTCCGGCAAATCCTCCCGCGTCGCCCTGGCAAACCGCGGCTTCTCCAACTGCTCCTTCAACCCTTCCAGGGTCACCAGTGGCGCCCTGGTGGACACCAGGTTGGCCAGCCACACCGGCACATTGCCGCCCGGATCCACGAAGGTCTCGAACTTCACCCGCACCCAGCCGTCCGCCAGAGGGGTGATCACGAACTGGTTATCCAGGGCAGGAATACGCACGAAGCCCTGCTGCTTGTCCTTGAAGCCTTCGGCGTTCTCGCTGTGCAGGAGAATCTCGCCATCGGCTTTCTGGGTCAGCGTATTGACCAGCACCACGTCCCGGTCCGCCACCGGCCAGATGCCATTGAAACGCATGTGGATACGCTCTTTTTCCTTGATGCTGAGCCGGTCCGCCCCCTGGCTCTGGAAAATCCACTCTGGGAAGGTGTCCACCGCCGTGATCACCGCCAGTATCGAGGTGGCGCTGGCTTTCAGTTCCACCACTCCCTTGAAGGCTTTCACCGGGCTGTCAGACACCTCGCGCACATAGGTGGTGACCTCACCCCGCTGCGCGCCCTCGTGGTTCAGTTCCCAATCCGCAGCCCAGGCAGGGGCCACCAGCATCAACAACGCCAGAACAGCAGCTCTCACAACAACACTCCTCACAATCATGTCGGTGGCGCAGTATGCACCGCGCTTGCCGCCAGACAAGGCCCGTCCCGCAGATTGGCACAACCGGCCAACGCTTCCCGTAGGAGCTATGCTTGCATGGCGAACCCCACCCCCACCGGTTCGCCATGCAAGCATGGGCTCCTATGGGGACAGAATCAGGCCGCCCCCGTATCAGGCTGGCATCCGCCACCGGATTGGCCGTATCATGCCTCGTCGAGTTGACACCACACAGGTCTTGATACCGTGAAATCGCTTCTACTCGGCATGCTCTGGTTGTACCAGAAGCTGCTGAGCCCCTGGATCGGCAACCAGTGCCGCTTCTACCCCACCTGCTCGGAATACGCCCGACAGGCGGTGGAAGTCCATGGCAGCCTGCGCGGCAGCGCGCTGGCGGCGAAGCGTTTGTGCAAGTGTCACCCCTGGCATGCCGGCGGCTTTGACTATGTGCCCGGCACCGAGCCCAACGACAGCGCAGAGACACCGCAATGATCCGTGTCCGCCTGGCCTCCATCCTGGCTCTGTCACTGCTGTGCGCTCAGCTTTTCCTTGCCTGGCACGGCCCCAGCCACATCGAGCCGGCCAGCAGTCCTCACGCGCAGGTCCTGCAGGTGGCGGACTGTGATCTGTGTGGCCACGGCGGTTTTGTCGCCCTGCCCAGCAACGGTGTGCCAGCCATGCCGGCCAGTGCCCCGGTAATCGGCCAGGCACACGCACAACCCTTTCTGCCTCCCTGTTTCGCCCTGCCGGCACAAGCCCGGGCTCCCCCACATTACGCCTGAATACCCTATCCACTGATTTGACAATGAACGGTCGTGGTGAGCGCCCACTCCTCTTTTCCCTGTTAAGAGGCCGGTGCGCCCGTTTCCCATGCCCGTCGCCGATAGAGACAAAACATTCAGGACCAAACATGAAAAAATTCTACCTCGCCAGCGCAATGCTGGCCGCCTCCTCTTCCGCGCTTGCTGCCGACGACAATGCCAACAACCCCATGGCCACCTTTAACCCGGCCTTTTCGGTGATATTCAACGGCATGTACTACCACGACAATGCAGACGGAGAAGGCACTGCTCTGCTGGAAGATGCCGACAGTGCCTTTCATAGCCATGGTGGTCACGAAGAACATGGCCACGAAGACATCAAACGCGGCTTCAACCTGAACGAAACTGAACTGACCATGAGCGGGAGCGTGGACAGCTACTTTGATGCCTGGCTATCCGCCGCCATCAGCAGTGGTGGCGAGTTCGAGCTGGAAGAAGCCTGGATACGCAGCCAGTCACTACCCGCCGGCCTGCAGGTAAAGGCCGGCCGTTTTCTCAGCGCCATTGGTTACCATAACGAAAAGCATCCTCACAGCTGGAACTTCGCCGATCAGAACCTGGCCTACCTGAGCCTGTTCGGCGACCATGGCGTGGCCGGTGACGGCATCCAGCTCACCTGGCTGGCGCCCACTGACAGCTACCTGCAACTGGGCCTGGAAGTGGCCCAGGGCGACAACCTGGAGCCGGCCGGGAGCATCATTGATGCCGACGATGTGGCTGCCGACATCAGTGAAGAACTGGGCGCCAACATCACGCCGGAAGACCTGAACCTGGCAAACCAGAACGGACCGCAACTTGGGGTATTCACCCTGCGCTATGCGCCGGATCTGGGCGCCCGCCGTGCCGTGCAGCTGGGTCTGTCTGCAGCACGCCACCAGGATAGCCAGGCCTTCCACGAGGAAGGCGGCGGCGAACTGTTCGTTACCCAGGGCGACACCGATATCTACGGGGCCCAGGCAATCTACAAGCACTTCCCCACCGGCCAGTATGGCAAAGGCGGCTGGAGCGTTACCGGCGAGTACTTCCATGCCGACTCCGACCAGAAAGCGGTGTTCCACAGCGATGCAGCTGAACTCGGCCTGCCCGTCGAAAGCGAGCAGGGTGCGGCTTACCTGGAAGCCACCTACGGCTTTGCCCCACGCTGGCAGATCGGTCTGCGCACCGCTGCAAGCGGCATTGGCGGCGAATTCAGTGAAGGCAGCGAAACCGAGGAAGTGCGCCTGTCTCGACAGCACAGCGCCGCCCTCACCTGGTACGCTACTGAGTTCTCCAAGCTGCGCCTGCAATTCAACCGCAATGACGTACACGGCGAAGGCGGCAACGAGGAATACAACCAGGTGTTCCTGCAGTACAACCTAAGCCTGGGCGCCCACGGCGCGCACTCATTCTAGGGGAGCCATGATGAAACTGCAGACCCTCTCAGGAATGATTCCCCGTCTGCTGATCGCCGCGCTTTGCGCGGCGTCATTCAGCGCCCGGGCCGACCTGCGCATCCTTGCCTGTGAACCGGAATGGGGCCAGCTGGCCACGGAAATTGGCGGCGACCTGGTCACCGTCAAGACCGCCAGCGCCCCCGGCCAGGATGCCCACCACATTCAGGCCCGCCCCAGCCTGCTCGCCCAGGTACGCAGTGCCGATCTGGTGCTTTGCAACGGTGCCGGACTGGAGGCCGGCTGGCTGCCAGTGCTACTCAACCGCGGCGGCAACCCGGATGTACGCCAGGCCCCCGGGTTGTTCCTGGCCGCCGAGCAAGTAGAACGGCTGGAAATCCCAACCACCCTGGACCGCGCCGACGGCGACGTGCACGCCATGGGCAACCCCCATGTGCATCTTGATCCGCGCCGGATGATCCGCATTGCCGAACAACTAGCTCAACGTTTTGTTACCTTGGACCCTGACAACGCCGCGCGGTACAGGCAACAGCAACAGGCCTGGCAGACTGACCTTGAGCCTCGCATCAGTGGCTGGCAACAGCAGGCAGCTAGCCTGAAAAATCTGAATGTGATCACCCATCACCGTTCCTGGATCTACCTGCTGGACTGGCTGGGCATGCAGCGCGTGGACGAGTTGGAACCCAAGCCCGGGCTGCCGCCTACCCCGGGACATCTGGCCAAACTGGTCAGCAAAGTAAAACAGCAACATGTGAAGCTGATCCTCTACCGCCCCATCAACGGCGACGACGCCGCTAACTGGCTGGCCAGCCGCACCCCAGCCTGTGCCGTTGAACTACCGCTGTCCCCCGGCGAGGAAGGCACGACCCACCTGGCCAGCCTCTACGAGACCCTGGTCCAGCGACTGGTCAACGCCCAACAGGCTTGCCTGGAGGACAAGAGATGATTGATATCCTGCTGCCAGCGTTTATCGCGGGCATGCTGGTACTTGCCAGCCATATCCCTCTGGGGCGGCAGGTGCTGGCGCGGGGTATCATCTTTATCGACCTGGCGGTGGCGCAAGCTGCCGCCACCGGTCTGTTGGCCGTGCGCCACTTTGCCCACGTGGACAATGACTGGCTACTGCAGCTAGTCGCTATCGCCACGGCCCTCGGCTTTGCCCTGCTGTTGCATCAGCTGGAAAAGCTCGGCCATCGGGTGCAGGAAGCCCTGATCGGCGCCACCTTCGTGGTGCTCGCCAGCGCCAGCGTACTGATGCTGGCCAACGATCCCCACGGTGGCGAACACCTCAGTGCCAGCCTGGCCGGACAAATCCTCTGGGTAGATACCCCGCAGCTCCTCGCTCTGGCAGCCAGCGTCATAGCCGCCATGGCCGCCATGGCGCTATTTCGCCACCCACTGCTGGCCTTCTACCTTCCCTTCGCAATCGCCATTACTGCCTCGGTGCAGGCCGTGGGTGTATATCTGGTGTTTGCGTCGCTGATCTTCCCGGCCCTTGCCGCTTACCATAGCAAAAGCCCCCTGCCGATCGCCGCTGCCGTCGGCGTCGCCGGCTACCTCAGCGGCCTGGCCGCCAGCCTGTGGCTGGATTGGCCCAGCGGCCCCGCCGTTGTCACCACCCTCGCCGTAGCCGCCATTCTCGCTGCCGTGATTCGTGTCATCGCAGCCAGGCTGTGAATTGGCTACAATCAACGCAAGATGTCTCTCTGCGAAAGGACCACTCCAATAATGCTGAAAAAAACACTTATCGCTGCCCTTGTCAGTCTGCCCCTCTTGGCCAATGCCAGCGGCTACGCCGGTCTGGAAATTGTCAGCAGCAAGATCGAACCAGACAACGCCAGCTCCTCCGCCAAGCCGAACGCCCTGCAATTCAAATTCGGCACCTGGATCAACAAGGATGAAACCCTCGGCGGCGAATTGCGCCTGGGCCTGGGTGTCGGCGATGACGAACTGAGCAACAACGTGGACCTGGAAATTGACCGCATGTACGGCGCCTACTTCCGTGGCCAGTTCCCCAACACCCTGCCGGTACGCCCCTACGGCCTGATCGGTGTGTCCTACATCGAAACCACCGCCAACTTCCCCGGCGGCGGTTCCGACGGTGAAAACTACAAGGACCTGTCCCTGGGCCTGGGCGCCGACATCACCATCACCAACCAGATCTTCCTCAGCGTGGAATACCTGCGCGCGGTGGATCGCAGCGGCGATGAAGTGTCGAACCTTGGCTTCGGGATCAACGGGCGGTTCTAAGCCCTGTTGATAGCTGAAGGCTGAACGAGAAACGCCCACCCGAAGGTGGGCGTTTTTGGTTTGGGCCTGTACATCACCCTGCGCTAGTGAGCTAGCAAGAGGTCAACAGACTAAAACGAGGCAGGGCACAGATCTGACTTTTCAGGCTGAAACTATCTGAATCGCTCATTCCATTTCCCATCATTGTCATTGTCGCAGTTCTCTTCCGTATCGAAGCGCACCTGCTGGCGGCAATCTTTCATCTTGATGCCAATAGACGCCAGTTTTTCTTTGATAAGCGTACGCATGCCTTCCTTATCCGTCTTGGCGAGATGGGCATTTGTGTCATACACACAGACAATCGACAGTGACGCGGGGAAATCGCTGTAGTTCACAAAGTGCGTGAGCCACTGGAATCCTTCGTATTTCTCCAATGCTGTCTCGCAAGCTTCGGTCAGCGCCTGCCTCAGGGAGTTTTCTGTTTTCTTGTCAGTCTTTCTCATTTTTAACGCCGCGCTCTGCGGAAATTTAGGAGCGTTAGCGAGTAAATTTTCCGTAGCAGCGCTTTGTTATGCATGACTGCCATCCGGTAGTTTCAATTCCAGCTGATCATTGAACTCTTTTGGCGTAGTTATTACCGCGATATCGCTCAAGTCTCCAACTTCCAAAATATACGGGCTTGGTTCAGGACGATTGGTATCAATCTTCACCCTATATTCACGCTGATGAGAAAATAAACTTCGTTTTTGGTAACCGAGCTTATCCTCTGACATATTTCCGTGAAATTCATGTTCATCGAAATAGTCAACCAATCCAAGATTTCCACTTAAATTGAGCTTTTCTATTGCAGATTTGCAACGTTCGATAAACTGTGATGCATTCAAGATAACAACACAAAACTTACCCAATCCAAAACATGAATCATGAAGCTCAAGGGTTCGCTTGAAATCTGATAGCGTTTCCGCTGATACGGAATCATGACCTCGACTGTTCAGAGAATATATACAGAAGACATTATGACTTAGCAGATGATCTCCATGTACAGCTATAGGTGCAGCCAAATCCGAAGCCGGAATAACATGCTCACCAAACCGGATTTCACCTAATTTATCAGGCTGGTATAGCGCAACTATTCCTTCATATTCGTCACCTCGTAACTCGCCCGATTCATCCTTGTACTCTTTGAATGAGCGAATGGTATTCATGAACAATTTGCCGTTCACAAAATCTTCTGCGTATTCTCTATTTTCAAATAATTTAACAAAAGCAAATATGGTAGACACTCTCACTCCCTAAGATGCATAACGCCCGCCATCATGCGCTCGTCGCATGCATGGCATTGTTATAATTAATATTCAGACTCATCAAAAAGCTCAATTTTATCAATAAAATCATTGAACGTTTTTGCCACAAATTCTATGTTTGGAGCATTCTGAGAAGTGTAATCAAGGAGGAGGTTATTTCCTGACTTGTCGTACATAAGATACTCATTCTCATGCAGCCATAGAAAAATCTGACCCTCATTATCTCCGCAAAAGGCTATGCAAATAGCATTTCCACAACCATCATCCATAATCCATAAAAGGTCTTTCGGTATTCGGAAACCGTCCTCAACCTGATAAACATTACGGGCTTCAGATAATTGATGAATTGAATCTTTTGCCACACCACCAACGTAGGATATTGCCACTTCAAATCCGTCAACATGACAGTCATCATTATTCCCGCCAGAAGTCAGCTTCAAAAAATCCCTAAATTGTCGTGGCAAAGGCTTTCCAATTTCCTCCTCAAATAAGAGGATATTTTCCTCTGATGCACCACTGCCTCCGTCAATTGTTTTTATGAAATCCAAAATATTCACTCAATCCCCCCAAATTATAACGCCGTTGTAACCGGCAAATAATAGTTGGCTAAAATTTTGTGAGGCACGAACAAAGCCAACTGTTATTTGTCCGCGTTTACGACTTTGTTAGCTGCCACTAAACACCATACTAAAACTATCTTTGTTGGATAACTCAGGTGTTACTTCGTGACTGCGTATTCTATAAAACCTAACTTTAGGTTGATCAAGTCTGTTTGCTGCGACATAAAAGCTGTAAGTGGGAAATTGATATTGCAATTTATTTCCCCACAACTCTACCAGCTCTTTGGCTATTTCCCATGCTTTCAAAAAATCCGAGGCCTCTGAGTCATACCAAGGCTCTTCCTCTAATTCTGCGTTGTTTTCAAACCAGTCAAGCACAGCTGTAACTGACAGAAACAATTCATTATCTTCAGGTTCTCGATTAGCAAGAGAGTTTGAGTTGGCTTTTAGGTTGTCGAGTTCCCACTCAGGAACTATAAGCCCGTCCGTATCTACAAACTTTGGATTATAAAGAAGGTCTAAATCTTCCATGATTCCTCTATGGCTGCTAACAGCGTTCTATGGACTCTCTCCGTTTTGCAAGAGCAAAGTGAGCAGGCGTTCATGACTGCC
>OJCB01000328.1_pt1 | contig 18771 bp, 18 predicted proteins | sample 1591501 | NCBI WGS metagenome assembly OJCB01 (sample SAMN05416813, study PRJEB24817) | seawater metagenome | isolation source: Sea water | place: Canada:Atlantic | collected 2013-07 | reverse complement strand
TACGAGATCAGCCTCGGTCTCGTGGGCTCGGAGATGTGTATAAGAGACAGGAGTCGGTGTGTTCGATATTTCTCATATGACTCAATTCGAAGTGAGAGGGGCCGGGGCCGGTGAGTGGATTAACACCATGTTCACCAACGATGTCAGCCAACTTCAAGACGGCGGCGGGCAATACACTCTGATGTTGAATGAAGAAGGGGGCGTGATCGATGATTTGATCCTTTATCGTCTCGATGAGGAGCGATTTTTTCTGGTATTGAATGCTTCCCGCGAGGAAGTCGATTTTTCCTGGCTGCAAAATCACTGCCCGGAAGGAATTGACTTGGAAAACCTGAGTGCGGATTTTGGTGCGATCGCTGTTCAGGGCAAGGAAGCAAAAAGTGCCTGGGAACTTGTAGAAGCATTGAAAGATCTTCCAGCCCGGAATGGAATCGCGGAGTTTCTCGACGGAGACTTGATTCTCTGCCGCACAGGATACACCGGGGAAGACGGATTTGAACTTTTTGCGAAGCGCGATCAAATCGGCTCCTGGTTGGAAAAGATTTTGTCAATTGGTGGAGCGGTCCCCTGCGGCTTGGGCGCGCGGGATACACTGCGCCTGGAAAAATGTTATCCTCTTTTTGGAAATGATCTTGATGAAGAGCATACGCCGCTTGAAGCGGGACTTGGTTTTTTCGTAAAGCTGGAGAAAGAGGGGGGATTTATCGGAGCTGAGATTCTGAAGGCACAGAAGGCATCAGGGCTTTCTCAAAAGCTTGTTGCTTTGAAGGCCAGTGGGAAAATGCCACCATTTCGCCCGGGCTATTCCGTTCTTTCCAGTGAAGACGTGGAGATTGGAACCTTGAGCAGCGGCGGGATGTCCCCGACGCTGGCGACAGGAGTTGGCCTGGCATATCTGCCCTTGGAATTCGCAACGCCGGGTAGCGAGCTGATTCTCTCAATTCGAGACCGTTCGTATCCGATTGAAGTCGTGAAAAAACCTTTTGTTTGAAAAATCGGACCGCCCCCGCCAGAGTAATCCTACTGCACCACTATGAATATCCCTGAACAGCTGAAGTTTTTGAATTCTCACGAATGGATTGATGTTTCCAGTCCTGATTCTGCCCCGGTCGGGATCAGTGATCATGCTCAGGAAGAGTTGAGTGATGTGGTCTATCTTGAGCTTCCTGAGATTGGTCGGCAGGTTTCGAAAGGCGATCCGGTTGCTGTCATCGAATCGGTCAAAGCGGCCAACGATATTTACTCGCCAGTGAGTGGTGAAATTGTAGAGGTGAACGGCGCTCTGGAGGAAGCACCGGAAGCGATCAATAAGGATCCATTCGGTGATGGATGGATGTTTAAGATTAAACTCTCAGATCCAGCCGAAGCGGAAACCTTGCTCGATGCCAGTGCCTACAAGGGGCACATTTCCTGAGGTCTGGCTTTTAATTGAAATAGTGAGTCAGTCCCGCCAAGGTGAGTATTTCCAATCCAGATTGCAGTAAGTTGTCGTGAACACTTCTCCTGATTTTGAATCGTTTGCCGCCAGGCATATAGGTCCGTCGCCGAAAGAGGTCGAGGAAATGCTCGCAGCATTGGACTTGGGCGAGATCGGGGAATTGATCGAAGAAGTAGTTCCTGCTGATATTCGGATGGAGGGGGCTTTGAAACTTCCGGGCGAAATGTCGGAAGTAGAAGCACTGGCCCGTCTCCGCGGGATGATGGAGAAGAACGTGGAAACCGGTTCTTTTATTGGGAGGGGTTATTACGACACTCATACCCCGGGCGTTATCCAGCGGAACATCCTGGAAAATCCGGGATGGTACACTGCATACACACCCTATCAGGCAGAGATCTCACAGGGCAGGCTGGAGGCGCTCCTCAATTTTCAGACCATGATCTGTGAATTGACAGCGATGCCGGTGGCCAATGCATCGCTGCTCGATGAGGCAACAGCGGCAGCAGAGGCGATGATGATGTGTTCCTCCGCTCGAAGAAAAGGGAATCGATTTTTTGTAGACCGGAACTGCTTTTCTCAGACTTTGGCGGTCCTGGAAACCCGGGCCGAACCTGTGGGGATCGAATTGCTTATTGGAGACAGCGCTGATTTTGATTTTGAAAAAGAAGGGGAGGGTTTTATTGGAGTGCTTTTGCAATATCCCGGGGACAACGGGAGTGTGAAAGATTTCTCCGCAGTGGTGGAGAGAGCTCATGCCATTGGTGGCTTTGTTGTTGTTGCTACGGATCTGCTCGCCCTGACTCGATTGAAACCGCCCGGCGAATGGGGGGCTGATGTGGTGGTGGGGAGTGCTCAGAGATTTGGCGTCCCTCTCGGATACGGAGGACCGCATGCCGCCTTTATTTCCTGTAGCGATGCTCAAAAGCGGCGGCTACCCGGAAGGCTCATCGGTGTGTCGAAAGATGCCGATGGCCGGCCTGCTCTGCGACTTTCTTTGCAGACGAGAGAGCAGCACATCCGCCGGGAGAAAGCCACTTCGAATATCTGTACCGCTCAAGTGCTTCTTGCGGTGATGGCAGGATTTTATGCTGTGTATCATGGGCCGGGAGGGTTGAATCGAATTGCCGAGAGGGTGCAATCATGCACCTCAGGATTCGCAATTGCTTTGAGAGAGGCTGGGTTTGAAATTGAAAACGATACCTGGTTCGATACTTTGACTGTGGTGGTCGATGAAGACCGGCGTCAGTCGATTCTGGAGAAGTGTCAGGAGCTCGGGGTTCGCCTTCGCACCGATTTGTCCGGTCGCCTCGGGATTTCCTTCGACGAAGTTTCGGCGAGCGGAGAGATTTCGAAGGGGATCTACAAAGTTTTTGATCTGAAATCTCCGGACGGGGATTTGGAAAAGGTTTCAAACCTGCCGGGTGCACTGATTCGTGAGTCGGAGTTTTTGACGCAGTCTGTTTTTCACCGGTTCCATACAGAGACGGAAATATTGCGCTATATCCGTCGCTTAGAGGGAAAAGATATCGCATTGAATTGGAGTATGATTCCGCTGGGTTCCTGCACCATGAAGTTAAATGCGACTTCGGAGATGTTGCCCTTGAGTTGGTCGAAAGTGGGCCATCTGCATCCTTTCGTTCCGAAAGAGGATGCTCTGGGATATTCAGAAATGATCGACGATCTTGAGGTTTCACTCGCGAGGATTACCGGATTTTCTGCGGTGAGCTTTCAGCCTAATGCCGGTTCCCAAGGCGAGTTTGCCGGATTGCTGGCGATTCGCAGGTATCACGAGTCGCGGGGCGACACCGGGCGGAGCGTTTGTCTGATTCCCATGTCGGCACATGGAACGAATCCGGCGAGTGCAGTGATGGCGGGATTTTCGGTGGTTCCAGTAATATGTGACAGTGAGGGAAATATCGATGTGGACGATGTCCGCAGGAAGGCGGAGGAGAATGCGGGGAAACTCGGAGCTCTGATGATTACCTATCCTTCCACTCACGGTGTGTTTGAAGAGTCAGTCGCGGAAATCGCGGAGATTATTCATGCAAATGGCGGGCAGGTTTACATGGATGGCGCCAATATGAATGCTCAGGTCGGGCTTTGTCGTCCCGGCGACATGGGGGCTGACGTGTGCCATTTGAATTTGCACAAAACTTTCTGTATTCCTCATGGCGGGGGAGGGCCCGGTGTTGGTCCCATTGGAGTGGCGGCCCATCTCGTTCCGTTTCTTCCAGGGCATGGAGATGTTTTGGGAAGTGACGCCGGGGTGGTCAGTGCTGCACCTTTCGGCAGTTCGAGTATCCTCACTATTTCCTGGATGTATGTAGCGATGATGGGTGGGGCGCACCTGACTCAGGCAACGCGAGTGGCGATTCTCAATGCGAATTATATTGCCGCTCGGCTGAAAGAATATTTCCCGGTTCTTTATCGGGGCAGCAGGGGGCGGGTTGCCCACGAGTGCATTTTGGATGTTCGGCCACTCAAGGAGGAAACAGGAGTCGATGTGGAGGACATTGCGAAGCGATTGATCGATTTCGGATTTCATGCTCCTACGATGTCCTGGCCTGTTCCGGGAACGCTGATGATCGAACCTACGGAAAGTGAGTCCAAAGAGGAACTCGACCGTTTTTGCGAAGCGATGATCGCGATTCACGGGGAGATCATGGCGATACGCGATGGGGATTTGGATGCTGACGACAACCCCTTGAAGCACGCCCCGCACCCGGCGGAGAATGTCGTGTGTGATCACTGGAGTCATTCCTATTCGCGGGAGCAGGCTGCTTATCCCCTGGACTGGGTGAGAAGCAGAAAGTTTTGGCCACCGATCAGCCGAATCGACAATGTCTTTGGCGATCGCAACCTGGTTTGTACTTGTGAAGGGATGGACGCCCTGTTTTCTGATGCCTGACTCGTACCCCGATCCATTTGATGAGAAATGGACTCCGAACATGGTGGCCAATCTCGTTTTTGTGATTCAGAACGAAAGAGTGCTTCTCATTCACAAAAAGACCGGGCTTGGAAAAGGTAAAATCAACGGTCCCGGTGGAAAGATTGAACCCGGTGAAACTTCCTTGGAAGCGGCTGTTCGCGAAGTTCAGGAGGAATTGCTGATCACGCCTTTGGGTCTGAAGGAAATGGGAGTTCTCTATTTCGATTTCGTGGATGGATTGAAACTGCACTGCACCGTGTTCAGTTCGAGCGGATTTGAAGGGGAGCCGACAGAGACCCGCGAGGCAAAGCCGGAGTGGTTTGCGTTCGATAAGATCCCGTACGACCGGATGTGGGCGGATGATATCCACTGGCTGCCCGCGATGCTGAAAGGCCACAAGTTTGATGCCTGGTTCGGTTTCGATGACGAAGAGATTATTTACAAACGTCTTGAGATCTACAGCGAGAGCGAAGCAATCGGTATTACAGATTTGTAATTTGTAGGGGCGGGAGAATGTGATATAATTTTCATATGTTCCCCAAATCCTTCCTTTTTTCCATCGCGATCAGCATTTGTCTGGTTTCGATTGCAGCTGGGCTTGATACGCCGCACAAGGCTTCAACTTCCGAGCGAAATGTAAACATGGGGCAAGCTTCCGGCCTCCTTTTTGTTACTTTTCCAAGTGGCTCCTTTCGGGGGAGCGCTACGATCGCCCGTAGCAACGTGCTTCTTTATTCCTGTGCTCATGTTCTCTACGAAAATGGCTGGGCAGATCCTCAGGATGTGGAGTTTTTCCCCGGATATCATGGCAGTGGCCAGCCTGCTGATCCCGGGACTTCGCCACGCGGGTTCTATTATTTCTCAACCTATCGCGGAGGAGAGTCCTTAACCTCTTTCAGTCGGGATATCACAGTAGCCTATGCAACGGGAACGTTTGGTAATGCTGTCCCGGTTTTTGCGAAAAACTCCGAAGGTAAGGTTAGCTCCAGGGCCACTCTAAAGAGAATTTACGGTTATCCTGCTGAATCCGATTTTAATGGAAAAGACGGAGGCTATTTCATGCATGTAACGGGAAGTTTTAAAACTCCCTTGTTCAAGGAGCGCGGTGACTATTGGGGAGTGGATGAAGTTTCGACCGGTCCCGGGAACAGTGGCGGTGGTGTATTTGTTAAAAGCGGAGGTCGCTTTGCTCTGGCGGGTGTCCTCGTTTCAGGTAGCAGGCGATCTGCGGGTATCCGAATCCTTGGGAAGACTACGGATTACATGTCGCGTTCGGCATTGGCAGCGCAAGCTGACAGGAGTCTGAGAAGATTTTCAGACCGAAGGGCAGTAAAGCTAAGGGACGGAACCAAAAAGTTTACGATCCGAAGAGTGAACGTTTCGGGGTTCACTTCCAACATTCACGCATTGCACATCACGACGAAGTTCAAAACCACGTATCGTGCTGATCTGGATGTTTATCTTAAATCGCCCAGTGGACGCATTAAGTATATCGCCAAGGATAGTGGTGGAAGCCGGGACGATTTAGACCTCACGAGCAAAGCCCTCACCGCTACCTTCCGTGGAATCGATCCAAACGGCACCTGGCGGCTCTACATGCGTGATGATAGGAAACTTGATCGCAGCACGTATCAATTTTTCACGCTTGAAGTGGATGCCTGATTGATTCTCGAAAAGGGATGGGGGAAGGAGGAAAAAGGACATTGTCGGGAGTGATTCTCCTGACCCTTCTTGTCGCTGGAATCGTTATCTGGTTCCAGTGGAAAGATGGTCGTGGAGGCAAGGCTTCGGGTGCGTCCGGCTTTTCCGGAAACACTCAGAAGTCAGAGAGAACAGATTTAGCTTCTGATTCGCTGTCGGTCGATCCTCCGGTCGATCCTGTTGAAGAAGGGCTTGTGATTGATGATCCCACTTTCACTTTCGATGAGTTTGTTACCAAATTTGAATCTTCGAAATCGGAACGCGAGTCGTTCGCCATTTATACAGCGCTCCGGGACCGGCTTCTTTCCATGAATGAAGAGGCCGCCGCAAAATTGATCTCGGACTATCTGAATTCCGGCAAGGATGTGAATACCGATCTCGGTTTTGCGGTGGGGCCGGATGGAGTTCTGGAAACAGCACCAACTTTGCGAACACTCTTGCTCGATTTGTTGATGCAGTTTGATCCGGCCGGTGCGGTGGATTTCGCCCGGGACTTGATTGCAAATCCTGCTTCAGCTGATGAGTATGCAATGGCTCTCCGAAACCTTGCCTGGTATGATTTGAAAGGGGATATGAGAGTTGAGGTGGGGAGCGCATTTTCGGCTATGCTGGATCAGACTAAATGGCTGAGCAGCCCCAGTGATGGATTCCTGGAAGCTTTTGACCTCGCCATTTTTGTCGGAAACGAGCAGGCGGTTTTGGATTTGGCCAGCGTCATCAATCTGGAAGATGATGATGGGACTCTGGTCGAAAACGGGGTATCGCGGGCGGCGTTTATGGCTCTTGATCGGCTTGCTCTGGAAAATCCGGATCTGCTTCTCAGCATGATCGAAAGGGATCCAGAGTTTCTTGAACATGCTCCGAGGCAGCGCGCCTCGATTATGGCGCGACTGGATGTGAGAGAACCGGGGAGAGGAGCTGCGATTTTAAAGTATCTGAATTCGGGGATTCCGGCGGAGGAAATCAGAGGCTTTGCGAAGGCATTTCCCAATCAGAATTTTAGTTTTGGGAATCGGCTTGTTTCATCTCAGGAGGAATCGAACTCAATTGCTGAGGTTCTGGAAATCGATAAGGCTTCACTGAAATGGGTAAGGAATAGTCTGAATAAGGGGAGTTCCGAGGAAGTGACCAATGCTATCGCATCGATCGGGAATCGCCTTGAGCGTTACATCGCTGATGCAAAAAAACGCGGGGGAGATCCTACAGAAGTCCCCCCGCTTGAGTAAAAGTCAGTGGATAAATCGTTTGAGAGGTCGGTGGGTGCGGATATGGTCAACACTTGTGTACGATGATGGTAACGGGAACGACAGATATTGGATTTGAAGAGATGCTCCGGCTTCTGGGCGAAGTGATCGATCCTTCCCGTTTGGCCGATGTGGATACCGAGGCAATGCGGGATTCATTTATCAACGGTGGATCAGTTATCGACTGGATTCTTGATAATGTGGAACTTAGCGAAAGCGAGTTCACGGCCGCTCTTGCAGAAAATACAGGAATCGATTGTGAGCAGGACCCGGTAATCGAGCCGGATCATTTTGAGAAATTGAAAAAGTTTTGTGGGCCGAACCTTGGGATTCGCTATCGGGTGCTTCCTTTAGATGGGGACTTTGGGGATGATGGTGAGGTATTTTCGATCACACTCGCCCAATATGATCCTCTTTCGACGCTGGACCGCCTCATGGTTCGCCGGGAGATCGAGTGCCCCATTAACTGGGTTCTTTCACCCCGCAGGAAAGTTAAAGCAGGGCTCCAAAAGCTTTACGGAGTGGGCGGAAATATCCTCGAAGATTTGATTTCAAATCGGGAGTGGGACATCGAGGAGTTTGATTTTAAAGAAAAAATCAACGTGATCGATGACAACGATGAGGAGGCTTCCGTCGTTAATTTCGTAAATCAGATTTTGAACGAAGCCCTGAAGCAGCGGGCGACGGATATTCATATCGAGCCGATGGCCCAGGACTTGCGGGTGCGTTACCGGGTGGATGGTGTGCTTCGAATTATCTCTGTCCCGGATAATATCAAATCGCTGCAGACCTCTGTAATTGCGCGCCTTAAGCTGATGGCCGGACTTGATATTGCTGAGAAGAGGAAGCCGCAGGATGGTCGGATTGCTCTTCAGGTTGGAGGCGAGCCAATCGATACTCGTGTTGCCACCATTCCCGGGATCGAAGGGGAAAGTATTACGCTACGTCTTCTTGGGCAGGAGCAGTTCAACATCGAGCGTCTCGAAATGTTTCCATATCTGCGGAAGGACGTCGACAACATGTTGGCCCGTCCGAATGGAATTATCCTGGTGACGGGCCCGACCGGTTGCGGTAAATCGACATCGCTGTTTTGCTTTCTTTCCGCGCTGAACTCCGACGAGTCCAAAATTGTTACAATTGAAGATCCAGTGGAGAATCGTCTTCCCGGTGCCCTGCAGATTGCGGTCAAGCCGGAGATCGATCTGACATTTGCCTCCGGTCTTCGAAGCATCCTTCGGGGAGATCCGAATGTAATCATGGTTGGGGAGATTCGGGATTTGGAAACTGCCGAAATCGCGGTGCAGGCGGCTTTGACTGGTCACCTCGTTTTCTCGACACTTCACACCAATGACTCGATTGGAGGGATTACCCGTCTCGTCGACATGGGAGTGGAGCCGTTTCTGATCGCTGCTTCAGTTCGAGGGTTTGTCGCGCAACGTCTTGTCAGAAAACTGTGCCTTGAGTGCAAAGAACCGGCCGATTATTCACCTGAGTATTTGAAACTGGTTTCGTTCCCTCAACTGCAAGCGGACAACATTTTCAAAGCGAATCCCGACGGTTGCGATGTCTGCGGGCATTCCGGATACCGTGGACGGACGGCTGTCTACGAATTGTTCAGCGTTTCGGAGAAGATCCAGGAAATGATCGTAGCAGGTGCATCCAAGCAGGAGCTGGGGCGACAGGCGATGCTCGATGGATTTGTTAATATGCGTGAATACGGATGGCAGAAGGTTGTGGAAGGGGTCACGACAATCGAGGAAGTTGTGGCTTCGACGGAAGTTGCCTAAGCGATGAGTAACTTTTCCTACAAGGCTCTGCAATCGGACGGATCTCTGACAGAGGGAACCATCGAGGGCGCCAGTAGAGGAGAAGCGGTCAGGAAAGTGGGGAACAAAGGACTTCAACTGGTGTCCATTTCGGAACTCGAAGGACGTCGAGCACCCAAATCCGGGAAAAAAGAAAAGAAGGGTGAGCTTCGCCCGGTCAAAGAAAAGGTGTCCAAAAAGTCGGGGAATGATTTTGGTGATCCGATTCGTTTGAGCTCGAAACAGCTTATCCAGTTCACCGAGGAGATGAGCGATATGCTGTCGGCCGGACTTCAACTCGATTCAGCACTGGAGTCCATCGCCAAACGCAGTGAATCGGACGCACTTCGGGACGTAGCCAGCGCCTGTTATGAAAGAGTTCGGGAAGGGATGCCTCTTGCAGGTGCCCTGAGGGCCTCCTCAAAAAGTTTTTCGACACTCTATTGCAACCTGGTTTCTGCCGGGGAAGTCAGTGGTGCTCTTGATGAAATTCTGAAACGGCAGGTCAAATACTTGAACACTCTGGTTGAGTTGAAAGGGCAGCTCATCACTGCGATGATCTACCCGGCATTTCTCGTTGCGTCGGGTATCGGGGTGACCGCCATGTTCATGTTCTTTCTGATTCCGAAGTTGGAGAAGTTGGTTGCATCAACCGGTGGCGTTCTGCCACCGATTGCAAAATTCATGCTGGCCCTGGGGGATTTTCTCAAAGTTTACTGGATTCCGGTGATCATTGTTTTCCTGATTCTGATTGGTCTCGTTTTCTGGATTATGCAGGACGCAGGGAATCAACGCCGCTGGCATGAGATTAAGTTGAAACTGCCGCTGTTCGGAAAGCTTCTTCGAACGCAGTTCAACGTTCAGTTTGTCGAAACCATGTCGAACCTTCTAAACAATGGAATGCCGCTGGTGCGTTCGCTTCAGTTGGTTCAAGGCACCAGTTCGAACATGTTCCTACAGGAACAAATTGAAGAGATCACTGGCCACGTTTCCGAAGGGAGCTTGCTTTACCGGTCCATGGAACGAACCGGGGCCTTTGACTCCGGGCTGATCGACATGGTTCGGATCGGTGAGGATACCGGAAACCTGGCGGCGTCGATGACGAAAGCGGGTGACCGGCTTGACCGGGAATTCAAACGTTCCATCGACCGTCTCGGGACAGTGATACAACCACTGATTATCCTTTTGATGTCCGTTCTCGTTGGAACGATGGCGTATATGATGATCTCGGTGATTTACGAGACCATTGGAGCCTTGCAGAAACGGTAGTTTTTCAATATACTTTCCCCGGGCGGAAAATGGATCCGGTTCTGTTTAAGCTACTTGAAGGAGGATATTGGATGAAAGTATCGAAGATGAGAAAAATTCTGTTGGCCTGTATTTTAGGGGCATTGACTCAAGCTCTACCACTCAGTGCGATCGCTGTTCCTGCCAGTTCGGTGAAGATACCCGAGGCGAAAAAGTCATTGGAAGAGGGGGAATGTGCCGGAATGATCAAGGCTCTTCATACAGCGTTGATTCGTTATAAAACCAGAGGAGGGCTCTATCCGACGACGAAGCAGGGTTTGGGAGCATTGGTGGTGAAACCGCTTGAGGGCCCGCAGCCGAAGAGATTCAAGTCACTTGTGAAGCCGGATGCTCTGATTGATCCTTATGGGAATCTCTTTCGCTATTGTCTTCCAGGAACCATTAATCCGAAATCCTTCGATCTCTTTTCGGTAGGCAAGGATGGCAAGGAAGGGACTGCCGATGATATTGGAAACTGGTGATTTCGATTTCCCTGTTGCGCAAAGTCAGCCGTCGAACTATTTTATTTTATGAAAGCTACCCGCCGATCAATCCGCGCCGCGTTTACCCTCATGGAGATGTTGTTAGTTTTGGCAATTATTTCTCTCCTCTTAGGGATGGGGACTTACATGATGGTTGGTGTCCTCGATGGCGCTGAAGAAGGCCGCGTAGGCGGGGATATCAAGGCTCTCGAAGGTGCCTTGATCCAATACCGAACTCGTGGTGGTTTATATCCTACAGAGTCTCAGGGCCTGATGGCTTTGGTAAAGAAACCAACCGATGGACCGCCGCCGAAACGCTACCGGGCCACAATTAAAGAAGCGGCAATTACAGATCCGTGGGCCCAGCCTTATCAGTATAGATACCCCGGAACCCGGAATCCTGATTCCTACGACTTGTTTTCGAGGGGGAAAGATCAAAAAGAGGGCACGGAAGACGACATTGGAAACTGGTAAGGTCCACGCACTCAGAAGACCAGCGGCTGGTTTTACGCTGCTGGAAATGATCATCGTGCTCGCGGTGATTGCTCTGTTCTCGGGCCTTTTCGCGATGCGGTTCGGTGATAGTAAGGCGGAAGCCTCACTCACTGACGCTTCACATCATTTGCGCAAGATGGCTCACGAGGCCAAGTCCTTGTCTTTCACCTATAAAACTGACTATTTCATTGTTCTCGAGAGCAATAGTTTTCGTCTTACACAGAAGAGACCCATCGATGAACCTCTTTTGGGTGCTGCGAGTGACGGGAAATCAGTGAATATACCTGCGGGGGTGAATTATCAGGTCCGACTACCAAATCAGCGGAAGTGGCAGGCTCCCAGGGGGCTTGCCTGGCATTTTCGCAGCTCAGGTCTTTGCGATCCACTTCTGGTTCGCTTTTCCAGCGGGACTTCCTACGTCGCTCTTGATTTCAATGTGCTCACCGGTCGCGCCGATGAGACTTCATTCTTCGAATGAGCGGGTTGGGATCGCCCGGATTTTTTGAGGAGCAGGTGCCGGAATCGAAACATCTATATTGACGTCTGTAGCCGGGGCCACATATCCGGAAGTTTGGGGCGGACTGTAGGACTCAACCTCGACTTCAGATCTCCGTTTGCGGGGCGCAGCTGGATCCCGATTTTTCTTCTTGAAGAGATTCTTGAAAAAGTTGATGCGTTTCTGAGGGGAATCAAAATCATGAGACTCGAAAGATTCCAGATTGTTCTCGGTGCCTACTGCAAAACCCTCGCCCGGCTTTCCAACGCGAGTGCGTTCAAGCATGTCCTGATCGACTTCCGAGAATTCCCCTTCATTGTTTATTATTTTCGGCTGGATGAAGATCAGGAGTTCCTGACGGGATACATTGTCGACCGTTGAGCCGAAGACTCTCCCAACGAAAGGGAGGTTCGCAAAAAGAGGGAGTCCTGATTCCGCTTTCGATTCGCTTTCGGAGATCAATCCGCCAAGCAAAACGGTTTGGCCATCACCGACCATGATCGTTGTGCCGAGAGCCTGTGTCCCGATTGTAGGGATCTGGTTCCCACCGATGGTCTGAGAGCCAATAATATTGTCATTCGACTGATTAATCTTCAGTGTGATCTGTCCATCATTGTTGATAAGTGGAAGCACCTCAACTCGCAGCAAGACATCCTCAAAATCAATGTTGGACGTCACTGTCTGGTTATTGGAGTTCTGATCGAAACCAACCGACGACAAAGTGGAACGCGGAACAGCGATTCTTTGACCGGTTTGAATCACCGCACGTTTATTGTTGATGGTGTAAACGGTAGGTCGTGAAAGGACCTTGAACCGGTTCGTATTGTTCAAGGTGGAAACAAATCCGTCGAGGAGCGCGTTGACTTGCCCATAGACCGTTAGCCCCTGTGCTGCCGGAAGGAGATTCGCGGGGTCTGTCAGGGACTGAATGTCGAGAAGCGTTTGTGCGGTTCCGCTTCGTCCTTTGAAGGAGCCGGCAAATTCGTTTCCGGCGGGATCCAGAGACCGAAGCATATCGAATCCCAGTTCGAAGTCATCACCCAGGTTCAGCTGTGCGATTACTGCTGAAATCTGGATCTGCACCGGCTTGCAATCCATCACATCAAGAAGCTCTTCGATTAGATGAAGATGTTCGGGAGGACCGGAAGCAATCAAGGTGTTTTGAGTGTTGTCAGCAATGAGGAGCGTTTTGTCGATGACGAGAGACTGCGGCCCGATATCAGGATCCTGTCCTGCTCCGCCGAATGCTGCTCCCGCTCCTGAAGTTGAATTGCTGCGATTGCTGCCAAACCCTGAAGAAGAATTGCTGCTACTGTTCCCGCCGAGACCTCCGGCTCCGCCTGCCTGGCCGGAGCTTCCACTGAGGCCATTATTTGCCTGTGCGCCATCAGTTCCGCCTGATATTTGAGCGGCCTGAGTGTCTTCACCACCGTGACCTCTCAGAAGCGTGTCTCCGGCGATAGGGAGAAATGACGCGACAGTGATATAGTTTAATTTTCTTCGGATAAAGTTCGAAGTCTCCAGAGGTGCATCAAGGTGCATAATCAGCCCTTCAATTTGCTCCATGTCAGTAGGGGAGGCGACGACCAGAATCTTATTCACCCGGGGAATCGGGCGGACTTTGGGTTTGATCGTAGTTGCCTGTGCTACATTGCCAGCAGCCTGAACACCGGCGCCCGGCTTGCGTTCCTGAGCCCTTGGCGTTGAAGGAGTCCCCGGTGCGGAAGAGGAAGACGAGGTTCCGGATACATCAAGGTCAAGGATGTCTGCGAGAGCTTCTGCGACTTCCTCGGCATCCGCCCGTTCCAGATAAAACGCTTTGTCGATGCTCTTTACAGGAGATACATCAATACTCGGCTGGAGTTCCAGCATGTGGCGAATCACTGTGGCACTTTCAGTCACGACAATCGCAGACGCATTTGTGAGGGCGGTGACTTTCCCGTAGGGGTGAAGGTCAACGATATCGGTAAATGCTGTAGCGGCGTCTTCGGATGTCAAATATGTCACCGGCATAATGAAGGTGACGACTTCATCATTTTTCGGAAGATCGAGTGGCGACGTTACCACCCTTAATCCTTCACTGGTCAGCTTCTTGTCAGACGCATAAGCAATGATTTTCAACTCATCCGGTTTGTTGGTGGGGATAAGTGCATATCCATTGAGGAGGAGACTCTTTTCAATGAAAACAGCAGCATCTTCCTTAGAGACTTTCCCGGAGGTCTGGATGTTCAGCGTTTTATCCTGAACAGTAGCATCACGCACGATCTGCTTACCGGTGTACAGCTCGTAAAAGAGAAGTATCGTCGGAATCGGTGTATTCGGAAATTGGACGCTGACTTTTCCTTCCGGAGATACTTCAGGCAAAACGGGTGCAGGAGCTTGATCCGGTGGCGGAGCCTGTGCAGAGGATTCCTGACGAACGAGCATGGTCGTCAGAAACAGGGCGATTAAAAAAATACGAAACGATTTCATCGAAATATTTGGTTGTGAGTGTTTGTGGGAACGTGTAGCGCCGGCCGCAAGATACTAGGGACTTGGTGGCGGCACTTTTCTGCGCTGAGAACGATTTTCCATGCGTTCTTCCGCTGTGAGCTCTTCTTGAGGATCAACTTGCTGTGGCGGGCTCTTTGCCTGGCCTGTTGAAGAAGTCATCGGTTTCAGAGCCGAGTTTCCAGGAGGCGGTCGAATACCCCCGGCCGAGGTTTTATTTCGGGCATTTGGATTCGGTTTGCTTGCGACGGGAGCATGGATCGCCTGCGTTAGCATGGATTTTTTAAATCCGATTTGTCCGGACTCAGTGCCATCTGTCATTTCAATAGTGGATGCTTCGGGATTATTCGACGGACTTGCATTTACGATCCAGTAGGGAACCCCCTCCGTCTGCTTGTTGGTGATCATGAAGGTGCTTTCCTTCTCGGTATCCCGGAGGAAGGCAATCGGACCGGTGATATCGTCATCGATCAAGCCTTCAAGCACAATCGCCTGAGCAAAATTTGATGAGATACTGGTTTCAACCGCTTTGACCACCTCTCGGTGAAATGCTGATTTACCCCATTCCTTTGTGTATCGGCTGATGGGTTGTGCCGATGGAATAATTGCCTCTTCCGCAGAACCGGAAAAGACTACGGAAAAGAGAGCAAAAAGAACAATGGATGATTGGCGGAAATTCATGTGTCTTTATTCTTATACCATCTCAGGAGTTCGAACTGGCACATTATTTTTCCTTCCACTTCCTTGTCCGGTGTAACTTTCATGTTCCGAATTACCCGGAAGTCTTCCGGTCGGGTCAAGGAGTGTAGCCAGCGGAACACATCTTCAAGTGTGCCTTTTGCTACGAGAGTCACTGATGACTGGGTGTAGTTTGCCTCTACTACCGTCGGGCGCAAATCAAGGTTCGATGTCTCAATCCTGTCGTTGTCCGCCGCGAGAGCTTCCTGATATAGCGATTGCTCGATCTCTGTTGTCTCCTCGAAAGTGGGTTGATTCACTTCCAGCCAGGTAGAGCGACTGTTCCACATTTCGCGCTCTTCGAAATACGTTTCTATGGTGAGCCAATCCTGGTCGAAGGCGTCCCGCTCGATTTTGAGGGCACTTATCTTTTTGGAGTAATAATCCCACGCGACGAAAGTACCCCCCAGAAGGCAAATCGCCAACAGCATCGTACCGAGTCTGCGTTCACTTCGAGTCATTGTTCCGGTAATTCAGGTAAGGAGCCGATAGCTTCCAGCGTGAACAGGTCCACCTTTTTTTTCGGCTGCTTGATTGTCCAAATGTAGTTTGCCAGGGAAGGTTCTTTCTCGATTGCCCCTTTCAACTGAATCCCAATAGACATCGCGGAAGCCTCCCCGCGGACAATCACTTTGTTGCTGTTTTCGATTTCGAAAGAAGCAATCCGAAACCCTTTATCGGGAATGAGTGTGGAAATACGGTGGAGAATCTCGATCGGGGAACGTTGTGGATCAACAGCAGGAGCCATTACTTCCCACTTGTCGACCGCTGCCTGAATGGTTTCCATTTCGGGAGTGTTCTCCTTGATCTTTGTAAGCAGAGCAGCGTTTTCCCGCTCGACCCATTTGATATGAAGGAAGCCTGCGATCAGCAGAAAGATGAGGAGAGATATGAACACGGCAAGAAAGGTCGCATTCTGTTTCCGGCTCTTCTTTTTCAGTTTGGTTTCGGAAATCTGATGAGGCTCAAATTTCCAATCACCTGCCAGGTCGAAATCGGGCACCGGCTTCTTTTCAAAAGCTACCGGAATATTAAACTCCTGCTGCAGTGCTTGATGAATTTCAGAATCCCAGTCCGCCCATACAACAATTTGTTCGGGAGCTTGGATATATCCTTTCGCTGCGAACTCGATGGCCGTCAGCGAAGTGTCTTTGGCGACATGGGAAAAGGTGGGATCCTGACCCATGTTTTGAACATGGACCCAGCCACCATTCCGTCCGTATCCGGCAACCCACCTGGGCCCTTCTTTCCATAGCGCGACCGCATTTGCCGGTGGCTTAAAAAGTGCGTGCTGTGGGATAAATCCCGTCCAGTTGGTCTTGATTCTCGATGAATCGGGTAAATTCCACGGAATAGCGACACTGTGGACAAGAGTCTCCGCGCCATTTTCCTCCACGGCCTGCCAGTCGACGAGGCGTCCCGTACCTTTTTCGATTTTCACACCGAGCTTTTCCACTTCGACGTCGACGACCTGGGAAATGATTTCGGGATCCTTGCTTTTGATCCATTGAGGAAACGACACAAGGTCGTAAGCAGGAATGGCATACACTGCGCGGGCAGGGGCATCCATGTCCTGAAGAGGAGCATGTTTTCCCTTTGCCGTGTCCGGCAGGTGAAGCCAGCCATTACCGGTTTCATCCACCAGGTAGGCCCAGTCTGATTCTTGACGACTCATTGAATTCGGCGGGTTGACCATTGGAGGATTTCACCGCGGTCGCCATTGTATTGAACACTTACTGTCCTTTCAACCTCTATTGATCCGAAGCGGCCAATAGAGATCAAACGTTTTACCGGGTCTTCAATCGAGAGTCGGGATTCGACGATGTCCCGGATGCCTTCATTTACCTGGAGGATATTGAGGGCATCCTCGACGGATTCAATCTTCGTATCATCATCCGATCCGAGAATTCCGTCGGGGCCATTGCGGGTGGATACCAGTTGTTGCGCATACTGAAGCGGGCACTGACAGGTCGCAGCAATCATGTCAGGATCGGCTTCGTTCAAATCCAACTCGCCCTGACTAAGAAGGGTGAAGTAATTCCGCCAGTCCGGTTTTGCATTTTGCACCAGGGCAAAGCCTTCGACGAGAGGGGCCTCCTCAAGAGAGCTGAACTCACGATTGTAGGGATGGTTGATCCGTTCCTGGGAAAGGTAGAAACGATTCTCAGCGCCTATGCCGGTAGGTTCATCATCAGGGTCTACCCAGTCTGTCAGTGCATCGACCACATTGATCGCTTCATCACTGCGGAGTCCCCATTGATAAAATACTTCCTCCAGGACGATTCGGTGTTCCGGATCGAGTAAAAAGTTGAGGTTCAAATAGCCGCCTTCGCTTCCAATTCTGGCCGAGTAGGACTCCATTGCGCTGATGCTTCTGCTGAGGCTCAGGTCTCCCGGTGGCATTCCCGGGTGGGAAGCGAGGGCAATCCCACGGTCCGCCATTTGCTCGGCTATGAAAATTCCCGAGGAATTACCGGCAGCTTCCAGTTCAACAAAGAGGAACTGCGCCGCCGTGAAAACGGCAATACTGAGTAGTGCGACCACCCAGAGCACGGTCATCAGCGCAGCAGCTCTGCATTTTTTTTCGATGGTTTGGAGGCGGGATAATCTCATGATTCACTGGCTTTCAGGGTGCCAGAAAACGATAGTAGTGGGTTCTGTGTCCTCAGGGAGGCGCAGCTTCATTTCGACAAAAGAAGAGCGATAGTTTCCCTCCAGCGTTTGCCTCCATACCCGGGAGGCCGTGTCATAAAAGCGCCAGCTTACCTGCCTAAGGCGCGGGACCAGCTCGACAAAAGGAGCATTGATTCTCGAGAAGTCTTTCTCCTTGGCATTCTGAAATTCATCCGCACTGACGTAGTAGAGGCCGGCGCGAATCAATCCGTCAGGCTGGATCTCAGCAGCAAAAATGACACGCTCAATTTCTTCCGTGGTATTGAATCCAAAATCAAAAGCGTTGGGAGCATTCACGAGAGACAGGTAGGTGTTGTAGTTGTTTCCTTTTTTCGCAAAATCGAACTCCAGTTCCGCATCCGCCGGCATTTCCTCGAAATTAACCCGACAGGTCTCGATCAACCTCAGCCGAACTGCTTCCTGATCCTGGAGAATCGAGACTTCCTCGATCAACTCACCGGTGGCCCCAACGAGAGCAAAAACCCCACTGATCAACAATACGAATACGCCCATGGAAATCGTCACTTCCAGAAGAGTGAAAGCTCGGGATCGATTCGGGCTGTGAAAATGAGAAGTCATTCGTAAAAAGAACAGGTCCTTTTGAAGTAGCGGACTGTTTCAGAACATGCCGGGGTTAGCAAGCGTGGATGCCACATCTATTTCCAGTTCACGACCGCTGGCCCGCCGTTGGATCGCGGAAATCGTGATCTCGAAAAGACCGTCCAGGGGTTCCCCCTTCGATGTCTCCACATCGGCGCGAACGACATTGGTTCGAAAGTAAAACCCTTTGGAATTCATGGGAGTATCCCGCGAAACAGCACGAAGGTCAGGATCGCGGGCAGTCTGCACCAGAATTGACCGAAGTTGTTCCCTGACTTCTGCTTCGTCGGCGGCATCTACCACCGAAACGCTGATGAGGTTCATCGTTGAAGCCAGAGCTACGGCTGTCTCTTATACACATCTGACGCTGCCGACGAAGAGGATAGTGTAGAT
>OJCB01000327.1_pt1 | contig 18774 bp, 11 predicted proteins | sample 1591501 | NCBI WGS metagenome assembly OJCB01 (sample SAMN05416813, study PRJEB24817) | seawater metagenome | isolation source: Sea water | place: Canada:Atlantic | collected 2013-07 | reverse complement strand
CTACACTATCCTCTTCGTCGGCAGCGTCAGATGTGTATAAGAGACAGGATAAATTCCTTTTTCATGGTTAGGACTTCTAGGTTGATACCGTTGAGCGTCCCGTGGTTAGAAGGATTGTATCGCTCAGGGTAAAATGAGGTGTTTCAATTATTGTCTCTCACAAAGAAACAATTCTATTTGGAATCTGGATGCTGATTGACGGGGAAATCTTTGCTAGCTGATCATTCTTATTTCGCCATCTTATCGATTTCTTCCATCTTGAAGCGCACACTCAAGATATAGGATTCAGTTTCCTCTTCCCAATGACCGTAAGTAGTGGCCACGATAGTGCCATCTGGTAATAACTCCAGCGCAGGGTAGGCGCAATCATTTCCCCTGGTATTGTCTTTGAGTCGAATCCTATATTGGCCTTCCTTCCCTTCCGCCAAATCCGCATAAGTACCTACCCAAGCTACCCAATCTCCCGCAGTTGGACTGACAGGCCCGGCCTTTTCATACAACTGCTGCTCATCACAATCACGGCAGACTGCTTTGAGTTGTCGGAAGCGGGAGAGCGCCGGTGAATTATCTCGAAATGAAATCAGCAAACGGCCATCTGGTGTATACAATGCCTGGTGCCGATCGCCCGTCAAAGAATTAGGAACTTCACGGGGCGTAGTCCAGGTTTTACCTTCATCATTTGAGAAAATAATGTAGGAATTCATACGTCGGGAATTTTCGCGCAGGAGAACCGCGATTTGTTTCCCGTCCGGCGAACGGATTATGCCTGGCTCGCAAAGGTGAATGACACGCGATTCGAAAACGCTTTGAGGATAGCTCCAACTCAGCCCACCATCAAAAGAATAGGTTTTATATAGGGTGAATAGCGGTAAATTATGTTGCAACTCCGCTTTGTCTGCAGAGCTGCGGCCGTCTTTAGTAAAAAAGCGTTGATCATCATGAAACATCGCCATATAGTGCCCTTTCCCCGTCTTCAATGGAATCAGATCACCCATCACGACTATGCCGCCCCAATCACCGACGATTTCAAGTGGCGACCAGTCCTTTCCCTGGTTTTCGGAAACCGCCAAACGGGCAGGATAGAGTCCCGAAAACATAATCAATCTTTCCTTCCCGCCTGCATCCTCCACCGGAAATAGCGTAGGGACCTCCATCGAACTAGCCCAATTGGCAGGTGTCGGAAGTCTTTCACTCCAGCTGAGTCCGCCATCTGTACTCTTTTTCATTACGATGGCCCCTCGACCATGCCCTTTGGGGTATACACAAATGATCATTTTCCCGTCTGGTAGCAAATGGGTTGTCGGGTGGCCCAAATATTGGCCTTCTTCCTTATCTACAATCACTTGTCTTTCGGAGGCTTGGTCTAAGTCGATAAAAGGTAGATTGTGATAATTGGTAGAATAGTGATCGAGTTGAACCCCTTTGTTAGGGATAGTTTGAGCACCCAAGGAAAGCCCAGAAAATAAGCTGGCTAATAGTAATAGCCTAGCGCGTACAGGAAGAGACATATGGTTTCGTTTTGTTCTCCCTAATATAGGAAGAGCTTTCTATTTTCTCCAACGGTATCCGTTTTATTGGACAATTTATGCCACTGGATATTGCTACAAAGTACCATTAGTAATAGTAAAACAATATTCTTTCATCATTACTTACCTTTGGCGATATGAAGAAAAGCCAACAGTCGACAGAAGTAAAAACGGATAAAGACATCTTTTTTTCAACGCTCTTAGTACTAGCCTCTTTTACTTTACCTATGCTTTTTTGGCCGGAAAAAAGCCAAGCATTGCTCAACGAATTAAAAATCATCATTGAAGATAATTTTGGAAGTATCTATCAATTGTTATCTATTGCCGTTTTGATTTTCGTTTTGTGGGTTGCTTTTTCAAAATATGGGAAAATTCGATTAGGAGAGAACGATTACAATTTCAGTACCTATAGCTGGGCTTCTATGTTGTTTTGTGCTGGGGTAGCCACAGGTATTTTGTATTGGGGAACGATTGAATGGACCTATTATCACGATACCCCTCCTTTTGGGCTGACTCCTGGGAGCAATGAAGCCATCGAATATGCCGCTTCCTATGGTATGTTTCATTGGGGAATAATTGGTTGGGCATTTTATAGTCTAACTGCGGTAGCCCTTAGTTACACGTACTTTATTAAAGGAATTCCTATTCTGCGAATAAGTAAAGCATGCGAGCGAGTACTAGGTAAGTACACGGATGGCCCTGTGGGTAAAACCATGGATGTCTTTTTTATGGTGGGAATATTAGGTTCGACAGGGACGTCGATGGGATTAGGGACGCCCATGATTGCTGCAGGTGTTCAATCGCTTTTGGGTATTCCAGATTCTTTTGGATTGAAAGTCGGGATTATCATTTTTTGCGCGATTATATTTTCGATTTCAGTTTATCTCGGTTTAGGGAAGGGGATAAAACGATTGAGCAATATCAATACGATTATGGCTTTTGTATTTTTAGCCTTCGTCCTACTAGTGGGCCCTACTGTGTTTATTCTGAAAATGAGTATCAATAGTTTTGGAATTATTAGCCAGAACTTCATTAGAATGTTGACCTGGACGGATCCCTTGACGGATTCTAGATTTGTGGAAGATTGGAGTATATTTTATTGGGCTTGGTGGGTGGCTGTAGGACCTTTTATGGGGATTTTCATCACAAAAATATCAGGTGGTAGAACAATTAGGGAGCTGATTTTAGGAACAATTATTTATGGGAGTTTGGGTTCTACTGTATTTTATGGAATCCTCGGGAATTATGCCCTGGATTTAGAATTAAGTGGGCAATTGTCTGTTCTTGAGATCGTGCGGAGCGGGGAACCTGCTCAAGCTATAGCAGCCATTATTGCTAGCTTGGGACCGAGCAAATTGATCCTTTTTCTTTTCTGTTTGATGAGCGTGACCTTTATGGCTACCAGTTTTGATTCGACCTCCTACACGTTAGCCTCTTGTACGACAAAGCAGTTACACGCGCATCAAGATCCAGCGCGCTGGCAACGACTTTTCTGGGCATTCACCCTCATTCTTCTGCCCATCGCCTTAATGTATGTGGGAGGATTGGAGTCTTTGAAAATCTCCGTTTTGGTGTCAGCACTTCCCTTAGTTCCTGTTTATATCATACTTGGCGTTTCCCTATTTAAAAATTTAAAAAATCATCAAGACTAACATTAGTGTAGTATAGTAATGTGGTCATCATTGCTGGTGTCTCAGGAGTAGGTAGGGCTATTGAGTGCCTACTTCTACTCATTCCGAAGCGCATCAATAGGATTAGAAATAGTAGCCGTCAAACTTCTCCAGCCGACTGTCAAACTCGCCATTAAAAAGGCGATCCCTCCACCCAATGCAAAAATCCACCAGTCTAACTCAATCCGATAAGTGAAATTATTCAGCCATTGATTCATTACATACCAAGCGATAGGCACTGAAATAACAATAGCCAATACAACAGGCCGTAAAAAATCCTGGGTGATTAATTGAATGATCTGCTGTGTACTGGCTCCTATCACTTTTCGGATGCCGATTTCCTTGGTTCGCGATACGACGACAAAAGAGGCGAGTGCGTACAAACCAATAATAGCGATGAAGATGGCGATGAAAGAAAATAATTGGAAGGCACTAAAAACGAGTTCTTCGATAATATAGTTGCGGGCCAATTGAGCTTCCAGGAAGTTCCCTTTATAAATACTTTCTGGGAAAGAGGCATGCCAGGTATCATTGATAAAACTCAAAGTAGATGACAAGGTAGCGTGGGAAGATAAGGCAATATGTCCTTCGTAATAAAAGCCACTATTCCAATGGAAGATCAAACAAGGGCTAACGGCTTCATGTAAGGTGTTGTTGTGGAAATCCTTGACAACACCAATAATTGGCGCTTCCCCTTCATTAATGATTAAGGTCTGGCCGATGGCTTCTTCAGGCGTAAATCCGAGCGAATGAGCCAATGCCTCATTGGCAATGAAGCCATTAAAGCGTTCTACCTGATTGGCACGAGATAGCCACTTCCCAGCGATGAGATCCAGGTCAAAAACATCTTGATAGTTGAGGTCTACCACCTTCATTTCGGCCGCGCGCATCATTTGTACCTCTTCGTGTCGCAAACGAAATTCTGTGCCCCATGAATCGTTGTCATTGGTAAGTGGTGTACCGGTGGCAAAGCTTATATTGTCGATATGGGGATGATCCGTCAGCTGATGCGCGAAGGATTGTAAGCGGCTAGAATCTTGGTCAGGGATATTGATTGTAAAGATGGCCTCCTGATTAAATCCTAGGTCTGCCGTCTTAAAGTGCATCATTTGCAAGGCCACGACGATTGTACCAATGATAAACACATTCGCAATAGAAAACTGTAAACCAATCAGCGATTTGCGAAAGCCAAAACCTCTTTGTAAACCCACATTTTGTTCCTTTTTCAGGGCGCTTGCGGGCGAAAAAGTAGCAAACTTTAAGGCGGGGTAAATACCCGCCAATAAGCCAATACAAAGAATGAGTCCCGTACCGAGTAAGATGACGCTACTATCTAAAGCCAAATGAATGGTAACGATATCAATTTTTTGATTGATTTGCGTCATCAAGAGCTCAGCTAGGATGATGGAAAACAAACAGGAGATGACCACCAAAAGAAGAATCTCGACTAAAAATAGCTTGATCAACTGTAGGCGACTTCCGCCCAATATTTTGCGTATTCCTACATGCGCGCTTCGGCGAGAGACTTGTGCAATAGCCAAGTTGATCACATTGACTGAAGGAATGATGATGAGTAAACAAGCCATTATAGCCAAGCCTCCCAATAACTTTTTATTCACCGTGTAGCTACCTAAAGGGCTATTGTAGGTGGCATTCGTATGTATATCCGCTAAGGGTTGAAGTCGATATTCTATCCGCTCAATATCTTCGGGAAAGAGATAGTTCTTTTTCCAATTTGCAATTTTTTGTGCTACAGCAGTAGGCGAGGATTGGGAGAGCAACTTAACATAGGTGGTTCCCTGGTAATTACCCGACCAGTTTTGAGTAGCGAAAGCTTCTTGTTTTTGGTAGAGCCGATAGGGGAGAAGGAAGTCGAATAATAAATTGGTATTGGAAGGTGGAGTACTGACTATCCCGGTTATCGTCAGAAGATCTCTATTATCTAGTAAGAGTGTCTGACCAATCACAGATTCACCGGCTGCTACGATTCCTGCAAAATATTTTTGCGCCGTCTTTTCGGTGATTACTACTGATTTCTCCGCTTTTAGAGCCGTAGCAGGATCTCCTTCCAACCAAAGCGGCCTATTGAGTGCACCAAAATCGAATAACTGGAGATAGTTGTCATCCACATACAGTACCAACTTTTCTTCAAATCGAATAACGGATTGACCCGCTTCGCCTACTCCCATTGTATGTTGCATCGGTCCTACTGCTAGTGCCGCCTCCAAGTCGGGGAAATCTTTGTGGAGCGCCTCCGCTAGGGGATAGGCCGTTGTATTCCAATACTGGATTCCATCCGAAGTATGATTGTGTTGTACGACCCGGTATATTTGTTTAGAGTCAGTATGGAAATGATCAAAACTCAGTTCGTGTTTCAGCGTATAAAAGATCAAAATCACACTCGTCATCCCAATCACTAGACCGATAAGATTAACAATCGAGTAGGTTTTATCTTTTAATAGTTGACGGATGCCTATTTTTAGGTATTGATACATACTACGGGTGTTTGCTCTTGTTCTGCAAAAGCTATACCTTGTTTTTCAAGTGATTGATAATGAGGGTTTAATGGTTCTTTCGGGGCGACTGTTTCTGTTCGTTTTTGAACGAAAACTGTTCACTTTTGAACACTGTGACTTAGACTTCAGAAGTTTTCCTGGCAATGACTGAGGAAACTTCTGAAGTCTCGCTTAGCGCATATTCCCTAGCCGTTGCAGGTGTTTGCCACCTGCAACCTAGTTCGGAATCTCGGTTTTCATGGATAGATGTTGATAGGAAATCTATCTGGCTGGCTAGACAGGCACGCAACATCGGTGAGGGGGGAACTTTATTTTATATACATTTAGAATAGAAACAACGATCTTGTTATTTGATGATCCGATAACCTATGAAGAAAGAATTACATCAAGCCTGTTTAGCAGAACTACAAACACGAATCGATCGGATTCGGTTAGCGGTTGAAGAAATTCAGGCGGCAGCCAATGAGGAGACAAAGAGTAGCGCTGGCGATAAGTTTGAAACAGGGCGAGCCATGATGCAGCAAGAAAAAGACAAGATGGCCCATCAACTAGCCATCAATGTATCCTGGAAAAATCAATTGAATTTATTGAATCCAGCAGAAACAAAAGAAGTAGTAGCCATAGGAAGCTTGGTAATCACAAAAGAAGGCAAATATTATCTATCGATTCCACTAGGTAAACTCAAATTAGCAGGGCAAACTTATTTCGCTATTTCCTTAGCTTCTCCTATAGGAAAAGCGTTGTTGAATAAGAAAGCGGGAGATGAAATCGTTTTCCAGCAAAGAAAAATCAGTATTCTACGCATTCTCTAAACCATATCAGTTAACGATTTGTCTTGAAAATACTAGACTTTGTAATGAAGTCTATCAAAACTCTACATCAAAATGTCTTTGCCTGATACCCTGAGTCCATTTTTTAATGCACTAGCTTTTGCTGCTGAGCAGCATCAATACCAAGGTAGAGGAGGATACAAACGGCTGCCCTATATTAATCATATCATAAAAGTGACGCAGACTTTAATTGATATCGGTAAAGAAAAGGATAGGCCCACTATAATAGCCGCTATCCTGCATGATGTGGTGGAGGATTCAGCCATAACAATAAGGGATGTTGCTGGTCAATTTGGGGAAGAAGTGGCGTTCATCGTGGCAGAACTAACCGATGATATGCGTTTACCCTACGATCAGCGCAAACAGTTGCAAGTGGATAAAGCCAGCCAACTCTCTTTAGCTGCACGCAAAATTAGAATTACGGATAAGGCTAGTAATATCAGAGATATTTTTAGCTATCCTTTAACATGGACCACAGAGAAAAAAAGAACCTATGTCGAGAATTCGATTCAAATCGTTGATCAGATAAGAGGGACCAATAAAGCCCTAGAGGGTTATTTTGATGAGGCAGTTGCTTTTTCTTTGAGTCTATAATTGAAGTTGTTTTAAAACAAAACGAGTAAAAACCCAAATCCTTTATGACGAAAGCAAGTAGCAAGCAGAAATTGACAAAAAAGGAGGTGAAGATTAAAAATATGTTGGCACAGGTCAACAGCATTATTAAGGAAGCTGTAGCTTTTGAATCGGCCTCGAAGAACTTATTGAGCCAAATTCATCCCCGATACCAAGCCAGTGCTAAAAACCTGCTGCATTATCAGGTTTTACGGCGACATGACCTGAGTAGCTTGCAACAAAAGTTGGGGACTATGGGCCTATCTAGATTGGCGAAAGCACAGTCGCATGTGATGGCAAGCCTTAAGACAAATCGAGCCATTCTGAAATCTATCCTCACCCATACAAAAGTAAAAAAAGCAGTAGGAGAGCTGTCCTTCAAAAAGGGGAATCGACTCTTACAGGAAAATGCGAAAAATTTGCTGGGGTATAAAACGGTAGGCCGTCGCACGCGGATCATGGTTACTATGCCTAGTGAAGCTGCAGATAATTATCAGATGGTCCATGATATGATCGAGGCGGGGATGAATTGTGCTCGGGTCAACTGCGCGCATGATAATGCCGAGGCTTGGGACAAGATGATCGCCAATGTACGCAAGGCCGCTGAAGCATTGGGGAAGGATTGCAAAGTAGCAATGGATTTAGCAGGACCCAAGATCAGAACGGGCGCTATTGAACCCGGCCCTAGGGTATTGAAAATTCGCCCAGCTAAAGATGTTTGGGGGAATATCAAACGAGCCCTTGAAATTTGGATAGGCCCAGAAGCACGCCCCGGTATGCTACATGTACCGATTAGTGAGGATGACCTGCCTCTTCTTGAGGGACAATCCATGCTATACCTCAAAGATACGCGGGGAAAGAAACGCAAAATCAAACTGATTCAAAGAGAAGGAAACGGTTACTTGGCTTCTTGTGCCAAAACTACTTTTGTAGCCACCAATCTCTTGTTATATCCCAGTGAAGAATTGGCCGGGAGAAGTATCGTGATTGGAGAATTACCCAGCCAGGAGCTTCCATTGCTGTTGCGAGTGGGAGATCAACTCCGCTTGGATAAAGCACCCATTATCGGGAAAACAGCCCAATATAACGATGCGGGAGAACTCCTAGAAATCGCTCATATCTCCTGCCGCGCACCCGCAATTTTTGAGGAAGTAGAAGTCGGTCAACGCATTCTCTTTGATGACGGAAAGATAGAAGGTAAAATCAAATCGGTCAATGATACCCATATGATGATCGATATTGTGCAGGCAGCAGCCGGCCTGGCCAAGCTTAGAGCAGAGAAAGGGATTAATTTACCCGATAGCCAGTTGACAATTAGTGGCTTGACGGATAAAGATAAAGCAGACCTAGTTTTTGTAGCGACTCATGCAGACGTTATCAATTTCTCCTTTGTCAACCGCCCCGAAGATGTGACCGAGTTATTCGATTGTTTAAAAGACCTAAAGGCTAGAGATAATATAGGGGTTGTGCTGAAAATTGAAACCCAATCGGGTTTTAATTGCCTACCTGATATTTTATTTAGAGCCATGGAAGTGTATCCGGTAGGAGTGATGATTGCACGAGGTGACTTGGCCATCGAATCGGGCTGGAGTAATATAGGTAGAGTGCAAGAAGAAATCCTTTCCCTTTGCCAAGCAGCTCACGTAACTGATATATGGGCGACACAGGTATTGGAGAGTTTAGCCAAGAGTGGTTTGCCTTCGCGGGCAGAAATCACAGATGCGGTGATGTCTCAACGGGCGGATTGTGTCATGCTCAATAAAGGTCCTTATATCCTACAAGCGATTCAATTGCTGGATACCATTTTGAAAGATATGGAACCTTACCGAGACAAGAATGCGCCATTAAGTCCAATCCTGGCGAAAGCAAGTTTATAGTACACCTTCTCTGACTGGGAAATACCCAAATCACCAGGGAAGTACAAGGAGGAAAGAGAGGGATCAGTGTTCGGAAATGAACGTTTTTTGTTCAACTTTGAACAGCAAGATGAATAATTCTGCTGTTTTGATTCAGTGTAAAATTCTGATAGTAAGTCAATTGTAGTTTGTGGCATAAAGCTTGGACTAAATAGAGTGGGAGTTGATCTATTCACCACTCAAATCTTGTTCATATGCTAATCAATTACATAAAGGTCTTGTTCCGAAACTTGAAGAGAAATAAGACTTTTTCTGTACTCAATCTGCTGGGCTTATCAGCGGGCTGGGTAGCCTTTATTTTGATTATGCTCTATGTGAAATATGAGCAGAGCTACGATCAACAGCACGAAAAAAAAGATCGAATTTATCGAGTAGTGATGCAGGAATTGGAGAACTACTATTTTGGAACCAATTATTTCTGTGTTACGCAAGCCCTCCTCGCCCCGACCTTGAAGGAAGAGTTTCCGACTATTGCCAATGCGGCAAGAGTATGGTGGCGTTCCAATGCCATTGTTGCTGTTGATGACCAGCCTTTTTTTGAACCTAAGGTATTTGGTATCGACGCAGAAGCCTTTTCTATTTTTTCTTTCAAGGTGCTTGCGGGAAACAAGGAGAAGTTCCTCAATGATAAATATACCGCTGTGTTGACGGCCTCCACCGCAGCAAAATATTTTGGTGAAAGTAATCCCATCGGACAAGTGATTAAGTATAAAAATGAGCATCCATTTACAGTGGTGGGCGTGATCGAGGACATGCCAAAGAACACGCATTTTCAAATGGATGTTATCGTTGATTTTGAAACATTAACGGTAGTAGAAGATCGGCCCCTGGACAGATGGAATAATAGCTCCTTTTATACCTATATAGCTTTACAGGAAGGAGCAAGTGCTTCAGCAATAGAAGCTCAATTACCGGGTTTCGTCAAGAAGTATATTGATAAAGAAGAGAAAGAGGAAACCCGATTGATACTTCAACCGCTGACGGATATATACCTGAAATCCAAAGCGAATTTTGAGATTGGCCCAACGAATGATAGCCAAAAATTGAGGATCTACTCGATTGTTGCTTTTTTGATTCTACTGATTGCCGGCATTAACTATATCAACCTGAGTACGGCGAAAGGCTTTAAAAGAGCGAAGGAAGTTGGCATACGTAAAACCATTGGTGCCAGCCGCAGGAATCTGGTATTCCAATTCCTAGGAGAATCTTTTGCCTTGACAGGTTTGTCCTTATTCTTGGCCCTGGCTTTTATCAACGCCATATTACCCTCTTTCTCTGCTTTTGTGGGGGTAGAATTGAGTTTGAATACCTTAGAACAACAGTGGCTAATTCCTTTTATTGCAATTTCCTGCTTGTCGCTGGCCTTTTTCTCTGGCATCTATCCTGCTTTCGTACTATCCTCCTTCCGACCTGTGGAAGTACTGAAAAGTACGCTTTTAGTAGGGAATAAGAAATCTATTTTGCGAAATGCACTCGTCGTTACGCAGTTTTCTATTTCTGCTATTTTGATTATTTCTGCCATTATCATTTCGAGGCAACTCCATTTCATTCAAGAAAAAGACCTGGGGTTTTCAAGAGACCAAATTTTGGTGGTAAAGATCAGAGACCAGAAACTATTGGATGAAAACATGGGGGTCTTTAAGGCTGAATTAGCAAAACTACCTACCGTAAAGAACGTTGCTTCAGGAAGTTCTCTGCCCAATGATTTTACTTCTAGTTCTGATGCAGATTGGCCAGGAAAAGCGGATGAGGTAAATATTCCCCTATATACAGCCTATGCCGATCATGAGTACTTGAATTTGTTTGATATGGAAGTAGTAGAAGGGCGGAAATTTTCAAAGGAACTTGGAGATGATGAACAGCGTATGCTCCTCAACGAAACAGCTGTAAAAGTACTGGGGTGGGACAATCCGATAGGTCGGAAAATGATTACCTGGCGAGGGGATACCGCTTCTGTAGTGGGCATTGTCAAAGACTTTCATCAACATTCCTTACACTTGGCTATCTCGCCGCTGCAGTTGTTTTTAGGAGATTACTATGCGGAAGATGTCGCCATAAAAATTGCAAGCGAGGACTTGGCGACTACCATTAGCAGTATAAAAGAAGTACATGATGAATTTGCAAGTGCTTATCCCTTCGAGTATGCATTTTTTGATGAAGTCTTCGCGCAAGCGTATGAGAAAGACTTAAAGACTTCTCAGATGGCCAATTGGTTTACAGCACTCATCATTCTGATTGCCTGTTTGGGCTTGTATGGTTTGTCCTTGTTTATTACCGAGTTACGGGTAAAAGAGGTGGGAATAAGAAAGGTCTTAGGTGCTTCGGTTTCGTCTCTCTTATTGTTATTATCCAAGGAATTTCTTCAGCTGATCTTCTTGGCTTTCGTGATTGCGATTCCTATCTCCGTCTACGTTATGAATCAATGGCTGGAGAACTTCGCCTATCATATTTCGATTGGCTTCACTCATTTTATTTGGACACTTAGTGCCATGCTTGTTATCACCATTCTGACGGTGGGCTATAGAACTTTGCGGGCTGCTACCAACAACCCCGTGGAGGCACTGGCGCAGGAATAGGCTTTTCCCCTGAAGGGGTGAGTAAATTCACCCCTTCAGGGGAAAGCCTATTTCCGCGCCTTCCGCAGATCAAGCGTATAAGGAAAGTCTCTGTTGACTTCAATTTTTTGCGTCTCTATTTTCTCAGGAGCGATATAGTCAGTAGAAACAAAACGAGTAATGGTACTCTCAATCGTTCCTTGTCCCACGACGTTTTCTACACTGCGTGCAGAATGGTTGTACTCCCAAAAGCGGTTGACTCGACGGCTTTCGGCTTCAAAACTATTAACGGGAAAAGTATCATAACTCCGCCCGCCTGGATGAGAAACATGATAGGTGCAGCCGCCAATAGAACGCTTATTCCAAGTATCATAGATGTCAAAAATCAAAGGAATGTCTGCTTCGATCGTTGGATGAAGCGCAGAAGGAGGACTCCAAGCCTTATAACGGATACCTGCCACATAGCTACCTTTTGTCCCCGTAAAGGTAAGCGGCACAATGGCCTTATTGCAAAGTAGCTGATAACGCTCGGTATTAATCCCTTTTAAAGCCACTTCGATTCGCTCTAGGGATGAGTCGACAAAACGTGCCGTTCCCGTATTCGACATTTCTTCTCCCAATACATTCCAAGGCTCAATGCCAGCTCGGATGCTGAGTTCGATGCTGTCAATGTGTATTTGACCAATCAATGGAAATCTGAATTCGAAGAAGGGTTCAAACCAGGCCATGTCGAAATGAAAGCCTGCTTCTTTTAGGTAAAATAACACATCTGCTAAATCTTCCTTCACAAAGTGATGAATCAAAAACTTATCATGCAAGCTGGTACCCCAACGGATGAGCTTCTGTCGATAGGGTTGCTTCCAGAAGGCAGCTACCAATGCTCGAATCAGTAGCAATTGCATCAGACACATTTGCTTGTGAGGTGGCATGTCAAAACCCCGCATTTCTAAGATGCCAAGGCGACCAGAAGAAGAATCGGGGCTATAAAGTTTATCTATACAAAACTCGGCTCGATGCGTATTGCCAGTAATATCTATCAGTAAGTTCCTAAAGATTCGATCAACCAACCAAGGTGGTGGATTTTCATGTCGATCTAATTCGGCAAAAGCGATTTCTAATTCAAATAATATCCCCTTGCGCCCTTCATCAACCCGTGGAGCCTGACTAGTCGGGCCCACAAAAGCAGAAGCGAATAGGTAAGAAAGTCCGGGGTGGTTTTGCCAGAAATTCACGAAGCTTCTCAATAAGTCGGGGCGCCGTAGCAAAGGACTATCAGCGGGCTTCAGCCCTCCAATCGTAATATGATTGCCACCGCCTGTTCCCGTATGTTTACCATCTAGCATGAATTTCTCTGCACCCAGTCGACAACTTTTAGCCATCTCAAATAGTTGGTCGTAATTATGTACGATTTCCCGCCAGCTAGTAGCCGGATGTACATTCACCTCAATCACCCCAGGGTCAGGTGCTACGACGAGCTTTTGTAATCGATTATCACTTGGTGGATGATAGCCCTCAATGATGATCGGCAATTCTAATTCTGCTGCTACTTTCTCGATAGTATGGAGTAGATCAATATAAGCCTCGATAGCTTTGAGCGGTGGAATGAAAAGGTGCAATTTCCCTTCGCGCGCTTCAATACATAGTGCAGTCTTAATCGTAATGGCTCTATAAGTGGGTTGGAATCCTTCGGTAGACTCACTGGTGGGGCTGGTGGTGGTAGATAGATTATTATGCTGGCCCGCTCTATTGACTTGTCGCTCAGATAGAGCAGCTGGCGATGGAAGCTCGGGTAAGTCCTCCATCGGGCTGGCCTCTATGACTTCCTCTGTATCTTCGGGAAGGGCATGCAGGAGCCGGTCCAAGGGTAAGCGTAGCCCCATGGCGGAGTTGCCCGGAATGAGAAAGAGTTCTTTTCTTTTGAATTGCCAAGCGCAGCTTTGCCAAGTCTGCAATTGGTGAGCCCATTTAAGTGGAAGTATATAGCCAGCAGGTCGGTTTAGGCCTTTATCTAATAATGCAGCGAGTGTCTGCCGCTCTAACTTATCTTTAGGGTCAATTTTTAGTGGATCAATATTTAAAGGCAGATTTCCCTCTTCCCAAAGAAAATAGAACATATCCTCATAGGCTGCCGAAACATGCTCGGCATTAACGCCGAGGTAGAAAGCGAGGCGATCCAAGAATTTGGCGGCATGGGTTTCATCCAAACCATAATCTTGATTGGGATTAGCCAGTAGGCGATGATCTGACCAAAGTGTTTCACCGTCCTTTCGCCAATAGATGGCATTTTGCCAACGTGGAATAGGTTCGCCAGGATACCATTTACCTTGTCCTAAATGAAGAAAACCTTGGGGGGCAAAATGAGCTTTCAGTTTGTCAGTCAAGTCAAAAGCCATCTCCCGTTTATCCTTCCCATCAGCATCCTCATTCCACTGTTCCGATTCCATGTCTATTGCCGATACGAAGGTAGGTTCTCCTCCCATACTCAACTTTACATCTTCCTTTTGCAGCACCTCTTCCACTTGATCCCCTAAGGCCAATATTTTTCCCCACTGTTCTTCTGTATAAGGCTTCGTAACTCTCGGCGTTTCTTCAATGCGCTCTACAATATTTTTGAATTCGAATTGGACTTGAGAGGGGGCGGTGAAGCCCGTAATAGGAGCCGCACTCCCCGGATCAGGTGTACAAGCTAAAGGGATGTGCCCTTCTCCGGCAAATAAGCCCGAAGTAGCATCCAGGCCTACCCAGCCTGCACCAGGCAAGTATACCTCAGCCCAGGCGTGCAGGTCAGTGAAGTCTTCTTCGGGGCCGGAAGGACCATCGAGGGCCTTATCATCGGCTTTCAACTGTACTAAATAGCCAGAAACAAAACGGGCAGCTAGGCCAAAGTGACGTAAAATCTGAACGAAGAGCCAAGCCGAATCCCTGCACGATCCTAGGGCTAGTTCCAGTGTCTCCTCACAAAGCTGTATACCGGGCTTTAGCCGAACCGTATAATTAATATCATTGCATAACTTTTGATTGAGATGAACCAAAAAGTTAATAGTCTCATCATCCTTGAACACTTGGGCTGCTTCCAGCCATTCTTTTAGTTTGGGCCCTGCTTCTTTGATCTCTAGATAGGGTTGGAGTTCTTTTTGCAATTGGGCATCATATACAAATGGAAACCGCTCAGCATTTTCTTCTAAGAAGAAATCAAAGGGATTGATCGTAACCAAATTGGCAATTACCTCTACATCAACGACGAACTCGGTAGTAGGTTCTGGAAAAGAGACGCGCGCGAGAAAATTTCCGAAAGGATCTTGCTGCCAGTTGATAAAATGATTTCCAGGTTGGATATTGAGTGAATAAGCGACTATGTCGCTGCGTGTATGTGGCGCCGGCCGCAATCTGATAACTTGAGGGTAAACTTGGATTGCTTTGTCGTATATATATTTTGTATGGTGTCGGATGGCAACTTTGATGCTCATTATTCTGCGTTTGATACTGATTTTAGAGGATTATTTTGTTTTTGCCTTATAGATTGAAAATGAACAAGTTGTGTCAGGTGAAAAACTTATAAATTCTAGGTAAATATCCTAAAAAAAAACAGCATCTTTCACTAATTTTAAAACGTTCCTTTTCTTATTTTAGGTTTTACTTATCAGTTTATGTATGCAAAATGAACTTTTTAATAGTTATCGGGTTCCTGATGGCCAACTGGATGAAGTTTACACACAGTTTCCTAATTCATATACCGCTTATGGTAAGATACGGGACTTGTTCCATTCCTTCTCACACGCTGATTTCCAGAAATTAAATGAGTATGCTAAGCTTTCTTTTCTGAACCAGGGGATTACCTACGCTGTCTATGACGAGAGCACTGGGGGCACAGAAAAGATATTTCCGTTTGACCTTTTTCCTCGGGTAATCCAACAGCAAGAATGGGCTAGATTAGAGAAAGGCCTGCTTCAACGCAACAAGGCACTCAATCTTTTTATCAAAGATATCTATGGGGATCAGAAGATTACCAAAGACAAAGTAATACCGGCAGAGTTGATATTTTCATCTCCACATTACTCTAAATTGATGGAAGGCTTTAGCCCCGTCGGAGATGTCTATACCCATATAAGTGGAACGGACTTGATCAGGCATAGCGATGGTAATTTTTATGTGCTGGAGGATAACTTGCGTAATCCCTCAGGTGTAAGTTATGTCCTCATCAACCGGGAGACAATGAAACGAACACTATCAGATGTTTTCAAAACTATCTCGGTAGAAACTGTGAATCAGTATCCCACCATGCTACTGCAAACGCTTCAATCAGTATCCAATCAGACAGAAGAAGAACCCAATTGCGTGCTTCTTACTCCAGGACAATACAACTCCGCTTACTATGAACATTCGTTTTTGGCCCAGGCCATGGGGATAGACTTGGTAGAGGGGAAAGATTTATACGTCGATAATGAAACCGTTTATCTTAAAACCATTAAAGGCTCCAAAAAGGTGGATGTGATCTACCGTAGGATTGATGATGCTTTTCTAGATCCTACTGTTTTTAGAAAAGATTCTCTATTGGGGGTTCCACATCTGATGGAGGCTTATTTGATGGGTAATGTGACCATTGTGAATGCACCAGGAACAGGTGTGTCGGATGATAAAGCTGTTTGTGCCTATGTTCCGGATATGATCCGTTACTACTTGGATGAAGAGCCCATTATTGAAAATGTACCCACTTATATTTGTAGTCGCCCTGATGATTTAGCTTATGTCTTGGACCATTTGCCAGAATTGGTGGTGAAACCAGTAGACATGTCCGGAGGATATGGGGTGACTATTTGCGATAATTTAAGCAAGAAAGAGCTCGAAGCATTAAAAGTTACGCTCAAGGCCGATCCGAGGAACTATATCGCCCAACCCAAAATGATGCTGTCATTACACAGCACCTATATTGAAGATACAGAATGCTTTGAACCCCGACATATCGACCTGCGAACCTTTACCTTGATGGGAGGAGACCAAACTTATGTCCTTCCAGGAGGGCTAACGAGGGTAGCTTTAAGAAGAGGAAGTCTTATCGTAAATTCGTCTCAAGGAGGAGGATCAAAAGATACCTGGATCATCGCACAATAATACTTTATTATGTTAGCACGAGTCGCCGATTCACTATACTGGACAGGAAGATACATCGAAAGATCTGAGCATCTAGCGCGTTATTTAAAAGTCCAATATTTCTCTATTCTGGACGCGCCAATGAGCCAGAATACCGATTTTGTATTCAAATCTATTTTAAATATGTACGGGATTGAATTCGATCCCGAGTTAGAGGTGGATGAGCAAGAAGTGTTGTTTGAGGTTGGGCTAAGTCTAACTAATAATGTTTCTATTCTTTCTACTATCGCTGCCGCTAGAGAGAATGCCAGAAGTTTTAGGCATTTAATCTCTACTGAACTTTGGGAGGTAATCAATCAGTATTACTTGTTTGCTAAGGAGTACGACCCCGAGTTTTTCAAAACCAGAGGGCTGTACGATTTTACCGTTAATTCGACTAAGCATTGTGCCATTGTACGCTCTTATTTAGATCATACGGTTGTGCATGATGAAATCTGGCTTTTTATAAAGTTAGGTATTCGTCTGGAAAGAGTTATACAGATCATGCGTATTCTACAAAGTAAGCTCAGTGACATCGAGGCGCTTACCAAGAATGACTCCAATCAAGCTTTAAGACAGTATCAGTGGACTACGACCTTGAAGGTACTAGAGGGGTTTGATATGCATCGAAGGGTCAACCGAAAAACACTTACGCAAAAGTCTACTTTTGAGTTTTTAGTAATCAATCCCATTTTTCCTCGATCGATTGCCTATAACTTTCGAAAAGTGGATGAATTGGTCAACAAGTTGTGCCTAAAATATGGCCCGGATTCAGACCTGGTTTTCAGAGCCGGTAAATTGGCCAATTACTTCAAGTATTTAGAGTATAGTGAAATAGCCGATGACCTTCCTGGTTTCTTAGATCAAGCCCTTACTAAAATATATTCGCTAAATGATCGCATAGGGGCTAGCTTTTTCACCTAAGAATTCTGGAGTAAGGTATTCAAAATACTAAAGGCTATTAGTAACTTTGTGAGTCATATAATTTCACCTATCAACAAATAAATGTTGTTTCGGAATGCCGCTGTTACCCTAAAAACGAAGAGGATAATAAATCGTGTTTTTAGAAGCCAGTAGGGTATTTAAAACAACGGCATAAAAAAACTAGGATGACTTATTGTTTAGGAATAAAAGTGCGGGGTGGCTTAGTGGCCATTGCAGATACGAGGATAACCTCGGGTTCGGAAACAACTACAGCCAAAAAAGTATCGATCCATAAAAGTGGGAATAAAAATCTTTTCATCATGACTTCAGGCTTACGATCCATTCGGGATAAAGCCGTCACTTATTTTGAAGAATTGTTGGAATCTGAGGATTTTGCCTTTGATAAAATGTACAAGGCGGCTAATGCCTTTGGTGATCAGCTGCGGCGAGTGGCCAAGGAGGATAAGCAGGCCCTGTCAGAATCAGGTCTGTTTTTCAATCTTCATACGATAGTGGGAGGACAACTGGAAAATGACGAAGAGCATAAACTCTATCTGCTGTATCCGGAAGGAAATTGGATTGAAATAGGGGAAGCGACTCCCTTTACAATAATAGGTAATTCAGGTTATGGGAAACCGATCTTAAACCGGGCGGTAACCTTTGATTCTTCTATTGTATTTGCCTTGAAAACGGGCTTCTTATCTTTCGATTCTACCCGAGTCAGTGCTAATGATGTAGGATATCCCATCGATGTGGTGGTCTATATTAAGGATGCCAAAAAAATATTGGAGCACCGTTTTACTGAAGAGGAAACAGGACACATTGGAGAACTTTGGGGGCAACGCCTTACAAATATCATTCATGAGATACCCGATGATTGGGCCCAGAAATTAGTCGAGGAAACGGAGCAGATTTTGCTACGGCAACAAGAGCAGAAACAAAAACAAGCCCAACAACAGCAGCAACAATAACAAGTCAGTGGTCAAGGGGGGAATAACCCACCCCCTGACCTGAGAGCATGTTTGGGCAGCGCTTTTGGAGAAAGAAAGTGTCATTTTTTTGCTAAGACAAGGCCCTTTTTGAAGTGCATATCCATAG
>OJCB01000326.1_pt1 | contig 18780 bp, 15 predicted proteins | sample 1591501 | NCBI WGS metagenome assembly OJCB01 (sample SAMN05416813, study PRJEB24817) | seawater metagenome | isolation source: Sea water | place: Canada:Atlantic | collected 2013-07 | reverse complement strand
CTACACTATCCTCTTCGTCGGCAGCGTCAGATGTGTATAAGAGACAGATGTAGGCAAAGCTAAACTATCTGGCTTACTTGCACGGACAGGCCAACGCGTCATTGGTGGAGTAGTAAAAACTTTAGCTAAGCAATTTTTCAAGGCTTTAGAAGTAGAATTAAATGGCCCGGAAAAAGCGACGACTGAGCAGGCGCCGGAACCCACAACTACTAATGAGATGCCATCGGCAGACTCCCCTCCAGCTCCCGTTCCAGTCCCCCCTCCTCTCCCACCGTCGCCACCGTTGCCACCGTTGCCACCGCCTTCTGAAGCTGCACAATAATCATCAAAATACCTTCAACCATAAATTATTTATACCAAAATGAAAAAACAAATTAACCTAACCGTTAACGGCAAAGCTTACAGCCACGAGGTAGAGGCTAGGCTCTTGTTGGTTCATTACCTACGCGATGAGTTGCGCCTTACGGGCACGCATGTAGGTTGTGACACCAGTAGTTGTGGGTCTTGCACCATCTTAATGGATGGGCTGGCTGTCAAATGTTGTACGCTATTAGCTGTACAAGCAGATGGAGCCAATATTACCACGATAGAAGGCTTGGCCGATAATGATAGCCTTCACCCTTTGCAAGAAGGTTTTCGGGAAGAACACGGTCTACAATGTGGTTTTTGTACCCCTGGCATGATCATGACTGCTGCCGATTTATTGAGTACCAATTCTGACCCAAGCGAACAAGAAATCAGACATGCCCTTGAGGGTAATTTCTGCCGCTGTACTGGCTATCACAATATTGTCAAGTCGATTCAGTACGCTGCTAATAAAATAAATAATAAGGAGGTAGCATCATGACAAAAATGATAGGAAAATCCGTAAAGCGGGTAGAAGATAAAAGGTTTATCACAGGTAAAGGGCAATACACTGATGATATCATATTGCCCAATATGACCTATGCACAATTTGTGCGTAGCCCCTATGCTCACGCCAAAGTATTAGGCGTCGATACATCCGAAGCCCTTGCCCACCCAGGCGTGGTAGCGGTCTATACTGGCGCTGACTTTGCCGAAATCAATGGCGTGCCCTGTGGTTGGCAGGTCGATTTTAAGAATGGTGATACCATGAAAGAGCCTAAGCATCCGCTGATTGTCGTAGACAAGGCGCGACATGCTGGTGATGCCGTGGCTATTGTTATTGCTGAAAGTCGAGAGGCAGCCAGAGATGCTGCTGATTTAGTCGATGTTGATTATGAAGAATTAGAAGCCGTAGTCGATCCCAAGAAAGCAGCTGAAGAGGGTGCTCCCTTGGTACATGATGACGTGCCCAACAATATCTGTTTTGACTGGGAATTGGGAAATCCCAAGGAGGAAGTAGATGCCGCCATTGCTGCTGCTTCACATGTCACTACCCTTGAATTTGCTAACCAAAGAGTAGCCCCGAATGCCATAGAACCCAGAAGTTATATTGGAGACTATGACTCAACCAATGATAAATACACCCTGTATACAAGTACACAAAATCCGCATTTGATACGCTTGTTGATGTGTGCCTTTGTACTGGGAATTCCCGAGCATAAAGTTCGGATCGTTAGTAAAGATGTCGGAGGAGGATTTGGAAGTAAGATCTTCCATTATACAGAAGAAGCTTTGGTGACCTATATCTCTAAGCAATTGGGTCGTCCAGTCAAATGGACAGCGGAGCGTAGCGAAGCCTTTTTGACCGACGCGCATGGCCGTGATCATGTGAGTAAAGCGGAGATGGGATTTGATGCTGAAGGTAAAATAACTGGATTACGTATTAAGACCTATGCCTCCATGGGGGGATATTTGTCGACTTTCGCACCAGCTGTACCTACCTACCTGCATGGCACGCTATTGCAAGGTGTTTATACTACCCCGAAGATCCACATTGATGTAGTGGCTACTTTTACTCACACAAGTGCAGTAGACGCCTATCGGGGAGCGGGTCGACCAGAAGCCACCTATTTACTAGAAAGGCTAATGGATACCGCGGCCTTGGAGATGGAAATGGATCCAGCGGAATTGCGTTTCAAGAACTTTATTCCCGCGTTTAATGGTATTGACGAACCTGGCTATGCTACTAATGTAGCCTTGCAATACGATAGTGGTAATTATGCGCCTGTCTTAGAGCGCGCCCTTGAAATGACGGGGTATAAGGATTTTAGAAAGGAACAAGCCGAGGCCCGAGCCAATGGTAAACTACTTGGGATTGGGTTTTCAACTTATATAGAGGCTTGTGGTATTGCGCCATCGGCTGTCGTAGGTGCCTTAGGTGCGCGGGCGGGACTCTTTGAAGTCAGCCAAGTGCGTGTCCACCCAACGGGTAAGGTAAGCGTATTTACCGGTGCGCACTCGCATGGTCAAGGTCATGAAACCACCTTTGCGCAGGTTGTAGCCGATAAGTTTGGCATTCCCATGGAAGATGTAGATATCGTTCATGGTGATTCCGACACTGTAGCCTTTGGTATGGGGACCTATGGTTCTCGTAGTTTGGCGGTAGGAGGTAGTGCCTTGGTTAAGAGTATTGAAAAGATAATTGACAAAGGCACCAAAATTGCGGCTCACAAATTGGAAGCTGCCGAGGAAGATCTAGAATTTGCTGAAGGTAAATGGACCGTAAAAGGGACAGATAAATCTATTGGATTTGCGGATATTTCTTTGACGGCCTATGTGCCACATGATTATCCAGCGGGATTAGAACCTGGTTTGGATTTCTCTAGTTTTTATGATCCAGCCAACTTTACCTATCCCTTTGGTGCACACATTGCCATTGTGGAAGTTGATAAAGATACCGGTAAAGTAAGTCTGAAGCGTTTCATCGCCGTAGATGATGTAGGAAATGTAATCAATCCGATGATCGTAGACGGTCAGATTCATGGTGGTGTAGTACAAGGTATTGGACAAGCTTTGCTTGAGCACGCCTTCTATGATGAAGATGGTCAATTGGTCACTGGTTCTTATATGGATTATGCCATGCCTAGAGCCGATGATGTACCGATGATTGAGACGGATCGTACGACAACGCCTTGCCCTCACAACCCCTTGGGTGTAAAAGGAGCAGGTGAAGCTGGAGCGATTGGTTCTACGCCTGCAGTAGTGAATGCCGTGATGGATGCCTTGGCACCTTATGGCATTAAGAACTTATCTATGCCTTTGACCTCCGAGAGTGTTTGGAGAGCGATGAAGGGGTAGACTTGGCTAAGGGTGGTGTTGGTCATAGACGCAACACCGGTGCCGGCGGTAATAACATTTTTTAAAAACTAGATTAATCTAAATATAATGATTCCTGCAGCATTTGATTATCACAAAGCAACGTCCGTGGCGGAAGCCGTGGGGCTGCTGAAGGAGCATGGCATGGATGCCAAAATACTGGCGGGAGGCCATAGTCTAATTCCGGCTATGAAACTCCGGCTCAATCAACCAGAGCTATTGATCGATATCAGTGGCATTGCCGACTTGAAAGGCATCAAAGATGAGGGACGTAAACTGGTTATCGGTGCGGCTTGTACGCATGGTGCCATTGCTAGTTCAGCGGAGGTGAACAAGGACGCCCCTATTTTGGCAATTACAGCTAAAACCATTGGCGATATCCAGATCCGAAATAAAGGTACTATTGGCGGGAGTATAGCCCATGCTGATCCAGCGGCCGATTGGCCTGCTGCACTCATCGCAGCCGATGCCACCATTGAAGTTTTAGGTGGCGGCGGCAGCCGAACGATAGCAGCTACTGACTTTTTCACGGGTATCTACGACACGGCCCTGGAAGAGGATGAAGTAATTATTGCCATCCATGTACCTAAAGTAAGCAGCACTTTCACGAGTGCCTATGCTAAATTCTTCCAACCTGCTTCACGATTTGCGATAGTAGGTTGTGCGGTCGTAATGGAGATGAAAGACAACTACTGTGTATCTGCACGAGTGGCCTTTACCGGAGTATCCGATATGGCTTTCTTTGATGAGAAAGTAAGTAGTGCATTGGCAGGTAAGTCTCTCAATGATGAGACTATTGCCGCCGCCGCTGCACAAGCTGCGCAAGGTGTCGATACCCTAGGAGACCACTTTGCTTCAGAAGAATACAGAGAGCACTTGGCCAAGGTCTATGCAGAGCGAGCCATTCGCGAAGCGATTGCTTAGGGAAGTGCAACATTTGGAATAAATCCATGTTTCCCTTTTGGAAACTTCAACCTTATTGTTCACAGAGGCGGCCTATGAAGCCGCCTCTTTGCTATGTTAATATGCCAAAAGAATTATCAGCTATCGAGGACATGCTAAACGAGCAGGGCTACATCGCCAATCGATCTATAGCTATGTCCATCTTTTTAGCGATGCGCTTGGGGAAACCTTTATTGGTAGAAGGGCCAGCCGGCGTCGGCAAAACGGAAATAGCCAAAGTCATGGCTAAGGCGCTAGATACTCGATTGATCCGGCTACAGTGTTATGAAGGGCTAGACGCAACTCATGCCCTTTACGAATGGAATTATCAGCACCAACTCCTCTATTTGAAAATGGAGGAAGGGAAGGCCACCAATAGTAGCACCTTACAAGAGAATATATTCAGCGATACTTTTTTATTGAAGCGGCCCATATTAGAAGCTATTACGCAGGATAAAAGTCCCGTCTTGTTGATCGATGAAATTGATCGGGCTGATGAAGAATTTGAAAGTTTTTTGCTGGAAGTGCTGTCTGACTGGCAGGTGACTATCCCCGAGATCGGCACTATTAAGTCGGTTCACAAACCTTATGTGATTATCACGGGGAACAGAGTCAGGGAATTATCGGAGGCGCTACGTCGGCGCTGCCTCTATCTTTGGGTAGAATATCCCGATTTTGAAAAAGAACTTGCTATCGTACAGGGCAAAGTACCCGGTATTGACCCTCAATTGAGTATTCAGATTTGTAAGTTCATGCAGGAATTGCGGCAAATGAAGTTGGAGAAAGCCCCAGGGGTGGCTGAAACAATAGATTGGGCAGCGGCGCTAGCTTCCTTGCATTTTACTCATCTCGACAAAGAAATCGTGGAGGATACCCTCGGCGTAGTACTAAAAGACTGGCAGGACATTCGGCATGTCCAGGATTCCCTATCGGAGTTATTTGATAAAGTAGGTGTCACGAAGCGATTCTAATTATGTCTCAGCCAGTAATACAAAGACAGCTCAGTATGAGTGCCAATATCGTGCAGTTTTGCCGGTATTTGCGCACTAAAGATTATCGGATCGGCCCGGAGGAGGAGGCCGATGCCTTACGCAGTTTGGCTTTCATCCCTATTGGCGACCAGGAGACCTTTCGTTTAGCCTTAAAATCCCTGCTGGCACGCAGTAAAATGCAGCAGGAACAATTTGACGCCCATTTCGATCGCTATTGGAAAGAAATGGAAAAGGCGGTAGATGCCAAAATAGAGGAAAAGCCCGATGGTTGGTCTAATAGAACTGCCAATAAGAAAAGTAAGCAAGAATCTTTTCAAGCACTCAAAAGTTGGTTATACGGAGAAGGTAAAGAAGATAAGGAGGAAGGGGCCATCGCCTCTTACAGTGCCAAAGAGGTATTGACCAAAAAGGATTTCTCGGCCATGACCGATGACGAATTGCGACTGGTCATGCGCCTACTGCAACAAATCGCTCGTTCCATTGTCCGGAAAAAAAGCCGTTTACCCAAACCCTCCAAATTAAAGAAGCAACTCGATCTTAAGCGAACCATGCGCTATAACCTACGCCGAGGTTCCAGCATTCAACGCTTTCTATTCAGCGAAAAAAAAGATAAAAAATTAAAGCTAGTACTACTCTGCGACGTCAGCAAGTCGATGGATTTGTATAGTCGATTCCTGATCCACTTCATCTATGCCTTTCAAAATGCCTACGATAGGATCGATACATTTGTCTTCAGCACCGCTCTACATCAGGTCAGCGAAATATTAAAGGAATATGAATTTACGAGGGCTTTTGAAATCATTTCAGAGCGTATCCCGCATTGGTCGGGAGGAACGAAAATCGGGCAATGTATAGCCGATTTCACAGCTGGCTATGCACATGGCCTATTGGATAAAAAAACCATCGTCCTTATCCTCAGCGATGGCTGGGATACGGGAGAACCCGACATCTTGGCCGAGTCGATGCAGCAACTCCAGAAAGCAGCGAGTCGGGTCATTTGGCTCAATCCACTCGCTGGAAGCCCTGACTATCAAGCCGAAGTAACAGGAATGAAGACCGCCCTGCCTTTTATCGATGTTTTTGCAGCCGCTCATAATGTTGAGAGTTTGAGAAAAATTGTACCCTTGTTGAGGAAGGGACGGAGCGGGCCCAGCAGTTAGGCATTCGAGACCCAAACTTATCACTTCTTAGCCAGGCTAAGCATTTTTATTGGAATTCAACTATCTTTGTAATAGGAATGTTCCTTATTAATAGGAACCACAGCAAGAATAAAGGGCAAACTAAGTATCATCCCTAATTTTATTTATACGAGAATTATCCATGCTCTATTGGTATGGGATTAGTAGTGAAAAAAATGCTATAGCCCTGTAATCTCTCACTAAACGGCTATTATGTTTCGAATTTATTTTGCCATCAGTGCCTTACTGATGTTGTCTTTTACGGTAGCTACTGCGCAAAGCTTCCAAGAAGTAGTAGAAAGCGATGATAAACTCTTGCTCTCAACTTTCCTTGATAAAAATGATGTGAATGATTGTCACGATCGTCACACACTGCTAACTGCTAGTGCAAAACTTGGCCAGGTTAGCCTTATCAAAGCCTTACTCAAAGCGGGTGCTTCGGTAGATAATGTTTGCTTTAAAGGGAAAACCCCTTTGATGATTGCTACCGAATACAATCAGAATGATGCGGCAAAAATATTGTTACGCGCTGGCGCAGATCCCACCAAAATAGATAACATAGGAAATAACGCCTTTGAGATTGCATTGGCAAATGAAAATATAAGCTTTTTCAATCACCTTCTTCGCAGTTCCGGGCAGCATCTTGCCCAACCTGATGGGCCATTTCTTTTCCGACAGGGAGATAATATGTTGGCTCATCTACAGATTGTCAAGAATAAAAAAGAAAAAATCCGAGCGATGTCTGCCCTGGTAGAAGGGCCCTTTTTCTACAATAGAGATTGGACCTGTTTTGATCCAGCCGGTGATAAATTGTTTTCCTTCAAGATTAGGCGAGAACATAAGGTTTCCCCTGCTATTTATCCCAGCCCGGAGAAGTTGCTAGCTATATCCGATATCGAAGGTAATTTTGATGCCTTTGCCAATCTTTTAAAAGGTAATGGAGTAGTCAATGAAGATTTCAATTGGACCTATGGGAAAGGGCACCTGGTACTTGTTGGTGATTTATTTGATCGAGGGCCACAGGTAACGGAAACCCTATGGTTGGTTTATAAACTAGAACAAGAGGCCGAGAAGGCAGGAGGTAAAGTACATTTTGTATTAGGTAATCACGAAACGATGAATCTGAGGGGAGACTTTAGGTACGTCGATCCAAAATACTTTGTCCACGCGAGCCTGTTCAACCTAAAATATGCCAATATGTATGCTTCCAATAGCATATTAGGGGAATGGCTACGTACCAAAAATACCATAGTGAAGATTGGGGAAACGCTCTTCTGCCATGGGGGAATTTCTCCAGAATTTGTCAGCCGACAACTCAGCATTGGACAAGTCAATGAAATTACTCGGAAATATATAGATGCCGATAAGAATCGCATACAGAATAGCGATGCAGCCACTGCCATATTTAGTACCTCCAAAGGAATTTTGTGGTACCGAGGATATGTACAAAATAAAATGAGTACAGAAAAGATGGCCGCTATTTTAGACTTTTACAAGGCCAGTGCGGTAGTGGTAGGTCATACACCTGTCAACGAAATTAGTCCATTGTACGATGGTCAGGTGATTGCAATTGATGTTCCTCACAACATGGGCGAGGAACATCAACAGGCGCTCTTAATAGAGTATAATCAAATGTATGCCGTAGGCATGGATGGTAAGCGACGACTTTTAACAGTCAGTACTGAAAAAGCTACGCCTTAAGCCAAAACCTATACAGTTAAATCCTTAACAGCAGTCTTAGCGACAGCGTTATTTTTTACAGACTGAACTCCTTTTTCCATCGCTGCTTTAGAGCTATACATTTCACTTTTACCAATGACTTGGCCATTAGATGCTTTTAACGTGAAATAAGGATCGCCATTTTTGGATTCTTTTCTATCAAAACGATCATCATTTGGAGCGTTTTTGATCACAGATTGAATTCCATTTTCAGCGCCAGCTTTTTTCTCATAAGCTTCGCTAGCAAGGATGTTTTGGCCATTAGTGGCTTTTAGTCGGAAGTAATACTTTCCAGACTTTTCACTTTGAAAAATTTCAAAAGGCATAGGAAAAAAATTTGGTTCCAATTAGCGTTGAAACTAATTAAGGATTATTAATATTGGATTAGTGAGTTCCTTTCTAAAAGGTAAGTACTTTTCACAAAGTTGCTTTCTCATAGTAAGAACTACGAGGGCTAATATAACACTCTTTATTATAGATTTTTCAATAGATGCCAAATTATTGTTGGAAGAAGCGGACGAACAGTTAAATATAGTTGATAAACCCCATTTGAAAATTGACAACCAAACAACAAAGGGATAAGGAATGATTCTACGACATGATTTTCCAGATATCCATTGGTTGAAACATCACATTAAGCGCCGTTTCAATCTCCTTACGACCTCACAAGATAAAGCGACGCCAAACGGTTGGCCTACGGTTCTTCTTCATGTCAATACACAGCAAACCTATCGCCAGGGCATTAGAGGGCCATTCTCATTGTTCTACAACCTAAAAGGGACCAGCCAAGTCCGAGTAGACGGCTATTCGGCAGCAGTACGGCCCGGTTTCTTTTTTCTCACCAATGAAGCTCAAACCTATGATCTAGAAATACCCCATTTCGCCGAAACCTTCAACATTCATTTTGGGGAGCAATTAATCGGTGAAGTGCAGACTTATTTAGCACAAAGACTCCCTTATCTACTTGATCATCCCGTTTTTGAAAACGAGCGGCCCATTCTATTTTTCAATCGTATCTACCCGCAAAGCCCCGCCATCAGACGGCTAATTGGACAAATTCACTACCAGTCACAAATCAACGACTTAGATCCTATCTGGCTGGAAGAAAAGCTATATGAACTGCTTCTTTGTTTGTTACTGCTCACTCAAAAAGACCGGCTAAAAATTGACCAACTACCTTTGCTCAAAAGATCGACACGGGCGGAGATCTTTAAACGCCTAAGCCTCGCCGTGGACTTGATATATGCTACTTATGATCAAGCCATCACCCTAGAGGAGCTCGCGGCAAGTGCTTACTTCTCCAAGTTCCATTTTTTGCGCCTATTCAAAGTGGCCTTTGGCCAGAGCCCTTACCAGTTTATTTCAGCTATTAGAATAGAAAAGGCGAAGGAATGGCTAAGATATACCGATTGGCCGATTCACTTGATCGCTACTAATATTGGACTGGAGAATACGAGTTCGTTTAGTCGACTTTTCTGCCAAAAAACAGGTATTTATCCTGCTGCATTTCGAAAGCAGTACAGAAAATAGCAACTTTGGTCAACGCAAGCCTCACGCTTTCACTGCACATTTGTAATAAAAAGATATGTTACAGCTTACCCAAATGGGTTACATCACCCTATCACTTATTTGTATCGCTTTGATTTATGGCGGCCTCAAACGCGCGCTGGCTAAAAGTAATTTCCCGGCTAAAAAGCAGCAGCGGATTGCCCGTCAATTTATCCTGGCAGTAGTTGGCTGGGCTCTATTGGTCAGCTTCTTGGCATGGATACAGTTTTTTGCTAAGTTTTCGGCGATCCCCCCTCGCTTCATGATCGTGTTATTGCTCCCCTTACTAACGATATTGGGACTCACGATCTTCTCTCGCAATCTGGCTGAAATTTTGCGACATGTCCCCCCGGCACACTTGGTCTATATTCAGAGCTTTCGGGTGGTGGTGGAGCTGCTGATTTGGATGCTATTCCTACAGGATTTACTCCCTATTCAAATGACTTTCGAGGGATATAACTTTGATGTATTGACAGGCTTAACAGCCCCTTTTATCGCTTATTTTTGTCTGGTGAAAAAGCAATGGCCTAGGTGGGTCGCAATCGCTTGGAATATAAGCGGGCTCATCCTTGTATTTACCATTGTCACTATTGCTATCCTCTCTTTTCCAACGCCTTTCCGCTATTTCATGAATGAACCTGCTAATAGGATTGTCGCACAGTTTCCATTCGTTTGGCTACCTGCCATTCTGGTTACGATTGCTTATAGCATGCATTTCTTTTCTTTGAAACAGTTACTCATAAAAGACGCCTCATAAGGCCTTTTCACCGGCTTGCGAGGCACGAATCGGATGTATTCGAAAATCAATGGCAGAAAGACCCGTTTTATCATAATGTTCTACTAGGAATTGGTGTTTCCCTCCTAGCGGGAGACTTATTTCTTTGACCGCCGATTTATGGGCATCCCAATGATCCAATACTAATTCCCCGTCAATGTAAAAACGAAGACCATCGTCACTACTGATCGTAATCTGATAATCGCTAGGATCTAAGTTTACAGAAGCGGAGGCGAAGGTGGCAAATTGATCGGCCGGAAGCTCAGGTGCTGGGCTATTCCACCAGTGATAAACCAAGCCTTGCTTGCGCTCGCTAGCGGCTGCGGGACTGGCGCTCAATGCTCGAAAAGCTTCGTAGTGATCATTTGGATCGCTAGCGGCGGTATAGGGATACCATTTCACCTCCCAATCGATTTCTTTTTCGAATCGTTCAAACGAAAATGGATACACCTGCCCCTTTTCAAAGACGGTCCCAAATTGGTCGACAAAGCCTTCGCCTATAAATTCAAACTGGATGGATAATTCTTCACTATCTGGGCTCTTTTTAGCTTTAAAAGTAGCTGGGAATGTCCCTGTTTTAGGATTGATCATCGCTAAACCTTCGCCTCCGACTACTTTCCAGTTGCCAGTAGGTCCCATCAATAAAAACACATAGGTATCATCGATAATTTCTCTTAACCAGACCGACGGATAGGCAAAGTTATAGGGGCCCCAATCATTCATTAAAATATATTGTCGTCCTCGGGGATGTTCTTCCGGTAAAATCGCATCGATACCATCCATAAGCGGGGCGGGCATGTAGCCATATGCGCCAAGCAGTATATGATTGGTATCTATGGCTAGATCCGTCAATTGTTCATTGCTTTTTTGATAAGCAGCGGCATCACCCCAGCTTCCGTCACCATACACCTTATTGTCCGTCAATACAAAATTGGGATTGGGCTGCTTGGCGGTCAGCAGAGAAGTATAGTTCAGAAAAATATTCCCTTTAGCCTCCACGGAATCTGTACTCGAAATAAGCAAAGGGTTTGCTACCTGCGAGAATAAATTCTCTTTGAGCTTGTAACGCTGACTCTTTACGTCTCGCGCCTGGGCATATCCCCAATCATTGGGCTGCTGATCCCTCTGCCAAAGCTGTACGCCCGTTTGGGTTTTGTGAAAGCGATTTCGCTCTATTAAGTTATCCTGTCCATGCTCAATAGCAATGGCTACTTCACAATCTGCTATCTGATTACCTAAAATTTTGGAGCCATAACTATAGCCCCCCCAAATGCCATAGCGACATTCTTCCATTGTATTGTTGGCGACCGTATTTCGGCTGAAAGTGATTTCTACGCCATTGGTGGGAGCCTGAGAAAAATCATTGGCATAAATCAAGTTATCATTGCATCCACCTTCACCAGAATCCATCGTTGATTGGCCCGCCCATAGGAAAAAGCCATCGCCAGAATGTGTAGCCGAATTGTAAGCAAATATATTTTCATTGCTTTGTTCATAGCAAAGTATCCCTGCTGAATCTTGCCCTCGTTGGTATTTATTATGACTGTATCCTCGTACATTCCAATCGAGCTTATTGTGCATAACCCGGTTGCCACTAGAGCGGTACATGCCGATTCCCAAGCCTGAATTAAATTGAAGGCTGTTGTTATAAAATAAGCCATTTTCACAATTCGTCATCAAGATACCATTCTGCCCCTGACTCACCTTCACTTCACTAATCGTAGCATAATCGCAGTTTTTCAAATAGACGCCTGCGCCATATCGTTTCCATTCATCTTTGTCATTCTGATGGTAACTCAACCAGTCGCTAAAATCTTCTCGATCCCACTGACTATACAATTTAGGTCGGTAGTTATAGCTAAAATCGCAATTGATAATTTGCAGACTATCTACGTTTTCTGCCATTAATGCAATCTTATAACCTTTTATATTCAGGTTTTTAATTGTAATTTTGCGACCACCTTTAACCAAAAGGCCAAGCCCCATGAATTGTTGAGGTTGGGTAGGATCCATCCCGCTATCCAAAGTAGCCCCACTAAAGTCCAAGATTAAGTTTTCGCCTTCAACCGACAAAACCGGCTCGTCTAAGTTGTCTAGCGCTGGAAAACGATAGGTTGTAGCATCCACCGAAAGTGACTGCGTAATGTGCATTCCTTTGGTGAGTACGCGCTTAGCGCCCTTATTACAGGTAGTTAGTAAGCAGCTGATTAAAGACCCTAGACAAAGATATAGCAACATTCGTTTCATCAAAGGAAGATAAGATTTCTCAAAAATAACAGGAAAAAGTAGATCGCCAATTTAGGCCTTCGTTTAAACCATTAGGTCAATAAGCATAAAGAGCTATGAGTAATAGTTCACATAGAATACCTATTAAGCTGGAGGATGTCGAATTAATCCTAGGCAAAGAGCTATTCAATACCCATTTTTCAACCTTGGTTGACAATGTGTATTGCCAGACCTGTCATCCGCCTGGAACCAACGCCATCCATATACGGCAAATTTGGCTCGACCAACAAGGTAACATTTCTATTGATGGGCGATGCGAAAAGTGCCGAAGTAAGCTCCGTCAAGTAATTGAGACGCACAATGACCCCGACAGTTACGGTCAAGCCATGGTCATTTGGGAAATTCGTGAAGATTTATTGCGATTTGACTGATAATAACCTGGACGGGACGGCGGAGGAAATGCGAAGGCAGAATTCCCACTTCTAACATTTTGGTTGTTCCGACTGTAATAAACTCTATTTTAATCCTTCAATTTTCGATACTTGGCCTTTGACAGGCTTCTTCGTTCCTCGACCCGATGAATCGGGTCGCTACTAGTGAATTGGATCGCAACTGGTGAATTGGGTGGTTTTGGGTGGTTTTCGACCCGATGAATCGGGTCGCTACCAACTACCTTCTGCTCCTCTATACACTTCTCCCATTTTTAAATATTGCTGCTGGGTGAAACCACATCTACAAGTGTCGGGATAGAGTGTCATCATATTACCTACATCGGGCACATAGTATTGACTGTTGCGATCCCGCCCAGTAAAGATAAACCGACAGAGAAACTCTTCTGAAAGATACTTGCCGATTAAAGTATCGCCGGGCACATAGGGATCGGCGGGTGTATCGCAGATAAGGTCGCCAGCCGTTTCGCAATTGCTGCCATCTACCGCTTCCCGCCCCCCTAACATTTCTTCGTGAGTATCCAAAAGGCCGAAATAGTGCCCCATTTCGTGGCTAAATGATTTGGGTCTATTGATAATACACGGAGATTTTACCATAATACCATCACGTTGTGGAAACTCAAGACCGGACAAATCAGAATACCCACAATCGAATGGAACCCAAGGTATATCCAGCGGGAAAAACACATTGATGCGATTGTTTTGTTGATACTTCACCTTCATTTGTGTCCACTCATTGGTATTACGAGGAATGGCATATTGAAAATTGTCGATGACATTGATTTCACATAGCTCAAAACGCATGCAAATCGGCGAGAAATATACATTCATCGTATCGATAGCCGCCTGGATCTGGGCCTCATTAATAGTCAGCTCTCCAAACGTATCTTTGGGCACATGAGCTAGTATCGAAAAGGTTTTTTCAAAACAAGGCAGGGCTTTGTCTCTGTTGTGAAGTTGTTGGCCCCACATATTGCATGACAATAGGATACCTCCAAAGATGAGAATGGTTTTAATTTTCATAGCTATTTACTTCAATAATCGCGTAAGCGCCTCCTCTAAAACAATTTTAAATTTTAAAAAAGCAAGCAAGGAGCACGGCTAACACTTGCAAACTTAATCAAATTAAGTTTTCTTTGCAATTGTAGTCAGCGCTCTATCCCTTCTAGACAATCTGACCAACATAAAAAACGATTCTCTGACAATTTTTGTGGTCAGAGAAAGAAAAAGCTATGACCTAAATTACCTATTCGTCTTGGTACTATTTTTTTAGTGCTGAGCCTATTGAACAGATCCCTTTGTTATGAAAATTAAACTATTTGTTAGCAAGCTATTGCTATGCCTCTTCGTCAGTGTTATTACTTTCGAATTGTCCGCTCAAACCGCTTCTATTACTCAAGGTTGTCCACCCTTATCGGTCAATTTCACCCCACCAGCTGGTACAAGCACCTATTTTTGGAACTTTGGCAACAGTGTTACTTCCAATCTGGAATTGCCTTCCACCACTTATACCGAAGCGGGAGTCTACACCGTAGATTTCAGTGCTGGCCCTGGCCAAGCTGTCTTAGGTACAATCACGGTTACGGTACTACCCACGCCTGATCTCGATCTTCAGATAGACACCACCTTTGGTTGTACCCCGCTGACAGTAAATTTCAGTAATACCTCGACCATTTCACCCGATATTAATGTACTGGGACTGAGCTGGGGTTTTGGCGATGGCGGCAGCGGAAGTGGATTAACGGAGATTAGTCACACCTATACTGCAGCGGGCGTTTTCACGCCCTCCCTTTCGCTGACCACTAATCAGCAAGGCTGTGATGTCACCAAGAATTTCCCTGAATTGATCCAAGCCAATACGGTAGCAAACGTTGGTTTTATTACCACGCCTAATGTACCTACAGCTTGTGATCCCCCCTTTGAGGTGGCTTTCAATAATACCACGCCTGGAGACAATCTTCAATTCCAATGGGATTTCGGGAATGGACAAACAACCAATACCCCCAATCCTAGTGCGCTAACTTATACTGATTATGGTCGATTCAAAGTTACCCTCACTGCCACAGATGAACTAGGTTGTCAGAATAGTTTTGAGGAGCAAGTAACCGTAGGTAAACCACTAGCCAATTTTAGTATACGCGATACCTTTTGCATTGGCGATACGATACAAGCGATCAATCAGTCTGATCCGGGTGAATACCGCTGGGATTTTGGTTCTAATGCTGTTCCACTCCTCTCTACGGAAGAAAATCCTATTGTTGTTTTTAAAGAAAAGGGGGTCTATCCCATTCGATTAACGGTCAGTGACCCCAGTCGGGGCTGTCAATCCGATACCACCATACAGGTTTTTGTAGATAAGCCCGACGCTACCTTTACTTCTGATCCAAGTTATACCTGCAGCGATTCCTTGCTGGTCAATTTTAACCCTGCCCAGTTGGATGCGGATACTTACATCTGGGTCTTTGGTGATCTGGCGAGTTCTACTCAAAAACAACCCTCCCATCAATACACATTGACAGATACCAGTACTTATGGAGAAAGAGGTCTTAACATCTTATATACGACTCTATTCGTACAAAATGTATCAGGCTGTCGAGATACATTCTTTGTTGCCGATACCATATTTACGCCCAATGCCTTATTCATGCCCGATAAAATAGACGGCTGTGCGCCTTTAACCGTCAATTTCGCTGACTCCAGTAACTCCTCCGAACCTATATTAAACTGGACCTATGATTATGGGGATGGGAGTACTGCTGTTTTGGATACCGATGAGCTCCACTCTCATGTCTATACAGAAGCAGGTACCTATGATGTAGTACTTAGGATTGAAAACGAAGCAGGTTGTCGAGATACTTCTTATGCTTTGCGCATAGAAGTAGGCGATGCGATCACTCCCGACTTCACGGTGGACAAGACCGATATTTGTCCAGGGGAAAGTGTCCAATTTATCACCCTAAACCCGCCTGACAGTATAGATGCCTGGCACTTTGAAACCGATGCAGGGCGAAGTTTTCATTGTTTCAATGAACCTGATTTGAATTGGGTATTTAAAGAAGAAACCGGACCTATGGACGTGGCTTTAACGGTCGAATTTAATGGCTGTCAAACGACGACGACCAAAGAAGATTTAATTACGGTAAAAGGCCCCATCGCGCGATTGGATTATGAAATGGATTGTGCGAGTCCTCTTACCTATGAATTTCGGGATTCTAGCTATGACGCTAGTGTTCTTTCTTGGGATTTTGGAGATGGCGAAACGGGTAACAGTGCCCATTCAAATCATACCTATACCAGTACAGGCGATTATCAAATTATCTTGCGTGCCGAAAATCCAGCTTCGGGTTGCCCGGCTTCTTTTGATACTACCATGATCTTTGTTCGAGAAATCGAGTCTAATTTTCAACTCGGCGAAGAAGCCGTATGTCAGGGGGCTACTTTGATGCTAGATGCTAGTCCTTCTCAACAAGTAGATACTAGCTGTTGGAAGGGTCGCACTTGGATTTTCGATATATCTGGTCGTCCGATTACTACCCAGGAAGACGCCGTTCTTTTTTCCTTTTCGATCCCGGGCGAAGAAACGGTCACTCTGGTCACCGAAGACATCAATGGCTGTACCGATACCATGAGACAGGTCATCGATATTTTAGAAATTGAAGCAAACTTTGAGATAAGTGACCGGTCCATCTGCTTCCCAAGTGAGATAGCTTTTACCAATGAGACGGAAGCGGATACAACGATTAGCAAATATGAATGGCAATTTGGAGATGGTGGTTCCAGCAACGAGGCCAATCCATTCTACACTTACACCAGTGGTTTTGTGGAAGGGGATACGATTCCTATTACATTTCAAGTTACTGATGCGCTGGGCTGCGTCGCTGCGACTAGTGATTTTGTGGTGGTATATCAACCGCGCAGTTTCATCATTACTGATCCCCCTTTCCCGAATGTTTGTTTGGGGGAAGAAGTCAAATTCTTTGGCACTCCTTATAATGATGCGGGATCTAGCCTGGCATTCAATTGGGATTTTGGGAATGGACAAAATGGAGAAGGATCCGCTACCCGTTCGGAATATGATACCGAAGGAAGCTACTTGGTAAGAATGAATTACCAAGAAATAGGCAGCGGCTGTGGTAGTGCGGACTCTGTACTCGTAAATGTGCAAGCTCCACCAGAGGCCCTTTTTACGACGAGTGTGGATGACGACCCTTTCGTCTGCTTCCCCAGCCAAATACAATTTATCAACGCGACTACTTCTAATTCCGTGCTATCTCATAACTGGGATTTTGGCAATGGACAACAATCTACGGATCGGAATCCACTGGCTTCATTCGAAAAAGGCACTTTCGATATTGAGTTGATTAGTTCGACGACCTTTGGATGTAGTGATACGACTTACCGATCGATTACTTTAATTGGCCCAGAAGGGGATTTTGATTTCGATCCTGCTGGTATATGCGAGGGAGGGACTGCCACTTTCAGCCTTAAAGACACTCTAGAAGTCAATAGTTTTAGTTGGGATTTTGGGGATGGAACCCCTTTGCTAGACGATGTGAGTCCCATTGCACATACCTATGAGAATATTCCCGTTCTTGGTCCCCGCCCGGTAACATTGATCCTACGCAGTGTCGAAAATGGTTGTGTGACGGCCGTGACCAAACCCATCACTATCTTCGAGACTCGGGCGGATTTTTTGGTCAATGGTAGTCGAGATTCCGTGTTATGCGATGATATTCTATCTTTTACTGATAATTCTACCCAGGCCAATGCCTACCAATGGAATTTCGGCAATGGAATGACCGCTGCTGTACAAAATCCGGAAATGTCCTTTGCTCCAGGCGTCTATCAGGTACAACTGGCGGTAGCGAATACGGATATAGGTTGTACTGACACCCTCACTAGAGAAATAACCTTGACCACCTTGGGTGATATCGATTTTCGGCAAGACACCATTTGTCTAGGTGATACCACTCAACTGAGTCTTTTAGATCCGATGGCGGGCTTTAGTTACAATTGGCAAGTCACTAACGAACTCATTGACGACCCAAGTCTCCCTAATCCTAGAGTCATACCGACTAGCACCTCCACTTATCGCGTCAGTATAACAGATCAAATGGGCTGCTCGGGAGAAGCCGAAGGCTTTATCTATGTGATTGCACCTCCTACCTGGGAAGGGCGGGACACCTCCATTTGTGTTGGGGAAACGCTTGATTTTGCGGACCCTCCCAACCCAGATGGTCTCTATCAATTCAACTGGTCTCCTCCCCTACCAAGGGTGGTTGTAGCACAGGATAGTGTTCTTCGCTTGACAATTGGGGATGTAGCGGGCTGCTTCGAGCAAAGCTATGAGTACTTCATTCGCAGTCTGACAGGAGAAGTCAAGGTGCCCAATGTTTTCACCCCCAATGGAGATAGTTTTAATGACGTATTCAAAGCTTATACTGATCTCAATGTAGAAGAGGAGGAAGAAATTGATATTCTCAATATGAAAGTGTGGAATCGTTGGGGAGAAGTGGTCTTTGAAGGTAGTGGCCCCAATGCTGTTTGGGATGGCACTTACAAGGGTTCTCCGGCACCTTCTGACGTTTATATCTACACCATCGAAATGGATGTCAAGGTGTGCGATATGATGGGCATTCAGCTTAGGCGTGGAGATGTTACGCTGGTGCGGTAGCGTATTCTTATTCCTGGGCTTAGTTGCAGGTGGGAAACACCTGCAACGGCGGGGG
>OJCB01000324.1_pt1 | contig 18862 bp, 13 predicted proteins | sample 1591501 | NCBI WGS metagenome assembly OJCB01 (sample SAMN05416813, study PRJEB24817) | seawater metagenome | isolation source: Sea water | place: Canada:Atlantic | collected 2013-07 | reverse complement strand
CTATCCTCTTCGTCGGCAGCGTCAGATGTGTATAAGAGACAGGTTTAAAGTTTAGGGGGGGGAAGTAAAAGGCTTCGCCATTGTCATTTCAGATAGAGGACATTCAGTCTATTTCCACGCCGAGCGCCAGGAACACGCCACGGGGGCAAAATCGAACCACGCGTCCTTTCCGAAGCGCCGTTGGGATTTTTTCGCTTTGGGCCCAAAAATGGATTTGCCGAACAGATACCTGCAGAACTGAAGCGATCTGCTCAGCCGTAGCTAGGTCGGGAAGCCCATTAAGGAGGGATCTCGTTTGTCGCGGTAAATTCTCAGCATTCTCAGTCTGCTCCTGTGTCTCTCTTTTCATGAGACAAAATCCACCAAGAGCCGTAATTTTCAAGGCTTTCAATGTTTGTAACAACCTCTAAATGAGTGAATTATAAAAGTTTTTACCGAGCCAAAAAGGATTCACGAAGACTTTTTTGGTATTTTTTTTCGGAAGCTCAACGGGTTCCATGTTCAGTTTTTTGAATATCTTTTTTTGCTAGTTTGGTCGCAGACAACCATTGACCTGAATAATAACCTCATGAAATACTCCAAATGGGGTTCCCTCTCTAGTTGCTGAAAAAGGAAAGCCTATGCGAGAGGGTGAAATGCCAGCCCCACTACCCCCGGTTCAATGACATTTCGTTCCGCCTTTCACCTTTATCCGACACGTCGATGAAAAAGAAAAATGAACCCGAGCCTACGGAAGAGAGCAGAGAAGCGAACGATTCGCCTCCCGGGAAAGCCCCCTCTGGAATTGAGCGCGACCTGGGTATCGCCCACCTGGCGTTAACTCTGCTTGAAGCTCCCTCTCGCAGGGAAGAAATAGGTCATAAAGATCAAGACCTGATCCTTGCCATAAGACAGGCAAAAAGCCTCCTTCGGCTCGCCAGTCAAGTCGACCTTGAGGTTGAGATCTACCGAGTCTTCGAGGAGGATGTTTTTCTGTCTTGTGAAGAGATTAGCATTCACCTCAAAGAGAATTGCCAATGGCCGTGCCTTGATTCGGTATACCTTGTCACAGAGGCGGTTAAGGAAATTCTCGAATCGATTCACAGGGAAATTCAAGAACATCGACAGCGAATGGAGCGACTTGCCCAGAATCGATCGGGCAACCACTTTGAAGTATCCGAAGCCGCTGCCAACATCCGCTGGGCCTTCAACGACTTATCGATCGGAACCGAACTCCGAAAGTTGCTGGGTCCTCAGTCTGAAGCCATTCTTCAATCAGCGACCAATCAACTGATCGAAAGAGTTCATGAGTCTTTGGAAAAGGAGGGAGAGTTGGAAGAATGCCCACCCAGAGTATCGGAAGAGTTCTTCCACAAAGTCTGTGATGGATTAACCTACGATTCCTACCTCGGTCACATCGGGACGATTGACGAGATCAACTCTACGCTTCTTCGCGCTGTCCTCGAATCACTCCAAGAGCGTTTCGAGGAAGGCCTGCAACCAATCGACAATGAAAGCATGCTCAAGGACCTAGAGAGCATCGACCAATGGATTAGTAGTGGTACGACCCTCCTATTGGGAGGAGTACCAGTGTTCGCGGAAACGATCGAAGCATTGACGATTCAATCAAGCGGTTCCGACGCTGCAAAAGATCTAAAAGAGCTGTTTTACCGGGAACTGAGTGAATTGGCGAACAAGTGGGCAGTGCTGAGAATTACGGAAGAAATAACGCTAGAGACGAGCAAACGATTGCAGGAAGACATCAAGGAACTCTCCCTGAATTACAAAAAATTGAAGGCGACGGACTGTCTCGATGAAGATGAGTTAGATCGATTCCGAGAATTCCCTCACTGCGCAGATGCCGTCCTCGAATGGTTGCAGGGAAACAGAGTTCGCCCGAGACGTTTCATTCATGATTTCAGCGCCAACTCTGCCGAGACAATTAGCGAGAACTCCCGCAGTTCCCTCGAAAGCCTCGTGATAGGGAGAATCGCCGAGTTCCAATCCTGCATTCTCGAGCTGGATTACTGTCTAGGAGGCTCATTTATACCATATGAAAAAAGCGCCAACGTGTCCTCTCGAATTAAAGAACTTAATGTTCAGCTACAAGAACAAAAGAGGGAAGTCACTTCTCCTTCGGAGCCTATTCGCAAGGCAGCCCGAGAACGAGCTACTAAACTACTCGATGCAGTTTGCTCAAGGAACCCAACGAACTTCAATCCCGGAAACCTCAACCCCCGCCTTCTTTTCGAGTATGCCGCGGAACGCGGCATCAAAAAGCTCGGCAGGAAGCGTGACCAGAGCATCGTTACCGAAGCGACCAGCTTGAAACATGACTGCGTCATCTACCCACCAAAACTATTTGCGCTAGGTCTCGAGAGGCATTCATGAACTCGACCGGTCCGGCGCCCACTGCTTTCTAGTCGAGGGGCGAACAGGTCACCGTAAAAGGATCCAAGTTAAAACCCGGCAACCACGACGGCAACAAACACGCCTGGCGGTTTTTAAGGGCAGTATTTGGGATGACGGAATATAAGATATCGCCAAAACTCAAAACCAAAACCTTCATAACCCGTTGATCATTAAGGGTACCAACAGCGGGAATCGAACCCGCACGAGTGCAATACTCAACGGATTTTAAGTCCGGTGCGTCTACCAATTCCGCCATGTTGGCATGGGTGAAAGCAGTTTGTGTCCGGAGGGACAACAATCCACCGATTGATGAGTATTTCCTACACGGCTCGACCGCATCCCGCAAGCGAATCCTGTTCGTGATAAATTTCCCGTTTGGCTGCCTGAATCGATGAGCTATTATTTCCCATGCGTAAAATCCACTTGTTCACCACTTTGATTCTCCTGATTTTTACCGGATCTGCAATCGCTCAGACCGGGAAGGGAAAATCGAAAGCGAAGAAAAAGCCGGAACCTTTTGCCTGGAGCAACCCGCTTTCAGGGGAGCAACTGGCCAAATATAGTCTGCCTGAAGGCCTGAGCCATCAAACCTTCACCAGCCCATCGATAGGAACTGAAGTCGGGTATTTCATCTACCTTCCGGAGACTTATAAAGAATCCGGCGATACAAAATTGAATCTGGTTTTCCATCTTCACGGGGGCCGTCCCGGCAGCGAGAGGAAATCGATCAAACTCTCCAAATACGTGGATGCTGCGATCAAGGCGAAGACCATTGAACCAACGATTTATGTCTGGCCCAACGGAGGTCCAATGAGCTGGTACAACTATCCTCAGATTGAGAACGGCCACGGAGAGGATGTTTTCGTGAAAGAACTCATCCCTCACATTCAAAATAAATACCGGGTCAACAAAATGGCCATCGAGGGATTCAGCCAGGGTGGCCGCGGAACCACCCGCATCATGTTTCAGTATCCGGAACTCTTTGTGTCTGCAGCCCCGGGAGGATCGGGCTACGAGCCGGAAAAACGGATTCAGGAGAATGATGGAGCCGAGAGTGAAAAAGTGAAATTTGCAAAAGGCTACAACACCTGGGACCTCGCCGATGTATACGCCAAGCGCGACGAAAAAACCAAACTGCCCATTATTCTCTGGGTCGGCACGAAAGGGTTTAACTACGAATTTAATCTCAAGTTCTCAAAGAACCTCAAGTCACTCGGCATTCCTCACGAAATGCTGGTCGTCGAAGGGGCAGACCATTCTGCAGCGAAAATCTATGAAGCGAAGGGTGATGAACTGATGCAGTTTCACCAGAAGAACTTCTCAGGTTCCAAGGGCCATTAAAAACGGTGGTCGATTTCAAATCAGCTGCCGCTTCTTCACATTGAGATACTGCGTCACCGCTTCGGTACAAAGTTCCTCATGATCCGGGACACTCATCTCCACACCGAGATTGCTGAGAAGTTTCCCTGTGTCCCGAAGTTCCTGCCACTGAAAATGGCCGCCGAGGCAATCGTAGATTCCTGAAGTCAGCTCCGGCTCAACTTGCCGGGAAAAGAGCTGATGCGCCTTTTCAGGGCGAACCATATTGACCAGCACGAGATGCTGCCGCGCGATCAACGGGAGAGCTTCGTAGAAATGCTCGGCGGTCAGCGGATCGCTCAAGTCAACGAGCATCACAATCAGAGCCCGCCTCGTCAGCCTTTGCCGCAAGCTGATCATGAGTTGTTCAAAATCCGGAGCAACCGGTTCAGGTTGCAGGGTATAGAGTGCATCGCGCACAATGTTGTAATGCTGCTTTCCATTTCCGCTGCGAATGAAGCGATCCACTTTGTCGGCAAAACTAATGAACCCAAAAAGGTCGCCCTGCTTCTCAGCCACAGAAGAAAGAACCAGCGAACAGTGCAGGAACCGCTCCAGCTGACTTGAGATCAAATACTCACCACCGGCTGAATTTTCATCGTAATCCCAGTCGCCCCCTTCTCCGTCCTCAATCGGAACACGAATTTCACGGCCGCTCAATCTCGAGTGATCCACCACCACGTAGACCTCCTGGGTTCTCTCAATCTGATAGGTTCGCGTCACCGGCATTCTGCGTCGGGCCGTCGCTTTCCAATCGATGTCGATGTAGTCATCGCCCGGCTGATAATCGCGAAGCTGTTCAAAGTCCCGTCCTTTCCCCACCTGCCGGACAACGTGATTCCCATCACTACCGCGAAGGAGAAACAAAGCAGAAAGCCTCTTTCTCTCGAGTGTTAAATCCGGATACACTCGCACTTCTGTGTCGATCTCGTATTTCCTGCGCATCAACCAAAGCCTCAGTGCCGAGGGTGTTTCCAGGTGGAGTTCTTCGATAAAATATTGGCCGCGCTTCAGCGGAATGAGCGGGTATTCAACGCTCCTGGTCTTCCCCGCTTCCACATCAGTGAGCTTACCAATGACACTGCCTTTGCTACGAAAGAAACGGGAAATACTCAGCCCGTATCGCAGCCAGCGTAGAGCAGATCCGCGATTGGAGAAAACAATTGGAACATCCAGCTCACGCCCTTTGGTGCAGCGAAGCATCCCGGGAACTTCGCAGTCCATTTGCGAAAGCCGCCCTTTGGAAATTAAAAAATCTGCGACCGCTACGAGGAAGACGAAAAAAATCACCAGCAGGGAAAGCTGTCGACCGCCCCCTGACAGATTCACTGCAGCAGTCGTTGCCGGAACGATCACGAAAAGCGCCACGCTCAAAAGCGGGAGATGAGGAACGATTCGTATCATGGGTGAGGTTGGAGAAGGGCGGTCATTTTTGACACCCTGCGGAATTACATCGGAACCTCAACGCCTTCGATCAGTTTTTGAACCGCCTCACGAACGGTCACGCCTTCGATTTCATATTCCGGACGCAATACAATCCTGTGCGAAAGAACCGGATAGGTCATTGAGCGAATATCATCCGGAGTCACAAAATCTCTTCCTTCGATCGCTGCGAGAGCCCGGCTGGAAAGCAAAAGCGCCTGAGTCGCCCTGGGACCTGCTCCCACCTGTATGCTATCGAGAGTTCGCGAGAGCCGGACTATTTCCACGACATAGGATACCAGCTCCGGTTTAATCGTGATTCCTTCGAGCGCCGTTTGCATCCGGGCAATTTCCTCTGCACCGAGAACCGGCTCAAGGCCTCCCCCGGCGAGAATTTTCTCCGGCGAAGCGGAACCGAGCGACTGCATGGCCAACTGCTTTTCCTCCTCATCTGAAGGATAATCCATCTCCACCCGAAGCAGAAACCGATCCTTTTGCGCTTCAGGCAAAGGATAGGTCCCCTCGTATTCGATCGGGTTCTGAGTGGCAAAAACGGTAAAGCTGGATGGCAGTTGGTGGGTCACGCCATCGATCGTCACCTGGCGCTCCTGCATCGCCTGAAGCAGAGCGGACTGGGTTTTTGCGGGCGCACGGTTGATTTCATCAGCGAGAAGAAAGGAGGTGAAAACAGGCCCCCGAACCAAATGGAACTGCCCTTCCTGGAGATTGAAAATGTTCGTCCCGGTAATATCCGAGGGCATTAAATCAGGTGTGAACTGAATCCTCGAAAAATCTGCACCCAGCACTTTGGAAAGTGTTCTCACCAGCAAAGTCTTGGCCGTCCCCGGCACCCCTTCGATTAAAATGTGGCTTCCCGTGAAAATCGCAATCAGGCAAAAGTCGATTACTTCACGCTGCCCAATAATCACCTTCCCCACTTCAGCCCGTGCTTTCGCGAGGATTTCCCTGACCTGGTCCACATTCTCGTTCGCAATCGCTTCTTCCATTACCCAGCTTCATCGCATAAAATCCCTACTGCTGGCAAGTATAGAATAGCGGGAATCGTTCCTTGCGCGGTATTGCCTTACTGTGCAAATGTCTGGGCCTTCGCTGATGGCCGAGTCCCCTTCCACTTCCTCATCTGAAAATCCCGGCCTCTCCCGAAATCCGAAGCTCTTCGTCTGGTTCCGGATCTTTCTGAATTCGCGCTTCTACTATCCTGTCTACGCCTTGATGTTTCTCGATTTCGGGCTCACTCAGGAACAGTTCGCGACGCTGAATTTTGCCTGGGCCATTTCTATCGTTCTCCTCGAAGTTCCCTCGGGTGCGATTGCCGATCAGATCGGTCGACGGCCTTTGGTCATTGCCGCTTCGGTCCTCATGATCGTGGAAATGACGGTGATGCTCCTGATGCCCGCAGTGGATCGTTCTCAATACGAAGGCGACAGCGCAGTATTGGCCAATGCCGTTTGGATATTGTTTGTCGTATTCATGGTCAACCGGGTCATTTCCGGAGCGGCCGAGGCAGCAGCGAGCGGCGCAGATGAAGCCCTGGCCTACGATTCCCTGCCGGAAAAGGGAAGAGACACTCATTGGGCTAAACTGACGACCCGGCTCATGAAATGGCAGTCCGTCAGCTTCATCGTCGTCACCATTATCGGGGCAACTCTCTATGATCCGCAAATCGTCAAGAAAGCACTGAGTTGGATGGGAATTCAAAAAGAGATCACCCAGTTCAGCACTCTGAAGATCCCTATTTTTCTAACCCTTGGAATGTCGATTGCCGCCCTCGTAACCGCTCTCCGAATGACCGAACCGGCGAACTTCGAGCCGCCGGGAAACAAAAACCTGCGGGAGTCAATCCGTGACAGTTTTTCCCGCACTTTCAAAGCGGGCGGATGGATTCTTCATACCCCTGCCGCTCTGATGCTTCTATTGATCGGCCTGTGTTTTGACAGCATCGTCAGGCTTTATTACACCGTTGGCTCAATCTGGCTGGAGGTGATTGGTTATCAGCCGTATCAACTGGGAGTCATCAGCGTGGCCGGTTCCTTCGCTGGAATCTTCGCAGCGGTGATTGGAGAAAAACTGATTCTCAATCGTACACCTAACTTCAATTTCCGATTTCTCACGGTCCTGGTGTTCATTGGGATATTGAGCCTCGCTTTCCCGATCCGCTTCTGGTCCGTCATGTTTCTGCCGACCCTCTGGATTTCAATGCGGCTCCTTCACTTTTTCCTCTCGAACTACTTGAACCGGGTCACTGACGCAAAGAACCGCGCCACCGTCCTGAGCTTTCGGGGTCTCTCGATGAATCTCTCCTACGGAATTCTGATGTGGCTCTATGGGATGCAGACCTTGTTCCTCCGGAGAAAATTAACCGGGACCGATGCCCCGACGGATACTCCCGGAGGCGAAGAAGAATTGTCTCACCTTATTTTCACCGAAGCCACCAAATGGTGGTGGGTCTATCTTGCGGCAGTTATTTTTGCACTCTGGTTGTTCCGGAAGGTAAAAATCAGAAAGACCTGGAACGAGTTACTTCCCGCGAAAATTCGACAATAAGACTCCGATTAGCCCCTGTTCAATCGAAGAGCAGACAGGATTTAATCGTTTTCTGCGTATTCTCTACTCTCATGAAGATTTCACTGATCGTCGCCATCTCAGAAAACGGCATCATCGGGAAACACGGGGGCGGCATTCCCTGGAAGCTCAAGTGGGACGCGGAACACTTCCGGTCCTTCACGGCCGGAAAATGGATGCTCCTCGGGCGGAAAACCTACCTGGAAATGGAAGGATGGTTCACCTCTCAGACACCTGTCGTTTTGACATCACAGAGCGATTTTCCTATATTTCAAAAAGAACATCACCGGGCAGTCGACATCCAGGAAGCTATTCAGCTGGCCTCGGACGCGGGAGCAGACGAACTGGTGATCAGCGGCGGCGCTCAAGTGTATGAGACGGCACTTCCTTTTGTGGACGAAATGTTCATCACGCGGGTTCGAGAGAGGTCGGAAACCGGAGTGAAGTTTCCACCGATTTCCTCGCTCGATCAGTGGGAAACCACTGAGCTTGAATTTCATCCTGCAGATGTGGATAACAGTCACGATGCCTCTCTTGAAAAAATGGTTCGGAAGAATGGATGATTTCGCTGGCAATTCCCGCCGAATCGGCTCAAATGGGAAGCGGGCAGCGACTCCCAATCAATGACTCTTCTGATCCGCCGAAATCTTAGCCTCCTGATTGTCGTAGCCTTGGCTCTCGTCTGTTTGACAGGCTGTGGAACGAAGTTGTCTTTTGAGGAGCAGATGGAGGTTTTTAGCGGCCTTTCTCCCTGGAAGATTGCTACCGGCCTCGCTTTTTTTACGCTGATCAGCGAAGACGTCGCCACGATCACTGCGGGAATCGTCGCGAGTGAGGGAATCATCCCCTTCTGGGTCGCCGTCCTGGGAGCCTTTTGCGGCATCTACATCGAGGATGTTCTCATTTTCTTTCTCGGGAAAATCGGTGGGATCGGATTGTTGAAACGTCGACCGTTCTGCTGGCTCATCAAAGAGAAGCAGATTTTGCAGGCGGAAACGCTCTTCGAAGAGCACGGCGGGAAAATGATTTTCACGTCCCGTTTTCTTCCAGGATCAAGAATCCCCCTCTATGTTGCAGCAGGAGTCCTGAACTATTCCTCCTGGCGCTTCTGCCTCTACATGTTTATCGCAGCCGCCGTGTGGACACCGATCCTGGCGTGGATTGCAATGAAACTGGGTGACGTTCTGATTGCTTGGCTCAAGATTTACGAGACCTACGCCCTCCCCATCTTCATTGTGGCGCTTTTACTCATTTGGGCCAGCATCAAACTTTTTGAGATTCTGGCGACGCGTCGCAGCCGCCTGACTTTTCTGGCCCGGACCCGCACCCTTTACCGGAGTGTTTACTCGTTCTTTTCCCGAAAGAACAGCACTTGAAAATGAATGAATTGTCTCTTGAGAGAATCCCATTTCTCCACTAAAGATACCGCCTTCTAACTTCTCTTTTATCGTGACCTGGATATCGCTGGCTCTAAGAAACTTAATGCGTAACGCGCGTCGTTCGATCACGACTATTGCGGCGGTTGCTCTGGGCTATTCCGCCATCAATATTTTCGGGGGCTTCGCCTCTTACATGTTCGCCAGCATCAAGGATGCCCACATTTACGAACAGATTAACGGGCATGTCCAAATCTGGAAAAAGGACGCGAGAGACTATGGTGGTTCGGATCCGGCGAAATACATGATTTCCGCCGAAGAGTTTGCGCAAATTAAAGAATTCGCTCTCACCGACGAAAAAGTTGAAGTCGCCGCCGGAATTCTGGAAGTCAAAGGCAACCTCGACTTCGATGAAACTCCCGGATTCTTTTTCGGACAGGCCATGGTTCCTTCGGAAAAGGATGCTATCCATTCAAAATCCACTGCTCTAAAGAGTCCGGACGGTCAGTCTTTCACCGGAAAAGAAATCAACGACTCGACTCCCGAAGCAGTCGGTGTGACCAATGGTATGGCCTCAAATCTTGGTCTGGAAATCGGAAGCAGCGTGATTCTCATGGCGCCGTCACTCAACGGACAAATGAACGCACTTGATGCGGAAGTGTATCAATTTATCGATGTTGCCTCCGAAGCCCTCGATAATCGTTACGTTTTTCTCCCTCTCGAACTCGCCCAGTCACTTTATGACACCGACGGAGTCAGTTGTGTGAAGTTCCTCCTGAAGGAAGACGATTACACCGATACCTTTGTAACGAAGTTGCAGAGTGAGTTTCCCGACTCGGAATGGGAAGTAATCCCCTGGAATAAGATCTCAAAACTCTATGGTCGGACCAAGCAGATGTTCGAAATCATTTTCGGTCTGGTCTTCGCAATCATCGCAACCATCGTGACCATGTCCGTTCTCAACACGATCGGCATGGCGGTGATCGAACGAACCCGCGAAATCGGAACTCTGCGCGCCATCGGCTTGAAGCGCCCCGGAGTCGTCCTGCTTTTTGGAATCGAAAGTGCACTCCTCGGATTAATCGGGGCATTGACGGGGCTCACCATCACCCTGGTTTTCGCTCTGACTGTCGGCACACTGAAACCAACCTGGGAACCACCTGTCACTGCCCGCTCCGTCGTTTGGGAAATCCGGTTAATCCCCTCTGATTTGATTTTGACTTTTGCTCTGCTCATCATTTTCACTGCGCTCGCAGCAATTGCCCCGGCACGACGGGCGGCAAAACAAGGTATTGTTGATTCTTTAGGACACGTGTAAATTGCTTTAAACAACGAACTATTCTCATGAAAACTCTCCTCCTTCTTTCTCTCGGTTTTGCGCTCACTACATCTTGCGGGCTTGCCCAGGATCAGGCGCTCCTCGCAGCGGAACGTTCCCGCGGAGTCATGACTGGTAACACGGGAGTTCAGTGGATGGTAAACGTGAAAACCACGGGATCGGAAAGCAAGACGGCCTCCTTCAGTGCCATTTCCCAAAACGGCAAGATTTTTGCAGAGGTAAAGACTCCCGCCGAAGCCGAGGGCCGAAAGTACCTGGCGGAATCCGGTGGTAAAATGTGGTTCTACAAACCCGGCTTGAGCCGTCCGGTTTCCGTTTCCAAACGACAACGTCTTTCCGGCGACGCCGCAATCGGAGACATCGCCTCGACCAGCTTTGTGGATGGATACAAAGTTGCCGGGCAAACCGAGGGTGATGTAAATGGCGAGGCAGCGACGGTTTACTCTCTGAAAGCAAACTCTCTGGGAGACACCTATGCGGAGATCAAGTACTGGGTCACTAAAAGTGGAAACCTGGGTAAGAAAGCTGAGTTTTACACCAGAGGAGGCAAGTTGCTTCGCACATCCTCCATGGAGTACAACAACACAGCTAATGGCGGTCCCTTTCTTTCCCGGATGGTAATCAAGGATTCTGGACGCACCATTGATCTCAAATTTTCCGACGTGAAAATCGGATCCTATCCCGCAACATTGTTTGACCGGGAAAATCTCGGCGGTGGTAAGAAATCATCCAAAAGAAAGTAGCAGAAATTCGGGCTGCGAAGCCGACACCGAAAAACGTTCTCCCATTTATTTTTAGTGCCTGCTACTATTGTCAGACCTTCTCCCGATGATCTGCAGACCGCCACGGATCTGTTGAAATCGCTGATCCAGGTGGACACCTCAAATCCTCCCGGCAATGAACGGGAACTGATTGAGCTTCTCGCTTGGCAGTGCACACGGGAAGGTCTTACTCCCACCATTGCGGGCCCGGACCACGACCGCCCCAATCTTGTCACGAGGCTTTCAGCGAATCCGTCGCATCGCAAAGCGAGGCCACTCATACTCAGTTGTCATCTCGATACCGTTCCGGCAGATCCAGAGAGATGGACCCATCCTCCATTCTCTGCTCACGAGGAAGACGGCTATATCTGGGGACGAGGAGCCATCGACATGAAAGGTTTCGCGGCGATGGCTTTCACCGTGCTTCGCCTGATCAAGCGTTCTCGTATACCGATCAACAGGGACATTATTTTTGCTGCTGTATCAGACGAAGAAACAGGAACCGATCGGGGTTCGGACTGGCTCGTCAATGAACGCCCTGACCTTCTGGGAACTGATCCGGAGTATGTTATCAACGAAGTTGGCGGGTTTACGGTTCATCAGAAGGGCGAACGGTTTTACCCGGTACAGGTAGCGGAAAAAGGGATCTGCTGGATGAAATTGACCGTCAAAGGTAAGGCGGGCCACAGCTCCCTTCCCGGTGGTGAAAATGCAGTCGCTCTGCTTGCCGATGCCATTACAAAAATCTCAAAGGCCCGACTACCCTGGCACGCCAACAAACCCACTCGTCGGTTTTTGGAAGGATTTGCTGCGCCCGCTGGAAAATTTGCGCAACGAATGGTGCCTCTTCTCAGCAATTCGATTATTGGCCCTCTGATTCTACCTCTAGCCATTCGAGACCCCTCAAGAAGAGCATCCGTGGAAGCACTGCTCCGCAACACCGCTACTCCGACACGGCTCAGCAGCGGTCCTTCGATCAATGTCATTCCCGGCGAAGCATCTGTCATGATCGATGGCCGGCTTGCTCCGGGCCAGAAATCCAAATACCTGGTCGCTGAAGTTCGGCGGGCCCTCGGCGATCCGGATCGTGACAAATACCAGATTGAGATCGTCAAGGAATCCCCTGCCGTTGAATTCAGCACGGACACAACTCTTTACGAGCACATCAAAGACGTCATGAAAGTTCGTGACCCTGGCTGCCACGTGGTGCCCTCTATCATTCCGGGATTTACCGACAGTAAAAACTACTCCCGCCTGGGAGCGACCTGCTACGGATTTTACCCCCTGAAACTTTCTGAGGAGGTCGACTTTGCATCTCTCTTTCACGGAGATGACGAGCGGATTCCGGTCGACGGATATCATTGGGGAATCGAAACTTTGCTTCACCTCCTCAGTAGGTTCCTCACTGGATAATTTTCGCAATCAAGCCTGCTGACAAATCGACTCCGATGGCGTTACAGTCAGGGATGCGTTTTCGATTCCTGCTAGTTGGCCTCTTTTTTCTTTCCTCCTTGAATGCAGCGGAGAAACCCAATGTTCTCTTCATTTCCATCGACGATCTGAATGATTGGATTGGCTGTCTGGATGGCCACCCTCAGGTGCAGACTCCGCATATCGACAAGCTTGCCGCATCGGGAGTCAATTTTACGAATGCCCATTGTCAGGCTCCAATTTGTAACCCCTCGAGGATCAGCATGTTTCTCGGGAAACTCCCATCGACAACGGGGCACTACTTCCTGTCTCCCGGACTTCGGGATGTCGACGAGACCCGGGATTCGGAAACACTCTTCCAGACTTTCCGCAAGAACGGCTACTTCCTCTCAACTCGCGGCAAAATATTTCACGGTAAACCTGACAAGGATTCCTTCGATCATATCGAAAAGGCAGTCGGCTGGAGAAGGCCTGAGAAAAAATTGCACTACACCGTTCCAGGCAGCCACCCGCTCTGGGACTGGGGCGAAGTCGATGTTCCTGACGAAGAGCAGCGCGACTACAAGACTGCAGCATGGGCTGCTGAAGAGATTCCAAAGCTGGAAGAGAAGGATCAGCCCTGGTTTCTCGCCGTCGGATTTTCCCTTCCTCACGTCCCGGTCTATGCCTCCAAAAAATGGTTCGACCTCTATCCGCTCGAAACTCTTGAGCTTCCGCCGATGCTTAAGACCGACAGGGAGGACATTCCGGAAGTGGCCTTGCAGCTCACCGCAAATTTTACCGCACCTCGACACGAATGGATGGTGGAGAATGATGAAGTGAAGCACGCAGTCCGCGCTTACCTTGCCGCCAACAGCTTTGTCGATCATCTCGTCGGCATGATTCTGGATTCTCTTGAAAAGGCAGGAGCAAAGGAAAACACCGTCATCATTCTGTGGAGCGACCACGGATTTCATCTCGGCGAAAAACTGCGCTGGGCCAAACGCACTCTTTGGGAAGAGACGACCCGCGTCCCTTTTATGTTCGCCGGTCCCGGAGTCGCGGAAGGTGGAGACTGCCCCAAGCCGGTCGGCTTGATAGACGCCTATCCTACTTTGCTGGAACTGTGTGGTCTACCGTCCCGATCTGAGCTGGATGGCACGAGCCTCACGCCTTTGTTGAAAGACCCCAAGTCAGACTGGCATCTACCAAGCATCACCACTTTTGGTCGAAATCATCATTCGATCCGCACGGAGAAATTCCGCTACACCCACTACGAAGATGGAAGCGAAGAGCTCTATTCACATGTCGATGATCCGAACGAATGGACGAACCTGATAGGCGATCCGAAACATTCCGATATTGTTAAAGTTCTCAAGCAATGGCTTCCCAAAGAAAATGCGGAACCCGTTCCGGGAAGCCGTGGTTCTGACTCACCCCTCTACGGGGAAGACAAGGGCTTGCAGAACGCGATGAAGAAGAAGGCAGGGAAGAAGAAGTAAGGCAGGAAGTCACCCCTTCAATCCATAGGCTCGAACGGCCGTCCCGCCCCAAAAATCAGCCTTCTCGTCTTCGGAAAGATCAGCCGTCCACTCCTCAACGCACGTCACCCATTTTTGATATTCCGATTGAAGCAGGCAAACCGGCCAATCACTTCCAAACATGAGTCGGTCCGGGCCAAATGCTTCCAACACCACATCAAAATACGGACGGAGGAGATCTGCATTCCAATCGAGCCCTTTCGCCACTTCGGTGACCATTCCGCTCACTTTGCAGAACACATTTTCGCGCTTTGCCAGCTCAGCCATATTTTTTGCCCAGACCGGATCCGGAACCGCGCTGACGACTGATGGCTTGGCCACATGATCCAGCACAAACAGCTGTATAGGATGTTGATCAACCATCTTGATTGCATTGGGGATATGTCGGTGAAAAATCAGGATATCGTAAACCAAACCGAAATCGTGGAGCATTGAGATCCCCCGGTTAAAATCCTTACGCAAACAGTAGGCGTCGTCGTCCTTTCCCTGTAGCACTTCCCGCAAGCCGACAGCTTTCGGCATTTCTGTGAACCGGGCGATTTCCGTGCCGGCATTCTCTTTCGTCAAGTCGACCCAACCCACGACACCTTTGATAATATCATTCTTCTTCGCATAATCGCACAGGAACGGGTTCTCCTTCAGCTCCGTCCTGGCCTGAACAGAAATCACTCCATCAATCCCTGCAGAATCAATCAAAGGCTTCAAATCATCCGGACCAAAGCTACGCTTGAGGACATCCATCCCCTCCCCGATCCAGCCGTATGCTTCAGCCGAATAGTTCCAGAAGTGATGATGGGAATCGATTTTCATTGGTGTGAATGGTAAAGTTAGGTTCCAGTCGCCTCAAACAAAAAAAGTAAGTCCAAGAGGGTCAAATCGATCTTCCAACCCTGTCGAATCACTTCGCTCCTTATCTTTGCGGCGGCGCCACTTCCTGAACCAGTGATCCTTTATCTTCGCTCATCACGAGGACGCTGAGCTTATCCACCTGATCCAGCTCATTCGTATTCAAGCTTACGTAATCGAATTTGCCACGCAGATCCGTGTAGCCGTCTTTGAAAAACTTGACGCTGCCGTCTTTGTTCTTCGCATACACTTTCACATACACAGTGCTCAGCGGTTTCCCTTCGCCATCTTCCAGCACCTGGACCCGGCCGTAATTCTCGGCGAATTGAACCTGCAATGAGTTCGAATAAACTGCGGAAGATTTGGTCTGACCTGCCCCGACAATTTCCACGAGAACGTTTTTACTCGCGAACCTTTCCGGTATTTCAAACTCAAAGGAACTTCCATCTGCAGGCAGCGATTTCTTCTCCGAAGTGTTCGGACGAATATAACTGAACTGCCCGCTTCCACCGGATACGAACGGCTTGCTCGAAAAGAGAAATTCCAGATCCATCTCGTAGTAGTTCACGGTTACTTCTTCAATATTCTGATAAGCCATTTTCGCTTTGCGGCCTTCTGTCGTGAAGGTAAATGACGGCGTATTCGCAGCGCGGGTATCCTGTTGTTGCTCACGATCTTTCTCGTCCTGAATCTTCACATCGCCCCCGCCCATTTCTTTCACCTGATCGGCAACCTGAGCGAATTTTTCTTTCCAGCGATCCACCGGATAGTCGGCATATTTCTCCGCCAACTGTGAAGCCACCTGCGGTTCCCCTCGATAAAGCGAGGCATAGGCGTCGAGGTAGTCCAACTGCAGGCGTGTATCCACATTCTGTGGCTGAACCTTTTCGAGCCAGACGAGAGCCTCTTCAACTCGATCCTGAAGAAACAAGAAGTAAGCAGCACCCAGCTGATCGTAACTGTCGAGTTCAGGACGGTAGCTGAGCACGCTCATCATTCCGCTGTACTGATTTCGAAAACGATCGTTGAGTATTTTCCGGTCCCGTCCCAACTGATGCGAGCGGGCGTTGACCAAGGGTGAATACTCCAAGTGTTGATACCAGTGGCGCTCTACCGGGTCAATCGAGACCAGCTCGCAATCAAGATACCTGCCGCAATTGTTGAGAAAACCTTCGCGGTGAAGGAGATACTGCCGGGCGACAGGCAACTGGTCGTGAAAGATTCCGTAACTCCACAAGGTGTCGTCGTAAACGTGCTGTTGATCCAGCAGGCTTGTGACCTCGCGGAAGAAATCGAGATTCTCACGCGCTCTCCATGCGATTCGGCCCAAGTCTATTGCACGGGAATTATTCTGTTTCAAATAGTCGAGCACTTCGCGTTCGGTTCCAAACTGGGAAAGATATTCCCACGAGGCTTTGTCGAAATTGCTGAGCTTGTCCACTACCTTGAAATCAAACGGATCCGACCAGGCGATAAGTTCTTCGTTTTTGGCAACGTGCACCGGATAGTGACCAAAGACCTCTTCGCCTGATGTCTGCGGGAAGTAGAAGTAAGTTTCCACTTTTTCGGTGGAGAACGGATTTAAGCGGGCAGAAACCGTCCGGGTGTAGTCACTTCCATTCGCGGGAACAGCGCCCTGTGGGATCTGCAGAAGGAAATCGAGCTTGTGGCTTGAGGAAGTCGGATTCGTCACCACCACCTGCGCTCCATAGAGAACACCGGTTAAGAATTCATCGCTAACAAACTTGTCGACCGTCTCGCCCTGGACCATTTTCTGGCGATCATCGTTGCGGAAAAAATTCTGACTGACCAAAACGGGTGGACGATCTTCGCCGAGTTTTGCTTCTTCAATTTCTTCATGAAATACAATTACCGGTGACTTGGCTGTGATTGTCAGCTCATTGTCTTTCACGGTGAACTCTTGATCTTCTGCATCGAAGGGGAGATCAAGAACTGCCAGGGCAAGAAGCATTTCGGCGAAACTGTTCGTGGCTGCCGGAAACTCGCGGGAATAAAATCCTCCGTTCCCGTCCCAGTCGGCAAAATCCCGCCAGAAATCATTCACCCTGATGAGATCCGCATTTTGCTCTGCGATGAGGCGGTGATAATAATTGTTCTCCGCCCATTCTTTGGTCGACTGCAGCTTCCGGAAAAGCTGCCGCCCCCGGGAAAGTCGACGCATGTCCTCTAGCTCGCCCAGCTCCTCCTCCAGATTCAGACCAAAATTGTCTTTCAGGCCTTCACCACGCTCTTCGGACAGCTTTTTGCCGAGCATCATTCCTACATCCGAACCTGCTCTTCCTGCAGAACTCAAATTTTGGGCGGCGACATCTCGTATACCTTGGGCGCCACGGCCTTTCGTCAGAGCCTTCATTCTCATTGCGGGAAGAGGTGCCGCGGCCGGAGCCGGTGCATCAAACGCCATACCGGCGAATGCCACGGACGCTGTTGCTGTATCATTCAACTGAGCACCATCGGCGTCGGCGAAATCATACCTCACACCTCCCGACATTCTTCGTCCCCGAAGGGCGCTGCGGAAGAAGAAGGATTTCTTCTCAACATCCACGGGAATCAGCTCCACAAGATCTCCCACATGACGCTTCATGATTCCCGGCTCATCACCACCAAGGCGACGCGCCAGCAGAATACGCTCTACGATGTTGAGTCGTCCAAATTTCCATGGGCTGGTAAATTCTTTCAGATCCGAACCGGTCAGATAGTGATCCATAAAAGTCTTGTCCCGCTTATTCTTCAGGTAAGGTTGAATAACGGTTTCGAAAAACTTAGGATCTTTCCGATAAAGGAAGAAGTTCAACTCGTGACTGGCATAATCTGAGTAGAGTTCTTTTTTGCGTTCCGCCGGAAGGGTATTCCAATTCAACACAAAAGAAAACTCGCTGAAGTTCTCCTCCGCATTTACACCAAACATTGTTCCATGAACCGCGCGGAGAGTCTCGTAGGTTTCCATTTCGGAAGCCCGCAGATCGTCGATTGTCAGAGAGTCTCCGGCATTAAGCAGAGTTACATTTCGCTGTTGGGTAAAATGCTTTTTCAGATCGAGATGGCTTTGCAAACGGAGATCCCGGAACTGGGTGCCTTCTTCTCCCGCATCCAGAGATGCGCTGCGATAGGCTGCGCTCTCAAAGTTTACCGCAAGCACATGAACGTGTTGGCGATCGCCCAATTCAGAACGCTTGAAGGAAATCACTCCGTTCTCATCCGGCACGAGGTTGTAGGCCACAAATGCCTGCTTCGCAAAGAAGTCGAGATTGGGAGTGATTTCTCCACTGCCCATTAGACCATCAGACATTTCTTCGATGGGAGCCTTTGCCATTCCAGCCTCCTTCTTCGGTTTTGACTTTTTGTAGGCCTCACCTGCTGCGGCATCGTCCGTTGATGTGTTCGTGTCACTGACCTCCCAGGGATTCAGCAAAAGCCCCGGTCTCTTCAACATGTTGCCCGGGAATTTTTTGGAGGAACGGCGTTCGAGGATGTACCGGTATTCTTCACCAATATCACGCCCCGATACAAACCGGGATCCATTGCTGCCACGGGAAATGGCGAACGGTGAGGTAGCAGGAAGGCGATTCAGACTCGAATAAGAATCAAACTGAGGAACGTATCTCGTCGCGATCACATGAACGCGAGTTCCCTCGTCGGCGTTCGCCAATCGGATTTCAAAATTCTCTCCTTTAACTTCGGCCGAGGAAATTTGAAGAGGCTTGCGGTAATTCACCTGTAAATGCCGCGAATTGGAAAGAGCATAATCCAGGACGGAGTTCACAGCTGTCTCTTATACACATCTCCGAGCCCACGAGACCGAGGCTGATCTCG
>OJCB01000323.1_pt1 | contig 18905 bp, 8 predicted proteins | sample 1591501 | NCBI WGS metagenome assembly OJCB01 (sample SAMN05416813, study PRJEB24817) | seawater metagenome | isolation source: Sea water | place: Canada:Atlantic | collected 2013-07 | reverse complement strand
CCGCCCCGAATGTATCGTCGCTCACAGTGCCGGCGAGGTCGCCGCCTTCCATGCGGCTGGAGTGCTGAACCTCGAGGACGCAGTCCGCGTGAGCTACATCAGGGGGCTCTTACAGGATCGGCTTGCCGGAAGTGGCACCATGCTGGCAGTCGGGTTATCGGCAGAAGAAGCAGAAGCACGTCTCGAGAACAGCGACGGGACGGTCTCGGTAGCTGCAATAAACAGCCCCACTTCGGTGACTCTGTCAGGGGGCAGGGAAACGTTGGAGAGCATCGCGCGAGACCTCGAAAAGGAAAAGGTGTTCGCACGCTTCGTCCCCGTTGACATCCCCTATCACGGACCCGCCATGCACGGCATCCTCGACGAACTGCGTTCGAGACTCTCCGATCTGAATCCACAGGAAGCATCAATCCCGCTCGTGTCGTCAGTGACCGGTGATTTCCTCAACGGGACCGATGCTGATGCCGAATACTGGTGTCGCAACGTGCGGGAACCTGTCGCGTTTCTCGATGCGTTTCGGTCGCTGATTCGAACAGGCACAACGGTGAGCGTCGAGATCGCAGCCCATCCCGTCCTCTCCATGGCAATGCAGGAGAACCTTAAAGCCTTGGGAGATGAGGGAACTGTCATTGCGACCCTTCGCCGCAACACGGATGCAGTGCTCGCCTTCCGCAGCTCCGCAGCCGAACTATACTGTTACGGCATCGAACCGGACTGGGCTATGCTCAACGGATACGGCCGGTTCCACCGTCTTCCCGCCTATCCCTTTCAGCGCGAGATTTATTGGGAAGAGTCAGAGGAGTCAGAGAGCGAACGCATCGGCCTTCGGTTTGCTGGCGGTGGAAGCATTGTCGATCCGCTGTCGCATCCCCTGCTGGGAGGGCGTTTGACAGGGCCGGATTCGAGGTGGCGGGGAGAGCTTGAACTGAGCCGACTCTCTTATCTCGGAGACCATCGCGTGGATGATACCATCATCTTTCCGGGAGCTGCCGGTATCGAGATGCTTCTTGCCGCAGCGAGAGACTCTAGACCCGAATCTCGTCCGACCTCATTGGAGAACCTTCGAATCGCAAGTCCTATTGTAATGGCGCACGAGAAGCATGTTCCAGTGGAGACTCAGTTTAGGAACGACGAAATTTCTGTGTATTCCTGTTCTTCCGCGAGTCAATGGAGTCAGAATTTTTCCGGGAGGCTTTCAGAAAGGCATGAGAAAGAACTCCCGACTCTCGACCTTTCCTCACTTCGCCGCCGTCTCCCCGTACCGATGGAAAGGGAAGCGATCTATGAGAGGTTTGCCCGCATCGGGCTGAACTACGGAGATCGCTTCCGCAGGCTGAATTGGATTCAAACCGGAAACGGCGAAGCTCTTGGGGAAATTAGCAGAAACGAGCAGGAAGACACAGAACAAGCAGGGGATTACGTGATTCATCCAGCGATACTTGACACCTGCTTCCAGGTGGCCGCTATCCTTCCCGACGAGGGAACATACCTCCCCGTAGGTGTGGACCGATTCACTGTCTTTGAGACTCCCGTCCCCCCGCTCTACGCATGGGCTCAGCTGACTGGGATAACGCCGAAGAAGCTCCGCGCGAATCTTCTCGTCTCGAACAAAGAAGGAAAGATCCTTCTGTCCGTCGAAGGCCTCACATGCCACCGGAGCGATGTCGATGAGCGGGATAGTTCCACCATCGACAACTTACTACATACCAGCGACTGGATCGAGTCTACTTTGGAGAAGGGGCAGTCTCCCCGAAACGCCTCCTTTTTCCCCACTCCCCGTTGCATTGGAAATCAACTCTCCGACTGGATCAAAGAGGACAGCTCCCGGCTACGGCGAGCCCATTACTATGAGGTCGTCGAGCCGGATCTCGACAGGCTTTCGAGCCAATATATCGTGTCGGCTTTTCGCGATCTTGGATTCGAATTTGCGACTGGTTCGACGTTTTCCATAGATGAGATGCGCAGGAGCCTCGGGGTGGTTGATAGGCACACTCAACTCTTCGAAAGGTTGTTCAACATTCTCGCGGAAGATGGATTCCTCGAAATGTCGGGGACAGCGGGTTGGGCGGTTTCTCAAACGCCCGGGCAGGAGAGTCCCGGCACTATTTGGGGGCGACTGCTCTTCGAACACCCAGACCTTGAGGCCGAATTTCTGCTTCTGGCCCGTTGCGGAGAAAGGCTGGCCAAAGTTCTCAAAGGCGATGAGAACCCGCTCGGGCTCATCTTTCCGCCCCAATCACCAGTTGCCGAACAGCTCTACCGGGATTCACCGACCTTCCGTCCCTACAAACGGATCATTAGAAAAGCCGTCTCCTCTCTTATCGATTCCGTGCCCGAAGAGCGGACCCTTCGTGTTCTTGAGGTCGGAGCCGGAACCGGATCTCTTGGTTCCTATATTCTCCCGCTCTTCCCCCTGAACCGAACCGAGTATCATTTCACGGACCTGTCACTCGGGTTCACGAATCAGGCCCAAAAGCGTTTTGCCCATTTTCCCTTCCTCACCTTCTCGATTTTCGATCTGGAGCGTGACGCCGAACCACAAGGCTTCGATGCCCGTTCCTTCGACCTGATTCTCGCTTCTGATGTTGTCCATGCCACCCGGGACTTGCGACAGACCTTAGGCAGACTGCGTGAACTTCTGGTGCCGGGCGGGCACCTGGTTATGACGGAAAGTACCCACTCCCCACGATGGTTCGACATCGTGTTCGGCATGCTGGAAGGATGGTGGCTGTTTCGGGACTTCGATGTCAGGCCGTCACACGCAACGATTCCTTTTCAGAAATGGGACAGCTTACTGAAAGAGACGGGCTTTGCGGAAATTGAAGGGCTCTCTGACCCGGTCGAGCATCCGCTACAAACGGTGATCGTTGCACAGGTTCCCCGTCAGGAAATTTCGAAACTTCCAGAGATCCCGTCATCCCCGATTGTCCGGCCTGTTGCCGTTTTCCCTGACGCAGGGGGATTCTGGCAGAAGCTCGCTCCGTTTTTCCCCGAAGCAGTCGCCTTCGGGGAAGCCCATAAAACTTCGAATGGTTCCAACGTAACCGGTGAGAATTCTCATGACCCGTTCAAGGGGCTCGAGCAATCAACGGATATCCTCTTTCTTCAGGATCTTGACTACCGGGAGGATCCTGCGGACGCGAAGCAACTTGAAGAGGCCTTGACTCGATCCACACTCCGGCATCTCAAAGCGATTCAGATACTGGAGGGAAGGGACTGGAAAGACCCTCCCACTTTGTGGTGGATCACCGTCGGAGCTGAGAAGGTATCCGATGATTCAAGAATTTCCCTTCTCCAGTCCACAAGTCGTGGACTGGCGAGAGTGGCTGCTTCCGAACTGAGTCCATTGGCTGTCCGTCACATCGACCTGAGCTCGTTTCCGACAAAGGAAGAGATCGCGGCCCTTCTCGCGGAGATCGCTCACGGAACCGATGAGGAGGAAATCGCCTTGCGGGGCTCAAAGCGATATGTCTCCCGACTGGTTCGCACCCGGCCCACGAGGGAAGGCGGGGAGTTCCGTATCGCAGTGGGACAGGAAGCCAGCTCCAGTCAGTTTCAATTGCTTGAAGCAAGCTTGGCACCCCCGGCTTCCGGGGAGGTTAAAATCGAGCTTGCATCCGCAGGATTGAACTTCAAAGACGTGGCTCGGCTCACCGGACTCATTCCGGATAATGCAGAAGAGGACGAGGAGAAGACAAGCTTCGGCCTGGAGTGTTCCGGAACGGTCGTCTCTTGCGGAACCGATGTGAACCATCTGGAACCGGGCGACCGGGTTATGGGGCTGGTCCGCGGTGCTTTCTCTTCTCACGTAATCGGAGATGTTCGCCACCTCACTAAAATTCCGGACCGCCTGAGCTTTGAGGAGGCTGCCACGATTCCCGTTGCATATCTCTCGGCATGGTATTCCCTCGTCACGCTGGCAGGTATTGGGAAAGGAGACATTGTCCTTGTGCATACGGCAAGTGGAGGACTTGGCCTTGCCGCGATACAAGTGGCCCGATCCAGGGACGCACGCGTTCTTGCTACAGCAGGCTCCCCCGAAAAGCGCCGGTTTCTTCGTCGGCTCGGAATTGAGTATGTGGGTGACTCCCGATCACTCGAGTTTGCTGACGAAATACGGGACCTCCTGAAGGGGGATTGTGTCGACATCATCGTTAACACTCTCCCCGGCGAAGCGATCGAGAAGGGGCTTGCTCTTCTGAAACCGGTAAGTGGCCGTTTCATCGATTTGGCGAATCTGCATTCGGATTACCACCTTCCTTTGTCGAGTTTGAAACGAGGCGTGCGATTCGATGCCTTCGATCTCGAAACGATCATCTGTCAGGAAACAGAACTCGTGAAAGAGATCCTCGAAGCCATTGCCTCCGCTATCGAGAAGAGGGAGTTACACCCCCTTCCTTATCGCAGCTTCTCCTGCCGTGATGCATTCGACGCATTTGATCTGCTACAGAGTTCGCGACACATTGGTAAAATCATACTTTCATTCCGCGGGGAGGACGTGAGCCCACTGTTTGACTCTTCGGGCTTGCCCGGAACGGTCGATCCTGATGGGACCTACCTTATCACCGGCGGACTCGGAGGGTTTGGCCTCGCCACTGCCCGATGGCTTGTTGATTGCGGAGTCCGCCATGTGATACTGGTAGGCCGGACCGGAGTGAATACAGAGGCGGTGCAGCAAGTCATCGCTGACATCGAGGCGAACGGTTCTCAGGTGACAACCGAAATTGCCGACGTGACCGATGTGTCACGGATGCGCGAGGTGATTGAGCGAATCGACGAAAGCGGAGGAACGTTGAAAGGGGTATTCCACGCAGCGATGGTGCTTGAGGATGTCGGTCTGAAAAAAATGACACCGGAACAGATGACGAATGTATTACTCCCCAAGGCCATTGGAGGATGGATTCTCGATCAACTCACAAAAGACCACGACCTCGATTTCTTCATATCCTACTCCTCCTTCTCATCAACTGTTGGAGCGAGCGATCAGGGCAACTATGCGGCGGCAAACGCTTTTCTCGACTCACTTGCCCACTACCAGAGACTGCGTGGCACCAGGGGGCACAGTGTTTCATGGGGCGGCATCGGAAAGGTGGGGTACGTTTCCGGGAACAGTGAAATCACCGGATACTTTCGTCGTCAGGGGGTATTCCTGGTTTCTCCCGAACAGTCCTGGAAAGTTCTCTCTCACATGATTGAAAACGAGATTCCCCACACCACCGCTGTCTCCATCGACTGGGATCGTTTCGCCCGCTACAATCCCGAGATCTCAAAGAACCCCCGGTTTTCGTTTCTGATATCGGAGGAACCAAGATCAGAAGACGTGCAGATCATCAATACGTCTGTCCGGCATATCTCCGAAGACCCTGTGCAACGACTGGCTGCATTGAAACCTGTCCTCACCAAAGTTGTGGAAAATCTCCTTGGAGTTTCTGAAGGGGGAGTGCCGGCGGAAATCCCTCTCTCAGAACTTGGGTTCGATTCTCTCATGGCCGTGGAGTTGGCTCTTCGTATTCGGGAGTCGACAACAGTGGAGCTTCCGCGAATGACTCTTCTCTCCAGTGGGCTGAATGTGGACATGCTTGCCGGGATGGTTTCGGAAGAGCTCGGGAGGCAAACCACACCTGCATCCGCGCGCGGTCCTGCTCCGGTTGAGAACGAATGGGAGTCTCTCGTGGACGAGTTGGAGGAGAACGAAATTGACGAAATGCTGGGTGAAATTCTCGACGCTGCGAACTGAACATGGATAAGGAACAACTACGTCACATGTCTATCGAGGAGAAGCGAGCAGCTCTGAAGCAGATGCTTCTTGAGAACCGCGATCCGCCGAAACCTGACTCCAATGAAAATGTCGAAGTCGTTCCCGGGCTTATCGAGTCCAGGGATTACGAAGCCTTCTGTAAGCAGAAGAAGGCAACCAACGAATGGGGTGCCGAAAATCTTTACTTTCACGAGACTGACGGAATCTCCGACCACAGGGTTTCTGTCGCAGGAAGAAAAGTGATTAATTTTTCCAGTTACAATTACCTGGGTCTGGCGGGGCACCCATCAGTCCAGCGGGCAGCAAAAGAAGCGATTGATCAATATGGCACTTCGGCCTCCGCGTCGCGAATTGCTTCAGGCGAAAAACCGGTGCACCGCATTCTCGAACGAGCTCTCGCAGATTTCATGGGAACCGAAGACTCCGTCGTAATGGTCGGAGGCTTCGCGACGAACGAATCGACAATCGGTCATCTTATGGGTGAACGCGACCTGATCCTCTACGACTCGTATAGCCACGAAAGCATTCAGCGGGGCTGCCGCCTTTCCGGTGCCACCGCCCGCGCCTTTCCCCACAACCGTTGGGAATCTCTCGAAAGAATCCTTCGCGAGGAACGACACCGATACGAGAAAGCGCTGATTGTCATCGAAGGCGTTTACAGCATGGATGGTGACTTTCCTGATTTGCCCGAGTTTATAAAAGTGAAGAAACAATTCCAGGCCATGCTCATGATCGACGAAGCTCACTCGATCGGAGTCCTTGGGGAAACAGGAAGGGGGATTGGGGAGCACTTCGGCGTGGATCGCCTTGATGTGGATATCTGGATGGGAACTCTGAGTAAGTCGCTCGCTTCCTGTGGTGGTTATATCGCGGGAACCGGCAAATGGGTGGAGTATCTCAAATACACCGTTCCCGGATTCGTCTTCAGTGTTGGCCTTCCCCCGGCATCGGCCGCGGCATCCGAAGAAGCCATCCGTATCCTTGCGTCCGAACCCGTTCGTGTCTCACAACTCCGTCAAAACAGCGAGTTCTTTCGCGAGGCTTGCCGCGAAAGAGGGTGGAATGTCGGACCAAGCCGGGACTCCGCTATTATTCCCTTAATACTCGGAAGCTCAGCAACCTGTATCCGCGTCTCCACGGAACTCCTTGATCGAGGAATTCTTGTCGTTCCAATCATCCACCCGGCCGTTCCGGAGGACACGGCGCGGCTGCGCTTTTTTATCTCTTCCAATCACTCCGAAGACGAACTGAAGTCAACGGTCGCTGCAATCGAAGCCTGCCTTTGAATGGCTGAATCAAAATCCTGCTATGAGCATTTCCGCATCGGACTATTCCAATCCTAAGAAGGTTGCCCTTGTAACCGGGGGCTCCTATGGCCTCGGCTTTGCGATGGCCTGCCATCTCGTAGCTGTCGGATACAAAGTCGTCATCCTCGCGCGTGACGATGCAAAGCTTCGAGGAGCCGTTCAGAAACTTTCTAAAGCCGGTGGAGAAGTCGTTGGAATCGCCTGCGACATTACAAATGTCGAAGCACTTCATGACGCAGCTATATCAATCCAGGAACGCTACCGGGAACTCGACTTCGTCGTTGCCAATGCGGGTAGTGTTCACCCGGGGCTCCTTGAGGATCTCGATCCTGAATCAGCCGTCGCCGATATCGAGACCGGACTCATCGGGGCTGTTCTCACGGCACGGGCATTTCTACCTTTCCTGCGGAGCGGTTCTAAAGTCCTCTTCATCGCTTCGGGATTCGGACTAATGGGTGCAGCGGGCTATGCCTCCTACTGCGCTGCGAACGCCGGGATCATAAACTTTGCTGACGCGCTCCGCCGGGAATTACTCATCAGAAATATTGCTGTCTACGTCGCTTGTCCATCAGATATTGACACACCCGGATTCCGTAGGGAACTGGAAGACCTTCCCCCATGGATGAAAAAGGCCGACGCCCGCGGGGAGGTCATGAGCGCCGACGAAGCCGCGAAACGCATCCTGACTCGATGTCACGGACGTCGGTTTCTGATTGTCATCAATCGCGAGATCCAAATGCTGCAGTTGATGAAACGACTAATGCCAGAGCGCGCCTTACAGTTTCTTGTGGACCGCCTTTTCCCGAAACCATCCTGAAGGGAGCCATACCTGCAAGAACACAGCGCATCGATTTGCGCCGGACGCTCCCGATTTACCCTATGGAAAAAGTAATCCAGAAGAAAGCGATTCGATACCTTATCATCGTAAGTATCGCTTTTATCTTCTACAACGGGATCTCCCGTCTCTGGATCGGCGCCAACGAATGGGGCATCCATCAATTCGTCTTCGAATTTCCCCTCTTCCTTCTGTTCATGGGCTTGCTTTTTTTCCCGCAGATTCGTAGTGCCCTCATCCGTGAAGGCCTTCCCCCTTTCGCTTTTTTTCTGATCTATGTTCTTTTCGACGTAGTCTACGCACGCTTGCATCGGGCACCTGATTTATCAGACCTGCAGCAAGTGCCTCGAATCTTTGAGTTCTCCCCCTCGACCGGATTTCTACTTCTGATCATTTTTGCAGCAATCCCGGCAATACCTGCATTCCTCGTTTTCTACGCTTCAAGGCAATCCGCGATCTGCTGCATTGGATGGAAGCTCGCCGCCAGGGTGGCAGCGCTTTCGGGGCTCCTCCTGCTTCTGGCATCTCCGGCTCTGGCCCTGATCCAGAAACACACCTTCGTAGATCGGCCCTGGTCGCAAGAGCGAACCATTCGTTACAATGGGCGAATATCCTACTTCCTCTTTCATCAGCAGGAGAAACGGATGCACGAGTCGATTATCGAGACTTCCGGCAGCACCCGGGGGGACAGCATTCAAAAGTTGTTTCCCGGATCAATCCATCGTCAACGCAACCTTCATATCATCGTCCTGGAGAGCTTCCTCGACCCGAGGCGCTTCCATGGCATCGAGTTCAGTCGGAATCCAATCAGTGATGAGCTGTTACCCTACCTCAACAATGATCAATTCTCGCTGGCCCGATCTCCTGTCTTCGGAGGTGGTACCGCACAGGCAGAATTTGAAATTTTGACTGGAATTCCTGCCCTCCGAAAGTTCGCGACCCCGGACTTCAATGTTCTCCGTGGGGGAGATGTCGGGGCATTCGTTTCTCATCTGGATGTGAGTGGTTACCAGTCAATGGCAACGATCGCCTCAGGGCGTGAATACTACAACTCGGTGGCGGCCTACCGGAGCATGGGCTTGGAGTCAGTCGAATTTCCCGATGATCGAGGCGGCCTCGAAAGTGCTCCGGGAGACCACTACATTTTCGACGGCGATCTCTTCACCCATCACCTCACAAAATTGGAGAGAATGAGAGACTCCAAACAGGAGCCGGTGATTACCTACATGCTTGGCATGTACGGCCATGTTCCCTTTCATCGAAATTCAGCAAAGCGTCCTGACCGGATCGAGTTGAGCGAGGGATCGGAAGAGATGACTCGAATGACCAATCAGTTCTTCTATCGAAGTCAGGCACTCGGGATTTTTCTGAACAAGCTTCTCGATGTAGATCCTGACTGCCTCATTTGCATCGTGAGCGACCACCTTCCTTCGGTCGACGATAAACTCCTCGATCCACCTGATGACCGGCTTAATTCCGTTCTTCTACTGGATCAGGGCAATTTCGTAGAGATTTCAAGGCTCGCCTACTACGAAATTCCCTGGGTTCTCTGGGATCGGCTCACCGGACTGACTCCTGTGAGAAACCTCACCGAATTGCAGATGGAGACACTTTATTTTGATGCAATTAAAAGAAGCCTCCTCGACCCGACCCAATGATGGGCTTCCAATCCCATCGCCACACTCGGGTTTGACTCATCTTCTCATTTTGATGAAATAACAAAAACAGCCAACTGAGAATCAGTTGGCTGTTTTGCGACAAGTTGTTCTGATCGTTGAGGTTTTCTCAGTGCTTCCCAGCCGTTTTTGCGGAAAAAAGACTCGTGTAGGAGTCATTGTCGATCCGCTTTCCGTTCATTCCGAATTTCGCAATCCATTTGCTACCACGAAGCACCATAGCTCCCTTGGCGGTCCCCTTTTTGATGGGGTTGTGGCCATCTTGCAAGGTGTCCACGCTCCCCCGGGAGACAAGATAATTAATCTTTCTACCAGTTCGATTCACTGTTGCCCTCCTGCCATCTCCTTTGAGTCTGGCCCGCCCGTTTCCGTCCAATTCATTGTCGTTGAGCCTGGATTTCACGTTCCTTTCCGTAACAGGCACTCGCATTTTTCCATTCGCACTGTCATACAAAGTCCTCTGATTGCCATGGTTTGGGTCTATACGGGTCCTTTTGATATTGGTAATGCGTCCTCTGTAGACGCCGGTAGCCTGTCGCTGAACGCGACTTTCATTCACCTGAGCATCAGCTTTCTCCAAGTTAGCTCCCGAGAGCGCAAGGAAAGCTCCAATGATCCAGTATTTTGTTGAGCGATGTTTTTTCATAGTTTTCATTAGCCTTTCTTTGTAAGGATAATCTTCTCCACCCATACCAATGGGCAATGCATCAATTGTTCAGTAGTGCGCTTCAATTTTCATAAAGAAAAGTCTTCGTTGCGAGCTACCGCGGCACACTTAGTCTACCGTAGCAGCCGATTTGAATGCACATTCATGAAACGTAAATTGCGAGCCGTCTTCGATCACCCTTCCCGGTGTATACTACTGGTTGCACTCCTTCTTCTGATTCTCGCACCAGGGCTCTTTCGGCTCCAAATCGATGGGACTACACGGTCGATGTATCCCGGAGAAGGAAAAGTATTCGACTGGCAACGTGAATTTTCGGCGAACTTCGCGACCGATACTTCTCTGGTTCTGGTTGTCCGGGCCGAGAATATTTTCGATCCGAAGGCAATGAAAGACCTTCGTCAGGTCGCGTTCGAACTTGAGAACCTGGAAGTCGTAAAGAAAGCCCAACACCTCTTTTCGATTCAGTATCCGAAGCAGTATCCGGGTGGGTTTCGCCTGTCTCCACTGATCGAGGAAGTTCCGGGAAGTGAAAATGAAGCGGAAAGTTTGCGGAAAGAAATTCTCTCAAATCCCCTCCTTCGAGGTTCCCTTGTGAACGAGGCTGGAACAGCTGCCGCATTATATCCGACCTTAAACACGGACTTGGATGTTCCCAATTTCCGGAGCCATGTCGTTGAGACACTCGAGGCATTTTCAGCATCAGCTCGAGAACGGGGGATTGAAGTATATCTCGCAGGTGGCCCTGTTATCGCCAACGCTGTGATAGGCCACATCTGGCACGACCTCCTTGTGTTGGGGCCCGTCGCTCTCATCGCAGTCCTTGCGATGATTCTCCTGTTCTTTCGTTGGAAAGTCGCAGTAATTTTCAATCTCTTCACTGGAAGTCTGAGCATCGCGGCAACGTTCGGATTCATGGGCCTGGCGGGAATCGAGATCACTTCATTGGTGTCGATTATCATGATGCTTGTTCTCATTATTGGATGCACCGAAGATATCCATATACTCTCGGAATACGTCCTGGGAATCAGGGAGGGAATGACTAAAGCGGATGCACTGCACTCCATGAGAAAGACGGTTCTGAGTGCTCTTTTTCTGACCTCCATATCAACCGCCCTCGGCTTCTACGTGAGCGCCATCAGCCCGGTGCCGGCATTAAGGGATTTCGCTCTTGCCTGCGGAACCGGAATTCTTCTGAATTTCGCCATTACAATTCTCCTGACTCCTGTTTTTCTCCGGCTCGGTAATCCCAGGACATCTACTCAGGCGTCAACGTTCTCGAAACCTCTCCTCAATTTTTGCGTTGGCGCAGTCAGTCGTTACGCAACGCTTTCCATGCTGGTAGTTGCTGCCTTTGGGGGGATCGCAATATGGGGACTCACCACGATAAGCGTCGACAACAATTTCTTGAACTTCTTCACGAAAGATTCCCCTGTGAGACAAAGCCATGATCAACTGGAGGAAGATTTTGGCGGGGGTGCTTCACTGGTGGTAACCATCGATACACAAAAAAGGCAGGAGGTCTGGAAACAGGAAACTATTCTCCGTATCGGCAAGTTTCAGGATCGTTTGGATACGTCCTTTGAGCATGTCTCCGGCTTCGCGAATTACCTTCGTGAATATCTCTATCAGACCGGATCCACCTCGCAACGAGAGAGCGGAGAACTCTCGTTGAATCCGGATCAGGTCGAAACCTGCCGCGCGATCTTCGGGAACCGGTTTCTTGGCAAATATCTAGACTATGACGGCTCACGAACAGCGATCTGGATTCGTTCATCACTGAATGGATCAAGCGACGTCTGGCAGGCAGAAGAGTCGATTACCCGCCTCGCAACAGAATTCCTTCCCCCGGAATGGGAAATTCGTGTAATTGGGGAACCGATCGCAACAGCGATTGTCACTGATTCGATTACTTCCGAACTGATCTCCAGTCTCTTTTTGCTGACAGCCGTGGTAAGTGTCATCCTTATCTTCTACTTCCGGTCCTGGAAACTTGGATTGCTTGCGATCATTCCCAACTTGTTTCCTGTCGTTGTCACCTTTGGGTTCATGGGCTGGGTGGGCATACCGATTGGCACCGGAACCTTTGCGGTAGCCATGGCGGCATTTGGGATTGCAGTGGACGACACCATCCACCTCATCGTTCGTTTCTCTCATGAAGCAGATCAAAAACTAAATCAACCGTTTGACCGGATTCTCCGTAGCGCTCTGGAAAAGGAACTCTTTCCATTGCTAGCAACGTCAACGACCCTCATCGTTGGATTCGCTATCCTGTCACTGAGTGATTTTCAGGTCCACCGTGAGACCGGACTGCTCTTCATCATTGCGATCACTGCGGCATTGCTGGCCGACCTGTTTATAACGCCACTGGTCCTTAAGGGGATTCACAGTGGTCAATCGGAGCCCAATCAGGAGAGGGTATAGCAGCATGAAACGTTTCGAAAACTCCCCATGAGATTTATTCGTAAGGGGAATCGGGCGGTCTTGATCTGATACGTGAGAGATTGGCGGGCGTATGTTCCTACTATCGAGGCGATAACTAGATCGGGCAAATTTTTCACAAACCTGCAAATCACAGGGAGTGAGAGTGGGGTTCGAATCAGAAAGCAGTTGCCTTGTAGATCAAGCCCTGTGAATCCATCACGAGCAAGTTTTTCTGTTCATCAAGTATCCAATAATCGCCAGTTGGGTTTCTCTTTTTAGGCAGAATGATTATCCGTTTGCCATCTTCCTTTGCCGTGACCTCTTCTTCAAGGGCATCCTTGCCCCCGGCTTGCATTTTGAGAGTGAATCCGTTTTTCGTTGGGGCGATGGTGTAAGCGAGATTGAGGGGTTTCCATTGCCATCTGCCGGAAATTGACAGGGCAACCGGTTTGTCTTCTTCCTTATCAGTCTCTTCTTTGATTTCCTGTTTTGCCGTTGATCCCGGGAGCATTTGCTCTCGCTGTAATAGAGACTGGTCTTTTTCGGAAAGACGGGAAATCGAGAAAGTAAGGGGCTTGCCATTTTTCTCTATTGTGACGTTTTCGTTGTCTCTACTCACGTATTTCCCGATGAAAGTTTGTGCGCCGTCCGCGCTGGTCCATTCCCTCGCCTCATAGGTTCTTGCCGCCTTCGGCTTTTCCTCTTTGATCTCGAATACATCATTTAGTTGGGCTGAAAGTGTCTTGCTGGTTTCGGTATCTCTCCCCCGGTTCTTCATCCATTCCTGGGCGATAGTGTAAAGGTCGCCAACGACAACGCCTTTTACGATAAGATCAGTATTGCCTTTCACCTTCGTTTGGAGTGATTTGAAGTTTTCAAACCACTTGCGGTTTGGGCCACCTTCTCCAAAACCCAATTCGTGAAATTCAGGAGAATGTCGAATCGAGCGGAGTTGAGAATATAATTCTTTCGCTTCGGCAACCAAATCGGCAGTATCAATTTCGGGTTTTGCTTTTGTTTCGGATTTTGGGGCAGCAGGTTCAGAGTTTTTGAAAGAAATCTCCCAAGCCTCATCCGGGTTCGGTGCTGGATTAGGTACGCCCAAATCTCTACGGGTTTCTGCGAGTAGATTGTCAGGGTCGAATTCAATCGGCTGGCTCAGTCGAACTTCAATTTTGTGAGGGTTTAGGACTTCATCCTTTGAGGCAATAGTGCCGTTGAGACTCCATTTTACAAAATTGGGATCATCGAAGCTCGTTTCCCAATTGCCTTCTGGTGCGAAGTATTCCACATCAGCTATCTGGCTTTTAGCCTCACCTATCACGAGACTGTCTATGTAGCTTCTTCCTATTTCTTTTCGGACTAGATTCAATTGACGAATGTTAATCTCATCGTGAATGGCTTCCGCCCTGGATTCGACCAGTTCAGCATCTTCATTGCATCCGGCCAATGCGAGTGTGGCAATGGTCACGATGAACAGGAAGGGGCGGTATCGGTTCGAAATCATGCCCAGAGCCTAGCGAGCCTGCTATTCCCGTCAATAAGCGCATAACCACTTTCCTTGAGCTGACTGTCGGAAAGGCTGCTTCTAACGGTTTTTATTGGACGCACCTAGTGCAGATCAAGAAAAGTTCGCTGAAGGATTGGAATTGCAGGTCAGGCAAAGCGTGAGGATATGGGACCGTCTCAAGAGGGACTGGCGTGTTAATCATACCACTACCGGAACTACATCGGCTATCTGAAACGCGTCGAACGCTGCCCAAACGTCGCAACTACGGAGCGAATCGTCCGTGCCCTTGGCATGAGAATCCTCGAATTACTGGCGAAAGCGGGACTCTGAGGCGGTAATAGCGATGTTCTTCTTGCCCAAAATCGAAGGGATGGAAAACCAAATGCTTAGAAAGTCGCGAACCGAGGATTCGCAGGCGAAACTCAAGAGTCCTTGCAACTCCTTGAAAATAAAAATGGTGGGCAGGGAAGGATTCGAACCTTCGAAGGCATAGCCAGCAGATTTACAGTCTGCCCCGTTTGACCGCTTCGGTACCTACCCCCATAGACACGGCAGGATAGCCGTGTGGAGAGCGCACACTTTGTGTTCGCTGATGAGTGTTTGCAAGAGATTTTTGTTCAAGATCCTCAGATCAGAACAAATCTTCCGCCACGACAGAATTTTGTTCGCGGGAAGAGAGGGCTTTTGCCTGGGCTACTACCTCACTCTCATCGGTTTCGAACCGATAACTGTGGCAGTTTGGGCAAATGTTGACCTTGGAGGCCACAATGGAATCACAACCCATGCAGACCTTATACAAGGTCGGATTGCGGACGATTCTGCGTGCGCGTTTGGCACGTTCAGCTAAAGCGGTGTTCTCTTTTGCCATCGGGGATAATTTATCAACATTGTGAAGGATTTGCAAGAATGAATTTTAAAATTGCGATATTTACTAGAAAAAATATCTGTAAGTGTTTGATATTAAGTTATCTGTAAAGAATAGTCGCGAATTTGATTTTCAGATATGCGGTTGTGGGTGCGGTGGTTGTGGTATTTCGAAGGTAAGAAGGGTGAAGTTTTGATTTTCAGGGCTCCTGTTCGCACGTAGGCTTCGGAGTTTTCCGTCAAGGTTTTCAAGTTTTTTGGACCGGTTGGAACAGTCTCTGGATTTTGAAGAAATCGTCCCGGCCCTGGGACGGAGCCGTGGATTAACGTCCCGATTGAAATCTGTGGCTTTGGCGACGGCTGAGAATCCGGCAGTTTTTGAGCACATTGCTGAAGCTGGGCAGCCATTTTATGCGGCAGCGGTGATTTCGGCGTGGCGCGAGGCGGGAAATCCGGACTCTACGGTGTGGTTGGCCTGCCCTCATGTGAAGGCGCAGGAGATCATGCACGGTGAGTTGGAGGTTTGGGGAAAGGAGGCTCTTTTCCTCCCCGAATACGAATGGGCTGGATTTGAAGAAACCCTGCCGGATCCTGAATCAGCGGCGGAGCGGCTTGCTATTCTGAAGGAGATCCATGAAAAACAGAAGAGCGATGGCGAGCAGGTGGTCATTCTCACAGCGGATAGTTTTGACGAAGTTGCACCATTCCCAGGAGCCTTAACAAAGCAGGCCGAAGAAATTAAGATCGCTTCCACTCTCGATCTTGAGGAGTTCGCAGGAAAACTTGAGGAAGCGGGATACGAAAAAGAGGCACAGGTTTTTCAACGGGGGCAATTTGCAACCCGCGGCGGGATTGTTGATATCTTCTCCTGGCAGGCGCTTCATCCCGTTCGGATTGAATTCTTTGATGACGAAGTGGAATCGATTCGTGAGTTTGATGTGGATGCTCAGACTTCACTGAGAAAAGTAGATTCCTGCGAGATTCTCTTGAGCGAAGCGAATCTCGAGCATTCGGGGAAGGTGGCAGACTATGTGGGAGAAAATGATCTCATCGTTGTCGTGGACGGGGATTCCGAGCTGGCTCAGGTTTGTATTTTGACGGATGCGATGGCTTCGGATGATGGTGGCGTTGAGGATTTTTCCGGTGCGTGTTTTGACAATCCTCTGGGAAGTTTCGAAGCGGGTGACTTCATTCTACAGGAGCAGAAACGCGAGGATTTTGCAGCGCAGCTGGCGGAGTGGAAAAACGAAAAATGGACGGTGGTGATGGCGTTCAACACCGACGGGGAGCAGGAGCGCTTCTCAGAGCTGGTGGATAAAAAGGCATGGAAAGATGGCTTTTTGCGGCCTCTGCATGGTTCCTTGAGTCGAGGCTTTACGATTCCGGAAGCAAGAATTGCCGTGTTGAGTGATGCGGAGATTTTCGGCCGGTATCAGAATCAGCGCTCCGGTCGTCGCTATAAAGTCGCCCAACAGCGTCAGGCGAGTCAGCAGGTCGCTAGTCTGCGGGAATACAACTACGGCGATCTGGTGGTTCATGTGGATTACGGAATTGGTAAATTTCGGGGAATTCGCACTAAAGAGTCTGAGGATACAAGCGAAGAAGTTCTCGAAATTGAATACGATGACGAATCGCGACTTTATGTCCCTTTGGATCAGGCTCACCTCGTTTCGCGCTATGTGGGATCCGGGAAAAAGTCTCCTAAATTATCGAAACTCGGGGACAGGCGCTGGTCGAAGATCCGGAAGGATGCAGAAAACTCCATCATGGATTACGCAGCGCGCCTGCTGTCCGTCCAGGCTGAGCGCGAAACGCACAGGGGATATGCTCACCCGGGGGACAATCGTTGGCAGTGGGAATTTGAGAACGCCTTCATTTACAAGGAGACTCCGGACCAACTGCGTGCGATCGAGCAGACGAAGGCCGACATGGAAAGCGAGCAGCCCATGGACCGGCTCATCTGTGGCGACGTTGGATTTGGAAAAACAGAGGTTGCGATCCGGGCGGCATTCAAGGCTGTGATGTCAGGAAAGCAGGTGGCCATGCTTGCGCCGACGACGGTTCTCTCGGACCAGCACTACCACAATTTCCGGGAAAGAATGTCGGACTTTCCGGTAAAAATTGGATTGCTGAGTCGGTATCGGACCGCAGCCCAGCAGAGGCAGACGGTCTCCGACATGGCGACGGGAGCGGTGGACATTGTTATCGGAACTCATCGATTGATCTCCAAGGACATCGTTTTCAAAAACCTTGGCCTCGTGGTGATCGATGAAGAGCAGCGCTTCGGCGTTCAACACAAGGAGCGTTTTAAGGAAATGTGGCGCTTTGTCGACGTGTTGACTTTATCGGCGACTCCAATTCCCCGGACTTTGTATCTCTCTTTAATGGGCGTCCGGGAAATGTCGACAATCGATACACCGCCTGCGAACCGGAGACCGGTGGCGACCACTGTTTGTCCCTACGATGAACGGATTATTCGCTCGGCAATTGAGAAAGAAGTCGCAAGGCAGGGGCAGGTTTTCTTCTTACATAATCGGGTGAAAACGATCAGGGGAATGAAAAAGCGAATCCTGAATCTGGTTCCCGACGCCCGGGTTGAGATCGGTCACGGTCAGATGGAAGATCACGAATTGGAGGAAGTGATGAAACGCTTTGTCCGGCATGAGTTTGATGTGCTGGTTTGCACAACAATCATTGAAAGTGGTGTCGATATTCCCAATGCCAATACCATCGTCATCGACCGGGCGGACCGGTTTGGTTTGGCGGATCTCTATCAGATTCGCGGTCGGGTCGGGCGTGCCGATCGTCGGGCTTATGCCTATCTGATGTTACCACCAGATATGCTGACCGTGGGGGATGCCCGCAAAAGGATCAATGCCATCAAGCAGTATTCTTCCCTGGGAGCAGGTTTTAAAATTGCGATGAGGGATCTCGAGATTCGCGGCGCGGGAAATTTACTGGGAACTCAACAGAGTGGACACATTGCTGCGATCGGATTCGATTTGTATTGCCAATTGCTCAAGCAGTCAGTTTCCAAATTGAAAGGTGAACCGTCAGCGGACCGGATCGATATTGCTTTTTATGCCGATATTCTTTGCACCAACGAATCACAGTATCAGCGGGCGCCGGCCGGTGATTTGCCATCCTACGTTCCAGCGGATTACATGCCGGAAGCGCGTCTTAGAATCACTGCCTACCGACAATTAGCTGAAGCGAGCCGGATGGATGATCTGGAGGCCTTGAGAACAAACTGGGAAGATAGATTTGGCCATTTGCCCCCGGCAACGGAAAATCTAATGATCTGTGCCGAGATCAAAATCCGCGCTGCCATGAAGGGATGCGGTGGAATTGAGATCAAAGACAGGAAGCTCAAACTGACGAAGAACGGCAAGTACATTCAAATAAACGGCAAGTTTCCCCGTTTAATAGGAGACAATGCGGAAGAGTGGCTTGAGTCTGCCCTCGATTGGGTATTAGATTTGTAACAGTTACTGAATATTAGCGTCCGCAGACGCAGCCTTATCCCATACATGATTATGAGTGAATATAAATCTCCCCGGAAGTTGTCGATTTCAGGCGTCCTTGCCCTTTTTGCGCTTTCCATTTCGGTAAATGCTGAGCCTCAGGTAATCAATCAGATGCGGGCCGTCGTAAACGGGGAACCGGTCACCCAACTGGAAGTCGATGCTGCGGTTTCCAGTCAGATCCAGGTTTATGTGATGGAGAGGCAGGGGAAGGTGACGAAAACTCAGCTGAAGAAAGAAATCAGCAGCATGGAAGAGCGTGCGCTGGAGGATCTTATCGACCGGAAATTAATCCCTGTCTCTTATACACATCTCCGAGCCCACGAGACCGAGGCTGATCTCG